>TARA_B110000444_G_scaffold126707_1_pt1 | contig 89192 bp, 81 predicted proteins | sample TARA_B110000444 | Tara Oceans TARA_B110000444 (sample SAMEA4398370) | marine metagenome | biome: Polar Biome; feature: [SRF] surface water layer (ENVO:00010504); material: water (ENVO:00002006), including particulate matter (ENVO:01000060) such as... | depth 5 m | reverse complement strand
GGTTTGCAACCAAGAAGTCGGGGGTTCAAATCCCCCAACGTCCACCAAAACCCTGCTCAAAGAGTTAGAACCCCGTAAGGTTTGGACTCACAAGAGTCATACCAAACGTTCACCAAGAAAGGTCTGTAAGGGGCGTAACTTGAAAGCAAACAAGTAAAGCGCCAACTATGGAGGTTGATTGCCCACTTTCTCAACAAGAGCAAAGGTGGCTTGATGCCGGCATTATCAAGTTCAATACAGGTCGTTACTGGCATGCCCATGAGGACTGGGAAGAAATGTGGAAGTCACTCAAAGCCAGGGAAGTTGAGCAGCGATACATCCTCGGTATCCAAGGTCTCATCCAGACGACAGCTCTGATGCTCCAATACGAGCGACAAAAGACCCAAGGCATCATCAAGATGTGGAAGAAATTGACCGACAAAATCGGCACCCCTGAATCACCCCTGTTTGAGATGTTATGGTGTGTTAACATTCCCAAAGTGCTTCACGATGTTCTCCCCTTCCATACCGATGCAACCGCTGATGAACCCACGTGGAGTCTCCATCCAAACGCAGTTCAAATGTGACTGAGGGATTAAACAATTTTTCGATCATTTAGTATGAAGGTAATACGCAGCATTGATGGCAGCAGCAAAGCTAATCCATGCGAGATAGGGCCAAACCAACATCGATGCGGAGGGAATCTGTGCATAGGTGAGGTATGCATAGATGAGCGTAAAAACAATCATCAAGACAATCATCACCAGTGAAAGGAGATAACGTTCAGAATTGAAGACTGAAGGCCAAGCAAGATTCAGTGCAAGTTGAACGAGAAACAACGCGATGACGATATTGGAATGTTTTAATTCATCACGGTGATTCAAAACTGAACTGAAGCTGAAGGCAATACAGGTGTAAAGGACCGCCCATATCGGTGCAACAACCCATCCAGGGGGTTGGAAGAAAGGTTCGTACTCTGAATCAAATGTCAATTTCTTCGCCTTATTCTCTGATTCAATCTGTGTTTAATAAAAACTTGTTCTGTAATTTGGCAGAGTGAACACAAGGGTTTGCCAACCATTGGTTTATGCTTCATACTCGTCTGCGAACATCGTGAACACCTTGGGGCACGATTAAGATGAAGAAAATCGGAATTAAATGGAAGGCTGAGCACACTCAAAACCAGAATGGAAAACTCGTTGTCGTGACCGGTTCAAACACTGGAATCGGTTATCACATGGCACTCACTTTGGCAGACAAAGGTGCAGATGTCATTCTTGCATGTCGAAATGAAGAGAAAGCAGAATCGGCGAAGGCAAAGATGCTCAAGACCTCTCCTGGTGCCAACATCACAGTACAACTGCTTGATCTTGCAGACCTTGCAAGCATCGAAGGTTTTGCAAACCGAATGAAAGAATCTCACAAGCATCTGGACCTTTTGATTAACAATGCCGGCGTGATGATTCCGCCAAAATCGATCACGAAGGATGGATTTGAACTACAGATTGGTACAAACCACTTTGGTCATTTTGCACTCACTTCGCACCTCATGCCGCTTCTTTCTGCGGCAAAAGCACCCCGGATTGTCACACTGTCGAGCATCGCCCACTGGTCGGGTCGAATTGATTTTGAAGACATCAATGGTGAGAACAAAAAGTACGACAAATGGGGCATGTACAGTCAAAGTAAACTGGCCAATCTTCTGTTTGCTCTCGAACTTGACCGCCGTCTCAAAGCAGCAGGTTCCCATATCGAATCGCTCGGTAGTCATCCCGGCTATTCCGCTACTGATTTGCAACGGCACTCGATAGCGCGAATCCTGAATCCACTGTTGGGAATAGCACCTGTTAAAGGAGCGGCTCCAACACTTTATGCAGCCACTGAATCCGATGCGCTCATACATCGATACTGGGGTCCTGTGGGTGCTCTTGAGGCAAGAGGCTGGACTGGTAAAGCCAACATCACTGAACGTGCAGCAGATGAGGACGTTGCCCGCCGACTGTGGGAACTTACTGAGAAGGCTACGGGTATTCAATTTGTAATTTGAAGTATTAACAATTCAATTCTGGATATTCCAATATACCGCTGCGTCTCCTGTTCTCAAACTACAGGCCAACCTGTTTCAAACCTACGAGAAGAAAAGAAGCAGGAGAACTCGTTGATAGAAGAGCCATGCAAAAATACCTACAGTGAGGGTGATCCAACTGTTGTAAACGACTTTATTTGGAGGTGGAATCACTTCTTCACGCTTACGAAGAGCCGATATGGAAGCCCAAAGCATGTAGACAAACGCACCATAAATCAAGGGTGAACCTGGATTGAAATCCATTGCAGCCTGTATGTCAAAATGCGTCATTGCAACAAAGGCTCGTGTCATCCCGCAAAAAGGGCATGGGTGCCCAGATAAGTGATACCAAGGGCAAAGTTTCAGACCGTCAACTCCACCATGCGGTAAAATCGCAGATACTGCCAATGCTCCACCAGTAACAGCGGCGGTGATTGAGGCTGAATTCATCTTAAAGGGCCTCATGATTACCGCTCCTATTCACGGTTAATGTCCTTTTTGCCTGCATAACGACTATAATGCCAGCACCATTAGGGTGACTATGCAACCACAAGGAATGCAACAAGGAATGCCCGCACAAGGAATGCCAATGGCGTCAGATAAGGACTGGGTTACAACCCTGCTTCTGGCAGTTTTACTCGGAAGTCTGGGAGTTGACCACTTTTACACTGGTAAAATGGGTACGGGGATTTTGAAACTCATCACTCTTGGTGGATGCGGTATATGGGCACTCATTGATATCATCATGATCGCAACCGGCTCCTATAAAGACGGAAACGGACTGATAGTCACCAACAAGTGAAGCGATTTACACCATTGAATCTCTCAAATGAGTTGCTTTGCATCTCCATCGAGTCAAGTAAAAATACCTCGTTTGTTAGGCGTAGCCATGGCGAGAGGTTCAGGCTATTTGTCTCAATTCCCCGTGAAGTCTTCACAAGTTCGTCCAACGAATATAATGAAGCCTTCCGCAGCCATCGAAATTTGTTTTCAACAGAAGTATTTCGATTTCAGCGGTCGTTCCTCACGTTCTGAGTTTGGCTTTTTCTTCTTTTTTAGCCTCTTATTTTCGACCATCATTAACGCTATTCTTCTCTATGTTGGTTCTTTATTTGGAGAATGGGGCGATATTATTTCATTGGTACTCTCGTTGATTGTGAGTCTACTTTTCTTCATACCACTTCTTGCTGTTAGTGTTCGTAGACTTCATGATGTTGGGGAATCGGGATGGTTCATGCTGATGGGGATTCTCCCCCTCATTGGCTGGTATTTCTTATTCAAAGCTTACATCAATGAAGGCGAAACCACCATTAACGCATATGGCAGATTACCGAGCAATGACCTTTAATCACTGGTCAGAATTGTTTCCGCCACGATTGCCTCTTGAATCGCGATTTCTTCGTGAGTGGGTATTCTTCGGTCTTCCACCTCTGTCTTCGTTGTTTTGAGGGCGTGAGTTTCTGTTTGAATTACCACGTGATTGCTGATTTCGATTGTTGTTCCTCGGTCGCTTTTTCGCCCCAGACTTCTCTTTAATCTTACCTGGTTTTTGACCCGGTTTAGGAATCGCACCGATAAAATGGAATGGGTGGTCACTGTTGACGGGAATCTCTTTGCCAATCAATTGTTGAATACCTACAAGGTATCCGCTTTCAGTATCATCGCAAAATGCATATGCAATACCACTTCTTCCTGCACGAGCAGTTCGACCGATTCTGTGGACATAACTTTCAGGTTCATTTGGTAAATCGTAATTAAAAACGTGAGTGATTCCATCCACGTCGATACCACGGCTTGCAATATCAGTCGCCACAAGGATAGGGATACTTCCGTTTTTGAATCCAGCGAGAGCTTTGGTACGTGCACCTTGACTTTTATTTCCATGGATGGCCGCAGCAGAAATATTACTCTGATCCAGTTGTTTGACTAGTCTGTTCGCTCCATGCTTTGTGCGAGTAAATACAATACCACACTTGACTCGTTCATCCTTGATGAGTTGGACCAACAAACGCCGCTTGTCAGCCTTTCTCAAAAACATAATTTTCTGTTCGATTCGATCAACCGTCATTTCTTTTGGACTTACATCGACCATAATGGCATTGTTGAGAAACGTTCCAGCGAGTTTGGCAATCGATTTTGGCATCGTAGCACTGAACAGTAAATTCTGGCGTTTCTTCGGCAAGAGTTTGATAACTTTTTCAATGTCTCGAATGAACCCCATGTCGAGCATTCTGTCTGCTTCATCAAGTACGAAAAATTCAACTTGAGTGATGTCAATATGTCCTTGGCCAATTAAATCTAACAATCGTCCCGGAGTAGCCACCAAGATGTCCAACCCTTTTTGCAATGCTCGAACTTGAGGATTTTGATTGACTCCTCCAAAAATAACTTTGTGTCGAAGGTCCATATGCTCGCTGTATGCAGCAAAGCGCTCATCAATTTGAGCGGCCAATTCTCGAGTAGGAGAGAGAATCAATGCTCGTATGAATCGCTTACCTTGAGGTTTTTTACGATTCATTATTTGTAGTACTGGCAATGCAAAGGCTGCTGTTTTACCCGTTCCCGTTTGAGCAACTCCCAACACATCGCGCCCTTCAAGCAAAGGAGGAATGGATTGTTGTTGAACGGGCGTTGGAGTGGTGTAACCCTCTGCTTCAACAGCGCGAAGTAAGGTGTTTGAAAGGCCAAGTGATTGAAAGTCTGACATCGAAATCCGGTTCCATTGTGTGTCGACTACAAAGAAATGCAGTTGACTACAAGCACACCTCAATTCTCTTTGCCTAAATACTCGATTGAGGAAAGACGAGCGTATTGGCTAGTCTCGAGTTTGGGTTCGAACGCCGTTCAAAGAATCGGTTGGTTACGAAGCCATTCTAAATCCGAAATGTAGAGTTGTCGGATGTCATCTAGTCCAAGGACCAGCATTGCCAATCTTTCAAGACCCATGCCCCATGCTAAGACTGGAGAAGAGATTCCGAGTGGTTCTGTAACTTCAGGGCGGAATATTCCTGCTCCGCCCAGTTCAAGCCACTTCCCTCGCCATTTGACTTCAATTTCAAGACTTGGTTCAGTGTAAGGGAAATATGCAGGCCGTACCCGAACCTCAGGATAGCCCATCTTTGCGTAGAAGGTTTTGAGCGTTGCAACAAGCATCTGCAAGTTTGCCCCTTCCTCCATGATAATCCCTTCAATTTGGTGGAACTCTGGTAAATGGGTCCGGTCAATTGCTTCCTTTCGAAACACCCTGTCAACGGAAAAGACCCGACATGCCTCAGTAGGATTTTCCGCTAAGTATTGGATTGTGTTGACGGTTGTATGTGTCCGTAACAAACCTTTTTTCGAAGTTTCAGCTGAAAAAGAACCGCCCCAGCCAACCGATCCAGTTTCTCCACCATGCTCGTGTATTGCACCCCAAGCATCGGTGAGGTTCTCTGGAATATCGATGGATTTTGGATTTTCAAGATAGAAGGTGTCTTGCATTTCTCGAGCAGGGTGGTCTTGGGGAATGAACAGAGCATCCATATTCCATCCAGCAGTTTGAACATAGTCATCTACCAGTTCGGAAAAGCCCATTTCCAAAAATATACTACGCACACGCTCAATTAATGCCTGCATTGGGTGGCTACGACCGGTCCGAGGAGTTGTTGATTCAAGCGTCACATCAAAAGGTCTGAAATCAGCATCTTTCCAAGCCTCTGATTGGAGCAATTCAGTCGTGATTTCGGTAATGGATTGTTTTTCAACCAATGATTGTGGTTCAACTGCTTTACCTTGAGATGTGATGCTCCAAGTTCGTGTTGTCGAGATGACAGATTCAATCAACCCTCTTCGTGATTTGAAATGTTCGAGTAATGAACTGTCAAGCGAGTCAGGTCCAGAAGGTAAAGAGTTCAGAAAAGCACTCCTCGCATCAATTTCGACCGTTACAGATGAGGGGTTCTCTGAATTGAATACACCGCCCTCAAGTAGAACACCGAGTCGCTTCAATAACCCTACACCGGGGCCTGCTTCATGGCGATCAAACTGCGTTTGTAAACTTCCCATGTTTGGTGACTCCGATTCTGAAATCCACTTCCAAAGACGTGCTTCAAGAAGTCCGTTCTGCTTGGCCTTAACACCCTCTTCAGCCAGACGAATCACTTCAGAACTGGTTTCCGTTGTCGAAACGAATCCGGCATTTGTAAGTCCATGTCCAGCACCAACGGCCACGGCTTGGTCTTGCCATTCACACGTGTTCAAAATCTCAGCAAGGGTCCATTCATGATTCTCTTTAGACTGTAAAACTCGTAACATTCTACGCTCAGGGTTGAGCAAAGAGTCTGCGTCCATGTTTGTTCGTAACGATTCATGCCCTTCAATTCTATGGAGGGTGAGTGTGGCTCAGATGCCTTTTCAACTATTCTTCTTCGTCCCAGAGTTTGACAGAACAGGCAGGACAGATGTATTCAGAAGGACGGTCTGAATCTAATGCTTCTAAATGCCCGCATGGACCACAGAGGACAGTACATTTTTTCGGCTCATCCAACGTGACGTCGACTCGATACATGACGCGTCCAGCATCGGGTAACTGCGTCGACTCCGGTGTCCAATTGGAGATTTCTTCTGGAGTCAAACCTTGGTTTGTCTTGATGCTCATTCCAAGAATGAATAAAACTACACCACTCAGACCAATCGTTCCTGCCAAGGACATGATGTTTGCAACACTGAAAAACGCACCTGCAGTAATGCAAATCACACTCGCAATGAGGAAATTTTCACGTACTTTTTGCATGTTATCTCCTCATTTGAGAGCTTGTGCTAAGGCTTCTGCTACACGAGGAATTTGTGCTAATGGAACTGCGCACAGTCCGATTCGAACACCACCTGTTAACGGGACGAGGAATACATTTTCTTGAGCACACTTTTCCGCAACAGATTCAGGATCGTCGTGCTCAAGCCAAGCAAAGAAGCCGTCATGCGTTGGATTCAACGGCACTCCATGCTTCGCACAACTTTCTTTCAGACGGTTTCGACGTGTCACAAGGAGGTTCTTCAAACGGTCTCGTTCTTTACCCCACGCTTCTCCGCCTTCTTTTGAGGAGTGCATTTTACTGATTGTGTATTGAGCAACTCTTGGTGCTGCGGACCAGGTTTGTCTTCCAGTTACACCCATAACAGTTTCAATTTTTTCAATAACTTCAGCATCGGGATGAATACTCACCAGAGCGCCAGTGCGTAATCCATAGACAGTATGGGACTTTGATAGACTCATTGCAAATGTTAGTAAGAGGTTTTCTGGCCATGGCCATCCTTCTTCAATCGCTTCACGAATTGTTTCAGCCCATCCATGCGGCTCTTCGGCATACAGGTGGTAAGCAGCATCGATGAGGAGTGTGTGCCCTACATGTTCGTTTGTCGAAGCACTTTCCATGACAGATTCAAGGAACGCCATGCGGCCGTCAGCCGTCAATGAAACTCCCGTGGGATTGTGCGCAGGGTCGTTTAACCAAATCATGACTTTGTCTTGTGAACTACAAAGTGCTGAGAGTTCGTCTTTGAAATTCTTTATGTCGACAAAGGCGTGTTTTGCCTCTTCTGCCGAAGGGAGTAACGGATAGGTTGCATATTCAAGTCCGCATCCCGAAAGAAATCCTTTGTAGGGACCCCAATGCCGATCTCGAAGCAAAACCTTGTCACCTCGGTTCGCAAAGTTTGCTGCTGCGAGATAAAGTGCACCTGAACCACCTGGAGTTGCTGTGGCCGTCATGGACATACCGAGTTCTTCGAGTGCTTCTCTGTGCTCACCCATTGCGAGTGTTTTGGATAAATCCAGGAACGCTGGAAGACCTTTCAAAGGTGCATAAGCGGCAATTTCTACCGCCGGTGCTACACGAATCGCTTCATCCACAACTTGGTTAATCGCAAGGGAACCATCGTCTTCAAGCAATGCGCCAATCGTTCCATTGACTGCATCGGCACCTTGCTTGACCGCTTCCTGATAGCGTGCCCACCATCCAAAGATGGTATCATTGCCCACCTTTGTCTGAGCATATGGGTTGAGTAGTCCCGCACCAGCATTCGGTTCCATAGACATCCGAATGCGGCTTCGTTCTTTGACTTGTCTCTTCGATTCGTTCAAAAAAATACTTTTTGAATACCTCTTTATCCTTCTTTTCTATCCGTTTCATTCATCAAGGGTAAGTGTCTCGGGCAGTTTAGCGCCTGTGTAGCATAGCTGGTAGTGCATCGGATTTGTAATCCGAAGGTCGGGGGTTCGAGTCCCTCCGCAGGCTCCATACCAGAGTCGCTTTCAAGCGGCTATTTCGGTCACCTCCGTGGAGAGCAACGAAGGTTTGCCAATGCACCAGGTTTTGATATAGACTTGGAGGCCATACCTCGCAAAGCGAATGCTCAAAGTCAAGGATTCAATGGGAAGGGCATGGTGGCCCAACGATTGGATGGTAAAGCGTGTGCTGCTGAAGTGGAGAAGCAACTACTCTCACGGATATCTTCCTGTAAAGAAAACGGGGTTGAGCCACATTTAGCAGTCGTCATCGTTGGTGATGACCCCGCAAGTCACGTGTATGTGAAATCGAAAGTGAAGGCATGTGAACGTCTCGGTATCAAGAGTACGCACATCGAACTTACCACAGAGTCAAGTGAGGAGAGTGTTCGCGACGTGATTCTCTCACTGAACCAACAGCATGGGCTTCACGGCATTCTCGTTCAATCTCCTCTTCCTTCCCACATGGACGAAGAAGCGCTTACAGATTTGATACATCCAGAAAAAGACGTCGACGGATTCCATCCTCAAAACCTTGGCCGTTTGGTCCAAGGACGGATGGATGGCATGCTTCCTTGCACCCCAAGTGGAGTCATGAGGATGCTCTCTTGGGCTGGAATTGAAACGGAGGGAAAAACTGCGATCATCCTCGGTCGTTCTCGAATTGTCGGAATGCCTCAATCCCTTTTGCTTGGCGCTAAGGGTGTAGATTCAACCGTTACTGTTGCTCATTCAAGAACCAAAGACACCGCGAAACTATGTGCAAATGCTGACATCGTAATTGCTGCAGTCGGCCGTCCGGAAATGGTTACTGAAGACTGGATTAAACAGGGTGCAGTGGTTGTTGATGTCGGCATCAATCGCGTTGACGACAGCAGTCGTGAACGGGGATGGCGTCTTGCTGGCGACGTTCACCCCGATGTGGCGAACAAAGCCTCTTGGCTTTCTCCTGTGCCTGGTGGTGTTGGCCCTATGACAATTGCCATGCTAATGGAAAACACGGTTCGAGCAGCCGAACAATCGAACGCTGAATGAATACACTTAGAGGTCGCTTGAATTTAGGAATTGATACAATGGACCCTAAAGCACCACGAATTGCAACTGCGTCACTCATACTCGGAGTGATTTCATGTTCTTTGTCGGGAATCAGTTTTCTTCTCAATATTGGCCTTTCAAAGGGTTTTGGGACTGAGGAAATACTCCTTCTTTTGATTGGTAGTATCTTTTTTCTCATCTCGTTTTTAGCATCCCGGCAACGTGAAGAAATGAAGATGATCGAAACACTCTCAGTCGAGGAACAATTCGCTGCAATGGAGTCTCTTCCTACGAAAGTTAACGCAGCAGTAACCAATACCGACCAATTTGGTTTTGAAGTTCATGAGTCTGCAGTGAACTCCGATGCTATTATCGCTTCAATTGTTGGCTCACGAGAGGAAGTTAACACCGTCGAGATTCGTTCTGCTATGGCTGCTCTTTCGACGGGTATATCTGGCCAATATGCAGCTGATGCAGTTCAAAACAACCCTGCGCCTCACGCTCAGACTGAACAATTCCGTGAAGTTTTCAAATCATCAAGTGCATCTCAAGAAAGTTTTGAACGTATCAAAGTCGAAAATATCCCATTACCTGGACAAGCAGTAGTATCGAGTACTCCTGAACTGCCATGGCAGCAATCAACTCACGAGTTTCAGACTTCGGGCGTTGCTCACGTACCTCTTCCTCCTATAGACCAACCCCAAGTCCAACCACATATAATTGAAGAGATCCCCTCCATGCCGAATTTGGATGATTTGTTCACGGAAAGTGATACTGAATCAGTAGCCTCCTCTTCTCTACCCTCACTCCCCAACCTCGATGATTTGTTTTGATTGATTTCCATACTTCAATAGAGGTTGGTCTCTTGGCCTAACACATGTGGACTGAACTGTTCGACCTTCACAGCCACTCTACAAACAGTGACGGGCAACACTCTGTCGAAGAGGTTGCGAAGATGATGTCGGATTCGAATGTTCAGTTTTGGTCTCTGACGGACCATGACACAATCTCCGGGTGGCAATCCGCCAAGACGGCTGCTGAAGCACAGGACATCGTGTTCATCCCTGGTGTTGAACTAACATGCATGCCAGGTCTTGAAGCAAATCAAAGCATCATGGAACTTCACCAAAGAGAGCGTGCATCAGATTCATGGCATTTGTTAGCATACTTTCCAAGCATTGACTTTCAAAGTGAGCAACATAAGCATTTCAAAGATTGGCTAGCACCTCTCGGTGATGGAAGAATTCCGAGAATGATTTCAATGGTTGAGAAGTTGGGTGAGCTTGGCATGCCCATTGATATTGACGCCGTACTCGCTCGGGCAGGAGATTCTGTAGGACGTCCTCACTTAGCAGATGAAATGATGAAATTAGGTTATGTTGATACGCGTCAAGAAGCATTTGACAAATGGATTGGAGATGGTAAGCCCGTCCACATTACTCGGACAAAACCCAGTATTGTCGAAGCATGTGAGGCGGTTCATGCTGCGGGCGGCATCACTTCACTCGCACACCCGTTGTACTACTGTATCGATACGGATGATCTCGTACGCTTTTGCCGTGATTCAGGAGTTGATGCAATCGAATGTTTTCATCGGAGTCATCCAGACATATATCGCTATCAATTATGGTCTGCCGCCAAAGATGCCGGTCTCCAAGTAACATGCGGTTCAGACTTTCATGGAATGATGTATAATCAAAGCCCAGGCCGAATGGCGGTACCCACTGCCACGCTTCCTTTGCAGTTCAAGGATTCATTGGCGTCTCTTGACGTGTGAATGAATCAAGAATGAGTGCAATTTCAAAAAGCAAAATCACGGGCATTGCTACCAAAAACAATGAAAGCGGGTCTGGTGGAGAGAGAAATGCTCCCAACAAAAACGCACAGAACCAAATGTGTCGGCGGTATGAGCGAACTGTTGCTCTTGACACAATTTCGGTCCGAAGAATAAGTAATGTAGCCAAAGGTGCTTGGAATCCAATGGCTGATGCAACCGCTAGATTAGCAATGAATCCAGTATAACTCGTCAGCCTCCATTCAGTCGATAGTCCAGCAGATTGTGCATCGGTCGTCAAATACTCGAGAAGCATTGGAATGAGCCAATTCCATGCATAATAGACCCCACAGGTTGCCATTAGAACTGCAAAGAACAGCGTTACAATGAGCGTTCTGTTCGGCCGAGGAGATTGTACTTTCAATTCCCGAAGTCTCTGGCGTACAGCCATACTCTTACTCGCTCTCCAACTACCTTCAGCCAAGAAAACAATGACCATACAGATCAACCCAACATGTGCTGCAAGCCTCACCTGCAGCAAAATGAATTCAACTGGAGTGATGACGATAATGTCGACATTCTCTGGCAATCGGTTCGGATCAATGAGCCAGGATATGAAATTCTTGGTTAATGGGAACGTAGCCATGAATCCTATTACAAATACAACTGCTAACATCTTTACTCGATTTCGCAGGTATGTCCGAAAGGCAGCGATGATTTCGCCACCAGGAGAATCAAACAGTTCGTCAACAGCATTGACCAACCTTTCTGCTTCGGCCATTGATGTATGCAGAGGGCTGACCCTCATAACACACACTCCTCACCCACGTCATTCTTGTTCCCAAAGATGAGATGGTGTTGAGTCGTAGAAATTCCGGTTATATTTTTTCAACCGTCGTATTCGATTAATGACAAAACCAGTCATCCAAAGTGAAGCAAGAGAGAGGAATATTGCTTGACCCATCAGGTCTTCATGATAATCATTCAAGATTCGCACCTGAATTACATCACCAGTATCAGCAGAACTCGGGTTGTGCATCATGATGTAATGGAATACCATGGGAGAGTCTATCACCAGTTGAATGGTTGACTCAGGTTCAACGGTATAGACCTCTCCAAGTTCACGAGCAATGTTCCAATCAATCGAACCATTCTCCATAATAGGTGGGGCCAAATCAACCATAATTACAACGATTTCCATCGTTATTGAATCATGAAGGTTCGTTACGTTCGAATGTACTTGTTTGCCCGGGTCAAACTTTTGGATGATTTCAAATCGTGAGTCATCTGGCCCGAGTTGGAAAGAAACTCGTTCGTCAACTGTTTCCGTTTGAACTTGTACTGCCATAAGAATAGTCGTCAACAAAAGCAACGTAATAATTCCTTCAACCAGTAAGTGTTGACGAATTTTCTTGGTTGTAAAGCCTTTGAAAAAACTGCCATGATCGTTGCGTAATCGTGGTTGAAGGTGGTGGATGAACAGTGCCCCAATGCCCCCAATAATCATTCCCAATGGAATGTCAATGAACCAGTGAATACCGAGATACAGAATGGTGAATATGAACAGGATAGTGTTGAGGAGAATGAAGATGTGATAGCGATAATGCCGCCATTCTTTCATGGTACCTCCTTTTTCTTTTACATGCAAATAATTCAACAAAAGAATTCCAAATGGGATGGCAACATGGAGAGATGGAACAGCGTTATCCAATGGGTCATGTGTCGCATAGAAGACGCTATACCATCCTTCATGGTAAAGCAATGATTCCATCCCAGGAATCCAGGAAGAAGTGACTTCGACATTGAAGAAAAGGTAGTACGGTACAGCAAGTGCATAAATGAGTAAATAATTCATTGTCACTTTGTCAGTCATGTCACGGTCACCAGTGTAAGCGAAATATACTGTCGTGACATAAATTAAGAACAGATAAATGAACAAGTAGTGGAAGTTGAGGAAAGCCGTGAGCGAATCATTGAGGAAGAACTCTTGAACATGCAGCGTAAAGTTACCCTCGAGGGAGTAAACCATTTCAGTCCAATGACCGGTTTTAAGTTTGATTGGTTCATTCAATTTATCGGTAAGTGATTTCCACCTGATGATGACAATGTATCCCATTGCGTGGAGATAATACCGCTGGTTGTGAATAACTTGTAACCATTTTTTGAAAGGTGTCCGCATTGAGGGGTTGTGGAAGGTAAAAAACCAGCATATGAAGGGAGTTAGAAGTAAGATGAGGCCCATCATGATTTGGTATGGGTCCATAATTGAAGGCGTAAAGAATGTCCATATAAGGCAGTATGATTCAGAAACCAGTGTGAGGCTACTTCTGTTCTATCAAGTGAAATCCCATGCTCTAAACGGCAGTCCTTAGAAGGGACCCCTCCATAGGCTCGTTTGGTGGCGTAGATGTGGCAACAGGCACCAGAGAATACCCTCGAGAGTTTACGCCATGCAATTCAACATAATGACGGCATTGAATTCGATGTTCGGTTGACGCAAGATGAAGAGCTTATCATTCATCACGATTCCACAATATCCGTGCCTGAACACAAGATGCCACACTCCTTTTCATGGACAGAAAACCATACGCTGGAGGAATTAACCTCACTTGGCTTTGTTTCATTTCGTGAAATGCTGGAAGATTCTGCCATTCATTCGGAATGGGCAAATAAGGGCAAGATGGGTTGTATTGAATTCAAGCGCCCGCACCCACGTGCTTTGCATGGAGGCGGTTTCTTTGGGAAAAAGAAACACACTGCTCATGTAGCGTCAATGATGAGGAAGACAGAATCTCTGTTGAAAGAATTTGAGGTACCATCAGGGAACACTGTGTATTATTCATTTCACAGAGGCATGAAATCTTCAATTCAATCTGCAAAGAGTGAACGACCTTGGGCTGAATTAGTCCCATATGTCCCACCTTTCGGGAATCACTATACCAAAAGACTGCGAGCGAGTGTTGAATTTTTCACCACTTCTATTGCTCGCTTGATACGAACTCATCGTCGCTCTGGTGCTTCAATGTCACCTTGCGCAATAGAATACTTTCTGCCACCAAGAAGTCACATCCCTCTGGGTTATGCTGGTGGCTTACATGGAGCCAAAGCGAAACGATTGAGTGCTCAGCAACGTGGTTTCCCAATCTATGTATGGCCTACGAGTCTTGATGTTGAACATGATTTACTCTCCGCTGGGTTAACAGGGTTAACCGATTGCTCAGATCCGAACAGGACCTGGTTACCATCAGGTCATGCCCGTTGGACTCAGCCAGCGACTCGCCCTCTTGATGCAGCACAACAACACACTTTGAACCAAGCAACAGAAGAAAACCATGAGGCGGTTCTTCGCGAACTTCAGTCCGAAACTACTCCTTGGTCGGAATGCGACGCTTCACGTAGAACAGAATTGATTGGGATGTGGCGCAAGAAATGGAAGTGGGAACAATCAGTCTCCTCTATTCGAGAAAAGTCTACTGCAGCATCTCCGCCTTGGGAATCAATTCGGTTGATTGGCCATCGAGGTTCCGGAAAAACTTCACGCCCAGTTCTTGAATGAGCTCATTCAACATGCCGTAATGTTTGAGCTTCAGCCATGTATTTCGGCCGGTAAATTGGAATTCCTTTTCCACCACGGAACACAGTCCTTTCATCGACAATTTGTGCACCAATTCCTGCTACACGTGCCCATCCAAAGAAGGTGGTGTAATAGGTAGGGTCAGTCAATCCAGCATGGAAGAGCAGTGCGCCACTTGCAATGTCCACATTCGCATTTGGATTACTGATTTTTGGATTCTCTGCTAAGACACGGGGAGCGACTTCGCGAAGGGTTGTAACAATCTTGAAGTTTTCATCTTCTGGACAGATTTTGGAACCCAACTCGAATTGAACGGTTGCTCGAGGGTCTTCAGAACGTAGCACAGCATGGCCAAATCCAAAAATTGGACGATTCGCTGCTAATTCTGCACGAACAAAGGCTTCGACTTCTGCAGGGTCGCTGGTGCCGACTTTCAATACGAATTCCAAGCAAGATTGATTTGCGCGTCCATGCAGTGGTCCTGACAATGCATTCATTGCTCCAGCCATTGCTGAATAGACCGTAGCTTTACTCGATGCAATCGCTTTGCCAGTGAAGGTGGAGAGGTTACCGCCTCCGTGGTCCATGTGAAGAACGAGGTAGGTGGATATGACGCTCTTCATTTTTTCACTGTCTGCATCTTCTAAGTCGAGGGTTTTGATAAATCGGTCTACCATTGAGAGCGAAGTATCATCGGCGGGGATATTCTCTTCCCTTCCCTCACGTATTCTAAAAATAAGTCCCATCAAACGTGGCATCCTTGCAATAAGGTTGAGAGCATCTTCATTCCAATTTCCAGTAGTTTCCATCATTCCAAGTGTGTGGATTCCAACACTCATCCAGTCCATTGGGTGTCCGAATTTCGGAAGGGCTTTGAGAACTGGTTCTAAATCGCCCGGAACAGATGCACGAGCAGCAAGGTCTTGTCGAATCATTGCGGATTGTTCAGCATTTGGTAGTTCTTTGTTGAAGAGTAAATAAACGATGTCTTCAGGTTCAAAAGATGCTAATTCAGCAATCGGATAACCGCAGTAATGCACACCCTCCGAAGGTGTGACAAAAGAGGTGCGACATGTCCCGACAGGAACGCCCCGGAGACCCGTGTTCAGATGCTTTTCTGTAACTTCCAAAAGCACCTCGTTCTTTGTCATCGTATCCCCGTCGATTTCCTCCACATACCTCTTTCGTATAAAGACGGCTCTTCTATAATCACTCAAGACAGAACGATAATTTGTTTTTTACGACAAATTTTACGGCATTTTTTGGTTACGAAGGAGGCCAAGAACGGAACCCTTTGGTAGATTGACGGTCAGCAAAAACTTGGATTCGAATCGTTTCTCCATCAATGAGGATTGCATCATCGGCAGTGAGTCCGGGGCACTCGTCTTTTACTTTGTTCCAAGCCCGTTCAGTTGCTAAATTCTCACTCCACCATGGGAATGCAGCACATTGTTGAGGCCGAACAGAATAGATTGAGCATTGTTTGTTCTGGTCAAGATAAATACAGACATCATCAACCGGTCGGCTGTTCAAAATATATCGTCCGTCGAGCGTTTGGCGACAATCACGCTCAAGCCAATCCTCGACACTCATATCATGCCATTGCGCAATCCTCTCTGCATCATTGACCGAGAGGTAGACAATTCCCCCTGGTTCGTCACAACATCTTCCACAATTTTCTTGGCACGAAAAGCCAACGCCCTTCATCCACCATGGCGCTCTCATTCTTCTTCACCCGTGACAAGCGTTGGAATCTGATTCATTCGGCCCAATTTAATCGTACGACTCACCTTTTCCGATTCGAGTAAGTCCAACATATCGACACTTTGATCATCGATATTCCATTCACCTTCAGGTTCATGACTTTCCAATACTTTGTTCGGATTTGATTTACGACGACCGACCTTTCTTCGTCCCTTCTTGGGTGTTATGTCTGCCTCCAATTCTGGCCAGGGCTCACGCTCAGGGTCAAACTCGGTGAGGCTTGCCTCCATCGAACGTAGTTCATCAGCAATAGAAATCAGTTCGTCCATCGAAGCATCAGGGGTTCTTTGGTAAAGGTTCACCAACTTGTGTTCAATGCTAGCAAGTTGCAATGAACTTTCACGCAAGTCTTTTTCAAACGCATTAATTTGTGAATCAAATGCTTCATCTAACTCTGTAAGTAAGTCTGCAGCAATCCCATAGTCGCGCTCTTCAATGTGACCCTTACGGGTGATGAGATGTTCTTCACGCTCATGCAGAGCGAGGACTGAGGCTGCTGCTGGTGCCGTGTCTTCTAATGCTTGTTTGAGGTGTGCTGCATGACGCTCATCCAACTCATTTTTTAATGATTCAACATCAATGTCAGGGGGTTGGTAGTTGTCATCTCCAATTTCTGGCAGCTTGGAATAGAGTTCGATACCTCCGTGTACGGTGTCGCTGTAAACAGTATCAACTGCAGTTGAAATCAATCTGTTAGCGATGTCTTCGACCTTTTCACGTTCCGCAATGTCGGTTGTTGCATAATCTTGGGACTGGTTGGATAGTATCGATGTGACATCTTCACTGTCGAGTATTTCTTCACCCGATTGCAAAGCGAGAGCAACCAAATCGAAGTTCGCTTTTGTCGCCCTCCAACCAATTTCTCCCTGTAATACAATACTCGCTAATTGCCCGTCATTAAACAGAAAACTCCTTTTTTGTGCTAAACTACGTGCGTAGAGGATCATACTTGCTTGTTTTGGAGGCTCCATGTTCACAGATGCAGCGTGTCGTGTTAATTCCCATAGCCGTGATGTCGGCCATATTTCCGGATGTGAGTTTGATGTGAGCAAAACATGAACACCCATGTTGAGGGCGTAATCAAGCATTGTTCCAAGTTCGTGAGCGAGGTCTGCATTGTCTGCACATTCATGAATGTCATCAATTGCCAATAAGCGTGCATTAACCAAAGTGTCTTGCCACCCTTCAGGTAAATGATTCATTCCAGAAAAGTCGGCTGCTGAAAGTAAGTGAACAGTTCCTTCTTGGCGTCTGAGAACTGCTTGCGCAACCGCATGAAGAAGGTGTGAACGTCCCGTCTCAGATGGACCAATAAACAGCATTGGATTCAGTGGTCCACCAGGTGAATCAACAATTGCTTCTGCAGCTTGTGTCGCACGGTAATTTTCTTCTGTCGTGAACCATTGTTTGAAACTTAATCGTATCTCTGGACGTAGTCTTAGCGGCCAATTCCCTTCATTTGGTAGAATGACCTCATGATGATAGGGAGATGTGGAGTCTACGGGAGCGAATTCAGGAGCTAACGGTTGACTTACCCGTCCACGTTGTTCATCAAGAATACGCTCCCATACAGGCCTTCCATCGTCTTCCATTCCCAAAAAACCGTCTTCGTCCTCATCGTTCGTTTGTTCAATTTGCTCATAGGTGCGTTCACGCAATGAACGAATTCGTCGTGCAGCTATGTCCGAGAGCGAGTCGCCATTTGAATTCAAATCCAAACTTGGTTTTCTTCGTTTGCTTTCTTTTCCCAACACCTTATCTGCTACCAAATCGAATGTAGGGCGTTGAACAACACCAGTTCTCTGAAGTAGGGTTCTTGGGCGCTGGTCTTGGATATCTTTGCCAAGTAAACGATTCATTTTTGATTTTGGAAGTGGCTTTTCATCACTTGAAGACTGCTGAGTTCTCTGTATTGCAGAACCCGACTCTTTCAGTCTTTGCTTTGCCAACTCAAGAGCGAGGGCTAAGTTCTCTCTGCGAGCATTCATCACTTTGCACCCTCCAGTTCTTTTCTTAAACGCTCTCGATCTTCTCTCTCCCAAATGCTAAGTTTGTTTTCAAGAGAAGGTTCAGATTGTTTTCGAGAAGCAGATTCTCGTGTAGGTACGTTTGAACTCACCGATCTAGAAGCACCGGGTCTGGCGTTAAGTGGGGTGAGTGATGTCTCGGTATTTACTGGTCTTCTACCTTTGACCGATTCAATTGAACCCTTTCGCAGAGGTACTTTTGCTTCTTCAATATCTTGAATATTTTTGAGTTGGATTGAAGCATTATTCAGCGACGAGTCACCGTGCGGTGAAGAATGAGCACGCATTTTTTCCACCGCTAAATCCTGACGTTCAGCATATGTTGCAAGTGAATTTGCAAACGTGCTTCCAGGGGTTGAGTAATCGATTTGAATCTCACTCAGTTCCTTTGCTTCAACAGCAAGTACCGCAGCAGCATGTAGTGACTGTTGATGACGTGGGTGGGATTTTGCTGTGGCATTTTTCTTACGACGACGGACACGTTGAGCAGGCCGAGGTGCGATGATTTTCTCTGGAGAAGTGATGGCTTGAGGCGTTGATGTGTCCGGAACTATAGCTGAGTCTTTTTCTCCGGTTTCTGATGTCGGTGGAGCTTCGGAAGCCGGGTTCTCGAAAGTTTCTCGTCCATCATTCATTCTTGAGGCAGGGTCATCCACCTGCTGCTCGTGTTGGAGTTCACTATCCGGTATATCATTGGATACAACATTCTCAGCGAGAGGTTTGGTTTCTCTCACCTCATGAGAGGGTGGTGATGGGTTCTGAGTTGGTCGAATCCATTCACGTGCAACAGTTCCGAGCGTTTCTGTAGCGGCGATTATGTCTTCAGAATCAAGAGATTCATGTCCTCCCTCCATTGTCCCAAAGACGGTGCTTTGAGGTGGTATGCCCTCAGAAGATGGCGAAGAAATTGCTTGTTGCAATTGCTGTTTAATCCATTGAATCTCTTCTTCACTTGCTGGGGCGCACAGTGGATGGTCAAGTATCAGGTCTGGTTCGAGGTTCCAATGCTCAAGAACGGCTGGTTCAAGATCTGTCATGTAGCGAGACAGGTGTTGTCTGGTTGTAAGAGGGAATGCATGGAAGTCGCCAGTAGCGAGGAAGAGATGGTCTTCAAGCCGCACACCATCGACGATGTCCCGGAGGAAGTTAACCACCAATTCATCACCGTGTAGACTTGCGAGATATTCGACTCCTTCAAGAACTACGACTGCTCGAAGGTTTTCCCAAAGGAAAGCATCGATTCTTCGGCGAATATTTTCTAATGCGGGGTCAGTTGAGCGCTGGTCTCCATTTTGGGAGAGCCATGAACTTGAAGCAATTGGAATGTTGTGCTCTACATTGAGTGCTTCAATGTCATGCCGTGCTAAAACGAGTAAGGGGCGACCATGGACTGCTAAGTTTCCAGCAAGGTCAAAAAGAGGGGCTGGATCCACCGAATCCAAAAAGTATGCATCGCCGGGGCGCATCATCTTTTCAATTCCATCATACCGCTGCATAAGCGCTTTGCTGCGTTGCCGAATCGCTTCAGGTGCCTCAACGACGACCTCAAGTTCAGGTAAGCGTTCTTCTCGACGCCACGAGCGACTTTTCATGTTGGTCTTTGACCACCATTGATGGTTTTCAAGAGGTTGTTCTGATTCTTCTTCAACCCGGAAGTGGGCTTCTGGATAAAGGCTGAGTACTTGTGTTGCATCAGGTAAAGATAATTCGTGTATCGCGAGTAGTGCGTCGAGTAGTGAAGCGTCATTCTCGATATCGAGTAATGCTTCAAGAGACATCGAAATTGCATCTGCTTCGTGCAGTGCAAACATTGGTTTTCCATCGAGAAAAGCGATGTGGCCAATTCTTGGCATTTGTTCCTTAGGACGTCGCTCAATTCGAATGTAACCGGTGCTTCCTAGTCGCGCCATATCCATCGAAAGTAATCGCAAAGATTCGGGTCCGCCTCGTCGAACTTCTGTCACATCTCCTTGCGGTAGTTCTACCAATTCACTCACCCCTACGGGGTGATGCTTACGGGCCACTTCTTGAAAGGTGCGGCTCGAATGAACAGAGAATGCGTATTTTTTCGGTTGTATCTTCAAGCCGTTGAATCTTAAATTTTTTTTTACTTCGCACCGTGAAGTTCAAAGACAGCAAGGCGATGGTCAATTATGGTCGAGCAACGGGGTGAGTTGTCGGTTGAAATGCGACGATTTATTTCTCTGCAAATCGCTCGGCCTTTTATGTATCGTTTTCTCGTAATACTGCTCGTCTATGAGTTGTTTATCGTCGGAGGCGTGTTCGCTCTAATGTCTTTTGAAAATGGTTTTTTGTTCGTACTGATTGCCATCATTTTGGGTTGTTTTGGGGGTGTTGTGATTTATCAAAATTCCCCCTTGCTTCGAGTCCCTTTGGCAGTTAATTTGAATCACCCATTTATGGGGGATTTGGAACTTGGAGAGGCAGTAGTGATGGTTCAATTTTCTGACGGAAATTGGGGTGATGTTGGTAAAGGTAGAGTTCGATTAACGGTTGATGAATTGATGGGAGGTACACTTTTGATTCGTGACGATGACACCTACGCAGTTCTCGGACATTTCAGTTCATTACCTCAAACTCATCCAGCATTGAAGCGTTATGTCATTTTAATTAACCAAGCCATTGCATTACGTGATGCAGTTAACGGCGATGAAGATTCAATTGAATCTGCACGAGAGCGTGAAGCATCAGACTCGGGACTTTTGCAGCGCTCGTGGCTTGAAGAGCAAGAATCAATAGAGATTGAACCAGAAGGGATATTCAGCAAGTTACGCAGAGAATAGCCGATGTTGTTCGGTTTCAATCCTTTACCTTGAAAGCCTCTACCGCTACCGCAGAACATGGAATCTTCATCGCGATGGCAAGGGCAACTTGAAGCCCTTGGCCAAAAAGACCGTGAAACATTGCTGGGGACATCTCTCTCGCGAAGATTTACCAAATTGCCACTTTGGTTGTCGCATCCTTCGAACATTTCCGCTTTTTATGGCTTCCTCGTCTCTCTTGCGTTACTGCTCCCCTATCGATTTGCTCAAGAGTCAGAGAGTTGGCTTACCAACTGGATTTTCCATTCGGCTCTCATCATGGTGGCGTGTTTACTTCTCGGTATGGTCTCTCTGATTATTGTCAGTATTAGCAAAAGATTCCCAGTGACGCCACCTCGTATCATCCTCTACCCTATGCCTTTTGTTGGATTTGGTTTACTCACCATCTCGCTAACTGAAATATTTGTTCTACCATCTGAACTTATTTGGCTCTTACTTTTACTTCCTGGACCTCTGTATGTTCACCTTTCATGGGCTCCTCGCTGGCGTCTTCTCTGCCTATTGGAGGACGATATCAATCCGTTTGAAGCAATGGATTTACCGCTCCATCAAGATTCAAGTGCAATTGAAGAAATTACCGATGGTGATGAAGAATTACTGTCGGTCGTGAACGCTCTTGAATCTGAGTAAATCAGATAAGGCCGAGGGTTGGTCCAACTTTTTCGAACAATCGAAGAACTTCATCTAAATCATCACGCTGAAGGCCAGCGGACATTTGTGTACGTATTCGGGCTTTGTCACGAGCCACCATTGGAAATACGATTGCTCCGGCCATCACTCCTTCATCACCAAGTGACTTTGTCATTGCTTTAGCGACGCTTGAGTCACCGCACATGACCGGAATGATCGGGGTGACCGAATCTCCAGTGTCAAAACCGAGCGATTGCAACTCTTTGCGGAAGTAATTGGTATTCTCCCAGAGGCGGGCATGGTGTTCAGGTTCGTCCATCAAAACTTCGATAGCAGCTTTTTGTGCGGCAGCCACGCCTGGCGGTTGAGAGCCAGAGAGTAGCCATGAACGAGAATGATTCAATGCATGATTACGCGTCATTTCGGTTCCAGCAAGAATGCCACCCTGAACTCCGAGTGCTTTCGAAAAAGAACCTGTTTCAAAATCCACCTTGCCTTGGAGGTTGAAATGGTCGACGATTCCTGCGCCTTTCTCGCCGAGGACTCCTTCGCCATGGCAATCATCAACATAGACCATGGCGCCATACTCTTCGGCGAGTTTCGTTACTTCATCAAGAGGAGCAATATCCCCATCCATTGAAAACACACCATCTGTGATAATCAGTTTACGTTCAGCACTTTCATGCGCCTTAAGAACTGCCTCCAATTCACCCATGTCATTGTGGGCATAGACTCCTCGACTGGCTTTCGTTAATCGAACACCGTCGATGATTGAGCCATGATTGAGAGAGTCGCTGATGATCACGTCTTGAGCCCCAGTAACCAGTGTTGGTATGAGCCCAACATTGACCGTATAGCCAGCAGAATAAATCAGAGAGGCTTCAACTCCTTTGAACTCTGCCACTTTCTTTTCCGCCTCAAGATGAATATCCATTGTTCCGGCAATAGCACGAACACTTCCGCTTCCAGCACCATATTTCATGGTAGCATCAAGCATAGCCTGTTTGACTTTAGGGTGGGTTGTAAGGTTGAGGTAATTATTGGCAGATAGCATGATTGTAGGCTTTCCATCCATGTGGCAGCGAGGCTGGTTTGGACTTTCAAGCGTAGGAGGCTCCCAGAGTAGAGATTTCTCGGATAGTTCATCAAATCGACTTTTCATCCACGTCATGTCACCCGGCATATGTCTCCCCAACTCAACGCAGTAGTTCTCCATTCAAGTTCTTTCGCTCTTAAATTCATGAAATCACACCTCTTCAACCATGCACTCAAAAAGGGGTTGCCGTTGGGATTGGCATGCGACTAACAGGAACAGTGAGTAGTGGGCTAGGTCGTGCGCATATTTTCATGGCACAACCACATTACCAAGAGCAATTCAAAATGCTGCTTGGTGGTACTGCCTGGCCAGGTACACTGAACCTAACAATTCAGGGTCAAGACTTGGTGAACTATATTGCTCTGCGAAAAAAATCCGGAATCGACACATTGGATGCATCTGATGAGCACCGTTCTGCTGCCTCAGAAATCGATGTTTCTATGCATGAAGCGTTCCGAATTCGAGGATTTTTGCGAGATGGCGTCTCATTTGGCGGCGCTACTGCTTTTTCCGCTCGACTTGAATCCGGCGATTCTACCATTGATTGCGCTCTTTTAATTCCAGACCTCACACGACACACGGACGTCGTGGAAGTCATTGCATGCGCTTTCTTACGCGAGAAACTCTCACTGGAAGACAACGACATTGTTCAGGTTGTTGTCAACTGATTGTGTCGTGCTTAACAACCGGTAATTCACCGATTTCTGACCATTCTTGGTACAAGAGGTTTTTCAGTTCGTGTCGAGCACCTTCTCTCCATCTTTTCCGCATTGTTCTCTCGACGGCGGGGCCACGAGGTGGTGGAGTAAGGTGTCTGGGTTCATCCCTCGTTTTAGGTAAAGGCAAGATGTCCCAATCAACACCCCAAAGAATCAACCAATCTGGAGGAGCAACCCCAAAGTCATGTTCGATTTCAGGGTGTTCAATGGCTCGAAGCACAGCCTCGGGGTCCAATTCTCCAATTGACATTCGATGAATTGCCATCGCTGTTCGGCGAACTTGGTTCCACAGAAACGCTTCTCCAATGATCTCAAATCCAATTGTTCGACCATTGACAATCCAAGGAGTGCACGAAAGAATTGTTCGCATTGGGTTTTTTCCTTCCTCGAGCCGAGCGAAATTCGTTGCATCATAGGTTCCTTCAAACATTTGAAGCCATTCACTGAATTGTTCACCAGGATATTTCCAAAACTCTATTCCCTCCAGCCGATAACGATACACTCGGTGATTTGCCATTCTGGGATTCCATTCTTCACCGACTTCGACAACATCAAGAAATGCAATATCTTTTGGCAATCGGTCATCTAATGCTCGAATCATCTTTCTTGGAGTCAAGGCGTCCCACAATTCACGTTCGATGCGAACTGTACCTCCGTTGAGGCGTACGTGAACGCCAGCATCAGTTCTGCTGGACAAGACCAAGTTATGTTCAGAAGTTGACGTATCGAGCCATTTGAGGCTGCGAAATACACGAATCAATTCACCTTGGACTGTTTTTACATCAGGTTGAATTTGGCTACCGTGATACTCATCACCAAGGTAACCTATACGAAAACCAAGACGAACGCTCTGGTCCGTCATACGTTCACCTCAATCTTCACGTTGAAGCATTTCAACAGCTTGTTCTGGTGAATACCCTAATCCACCAACAGACCATATGAGCGCTTGCTTTAACCATGGTTGAACCATAGGGTTTTGCTTCGATGGGTCCATGACTTCAATGGCATCAACAATGTTTCTGCTCGCAGTAAAAAGAACTTCGTCTACCGGAATATCTTCCAGTTCAAGTCGGCGTGCATAGCGTTGGAATTCCTTTACAGCAACAGGGATACGTCGGCATTCAAGAGCAAATGTCGCGAAGTCTCCAATGTATTCCATGTTTTCTTCATCAAGTTGCATTGCTTTTTTGTAAGCCATCATAATTTTCCCACCTGGGATGACGTCATCTTGAGCCTCAGCATTTTTCATGTTCGAAAATTCTGCAAACATGTGGTGAACTTCTGCATTGGTTTTGTGGACACCCATCAAACTATCGAGGTCCGCAATGGCTCCGTCTAAGTCGCCATTCCGGAGTTTTTCTATTGGACCTTGGAGTATTTCTTCATTGCTCATAATATCGCCTCATATTCTACGCGGTGGTAAACAGTTTTTGAAACACTCGTTTGAGTGTTTAGCAATCAGTCTTCTTCATTTTGCGCAACAATAGTGTCTTTCAAATCTCGAAGAAGGTTCGATTGGCTGTGGTCCTTGTGCTTTTCGTTGAGAAGTGCCTTCGCACTTTCCCAGTTCCGAATGTTATACATGCAGTGTTTTGGATCAGCACGGACGGTTCGAATTGTACGTTGATACGTGAGCAAGCCAATCACGGAACGGAGTATCCCTTTGCCTGCTTTTTCAACAGTCGAATCTCCTGCTTTTTCAGAGGTGCCGGGGATTGCTCCGGCGAGTCCAGGTCCCGTGCTTTCTTCGACGATTCCAACTCCTGAATCGGTGAGAATTGTGACGGTAGCAAAACCGAGAATCGTGCCAACAGGTGAGCGCTCAACCATAACTTCCGATATGCGATCGAATAAAATCCGGCGATGTGAGCGGGACAGTAAGAAACTGTGCTCAAAAATTACAGCGTCACTGGTTACTGCATAGTGGAAGCTTCGTTGATAATAGAACGTCAAAGCCATGTAGATTCCAACAAAGCCTAGTCCAAACATTGTGTAGTTATATTCGTCAAGAGGGATAAAATCCCCAATAGGTTCATCCATCCAGAAGGTGAGGGTTTCCAACACATCGTCAAGTTGTAGGACGATTGGTGTCAATGTAATGATGAGTAATCCGATGGTGACCCACCGGCCCGAGGTAGAAACATTGACTAAACGGTTCATCCAAGTGATGAAGAGCATAACAAACACAAATCCAAATGGCCAGTCTTCTCCACCAGTTAATTCAATCAGAGTTGCCAAGATGACCATAAATCCACTCGAGTCATCGTTTGTTAGGATGTTGGCGTCAGCAAAGATGAAATGTATTGCTAAGACCAAAATCCCGAGTAAATACATCCCTAAAAATGCAAAACCGCTTGGGCGTTTTGTTAGCAGGACTTCTTCACCTTTGATTAAACGGAATGTCTTTGCTAGGCGTGCTTGTTCAGCCTTCTGTTTCGCCTCATTCGTGGTTTCAACATCGGGTTTTGTGTCGACAGCGGCATCGGATTCTTCGCTCATTGCAATCTCTCCTCTACCTTCTCTAGCACTCCACGCACATAATACCTTGCACTGCGCATCATCTTAATGCACAAAAAATATGTTTTCATCGAAAACTCAATGCAGTAGTCCCCATGAATGTTCTGCATTTCCTCGAGCCCATTCATAATCTGATTCTTTACGAATGCCAAACTCATCTTGAATACGAAGGTGTTCCATCCTCAACGGATATTCATTGTACGTAAGATGAGATTTAATCCCGCCTCGAGTTGGTTGGTTAAAGGTCCAATGGGCTCGTTCAATCGCCTGCACGCGAAGCTCAATTTTGGTTCTTCCATTCCACATTTTAATCTCAAATATTGGAAGAGGCGCACCCGGAGTTTGTCCGTGTTCTCCCTCGGTAAGAGTTGATGATAGTTTTCGAACAAGAACATTCGTGAAACGTTCGCTTCGATTGTTCACAGGGTCATGGAAAAGTCCACCTTGCGAAAGGCCAAGATGGCCGGTATCTCTTCGCTTCCATGGACGGTTATCTCGCGCACTGACTGTAAACGACAAATGCGGCAAGAACCAATCGATGTATGAACCATCGTTGAGATGGAGCATTCCCCAATACCAAGGGACAGAAGGGGCCTGGACGCAGACTTTCTGGAAATATGCAGTGCCATTCACCTCTTCCTCATCAAGTAGGCCTTTGACTCGAGTTCCATGTAATCGTAGAATATCATATCCCATTCCAGCAGCATAAGTTGCGCTTGCTTGACGGGCCGTCGACAAGGCGGAGTTCCAGGGTGTGAGTTCAAGATCGAATTTTTTCGGGACCTTTGGATGAGTTGCTTCTTCATCGGTTGATAATTGAATCCAAAATGAACTGAGGTCACTCTTCAAACCCATTGACAGGTCTTTTTCGAGTAGAGGGACGACCGCCCCTCCGCCTTTTCCAGTTTGATTTGATTGGTTCGGCCATTTTGAATGTGTGTCAGGGAGTGCTATGATTCGGCAAATCTGCTGGATAACCGGTTCATGCATTTGTTTTCCATCAAACCACCATGCGCACACCATTCCATCAAGTGCCATTCCTTTTTCTTCATCAAATCCAGGCCTCCCTGCAGGCATCCATGGCATGCCGTTTACGTCAACCAGAGCGTTATCTTTAGTTGACCATAAGACCATCAATTGGCGGCCACTTGGACGGCCATCTGGGTCATCAAGCATGACCAGCCACCACCACCAATCCCATGTGAGATGATTGAGCGGTGGACGGTCTTGTAGAGACCACATTTTGGAAAGGTCGCCTGAAAATGATTTCATATCTGGCATTACTGTATCTCCTTACTCTTGAATAGCGCTCCACCGATGAACCATGAAAGAGCCGCTTGGAACAGCAAGACAAGTGTCGAAATAATCAGCGCAGTAAATGCAGATAAACCAAGCCCTGGTTTGGATGAAAAGAAGTTGAGCGGTTCGGAACCTTGGAGATAATTGAAATCATCACTACCGCCCCAATTGCCCATGAGGATGAATAAGTCGAGGTTTGGCCAGACAATCATTGCTGCTGCATCAACAATCATCAGCGCCCAACCAATGACCGAGAATCTCAGCAAGGTCGAATCTGGGACTCCCATAGAAAGCAATGCCATCCCGAGTTCCCATGCGGCAAAGGGTATTGCAAGTATGATTCCATATTTCCATAAGACTCCAAGAGCGTTAAACAGCATCCCGTAGACAAGCGTTGCCATCATTGTGGCGAAAACAATGGCCAACCAAACACCGAGGTCTGCAAATCTGAAGAAGCCGTCGCTTGGTCCAACAAATCCCGATACGAGTGCACCGAGAATCCCGAGGAATATGACGTAAGGCCACACAACACCGAGATATCCCAATGTGCGATACAAGAAGACTTCACTGCGAGAAATGGGTTTAGCGAGCATGAAGTGCATCGTGCCCGAATTCATCTCATCTCGAATTAACCCGGTTGCCATAAACAGAGGCAAGAATATCCCGAGAAGGAGCACAAATCCAAGTTTACCGATGGAAAGAACAAATGCAAGGTGAATGGCTTCTTTGGCATAGGCATCTTCATCAGGGTCTTCGTCAACACCCGAATCCGATTCAATGTTCGAGTAGATTTGTCCATCTTGCATTCGATAAAATTCGACGACAACATCACATGGGACACCGTTATCATTTGTGTCTTTTTGCGATGCAGTTTTGTTTGATTCTAAGCAATCTCCATCGTCGTCAATTCCAGTAGATTGCGTACCTAATTCCGAGGTCACATCCCAGTCAAAACCATCTTCGTTAATGTACATCGAGGCGGGGTCTGGTTCAACAGGAGGGTCGAAGAGTCCCGGGTGAGACTCATCATCCCACGGGTCAGTTCCCAGCCGCAACTCTTGGCCTTTTGGATATCCATCGTTATCATAATCTGTGGAATCTCCATCATTGTCGATTGCTTCAAATTCTGAGGCCATTACATCAATGTAAATCAGGAAGATGAGGGCGAGAGCGGTGAATCCAACACCTAACACAACCCAAGTCGATTTTTTAGTTCGGTATTGACGGAGTGTAAATTCGACAATTGCCGAGGCTTTACGATCGAGGGATTGAAATCTTGTATCTGGTTTTGTCGCCATTAGACTCTTCCTCCAGAAGTTAAGTATCCAAGTATTGAAGCAAGGTCATCATCAGGATTGTCAATAGCGTTCACCTTGTGATTATTCTCTACGATTATGCCCGGCAGTTTCGAATGAATCGCACCGAGGTTGTGGGTTTGAATCGAAAGATTTTGACCGTCAGGGAAAGAGATTCCAAACACTTCATCGATATCGATGAGGTCTTTTGCTAGTTGCTTAGGTGAGTCCGTTTGAATCGAAATACGGTGAGGTATCTTATCCAGCCGTTCACGAATCGAATGTAGATTTCCTAAGGCAAGTAGCCGGCCTTGATGTAGAATCACAATTTGTTCAGTAATTCGTTCGATTTCTTGTAAAATGTGGCTGCTCACAAGAACCGTTCGTCCCATTCTTCCAAGTTCACGGATGACATTCATAATCGTGGTACGGGCTAAGGGGTCACATCCCTGAAGTGGTTCGTCAAGGATAATCAATTCAGGGTCATTCACTAAAGCATGGGCGATTTTCACTCTTTGCCGCATACCCTTTGAGTACTGTCCGATTTTTTTGTGAACGACATCGGTTAAGCCAACGAATTCCAATACACGGTCCGCTTCAATTTTCGCTTCATCACGTGTCAGACCATTTAATCTGGCAAATGTTGACACAAATTCATGACCTGTCATCCAATCATACATCTTTTCATGCTCGGGGACAAAGCCGATTCGGGCATAAGGTGCAGGATTTTTCCATGGATCTGTGCCGAACAGTTTGACGGTTCCTTGGCTCACTTTGAGTTTACCCATGAGGATATTGAACAGTGTAGATTTCCCTGCTCCATTCATCCCTAACACCCCAGTGACACCACCGTTCAAAGCTAAAGTGATGTTGGATAAAGCAAAAATCCTACCGTAACTTTTCGAGACATTCTCCAAGAGAATTGCTGGTGCGTTTGCCTCGGGTGCCCACTCCTTTGTTTCGGCTTTGCCCTGTTGGTCAAAATCCGGAATCATTCTCGAGTCACCTCCATTGATGATACTCGTGTGCTCAATACATACAACGCAATACCGTTCATTGCTACAAGTGAAGCCAATGACCATGTCCATGAATACTGGTCATAGGTTGGTTGAGTACCAATAATTGCTTGGCCGACATGGGCTAAACAATCATACGGCGATAGCAAGTAAAGAATCTCACGATCAAAGAGGTTGGAGGAAATGAACGCCAATACTTTCGTTCCAAGAATGATGGACAGCAACGCAATACCTGGGAAGAATTTACCATTGGATACACTCGAAAGAGAGAGTCCTATGCTGGTGTATGTGAATATGAGGAGTAGTGCACTAAATACGGTGGCTAGGAAGAGTGGAAATGTATCAATAATCCATGCCCAACCACGGCCCATTGTGGCGATTTCAGCGAAGTAATAGAGGGCTAAGGTGACTAAAATGAGGATGCCTTGAATCATAGCGACAGAAATAAATTTCATTGCCACATAATCAAAACGAGTGATTGGTCGAGAAAAATAGAGTGCAGAAGTTCCGTGCTGCCGGTCTTCGGAAATAACACCTCCAACCAATAACGCTGCGACTACAGGGTAATAGAGCATGTTTCGTGGAAAGAATCCGAGTACATGTGCATAGAGGTTATCTCGGCTTACGCCCCAAACCGAATGCAGTCCAGAATCACCGATGAGTCCCGAGACCAACGTCATGCCAACATCGGAAAGAGAGGCTACAAAGACGACGAGTAGATACAATCGAATTGGTATCCCCCACGGTCGATGGCCCTTTTTGAAGATCCCGAGTAAATGATGTCGAAGAATGGCCCAATTACGCATCCAACGAGGATTGAGTTCTCCATTCCATTGTTTGTATTGTTGTTTGAAGATCTGTCCATCAGATTTACCGACTGTAGTTGATGCCGCCGTGAGGTCCTCATCACCTTCAGTCGAGCCCCAAGCCGCATCGAGGCGGACCTTACCAGTCACTGGGGCTTCAGCAGCGAATTCAACGGGCATTGGCTTAGGAACTTCACCCAATTCGCTCATGATGAACCACCACCCATGTGTTCTGGAGCATCGACTTTACGGGCTTGAACAGGTGAAGCGAGTAAATCTTCACTGGATTTGACTTCGTATCCTAAATTTTCCATTATAGAGAGAAATAAATCTTCCAATGACGCTTCATACTCATGCATTCTTCGAATTTGTGCACCGACATCCGCAGCACATTGCAAAATATGTGTGGTTGTATCCTCTTGTTCGTGAAGAATTCTCATGACTCTTCCCTCTCTTCGAACACTCATGCCCTTTGCCGTCATTGCATCTTCTAAGCGAGATGCACCTCCCCAAACATGTATCTCAATTTCTCTGTCAAAGGCTTTCAAGTCTTCAATACGTCCTTGAGCTGCGAGTTTACCTTTGTGCAGAAGTATGAAATTGTCACAGACTCGTTCAACATCATCCATGAGGTGCGAAGCCATCAAAACTGAACGATTTCCAGTTTTGACCGTGTTGGTGAGTGTTTCAATCATGTAGTTTCTGGCTGAAATATCCAGTCCATTTGATGGTTCATCTGCAATGATTAACTCAGGGTCATGAATGAGTGCACATGCGAGTTTTGTCGCTTGCTTCATTCCTGTCGAATAACTACCAATATTTCGATAGCGTTGTTCTCCTAACCCTACATACTGTAATGTTTCATGCGCTCGTGCAAGCGCAATAGTGGGGTTCATCCCGAGCAATTCACCAGAATATCGTACTTGGTGAATTGCCTCCATGTCTGGATTCAAGGAATCATATTCGGGCATATAACCAATCCGAGAACGTATTTCATCACCTTGTGTTCGAATGTCTAAACCAAGGACAGTGCCTTCTCCTTCAGTTGTTTGAACTAAACCGAGTATCGTTTTCAAGAAAGTGGATTTTCCCGCACCGTTCGGTCCAAGTAGCCCAGTTGCGCCTTTCGGGACTGAAAGGTTGAGTTTACTCAATGCCACATGTGGACCGTATGATTTGGTCAAATCTGTGGTTTTGATGATAAGGTCGTCTTGCAAAACTCGCCCCCTCAGTTAAGAGAGATATGAGACGCTCTTTGAAGTACACCACGGTTTCTTGTCAAACACGGATGTGTTACTGCTTTTTACCGCCACGAGTTTTGACAGCAACACCTTTCTTGAAGTATTGCATATCTTTTGGCGTGCATTGAGATATTCCATGGCCAATAAGTTCACCTTTTTGATTGACAATTAAGCAACTGTCACCTGGTGAAATCCAACTGTCACATCCGAGAATAAAGCCGTGAAATACATTTCTACCTTGTCGGACAAAGGGTTCTGCATCATCGTTCACAACAACCCAAGCCGGACCCTTGAATAGATGACTTTCCAAGCTGGTTTTCTCAAAGTCTTGCGGCATTGCAATATCACGGGTTGCATGAATTTCCTCCGCACCTCCATCGGTAAGCGATAATCCTCCGTCGGTGAGTCGTGGGCTGACAATGTGAGTGCCGTTGGACATAATTGCATTTTTCACTCGACCTAATCGATTGACGACAAATGTTGAGTCCTCTAGAAGCAAATCCACATCTTCTTTCTTCATGTTGAGCAACAAGACCATTTTATCAGCAACATGTCGGCGCTGTAGACGCTTTTTCGCGTCGTCGCGTTGTTCTTTTTCCAACGGTTGAGTTTGAATGCCATCTTGATTGGTAACTCCGAACACACCTGCCTCGCTCAATGCATGAAGTGCTCTGGCTTGTATTCCATCTCCAAGCATATCGACCAAAATAATTCGACGGTCACCCATGCCATACTGAACGAGTTCTTTTCTCACTTCCATTGGATTTGGTCTGCGTCGCCAGAGCCATAGAGGCCCATCTATGTGGGTGAAGGGGTTGAGATCTTCTAGTGAGTAGGGCAAGAGCCCAATTGGTGTTTGAATCATCACTTCTAAGCCTGGAGAATGATGTTCAAGTCGGGCCATAAGATCACTCAAACGTTCCCGCCAAGGCCCTGAGGTGCCGTAAGCAACCAACACTTCACCTGAACCCTTTCCTTCGCGATGATGTGGTGTCCAATGCTGCTTCAGCGCTGTTTTTGCGGCGTTGATATGAGGTCGCACATGCGTGTCTTCTCCACCCCACGGCTCACCACCCTTCCGTGGAGATTCTTGCGATTCAACAATCCAGTTCCATGATGATTCCCACTTTCCAGCATTGCGGTCCCGATCACGGGCAGCATCTCGGTCACTGAGGATGAGTTCATCCAAAAACTGCAGGTCGAGTTTTTTATTGTGAGGGCTTGTGGAAAGCCACAAGAAAGCCTCACGCAATGCAGGATGTTGATGGCTCCTTCGTTCAGCTAATCGCCAAATAGTGCCATCCCGAATAGCCTGTTTACATCGAGCGAGTTCTGCCAATGTCACTTCGAGGTTGTAGCGGGCGAGGAGTACTGTTCTCTCGTTTTTACCTAAAGCGCGAACTTCAGCAGGTGTTGACGTCGATACACATGGCATTCGTTCAGGCCATTCAACAAGAGATTCAATTTTCTGTGTACCCCAAGGTGTTAGTAATCGCCCATCTCGGGCAAACAGAGCATAAGCGGCAGAGTCGAACAAATCGGCACCTAACGCAATCGACATTGGGAAGAGCATTGGGTGGCCACAGCCAAACATATGCACGGGGCGGTTTGGAGGGAGGTGAGGGAGAGACGCAAGCATTATTTTCGCATAGTCTTTGTAGAGATGACGTTCCATTACCGGGACGATTCCTCCGATTGGATGAACGGCGAAGTCAAATTCAGCCATGCCTTGAGCAGATTGTGTACGCAGGTGTTTGAATAGCCCGCCTTGAATTGGTCCGTTAAGCATTGTTGTCCCAGAAGATGCCACACTTGCAGGTGCTCGTTCAATCGTTTCTTGAACACATTGAGCGACCTGTTCTTCACTCATGTCGGGTCGCGAAAACACATCAAGCATGGTTGCAATGTCAACGCCAATACTTTTCTGGAATTCAACGATTTCTTCGACACCTACTTCAACATCACCGTAAATATACGCTTGAAAGGTTCCCGAGTCCGTCATTACGACTCCCGGATAATCAAGTAAAGCGTGAACACCTTGCGTGGTGGCAACTTCTTTGAGAGCATCGTGTTTCCAAATGATGTATGAATTTGTAATGAGCGCCCCGATTCCATATCTATCCCACATTTCACGCGGTTCAATAGTGCGAATATTTGGATTAATGACGGGTAACAAGGCTGGAGTCTCGAGTATGCCATGCTCTGTATGGAGTCGGCCTAACCTTGCTCGTCCATCTCTCGAGGTGATTTCGAACAAGCCTTTGTCGACTTCTCGACAGGGGACTGGGTCATCTCGCCGGCCATCAGTCCATGCTCCCATACAATCAACCCCAGCATCCGTCTCTTTCAAACCATCCATTGGTAGAATCGAACTCAGACAAATTCGACTGCACCATGAGCAAGAATAAATTCCCTACCCAGTTCATCGAATGTATCGAGTAATGCGGATGAAAACCGGATGCGACATATTTCATCATCCGCTTCTAAATCGGTCTTTACCCCTTCAAGAGTTCCAGGTGCTGCTCCGCACGATAAACAAGCGCCGGTCAAGTCAAGCACCAAATCGAGTTCAGAAGCAGCAGTATCTTTGCCCCAATCCAGTGCAGATACAGCAATGCCGCCGCCATGGCCATCCAGAGCAGCTCTGACCTCACCTAGCCTCGATAATAAGGCAGGAATAAAATCCCCAGTTCCAATAAAATTGAGAAGCGAGGTCGACCGGAGACGTTCCTCTTCAACAGGGTCGGTTAATTCATCGATTCTCCGTTTTGCCTCCGATGACATTGCTGCCTTTGCTTCCGCAGCATATTTGGCAACAAGGTCGTCGTCGGACATGACTCATCCTCATGCCTCATCTTCTTCAATCCTAGTATCCGACCGGTATCCTCGCTGTTAACGGTATTGGGCTTGATTACACCACTTGATAAAGGAGTATCGTGAGGGGTATATGGGTGAGCGTGATGGCAGACGAGATCTTACGAGTTGAAAACCTCCATGTCAATGTCGAAGGTACACCGATTCTCAAGGGTGTTAACCTCACAATCAACCGTGGTGAAATCCATGCGATTATGGGGCGAAACGGTGCTGGGAAGTCGACTTTGGCTAATGTAGTCATGGGCCACCCCGCCTACGAAATTACGCAAGGGAGTATCTTTTATCAAGGTCAACCTTTGGAAGAACTCGCTGTGTTTGAACGCGCCCGTGCTGGCATGTTTCTCTCCTTCCAGTATCCAGCATCAATCCCCGGAGTTCAAGTCGGAACATTCCTCAAAAAATCTGTTTCCTCTGTTCGTGAAAATCCTCCAAAGGGTCGAGAATTCCGAAAAGAATTAACTGCTGCAATGGAGCAATTATCTATGGACAAGAGTTTCCTTTCACGTTATGTAAACGACGGTTTCAGTGGTGGTGAAAAGAAACGTTTGGAAATCTTGCAGATGCTCTTGCTTCAACCAAACCTTGCTTTACTCGATGAGACTGACTCTGGCTTAGATATCGACGCACTTCGAATCGTGGCTCAAGGCATTAACCAAGTGGCTCAAGATTCAGCATGCTTGATTATTACTCACTATCAACGGCTACTGGACCTTGTTAAGCCAGACTTTGTCCACGCTATGATCGACGGAGTAATTATCCGAACAGGTGGCCCAGAACTCGCCCTCCGTCTCGAAGATCAAGGATACGACTGGCTTGACGTAACTGCATGAGGTGAAAATATGACCGAAGAATCACAAGAAATTATTGGCGATTATCGCTACGGTTTCCACGACCCTGAAAATTCAACCATCCGATTTGATAAAGGTCTTTCAGAGCAAGTTGTACGAGACATTTCGGAACTCAAGAACGAACCTGAATGGATGACTGACATCCGTGTCAAGGCCTACCGCCACTTCGCTGAGCGCGTCATGCCCGAATGGGGCAATTGCTCACTCCTCAATATGATTGATTTTGAAAGTATAACCTACTTCCTTCGCTCCTCAAACAAAACAGAGAACTCTTGGGATGATGTTCCTGACGACATTAAAAACACGTTCGACCGACTTGGAATTCCCGAAGCAGAGCAGAAGTGGCTTGGCGGGGTTACAGCGCAATATGAATCCGAGGCAGTGTATCACTCAATTCGAGAAGACTTGGAAGAGCAAGGCGTCATCTTCTTGGATATGGATTCTGGGTTGAAGGAGTATCCGGAGATCATCAAAAAATATTTCGGAACTGTCATACCTTACAGTGACAACAAATTCTCAGCCCTCAATACCGCAGTATGGTCTGGTGGCTCTTTCCTCTACATACCGAAAGGCGTTAGTGTCGAGATGCCCGTTCAAGCCTATTTCCGTATCAACGCAAAGAATATGGGGCAATTTGAGCGAACGCTCATCATCGCTGATGAAGGTAGTACTGTTCACTACGTCGAAGGATGCACTGCTCCGAGTTATTCTACGGACTCGCTGCATTCAGCAGTTGTGGAACTCATTGCAATGGAAGGTGCTAAGATTCGCTATTCTACTGTCCAAAATTGGTCGAGCAATGTCTACAATCTCGTCACAAAAAGAGCAGTTGCTCACAAGAATGCGACAATCGAATGGGTCGATGGAAACATCGGTTCGAAATTGACGATGAAATATCCTTCGGTCCTCCTCAAGGGTGAAGGGGCGCACGCTGAGGTCATCTCCGTGGCTTATGCAGGCGAAGGCCAGCATCAAGATACAGGTGCTAAAGTCCACCACCTCGCATCGAACACGACCTCAAACATTCTCTCGAAATCAATCTCCAAGAATGGCGGACGCTCTTCCTACCGCGGGCTGTTACAAGTAACTCCGAAGTCAACCGGATGCCGCTCGAAAGTTGTTTGTGATGCACTCATATTGGACGAGGATTCACGTTCCGACACATATCCTACCATGGAAATCGGTAATTCGACCTCTGATTTAGAGCATGAAGCTAGTGTTTCAAAAGTCTCGAGTGACCAGTTGTTCTATCTCATGAGCCGTGGCTTTACCGAAGATGAAGCAATGGGGCTTATTGTTAACGGGTTCTTTGAACCCTTTACGAGAGAACTCCCTATGGAATATGCCGTTGAACTCAACAAATTACTCGAGTTGGAAATGGAGGGTTCCATTGGATGAACTACCTCCAAATGGAAATTCCACCTCGGTCAGAACATTTGTGGCGCTACACTCCTTGGCCTCGAATACATCCCAGTTCAATAGATGAAGTCCCCAATGCTGATACAGTGGTTTTCACGCTCAAACAGAACGATTCTTTTGAGATTATTGAACAACCAAAAGACGCTCATGATGAAATTGCACGTGCTTTTTTGCAATCTGCTGGTGGCACGACAAATCGATTGGTCATCAACGGTGATTCCGAACCACTTCACATCAATGCTCGTGCTAGTGGGCACATCGCAATTGGACACCTTGACTTAGATGTCAGAGGCTCTGCAGTCGTTTTTGTTCATATCTCCGGTGAACCTGAGTGGGTAGGTGTTCACATCACAGGCAAAGTTCACCCCAACGCACAACTCTCCTTCGGATTCATCAATGAACTCGATTCGAACACTAAGTTCCTCCGTTGCGAAGATTGGGTTGTAGAACGGGATGCTGAACTCGAGCATGCGACATTGTCAGTCGGAGGATTTCGATGCAAATCTGATCTACGAAGCACATTGAATGGTACAGGGGCGTCTATTCGCCAGTCTGTTACCGTCAATGCAGTCGGTCCACGTCATGACGATGAGCATGTCGAAATCCATCACCGCTACGGGCACACGAATTCTGATTTAGTGATGAATTCAGCATGCTCCGGAAGCAGTCACTTTATTGGAACTGGTCTTCTCACGATTGCTGAAAATGCAAATAAATCGGATGCATCCCAAGTATTCCGTAACCTTTTGCTTTCTGAAAAGGCGAGGGCTGAAGCTATTCCTGAATTGGAAGTACTCGCCGATGATGTTTCTGCCGCACACGGCGCTGCAAGCGCTCCAGTTGACAAAAACCAAATGCATTATTTGATGTCAAGGGGATTAAGCCCTGAAGAATCCCAGGCACTCATCGTCAATGGTTTTCTACTCAATGCTTTTTCAAATCTTACAAACAAGCATCTTATCGAAGAGATGCGAACAAGGTTGACAGTTCACCTTGAATGCGAATTGAAGAGGTGATTCTATGGCGATTCGTGATGATTTTCCGATACTCAAACGCGAAGTCAATGGCTTCCCATTGATTTATTTGGATAATGCAGCAACGACACAGAAGCCCCAAGTCGTCATAGATGCAATGAATGAATACTACACTTCCTCAAATGCAAATGTGCACAGAGCGGTTCATACGCTTGCAGGTGAAGCTACTGAAGGGTATGAATCATGCCGAAACATCTTGAAGAGTTGGTTTAATGCTGACCGCGCAGTGTTGACAAGTGGTACTACAGAAGCCATCAACCTCGTTGCACATGCATGGGGCCGTGCTAATCTTACAGATGGCGATGTCATTGTATTAACCGAAATGGAGCACCATTCAGATATTGTTCCATGGCAAATGTTAGCTGAAGAACGTAATGTCGAATTGAGATATGTTCCCGTGATGGAGGACTTCACACTCGATATGGACGCATACGCTGCATCCCTTGAAGATGCAAAATTGGTGTGTGTCGTCCACACGTCAAATGTATTAGGTGTCCGAAATCCATTGGAAGAAATCATCGAACTAGCCCATTCAAACGATGCACTCGTGTTAGTAGACGCTGCACAAGGGGTTCCCCACGAACGTATAGACTTCAAAGAATCCGGAGCGGATTTCATGGCCTTTTCTGCACACAAGATGTGCGGTCCAACTGGCATTGGAGCTCTCCTGATTGATGCTGATGTGTTTGAGACAATGCAACCTTTCATGGGTGGCGGAGATATGATCGAAACCGTCACCATTACCGGTTCGACCTATCAGACAAATGAACATAAATTCGAAGCAGGAACTCCCCGTATTGCTGAAGCAATCGGCTGGTGTGCAGCGTTTGATTGGATGGCGACTCTTGACTTGAAAAAAGAACACAAGCGATTGATAGGAATTGCTCGTTGGGTTGCAGAACAATTGCGAGAAATGGATATTCCAGTTTATGGACGGCATGAAGCGAAAGACAGTGCTGTTGTATCGTTTCTTCATCCTTCGATACACAGTGAAGATTTGGCTCACCTGTTTGATTCACGAGGCTTTGCAGTTCGAACGGGCCACCACTGCGCACAACCTCTGCTCACTCGATTGGGAATATCGGGCACAGTTCGTGCATCCTTTTACCTCTACAACACAATGGATGAAGCAAAACAATTCATTGAACAACTCAAAGATATTACGGAGAGGTTTGGATGACGTATCCTGCTGAACTCTCCGAATTAATTGAAGAGTTCAAAGATGTCGAAGATAAAATGGAACGCCTTGAAATGGTGTTTGATATGGCGGATGAAGTAGTCCCTTTCCCTGCGGAACAATGGACGAACCAGACCAAGGTACAAGGATGTCAGTCTGAAGCGCATGTCCATGTTCAGTTGGAAGATGGCAAAGTTCTCCTTCTTTCTGGAGCTGATGCTAAATTGGTTCAAGGACTCATGGGCATTCTCACGCTCGCCATTAATGGAAGTGCACCCGCACAAGCGTTGCTTCTCTCTCCTGACTTCGCCGAGGAGATGGGTATTCTCAATTCCCTTTCCCCAAGCCGTTCAAACGGCTTCAGAAATATGTTCGACAAAGTGATGAAGGATATCCGGCAATTTGTATGAGGTGAAAGAATGGTTGAAAAGCAAGATGTAATGACACAATTAGATGAAGTTGAAGACCCGGAATTGGAATTATCTATCGTAGAATTGGGGCTTGTGTATGATGTTCGCTTTGAAATCAAAGAAGAAGTGCTTCATGCTGAGATTGATTTGACTCTCACCTCGCCTGGTTGCCCTGCAGCACCTGAAATAATGGCCGCTGCCCACCGAGCAGCACTACAGACAGAAGGCCTTGAAAGCGTCCATATTAATTTGGTTTGGGCTCCTCGATGGGATCCAAAAATTCACGCTACGGAAGATGCCCGAATGGATATGGGCATTTGGGACTAATTATCTTCGCACAACAATCGTGACCAAGTCACCATCTTTCAAAAGGTGGTCCAGACCAACACGCTGCCAGTCGAATTTTGCACTCGGTCCTTTGACTCGGGCATAGCGAAATTTTCTGACAAAGTCTCTGTGTAATTTGTTACAGATGTGCTGAACAGTTGAGTCGTCTTTGACAATCAATGGTTCTTCTAAATCTGCTTCTTGGCCCTGAGGTTTTAGAAAAACTCTCATGAATCCAAGGTTATCATAAATGAAATCCTTCAGATCTTCAAGCCCTATATCCTTGAATGCCGAGATTCGCATAACTGGCCAATCCGCAGGGAGTGATTTACGGGAGCGAACGAGGTCTTCTTCGGTCGCTATGTCGATTTTGTTGATTGCAATAACTGCTTTTTCATAAATTCGATTTTCAGCTAAACAATCAACAATTTGTTCTGCTGTCGTATTATTTCGAAGGGTCACAATAGCAGATGTGAATCCGAAGGAGCGTATGATTTCACTCATTTCTTCATTTGTTAGATGTGTTTGTTCTACCGTCGTTCGAACGTCAATTCCACCACGTTCCGTCCGCTTGATGAAGACAGGAGGTTTCGTTTCATTGAGCCGTAACCCTGCATTGTGCAGTTCACGGTGGAGGACATTAAAGTGAGCATCTTGGAATGGATCTACGATGTACAAAACCATGTCTGCACTTCGAATAACATTGAGAATCTCTCTTCCACGACCCTTACCTTCAGCAGCACCTTTGATTAGACCTGGCAAATCTAAAATCTGAATTTTAGCACCTCGGTGCTCCATGACGCCAGGAATACATGTTAGCGTGGTAAAAGCATAGCCTGCAACCTCTGAATGTGCATCTGTAACTTTCGAGATCAATGTGGATTTTCCTACAGATGGAAAGCCCACCAGAGCAACTGTAGCGTCACCGGATTTTTTCACTTCAAATCCTTTACCGCCACCACTCGCTTTCGAGTGAGCATGTGCCCGTTCTTCCTTGATTTTTAGTTGAGCGATTTTGGCTTTAAGTTTACCAATGTGAGCGTTTGTGGCTTTGTTTTTTTGTGTCTTATCAATCTCGGCGCGGATCAATTCGATCTGCTCCTTGATTGTCGCCATATCAAAGCCTCCATTTGTCTCGGGTAAACCGTTCTTCTTCAATGCTCTTCTCTTGAATCAGTGAAGAGTGTCCTTTCAATTCCTCCTTCCAGAGCCGATGACATCAAACGAGACGGCCTCTTGGACGCTCCATGGGCATCGAAATGGTTCTATTGCTTGTCGATGAACCATGTTTACAGGAACTCCTCAATCAGTCTTGGAGTGAACTTTATGTTGGTATGGAGAAAGGCACTTTCCGCAATCAACGGCCAACGTATGATTCACGATTGAAACGCCCTTTCGACATTGATTGCGAAGCGGAAATACTCGATTGGATGGATTCAATCGAGGATTCAAAGGAGGGAAAAGTCATCGACATTCTCAAAACGATTCCAGAAGGTACTCAAGGACTGCTACATCTCATGGAATGGGCGAGTCCAGGTTCATGGGAGGTCTGGGAGGGTCGAGCCTTCCTCTATCTTGATGTAGCCTTGAAACGAACCATTAGCGGTAGTGATGAATTGTATGCAGAATCAACATGGACTGAACTCATACAGCACTTGAATGGTATTCCCGAGGAGGAGTTCTCAGAGTCGGTCTGTTTGGATTGGATGGACCGTAGAAAAGAACTTGGTGAAACTTTGGATGAAAATGAAGATCCAAAAATTGTTCCCACTTTTGAAGCCCATGACCGGGCTAGCCGAGCACTGGTTTACACCATCTCTCTTTGCACCCGGGAACCATCATTGCTGAGCATACTTGGAAGAGAGCATCTCAAAGCAGACCTATGGGGACACGGTCGTTGGAATTTGCGACAGTACCTTCTGGATTAAACGAGGGGTTCAAAGACCACTTCCGTAACGCATAACATAATGGCTGACGAATTACCTTCGGAAGAACCTAAAGAAAGCATCAACGATGTTGACGATTCAATACCAGTTATCGAAGAGGGAATGGATACTCTTGACTTGGCAGATGCCATTGAAGTGGAAGAACTTGACCCACTGGAAGAAGCCCTCGCACGTGCTGAGAAGGCAGAAAAAGAAATTGCCTACAAAGACGCTGAAATTCAAAATGTTCGCAAGCGCTTGATGGCAGAAAAAGCCGACCTCATTCAATACAGCGGCATGGGTCTTGCACGACGTATGCTCACCGTTCTTGGCGATGTAGATCGTGCTTTAGCAAATCTCGATTCGGAAGATTCTTCAGCTGTCGCTCAGGGTTTGCGCCTGCTAAGGAATAAAATGTGGCACGAACTTTCTGCAGATGGCGTCACAGCCATTGAAGCCAAAGACCAATCTTTTGACCCTGCAAAAATGGAAGCCATCACGACCATCCCATCGTCTGACGCATTTCCAGCTGGAAACGTCGTTGACGTTCTTGAATCTGGGTACATGTACAAACAACGCATTCTCTTAGCCGCACGTGTTGTTGTTGCATCGGACGAGTGAGCACAAGTTTCTTGTGCGATGAAGCGTTCATCGTAACATGGTGAAGAAATTTGCAGGTAAGGCAGCCGAAGCCGCAGGCAGTGCAGCAAAGAAGGCAGCCAAGACTGCTGCGAGTTCTGCAAAGCGGCAAGTCATAGATGAAGTGACCAGTCCAGTCAAGAAAGCAGCACAAGAGAAACTCTCGAATGTCGCAAGTGGTATCAAGGCAAAAGCGGAAGAGAAGATGCATGCTGTTGCCAAAGAGCAAATGAAAAAACAAGCGAAAAAGAAGCTCTTTCGCAAATAATTAACCGGCGTGAACGCCTGTTTCAAAAGTTGAGAGCCTGAATAATCCATCGTGCTCAATCAGCCATTCAATAATGGGTTGAGGGAGGCTTGCTTTGAGAACTTCTCGAACAGCCTCGTCATCATAGACTGTTGAAAGCATCTTAGCCGTTTGTCGGACTCTCCAACCTTCAAATTCCTCTCGCTGCATCATTTCTGGAGTATGAACTTCAAATCCAGCATTGCGATACAACTCCGCAGTTGGCCCATCGGTGGTAACCAACACGCCCTCTCCATGAGTTTTTGTTGCGTGGTTCACCCAGTTTGGAGGGTCATTGATATCCTCAACAGAGACGACTTCCGCAGAGATATTTGCCACTTCAGCCCAATCTTCTATCATCGATTTCCTTTCCTCAGCAGTCCAAGGGTTTTCGGGCTCCCAACCGGCCTGTTCGGAACCTATCACAATGGTGAGTTGGTCGTTTTCTCCAACCAGTTCAAACGCTGACTTTACCAAATATTGGTGCCCCATATGGAAGGGCTGAAAACGTCCGAGAACGATGTATTTGGTCATACTTTCACCTCATTCAAAATAAGATTCGACATCCATATTTGGAAGGTCAAGTCCAAATGATTTGAAGCATTCAATCATACGCTTGCACCCTTCTACCATTTCTTCAATAGGCGTCTCTCCCATGGAACCAACTCGGAACATTTTACCTTTGAGATGGTCTTGAGCTCCAATCACTTGGGTGTTGTAATCATCTTTGAGTCGCGCTCTCCAACTATCGTCAATACCTTCAGGGTAGAGAACAGCAGTAACGGTATTACTTCGCTGAGCAGAGTCTGCCAGTAACTCAAAGCCGAGAGCCAAAAAGAGGTTTCGAACACCTGTAGCCATTTTCTCACATCTTTCCCATCGCTCAATATTTGATTCATCCTTCAAGACTTGAAGTGCAGCACCCCATCCCATTGCCAGATTGATTGCGGGAGTCCACGGAGTCTGGTCATCAGCACCTTTTTTCAATGCAGAAACCAAATCAAGGTAATAGTTCGGATTTGAATCACCTTGCTCTCGGATAGCATGAACACGTTCAATGAAATTTGAATTGATTGCAATAGCGGCAATGCCCGAAGGTCCGGCCGTACATTTTTGTGCACCTACAACAACTGCCTCTGCGCCCCACTCTGTCGGATGGACTGGCATTCCACCAACCGAGGTGATGCCGTCAAGAATGAACGAAGTTTTGTGACGTGCACACATCTCTGCAATAGCAGCAGCGTCCTGAGTGATACCAGTACTGGTTTCATTATGACATATTAAGAGTGATTCATAGCATCCACGTTCAAGTTGTTGTTCAAGTTCATACAGATCAAATGCACGTCCCCATTCATACTTGAGGTGCTTCACATTACAGAATCGCTGGCACATTTCAGCCACTCGCTCTCCAAATTTTCCGTTTGTAGGGACCAAGACCAGATCGTTTGAACGAAACCGGTTGGCTATGACCATTTCCATAGCAGCAGTACCACTTCCAGATACAACAACGACCTTGTAATCATCATCACCTGACCAAGACTCAACACCACGAATCGGTTCCGATGGTGCCAGATTGAAGGCGTTTCGTAAACCGGAGTTAAGATGTGCCATCACATCTCGATATTCGGGTCCACGAGCTGTCATGACTGGTGTTGAAAGCGCTTTGAGGCATGTATCTCCCATCCTGACTGGGCCAGGGACGAGAAAACAGTCTTCACTCATGTCCATAGTTACTGCAATACATGGAGGTTCTTCAACTCCATGGCAAGCGTACTACATTCCGGGATGCTCTTTCACAACTTCTCTGTCGTCGAACTCTTAGGTAAGCGCTTCTACCGAAGTCCATGGTGCGTGTGGGACTCGCAATGCTACAAGGTGCTCGGCATGAGCATGCCGAAGCACTTCGGGCAGCATCAAAACAACTGGATGTTCACCTTGAAATTGTTGAATTGCGAAGTGGCATGGAAGTGGATGAACATCTCGATTGTCTGGTCTTGCCAGGTGGCGAGTCAACTGCAATGCGAAAAGCCAGTCAGAGTGAATCTCTGCTTCCCGCTTTGTATTCGTGGATGGAAGAGTTCCCCGGAAGACCAGTTCTCGGTACTTGCGCTGGTGCAATCTTGCTTGCTAGTCCTGAAGATTCAAAAGACTCCTTTTTGCGAGCGGAGATTTCACGAAATGCATGGGGTCGTCAACGTGATTCGTTTGAAGCAGATGTGGTCATCTCTTTGGAAACCCCATCTGGAATGAAGGTTTTACCAGATTCTGTATCTCGAGATAAATTCAACCATCAACCTCTTCCAGTTGGTGAGGCCTCTTTGACTGAACATGATTCTCTCTTTCCCGGAGTTTTCATCAGGGCGCCAAGGTTTATTCAGTCGAGTATTGAATGCACACCTGTTGCGTCATTTGGTGAGGAAATCGTAGGCATCTTGGACGGAAACTGTTTGGCCCTCACCTTTCACCCTGAACTAACGGGAGATTATCGGTTTCACCGGTGGCTCCTTCATCAGTCGTTATTGACAAATTAAGGTTGAAAGGAGCGAGGGGTTCAAACCCCAATGGCATTAGGGTGGTTTGAGTTCAATGACTGTCTCTTTGCCAATGGCAACCGAAATTCTCCCCGCAGAGGACGGTGAGGCAGAAGGTTGTGTCCAATGTCAACATGGTAGTAAGCTCGTTTTATTCGTCACAGGAAAGTGTCACTGGGGTTGTGATTATTGTCCTCTTTCAGATAATCGTCGAGAATCACCGGACATGTTCGCAAATGAACGCCGCTGCTCGTCATGGGATGAAGTCATTGAAGAAGGCCATGCTATGAGGGCAACGGGCACCGGTATTACTGGTGGGGACCCGATGCTGGATATGGATAAATCTCTTGAAGCAGTTGTTCAACTAAAAGCAGCATTTGGTGCGGAACACCACATTCACCTCTACACTTCTATTCCCTTTCAAACAGAGCGGGCAGCAGATTTTGGTAATGCAGGCTTGGATGAAATACGATTCCACCTTCTTGCTGGAACACTCACCAAATATCTCCCTGTGATCCAAGCTTGTGCCGATGCGGGTATCGCTGTCGGGATTGAATTGCCGTGTGAGCCTGACAAGGAGGAGCAACTGTTTGCTTTACTCGATGAAATTAATCATTCACCTGTAGAATTCCTGAATCTGAATGAATTGGAAATCACAGTCGGCAACCAAGAGAATATGGATGTTCGAGGATTCAATTTGAGTGGTGGAATAACGGCTGCAGCAGAGGGTTCAGCAGAGTTAGCTTTGAGGCTCAAAGACGCTGCAAAAGATATGAACTTTCATCTGAAGTTCTGTTCTGCCCGATACAAAGATGCTGGGCAACTACGAGCACGATTTCGGAGAAGGGGACAAGCTAATTTACGCCCCTATGAAGTCTTGAGTAATGATGATACTATTCTGTTTGGCTCAATACCCACTGCTCTGGAAGACGCAACAGATGATGTCGCAGAGTTAAGAGAAGAATTCGGAGTTGCTGACGGATGGATTCGCTACAATGCAGAACATCGCCGAATCGAATTACCGCTCTCCCTGGCAGAAGAGTTGGCAGAAGTGGTTGATGTACCCGTTCACTTGATTGAAGTCCATCCCACACATGACCGCCTTGAAGTTGGTTTGGTTCATTTGAATGTTCATCGGTAACTTGCTTCAAGGGGAGGCTTATATCGCCGTGGCTTCACGACAGCATACCTTAGGGCTCGTGGTCTAGGGGTTATGATGTCGCCTTCACATGGCGAAGATCGAGAGTTCGATTCTCTCCGAGCCCACTCTTCATCGATATCACTCGAGGATGCTTGCATTACATGTCCGTTTCCTCTAGTTCTTTTTAGGGTGGCCTAAACTTTAGATACTACCTTACATACCGCCCAAACAATCGTGGTCCCATGCTCAACAATTTGCTCAAATGTTTATTCGTCGTATTCTGTTTTTCCTCAGCCGGTTTTGCTGGATGCCTCTCTAATCCAGTTTCTTTCGAAAAGTGTGAAGATGATTCGAATTGTCTCGTTATTGCTTTCGAAGCAAAAGAAGAATACCAAAATGCTGATGAAAATCCACAGAAGATGGCGGACCATCTTGCAGAACTCCTTGGGATGGAAGTCGAAATATATCCAGTCAGCAGTCCCGCTGCAACGATTGAAGCACTCCGCTTCGGTCATGCAGATATCGGATTCCTCGATGGCGGTGCTGCTTGGCTAAGTTGGCAACTCTACGATCTGGAAGTCCTCGGAGCAGAGCAAAAAGCAGACGGTCGACCGTTCTACAACGCTATCGCTTGGGTTCACAAAGATTCAGATATGGCCATGGCCGACAAAGATGATGATCCTGCAACAGATCCGTTTGAATTGATGGCTGGCAAAACCTCCTGTCATACTTCTGCCCTGGGAAGTTCCGGCATGCTCCTGCCAATGGGTTATCTCATCACCAATGAATACATCGAAGTTGTTGGCGACCCAAATGAAATCGACTCATTGCACAACACTGTAACAAACCATTTCTCTGAGGATTCTAGCATTCCCGAAAGCGGAACCAAATATCACCGTTACATTGGCTCTCTGCGCTGCTTAGCCGAGGGCGGAATGGATTACATCTCCTTCGCCAAAGACCCAACTGTTCCAAGTTACTGTGGAAATGAAGACCCAGATGACAATGAAGACTGGTGTTTTGAAGGTGAGTTTACCAACGTCGATGATTACTACGCACTTCCTACTTTTGGCAAAGCTCCGAGTCACCCGATTATGTATAATCCTGAATTCTTAGATTCGACAAATGTTTCGGCCCTTCAAGAGGCTCTTGCTACAATGTCAGTTTCCAGCGCTGGAATTACTGTCCTCGATGACGTTTTGAGCACACCTGGTATTACCATCGTCAATACGACTGACCACTTGGGTAACTATGGTAATTTGATTGATGGTGTTCCTGGAATACAAGCTTATTTCACTGAAAAATACGACTTGTGAGTTGGAAACCGGTGTTCAATCGTGCAATTTTTCTCATGTGCTTGTTGATCACATGCACATTAAGCGGATGCTTTGGTGAAGAACCAGAAGAACCGAGGTCCGGATTTGAATGGCAAGAGAAAGTTGAAATCTCTTGTAATACACAGTTAATGGACGGGCTTGTATGCAGAGAATATCTGTCGGATTTTGAAACTCCTGTGGCGAGTATACAACATCCACAAGATGCCGAAGTTTGGATTGCTGACCTCAACGGTGTCATTTCAGCCTGGGATGGAGAAAATCGTAGGATTGTTGCCAATTTGTCTGAATTTGTAAGTAATTGCCATAATGAACAGGGATTACTCAGTTTTGCTTTCGATGAAGATTACAATGTGACAAAAAAAGTACTCCTTTCCTATGTTGATATTGGTGTTGATTGTGGCTATGAAGCCAACCTTGTTTTGGCCGATGTGAGTGTTGAGGATGGGATGCTCGATATTTCGACTGTTCGTGCTCTCAGAGAAGTTCCCCAACCTTTCCGAAATCACAATGGAGGTCATCTTCTCGGTATAGGTAACCATCAGTATCTTTGGGGGCTTGGCGACGGTGGTGGTTCCAATTCACCGAATAAAACGGCTCAAAACCTGAGTTCACCGTTTGGATCAATTCACCTTATGGAATATCAAAATGGGCAAGTAAACCCTGTGCTTGAAGATTTATCGAGGAACCCCTACATCCTTCACCATGGTCTGCGAAATCCGTGGCGATTCGATGTTGATCCGTCGGGCGGATTGTGGATTGCTGATGTGGGTCAAACCTGTTTTGAAGAAATCAACTACGTTCCAATGAACGAATCTCATAATTTCGGATGGTCGAAGCGTGAAGGATATCATGAATTCAATCCGGAGCTCGATTGTGGAACGACACCGCTCAATAATGATTCGAATTACACTGACCCTGTTGTGGTATATCCGCATGAGGGTGGTAATTGCTCCGTTTCTGGTGGAGAATGGATGGATTGGGGTGCGCAACCACTTCGTGATGGTTATCTGTATGGAGATTTCTGTACCGGGACTATTTGGATTATTCGAGACCAAGGTGGCGTATGGGAAAGTGAAGTCGTTGCTCAAACAGGGACAATGATTGTTGGTTTTGGCCATAGCCACAATAATGACTTGTTAATTTTTAGTTGGGCTGGAACAATTTATGTTCTTGAAGAAAGCGAATCGTAATCATCACTTCTTCTCTTTAATGGACCAATTTTTACGAGAGAGACCTTCAAGAGCAACTCCGGTGAGTAACCCCCACACCTCACCACTCTGTATCTCAAGAGCATACAGCACGGCCATGGCCAAAGCAGCAAGAATCCAATGGTGCAGCCAAATTCCTTTCAAGCGAACATGAAAAGAAGTCTGCTCTGTGATGTAGCGTGCCATAGCGTAGCCAAGAACTAGAGCCACCGAATATATTGCAAACTCCATACTTTGGCCTAGTCGAACAAGTATTTTGCTCCATCCCCGTTTTGTCCTGAATCTTTTTTATGAGTCATATTAACTTTTGAAAGGTAATCAATGTCCCATCATATTGAAGTGGGACATAGTATGGTTGCTTAACATGGGACTGATTCAACAGGCTGATTTTGGCGTGTTCAAGAGGTCTGAAACTTGGAAAGCATTCGGTATCGGTGCGCTCATGTTTGTGACCATCTCTTTTGCGGCACTCTCAATGTTTGACAGCATGGATGATGTTTTTGCATCCGATGCTGAACCAGCACCGATTCCGAATATCATTTTTGAGTCACTGAATCGCAGTGATATCGAACAACCACTCGCCAACTCGACTGGCTGGATTTCTTTGGACGATCACCGTGGTAGCATCATCATACTGGACCTTATGGCTCATGACTGCAGCAATTGCCATGCAGTACAAGAACACCTGGAAAGTAAGATGGAGAGTTGGTATTCTATGGCCAATTCATCTGGTAAAACCCTCAATATGTTCGCATATGGGGCATGGTATGGAGAAGATATCCCTTACCTCAACGAATCTTCCGGGTCCTACCACGTCCCATATTATGCAACAGGAATTGGTTCGACCACTGCAGCTATTCTTGAAGATGGTTCAACCACAGATCCTGTTCGGTTATTTACGACCGGTGGAACTGGACAAATCCCAGTTGTGCTTATCATCGATGAAGATGGATATATTATCGAGAAACAATCCACGGGCACACCTACTGACGGCTGGTCAAGTTTCGATGGTAAAATGGAAGATATTTTGTCCGAAAGTCCATCTGCTAAGGTGTCATCAGATTTGATATCGTCTCGCTTAGCTTGGGAAGAACCAGGGACTTCATACGCAGCGGTTTTCATCTTGGGGATGGTTCTGTCGATTCTCGTTTATTTCTCGCCATGTGCTTTTCCAGTTCTTCCAGGTTTCATTTCCTATTATCTTTCGTTGGGTGCACGTGAAGACGAACTCATGGAAGCTGGAAAGTTGTCGAAGAAGATGCCGAATTCCTGGGTCATCGGAATTCTTTCTGGATTCGGGATGTGGACATTCTTTGCACTCATTGGGGTCGTAGCAATTTTGATGGGTGAAGCATTTACCAAATCAGGAGCGGTTCATTACATTGCGATTTTTATTGCTTTACTTCTGGTCATACTTGGCGGAATGATGCTCCTCGGAATCACTTCGCATTTGATGGGCTTTGTCGATAAATTTGTCATGAAGTATAGCACGACTGAGGCTGATGATACATTCACTCCACGTCGAAATATGTATCTCTACGGTATTGGTTATGCAGCAGCGTCTATTGATTGCACAGCCGCTGCAGTTCTCCCCTTTGTCATTTATCTGAGCACTCTAGGGAAAACAGCAACTGGTGTGGGGATTATCGGACTCATGATAGGTCTGTTATTCCTGATGGTATTTGTTACTGTGACGGTTGGTTTAGGACGCCAAGTGATGATTAATTTCTTGAAGCGAGCAACTGGTATGATCAAACTCGTAGGCTCGTGGATGATGATTATGGCTGGTGTCAGTTTGACACTCTATCTCACACGCCCAGACCTTGTTGGACAACTCTTTGGTTAATCTTCAGCCATTCTAGCATCGAATTGTTCTTGAAACTCTTGCGTTTTGAGCCGCTCCAAACATGGCTTCATCCAGTATACCCATGCAACGCCTGTGAAGAGCAACGCAGTTACAGCATCCCAGATGTAGTGTTGTTTGAGGGTTAGCGTAGATATAACAAGGAGGGCCCAACAAATCAACAACAAGGTTTGGCAAATCAATACTTTACGCGTCGTTGATGGATACCAATAGCGTAGAATCAAAACGACTTGAGTACTTTGAACTACGTGCAATGAAGGCCATGCGTTCCACGGTTTGTCAACACCATGGACTGCACCTATCCATGATTCCCATCCGGTGCCTTCAACACCAGTTACGAGATGCCGAAGGTCGACCTCGACAGGAAAAAGAAGGAACACCAAAAAGCACATCCAGCACGACAGAAGCATCATTTGGTGGAATACGATATTTTGCCTCCACATGATGTCATTCTTATTACCCAGCAAAGCGCCTGCTGGATAATACAGATATAATGATATGTAGGGGATGACCATCCATGCAACAAATGGTATGTCTAAATCCAATTGAACCTCCGGATTAAACGCTGTACGCTGCATGAAATCAGAAAATCTATTGATGAGGAGATATGGTATTGCTGCCGCAACTGTCAACATTCCAACGATAACAACACTGATTCGACGACTGTAGAAGTCGGAGCGGTTCTTCCAGTGCGTGCGCCATAATCGCCAAGGTTTCGAGCACCAAGTCACGAGCATGAAACTCGGATTTCAAAACAGGGTGTAATACTTACGCAGGACAAGTGTTAATTTGACCGGTTTGAATGGTGAACAATCGTTTCGGTAGTAGAATTGAATCAATCCGAAGTGTACCAGTCTTGCTGTTAGATTATGATGAAGAGGAATCTTGAGAATCAGTCCCATCAATTGCTTTTTGAGCTGTTTGTTGCCGCAAGAACTCCTGTATCACTTCTGGTGTTAATGCACCATGTTCCGCCGCCATTTCCATCATCTTGACTTGGATATCGTTTTGCTTATCCATCCGCTTATCTTGGTGCTGTTGGCTTTGTTCAACACGGTCACGCTTTCGTGCTTGGACTTGTTCAAAGAGCCTCATAGCCTCATCGGTCTTGTGTGATGATTCCTGCATTCGGAGGTCTGCTTGACCTTGGTCACGCTTGAGTTCTGCATCCCACACTTCTTCTTGCTTTCGTAATTCCAAAAGTTCACTTTCTGCCTGAATGGTGACTTCACCACGTTTTTTTGCACGTTCGACATTGACTTCACATTCGATTCTTCGCAGAGTTGCAGCCTCACGAATAGCGATACGTTCCATAAGTGCATCAGCATTTACGCCTTCAGTCTTGGTCGCCATATCGAGATCTGCTTTGAGTCGAGCAAGTTTTTCTTGATCCGTTTTATTGGTCGATATAAACGCACGCAGGAAGGTAAATCCAAGTGTCGAAAGAGTTTGACGCATTTCCACCTCAGCATGCATTTCAAGATGTTCTTGGAAGTCGGAACTTCTCAATTCTTCAACGCTTGAGCATTTTGCCATTGCCGGTACAATGCACCGGGTCGTAACCTCATGTCCAAGGAATCCAATCAATCCTTCTCGGTCAAGAAGAGGTGCGTGGTTCGCAAAGATGTTGAGTAATTTAGGAATGTCCTCTTTTCGCAATTGAATTCGTAGGTTCATGTGCCCCTCTGCCTTGGAACCATTATGTAGGCTTTCTGAAAACGGAATCCAAAGGTCAAGTGGTCCAGTCATTGCAAACAACATACGGCGGTCTGTAGCAGTAGCTCCGGCCATGTCGGCAATGTGCCGACCAAGTCCTCCACCTATGTTCCGAACAATTTTTTCCGAAACAATATCACCAATACGTCCATCGATAATGAACGCACATGCTTCATTTGGTTTCAAGACAACTTGTCGAGCTTTCCATGTTTGAATATCATTTCCATCTACTAATCGTGCTACAATATTTGGGTTACTTCGCCATCTGAAATTTGCTGTCATGTTCACACCTTCTTCTTTTGTCGTAGTCCGTCAAGGACCGTTGCTCGAGCCCCATAGTAGCCTCGAGAACTGGTAATCATCTGCTCGCATTGGCGGATGAGGGATTTGATTTCACTGTCCGCTTTATCGGAGGAGAAGGCGTGTTCTACACTGTTTGAGATGTTGACTGCTTTGGTCATCATTTCAATGACGTCGTGGTCATGCTTGATGAGTTTCTTGAGGACAGAAATTGAAATCGATCGTTGTCCGGAAAAGAAGGCATGGGTCATGCCAGTCGGAGACTTGTCGACATCTTCGATTAGTTGGTCAATTGTATTACAACATGCTTTAGCGGATTTGGTAATGTCAATTTTCTTTTCACGAAAACTGCTGTCATGAACATTCATGAGGTGATTCCTTGCTCGGGTTCCACACCGCTTAATCTCTTCTCGTATTGCAAGGTCGGCATCACGGCGTTTTCCCTTTGTATAGCCTTCATATCCGGAGAGGACCATTTGGATTCCTCGAACATATGGGAGCACATCGAGCGGGGTTCCTACCATGTTGACCACAATGAATTGGTTCGGGGCCACTTATTATGCTATCCTTGGGATGTTAGGGCCCCCAGATTATTCTTCTTCAGAGAATGGTTCAGTGATTTCATTCCAATAGAGCACCCGGTCTGCAATGATTTCAGCCTCTTGCGGATCATGAGTTACATGAATTGCAGAGGTTTTTTTGGATTTGAGAAATGCTCGAGTGTCTTGAGCTATTTTTCGACGAGTTGGAATGTCCAGTGCTGAAAAGGGTTCATCAAGAAGCAGTAATGTTGGTTGGGTAAGCAGTGCTCTAACTACGGTAACCCGTTGGGCTTCTCCGCCGGAAAGAGCTTCGACTTTACGGGAGGAAAACCCTTCAAGTCCAACAAGTTTCAACTCCCTCTCAACAACTTTCTTGCGTTCGATTCGAGTCATTTTTTCACCAATCCCGAGAGCCACATTACCTTCTACATTGAGATGTGGGTAGAGGATTGGTTTTTGGAATACGTACCCGACATTCGCATCAGCTTTATTTGGGAACTCGATGGAACCATCTTCAATCGATTCTAAGTCTGCTATCGTTCTTAAGAGAGTAGATTTGCCACATCCACTTGGACCGATGAGCGCCACAATTTCATTCTCATGAACAATCAAACTCAATTTGTGGAAAATTAATTTTGAATCGAAGTGTTTGGTTATTTCCGTTAAGCAAAGTATTCTTTTTGGCATTAGAATCCACTCCTATCATCATGTGCCCTGAACCTTTCAGCCAGTATGAAGAGAAAAAATGTCAAGAGCATGAGCATTGTTGCAGCAGCCATTGCAGTAGGATGAATGAGTGGGTTGAAATTAGGACGACTCATGAGCTGATCGACGACTATTGATAGCGTGTCCCATGTGCCTGAACGGACAAGTAGCCATGATGCTCCAAATTCACCCAAGGAAAAAGCCAAGGTAAGAGAACCTGCTACCACAGCTGGTCCACGCAAGAACATCAATGTCCCATGATACCACGATTGTATAGGTGACAGGTTCAACATTCGACATTGTTCAGAATATACTGGGTCAAGTGAATGGTATGCAGGTAACATCACACGAACTACAAACGGTACTGTGAGAAGAACATGAGGATAGACTGGTAGCAGGAACCAACCAAACATTTCAGGATACCATCTTAGTCCTCCCAAAAGCACACCAAGCCCAACCATCAGGGCAGAAACTGCAAGAGGTAACATGCAGAGTAAATCTAAAAGTTTCGAAGTTTTCACCCACCCAGAGGTATCTAATTTGAAAATAGTCGATGCCAATATCCACCCAAGAGGTAAAGCGATTAGCAGTGTGCAAATTGCATAGATGATGGAATTGGACATGGCCTCACCCACTCCCATCGTTGATAAGTCCCCATCCCATGCATTCCTCCAGCCATCGAGAGTCCATTTGTGTTCGATTGAGCCATTGGAGATTTGACGAACTTGAAGCGATGATTGTAATACACTGATGAAGGGTAGCATTGTGAATACTACACCGAACCCTACGATCAACCGAGCAGTCCCTGACGGAACTCCATGGTGTCTTCTCACTCCATGTTCACTCAATAATGACAACCGTTGCGAATATCGCTTCTGCAACAGAGATGTAATCCACAACGTCATCAACAGTATGAGGAATTGAAGTATAGCAACTGAGTAAATGAGTTCACTTGAATCGAGGCGATACCCCTCGATTCCGGCTGAAGAGCCAGCACCTGCCATGAGTGATTCAAGCGTCTGACTGGTTGGTGTTAACCATTTAACTAAAGCGAATGAAGTGAAAGAGAATAAGAAACTCAATGCTGCTGCACACAATACTGCAGGCCCAACCACCGGGATCCACAGATACTTCAACCGTGAAAATCTCGATTTCCCTCCTGGCAGCATCGAAAGTTGTTCCTCCCATGCTGGGTCAAGTGACGAGAGCGTAGGTTCTACGAATCGTATCATTAAAGAAAGGTTAAACCAGGCATGAGCGATAATGAGTGCTAAAAAGTGCCCCGGGTTTTGCCAGCCTGATACATCTGCAAACCAGCCGATAATACCAGTTTCTAAACGAAGGTCGATTCCTATTGTGTCAAGCATACCATCTTGGCGAATTAGGCTGAGAAACCCCATGGCTGCAACTATTGCTGGTGTAACAAAGGGAACTGCCAACAAAGCCCTTAGGACTCGGATTCGCTTCCACTGATATCGGCTTAAACACCACGCAATTGGTAGTCCGATGAGTACAGTAAGCAAGGATGATGCAACAGCCTCGAGAAGTGTAAACCTTAGTGCATCCATTGCTCCATAGATGTTTCTGAATTCGCTGAGTGCTTGCCAAGCGGACCATCCTGTGACAAATTCGAGCCGGAGTAGTGCATAGGCGAAGGGGAGTGTTGAGCCAATGGCAAAAAGAAATATGGCAAGGCCACGCAGTGTTTTTTCACCTTGGAAGAAAAACGTTTTCATCGTGGGTTCAATTGCAGCACGTGCCACTCCAGTCACCCTCAACTCTGAACCGCACTCTGCCAAGAACTTAGCCAGCCATCCATATTTTGTTCGATGAGCTCTTGTGTAATTGCAGTACTGACAATTGCTTGGTCAGCGTGGAAACGGTATCCATTCGTTTCTGGTAAATCAGTTCCCTTTTGAATTGAATACATAGAGTTGTAATCTGGCATATTCGTATTGACTTCGAGCGAGGTTATGAACTGAATGAATTGGTTTGCAGCATCGACTTCAGCAGCACCATTAATGATTCCAGTATATTCGACTTGATGGAAAGAAGCTCGTGGTAGTACGAGCGAAGTTGAGTGCGTATAGTTCTCAGCAAAATATGCCTCGACTCCAGGCGAGTGGCAATACGAAACAGTCAGGTAAGCACCGCCAATATGCCCCTCCATGTATTCGCCATAGCCTCCGGTGTAGTAGGTGACATAAGATTCAGTCCAACCTGATGTGAAAATAGCACCGTTTTGAGCAATCGCATTCCACCATGCATCCACGTCTCCAGATTCATTTCCGGGGGAGTGGCCAAAGTAATCGACAGTCGCTGCTAAAAAGGCACGACCAGGTGACGAAGTCATCGGTGAAGGGAATGTCATTTTTCCGTTCCATTCCGGTTCCGTAAGATTCCAAAGACTGGTTGGGACAGACATATTTGCCGCATCAAGAGCATCTTCATCATAATTGAGACAGACATCGCCTTCATCGAAAGGTAAGGCGAGAGGCCCTTGGTAGAATTCAAGTGATGATTGAGTAAATGACTCATCAGAGACATTGTTTTCCATCAAAAGGCAATTTTGTATCGCTGTTGGTAAATATGTATTGTCTAATCCTATCATCAAGTCAGCAAGCGGTGAGGATTTCGTTAACATCATTTGGTCCAATATGCCTCCAGCATCATCTGTTCGAATAAATTCAACAGACACGCCAGTTTCATTCACAAATTGGGCAATCAATTCATCGGAGAAACCTGCAATATCATAGGTTAATATTTTCAAGGTGCCGTCACTTTCTCTGATTTGGATATCTCCACCACATGGATCGGTTGATTCTATCGAATCAAGGACTTCTTCAGATAAGCACCCTGAAAGTGAAAAGGTCACTAAAAGGCCGAAAAGGAAACCCGCTTTTGTTTTCGAATACATTTAGTCACCCCTTAGAGCTGTAAGTAATTGGTGCGTTCGGTCAATAAGGTCCAAGGGGTTGTGAGCGAGCACATAGAGCGTCGGCTCCCAACCAAAATCGCCTTCATCAAGTAAAACATCAATACGAGACTCCTGGTTATTGATATCACCTTTGGGAGCGAGTGAAAAGTTGTATCCAAGTTGCTTGCAGACTTTTATCACGCGTGCGGTATCGACATTGTCAGATGCATACGGTGGACGTATGTTCAAAATTGAAACCTTAGTTGAATCTTGTTTGTGAGTGTCGAGTAAAACAGCAGCAAGGTGGTTTGAGGATCCAAAACTCGGAGTTTCATGATGTCTGAGCACTCCATCGACCAACGTGATGCGGCCTGGGAATGCTGCGACTTCGGAACTTGAGGTGGCACCAGGGCTGCATGATGCAATGTTCAGACCAACTGCAGGTATTGAGTGTTCAATACGCCGAACATCTAATCTTCCAGCAGCCCATTCAAGTCTTCTCAACAACGCTCGTTGTTCCTGTCCTTCCTCTAAATCTAGGCCAGTCAAGGTTTTGTCATATCGGATGGTATTGTTGCCAGTGAATTGAAATTCGACGACTAATCTTTGCCGGACAACATGAGATTCAGGACCCATTGAATTGAGTGCGAGTGATAATTCATGCCCCCATCCATCTATTGTGGCTTCATCAGCACTTGACCCTAAAGCCGTGGGTGGTTTTTGCATTTGACGAGATATAGTACTCTGTGTCGAACCTAACATCTCTGCGATTTCGGTTTGAGACCATCCCTTGGTTCGCAAATCTTTGGCAACATTCTGGTGTAATCGGCTGAGCCACTTATCTCCTACTTCTCCGAGCATGTGTGTGACTCAATGGCTTTACTATTCAATGTTACTTGCTATTTATGCGCTTTGCATGACTTTCCGAAATCGATTGAGTCGATTCTGTGCCCAAAAATTGATTCTACACTAAAATACCGGAGGAAATAGTATATTTGCGAATTCACCGCCCCTAATTTTTATTCTTCAACGTTTAAGTCTCTAAAAAGAATCACTGTTGTGTGATAAGTAGAGTGCTACGTAGTATTATTTAATTCGCATAATTTTCCACTCACCCCTCATAATTTTCTTACGTGGCTTGGATTTAAGTCATTGATTTTTGGGATTCCACGTAAGAGACTCAAGAACACTAAGAACCCCGGCCGACTCCGTTGGTTTGAGTCCTATGGAACTGGAGGTGTTTATCGGTGAGATTGCTGACCGTATTTTTGCTTATCTTAACGCAGGTGATGAGCCTGGGAAAGTTTCTCAACCTATCCCTCACACCTCGCTCTCGAAAACTTCTGACCTCCAATTGCCTCTCGAGGGTAACGGAATTAACGCAGTCCTCGATGATATTGATGCGTACTTGAAATCATGTGTGAAGACAAATCGCCCTGAATTCATGAACCCTCTTTGGGGTGGAATCAACACTGCAGGACTTGCAGGTGAGATTATTGCAACACTTACTAACACCTCGATGTATACCTATGAACTTGCACCTCTCGCCACTTTAATCGAACAAACACTGCTTCGTCGAATGGGTGAAATAGTGGGCTTTTCGGGAGGCGCTGGGACATTAACAACCGGTGGTTCGAACGGTAACATGCTCGGGATGTTATGCGCTCGACAAGCCATGCTTCCCTCTTCGACTCAGACAGGGTTCAACGGTCAAAGTATGGTTGCTTATGTTTCAAGCGAAGCTCATTACTCCGTCCTCATGGCAGCAAATGTAATTGGCATTGGCCACCATAACACCATCAAAGTGGCTTGTGATGAAAATGGGTGCATGCTCGCATCAGCACTGCAGGATGAAATCGAAAGGACACGCCGAGAAGGTGGCGTTCCATTTTGTGTTATTTCAACAGCGGGGACAACTGTTCGAGGTTCGTTTGATCCTATCAAAGAAATAGGGGATATCGCTCATGCGAACGGATTATGGCACCATGTTGATGCGGCATGGGGCGGTTCCGCAATGTTTTCATCCGAACACAGCGCTCTAATGGACGGGGTAGAATTTGCCGATAGCGTTTGCTGGGATGCACACAAGATGATGGGTCTTCCACTCATCTGCAGCGCCTTTTTAGTAAAAGATTCGGAACTGCTCGCTCGAGTATGTGCTCATGGTAATGTGGCTCACTATCTGTTCCATGAAGAATCACGAAACATCGATGCGGGGAGGTATTCTCTTCAATGTGGTCGGCGAAACGATGCACTCAAGTTATGGTTGGCATGGCGTGAATGCGGGGATGCAGGTTGGGCATCTCTCGTCGATCGTTTTATGGAATTAGGAGATTACCTTGAATCTCGAGTTAATGAACGAGACGATATGCAAATGATGTCAGCGCGCATGTGGACAAACGTTTGTTTCAGATTTACTCCGAAAGGATATGACGGCGATCTCAACGAACTCAATTCGGAAATTCGTAGCCGTATGATGCAAAATGGGAATTTTATGGTCAGCCGTTCGAATATTGGTGACGACGTCATCTTTAGAGCGGTAATGGCGAACCCCAAAATCACTGAAAAAACGCTTGACGGTTTACTTGAAGAAATCACCCACCATTGCGATGAAGTCATGAGAGGATTACCAAGTAAGCATCTGTTTTCTTCACCTTAATTGGCTCATTGAAGAAACGACCTTTTTTGAACCACCAGCTTGACCTCATCATATGGAAGGAGTCAATTCGGACCCTTCCGCATGGGCTAAGTTTTCTTCGAGTAACTCCTTTTTTCCAATTCTCTATCTCATCGGAATTCTTCTTTCGGTGGCTGAACCCATTCTACGATACTTATCTGGTAAAAATGTCAGCGACTCTATTTGGCCCCATGCTTATCGAACATTGACTTGGACGATGTCATTGAGAGCGAACATTTTCACATTGACTCTTCTGATGAGTGTTTTACTTTTCCTAACCTTCCTCGTTCTCCAACGGCAAATCAAAGGTCAAGTGAATCCAAATTGGGCTAATACGGTAGGAGCATTGCTTCTTGGTCTGCTCACCGGGTTTCTCTTTTTGTTCTTCGCACTTGACCAGTATTACCTGAGGGGGGCGTTTCTTCTCTTACCTACCCTCTATGGATTTCTTCTTCTCTCCCTACTTTTGATGGTTGGTGGATTTCCTCATATTCCAAAGGATGGAAAGCCATTGCAGGTATCCAAACATGTGTTTCACATTGCTGGAGTCTTTTTCGCAGCATGGCTGGTAATGCCCGGTATTCCTGCCCTTGTCGGAATGGCGCCGTCACCACCAGCAGCACCTACGATAGGCTACGGTGCAGACCCTGGGCCTTTCACGACATCACTGTCGATTCATCCTTACACAATGCCGCAAGAAGTCGAGGACATACGCGAAGAAACTGAAGGCGATATCGACTTCTCAGTATACTTGACGCTCCCCTACCTTCCGAGAGATATACCTCCACAAGCGATTCCTCTTGCTGTATTATCTCATGGCTGGGGCTATCCTGTCTATGAAGAATACACGGACTGGATTGCTCACCTTTCAGCGAAAGGAATGGCTGTAGCTTTCATCCAATACCCGTCTGATATCGCGCCAGATATTGAAGAAGATTTTGAAGCCATTGACGAATACGGCGCATCAAACTGGCCACACCATGTCTACAGAGCCAAAGCCTTCGAAGCTGCTTTTGATGAAATTGAACAGATTGCACTTCTCGATGAACGGTCGGCGGAAGTGGATTCTGTCCTTTTGAATCACACGATTGACCCCTCTCACCTCTGGCTTGGGGGGCACAGTCTTGGTGGTGCTTACGTCTTTTTGAGTTTGTATGAATCAATGGAACGCCATTGGGGTAATGAAACATTATTCATTGATTTTGAATCACCATGGACTCGACCTAACCAAGTAGAATTGCAACCAAACATGTCAAGGATTCCTGATTCTACGATGGTTCACATTGCTCAGGGGATTGATGATATGTCTGTGGATCCTTGCTACAGCGTTCACCACCAAGCCATGTTTTCGATGCTGCCTCAAGAGCACGTGCTTTTCATCGAATTACAAAGTGATTTGTATGGATTCCCTCGATTAGTCGGAACGCACTACCTCCCTACAGATTCTGTTCACGATACGCTTGCAGACTGGGGTGTATATCGACGTATTGATGCGCAGGCTGATTGGGTTGTTGCTCGAAGTCGAGGTGATACAATTACTGAATCCTGGGCCTATGAACATTTGATTAATTCTCCTCTTCTCACAAATATGGGTCAATGGTCTGATGGCGTCGAAGTTCTCCCACTTCTCATTCACCATGAAGCACTAACTCGAAGTGAAAAATTCGCTCATTGTGGAAATTGATTTGGGCAGAGAATATCTTGCTTGAGTTTAAGGAGCGGCTCTCCATGCCACTGGCATGAGCGATTCACCACCTGTTCGAACTGCGCTATATGATGAACACGTCGCCTTAGATGCAAACATCGTCGATTTCCATGGCTTTGAACTACCCATTTGGTATTCGAATATCAAGGCTGAACATCTTGCAACACGCACAAGTGCAGGACTTTTCGATGTGTCTCACATGGGTTCTTTCCGATTTTCTGGAGCCAATGTTAAACAATGGATGGAATCGATTGCAACGCAAAAAGTAACAGCCATTCAGGCACCTCGTTGTGCATATACTCATTTTCTTGACCACGACGGACACCTGATTGATGACATGATTTTTGCTGTTGTATCCGATGAAGAAATTCTCGGCGTCCCCAATGCTTCAATGATTGGCGTTATGTGGGACTGGTTTTCATCTCACTTGCCGGATGATGGCTCAGTTGTTTTAGAAGACCTTTCTGATGAAACCTCAATCATGGCACTTCAAGGTCCGGATGCAAAATCTATTCTTTCATCTGTACTGGGTGAGTCAAATCATGTTGGCCGCTTCAAATGGCAACAAATTGGTGAGAATGCACATGGTATTGAAGGTTGGATTCAAGGCACTGGATACACTGGTGAGGCTGGATATGAAATCTTTGTTCCCAATTCGCATGCTGCACTTTTATGGAGAAATCTCATTCAAGCAGGTTCGATTCCAATTGGACTCGGGGCTCGAGACACCCTTCGCCTCGAGAAGGGATTCCTGTTATCAGGCGTAGACTTTTGTTGGCCTCCATTATCTGAAGGCGTCGATGGAACCTTCTTGGCTCGAGACTCGTGGGAGACAAATGTTCCCTTTGGACTTGACCTCGAGCATGATTTCGTCGGAAAACATCGAGTTATTGGTCATGATGCCAATGACGCACGCTGGTGGGGTATTCGCTACCTTGAGAAGGGACCTTTACCTCGTCCTGGAAAGGAAGTTACTACGCTTGAAGGCACTTCTTTAGGGAAACTCACATCTGGCGCTCCTGCTCCAAGTCTTGATAATGTCGGCATTGGAATTGGATACCTCCACAGCGTTTCAGAAGGAGATGAGGTTCTCATCGTCGCTAGCCCACGTAAATCAGTGAGAGCTGTTGTCGTCAGTCCACCTTTCATCTAACAGTCGAACAGTGGCTTTAGTGCCTTGGAAAAACGCTTTCTTTCACGTTCAGAAGTCGTTGCCAGTTCAACTCGAACTCCCCTCAGTGATAGAAGTGACTTTGCTAAGTCTTCCCGGTTGAGCCATTCGACAGATTCCCCAATTTCTTCTAAATGAACGATGTCTTGCATTATACACTCGGAATTCACAATGGATGGAACTCCGTGAGCCGCTGCATCAAACATCTTTACAGGAAGGGCACCTTGCAAGATGTTCCCCCTTTTCGGGCAATACATGGCAAACATGACGTCGATATTTTGTATTATTTGAGAAGACTCTTCAGCATCAAACCGACCCGTAATTTCAATTTCTATCCCGTGTTTCTTTTGTGCTGAGTTGAGGATATTTGATACGCTTTGAAAAGCCACACCATCCCCTGCAATACGGATTTTTGGCCTTTTTTCGGCTTCAATCAAAAGAATCGCTTCAAGAAGAAATTGGAATGAATCCACTTCTCGGACTCTTCCTACATAACCAACGGACCATCCCGTCTTATCTTGTCGCTCAAGAGATGTCTCCTGTTCCGGTCTATTTTCAACAACTGTAGATGAATGCCCCCGCTCTTCAAGATATTCTCGAAAACCGCCATACTTTCCGTTTGGGCTAATCTTACCGCTCGAGGTGATAATTTTGTCAACAAACTTTAATCGATTCAGCATTCGACTCTCCATTCCTTTGCTGATTATTCTGCGAATCATAGAATTTGGTGCTGGCATTCGAACCCAACTGTGTTGTAAATCATGCATGTCAAAGACAACGGTAGTGCCGTATTTTTTTTTCAAAATACTTCCGACCACGAGTGTGTCAGCGTCATGACAATACAGGATGTCTGGCTGATTCGTAGTTAATCCCCGGAGTACATTTTTGTTAAACTGGCGAATTCCCAAGGCTGTCTTCATCAGCCCTCCATAAGGACTCTTACCGAGATGGTATCTCATGATGCGAACACCATGGCGTGATTCGCTCAAAGGGTGCAATTCTTGGCGATCATAAGCGTGAACTGTGACCTCGTGTCCTTCACGTACGAGCCATTCAGCATGGCGCAAGACTCGCGGGTCTGGCGAACAGGCGTTGGTAACGACCATTGCGATACGCGCCATGTGCAACCCATGAAGTCGGAGAACATGAGGTGTTCGGCCTTGTGAAAGCATCCAAATGAAGAGCGATAATTAAGGGCGTCTCGCGCTTGGTTTAAGTTGCACCCCCGTGGCGTAAGTGATGATATGGTCGACCAATTACCGAATTTGGGCCGTGAAGCCGAGATGCTTGCTGCAATGGGTATGTCTTCAATCGAAGACTTATTCGAAGATATTCCCGCCGAAGTTCGGATGACAGGGGACTTGCCATTACCACCTCCACAATCCGAAGAGGAAATATTGGCGGATGCTCGTAGGCTTCTTGGTGCGAATGTGGCTATGGGTGAACGTGTATCCTTCCTCGGTGCTGGTTTGTATCGTAATTATGTCCCGGCATCCGTGTTTCAACTGGTTACTCGTGGCGAGTTTCTTACTGCCTATACACCTTACCAACCTGAAGTGAGTCAAGGCATGCTTCAAGCAATGTGGGAATTTCAATCCTTGATTTCGGAACTTGTCGGACTGCCCGTGGCAAATTTATCTCTGTATGATGGTTCAACAGCTGCTGCTGAAGCATTGACGTGTGTAGTTCGCGTTCACAGCCGTAAAGCAACCCAAAAAGACACGGTTTATGTTTCTGAATTGACTCCACCTGACCGACTTTCAGTGATGCATAATTACTGCCAAGGCGCTGAAATCAAAATCAAATTCCTGCGCCATCATGCTGATGGCACTCTTGATTTGGATAGTGTGGCTGAAGCTGCAGGTTCTTGTGGAGTTTACATCGAGCAACCAAATCCACTCGGTATCTTAGACGGTGGCTTATCACAAATCAAAGAGATAGTTGGTGAACACACAGCACTTATCGTCGCAGTTCAGCCAGTTTCACTCGGCCTTGTCGAAGCCCCTGGCCAATATGGTGCTGACATCGTTGTTGGAGAAGGTCAACCTCTTGGAAGTCCAATCACCGGCGGAGGTCCTATTTACGGTATTTTTGCTTGTTCGAAAGCCTATCTGCGCTTGATGCCAGGCCGCATTGTCGGTCGCAGTATCGATGTTGATGGCAAAGTTGCATACTGCCTCACCCTTTCGACTCGAGAGCAACACATTCGCCGACATCGAGCAACATCGAATATCTGTACAAACGAGACGCTGATTGCATTGATGGGTGCTATGCATATGGCTCTCCTGGGGCCTGAAGGTCTTCAATCACTTGCTGTCCGAAATATGACAGCCTGCATATTAGCAAAGCAGAAGTTGAGTGAAGTTGAGCACATCGTTCTCCCTCACTCAAACAGTCATCATTTCAACGAATTTGTCATCGAATTGCCTGGTTCGAGCAAAGATTGTCTAGCTCACCTCGACGGCATTGGCATTATTGGTGGTTTTGATTTGTCTGCTTGGTATCCTGAACGGACGAATTGGATTCTAGCGACATTCACGGATCAAACCAGCGCAAAACAAATCGATTTGCTTGTCTCGAAACTTGCTGCTTGGGCTTCAGCTCAGGGGGTGAGTGCATGAGCCACTTGTTCGAGCACAAGGGAGCAAAAGGCCAAGGGTATTCACAACCTGCTCCGGTATTGCCAGAGTCAGTAATTGCTTTACCACCAAGTCTAGCACGTAAAAACCTCCCTCGCTGGCCCCGTTTGTCTGAGCCTGAAATGGTTCGCCACTATACGTGGATGTCGAAGAGGAACTTCGGTATCGATACTGGATTTTACCCTCTTGGTTCGTGCACAATGAAGCACAACCCTCGGGTCAATGAAGTGATTGCGCAAATCCCAGGAATTGCAGACATTCATCCGCACCAACCTGAACACCACATACAGGGTCTCTTAGCCATCTTCCATGAAATGCAATACATGCTTGAAGTATGCTCTGGCATGGACCAAGTTACCCTGCAACCAGTTGCAGGTGCTCAAGGTGAGTTCACTGCAGTTCGATGTGTTCAGGAATATTTCAGGTTGCGTGGAGAAACCCAGCGAACGAAAGTCATCGTTCCCGATTCAGCACACGGAACCAATCCCGCAAGTGCTGCAATGTGCGGTTTTGAAATTGTTGAAATTCCCAGTCGTGTCGATGGACGTATTGACCTCGACGCTCTGAGAGCTGTTGCTGACGAAACGACAGCAGTCATGATGATTACCAATCCAAATACACTTGGATTGTTTGAAGCAGACATCGTTGAGGCTTCCGCTATCGTTCATGAAGTCGGCGGACAGATGTATTATGACGGTGCGAACTTCAATGCTATTTTGGGCATCACTTCACCCGGACTCATGGGATTCGATGCAGTCCATTTCAACTTGCACAAGACCTTCAGCCAGCCTCACGGCGGTGGCGGTCCAGGTTCTGGCCCAATTGGTGTGAAGTCTCATCTTGCTCAGTTCCTCCCCGGCCCTCTGGTAGCGAAACGTTCGCCAGTTGGTGATGAATCTCAAATGGCGATTGACGACATGTGGTATACTTGGTATCAGCCGACCCACAGTATTGGCAAGGTTCAGCAGTGGCATGGTAATGCTGGTGCTGTTATTCGATGCTGGGCATATTACCGTCGCTATGGTCGTGGTCTGAGAACAATGTCAGAACACGCAGTTCTCAATGCAAATTATCTCCGCCACGCAATACACAAAGCAGCGAAAGAAGCAGGTGTTGATTCTATGGTCAAGGATGGTGCCGAGGCAAAGGTTGCGAAGCATGAGTTTACGCTTTCCTTACAACCGGCGAAAGAGATGTATGGCATTTCTGCAATGGATGTAGCCAAGGGATTATTGGACAAAGGATACATGGCGCCGACAGTATACTTCCCACTTGTCGTTCCTGAATGTATGATGGTTGAACCAACTGAAACAGAAAGTAAAGAGACGCTTGATACCTTTGCAATACACTTTGCAGAGGTACTGAAAATCGATGCAGAAACCCTTCATGCAGCGCCCATTACTACACCTGTTCGACGTGTTGATGAAGTCTATGCTGCTCGTAACCTCTGTCTTCGCCATCCTTACGATGATGAATAAGAAATGCGTATATAGCGCCAAGATGTGGCGTTGCCATGGATCTCCGAAAGATGCGCAAGTTTGGATGGCGCGCCGTCGAGATTGAAAACAGAGCATCGAAAGCTCTCTTTCCAATGGCTTGGGGATTTTTACCCCTCGCTTTTTCTTGGTTAATGTGGTTTTCTGGAGCATCAAGTGAACTCATTCCATGGTTTGGGGCTCTCAGCATGATACTCATGCTCATCGGGGGTCTTGCTGGTGTTTCTAGCCGAGTAGGGACGCTGAATGCTTCGAAGGTTGGAATCGCATTGGTCTCGATCTGCTTTGGTGTAATGGTATGGGCTCTGGTCTCCCAAAACACAGTATCGGTATTGTTTGGCTTGCTGTATTCTTCGGTATCGATTTATCTTCTTGTAAAAGCACTTGATTTTATTTTCAAAGATGCAGGTTATGTTTTTGAGATGGAGTGGGATGCAAAACAAAAGTTACCAGTCAATGCCCTAAGTGATTGGGATGTGAAGTCGGCTCGGTATTCGCAAACATGTATGGCAATGAAACGATTTGATTCCAATCAATTCGTTCAACTCTATGGAGCGATAAAAAATGGAGTTCCATTTCTGAGATTTGATGTGTTTGGTTGTCAAACTCGAGAGCAATTTAAAAGTCTCAACTTTGGTGTTGATTGGCCTGATTTTCAATCCACTAATATCACTCAAGAAGAATGATTTTCGTTTGTAATTCTCGTTCTAAAGAAGAGGCATCTTGATGAACCACCCGCGCCGGCATAGTCTCATGGATGTAACCATATTGCTGGGCTCTTCATCAGACATGCCCGTCGCCGAAAAATGTACGAAAATTCTTGATCACTTCAACGTAAGTTACCAATTGCGTGTTGCTAGCGCTCACCGGTCTCCGAAGTTTGTTGAAGATATTATCCACAAGGCTGAACAGGACGGCTGTCAAGTCTTCGTTGCTATGGCAGGACTCGCAGCGGCTCTTCCAGGTGCAGTTGCAGCATTAACAACTAAGCCCGTTATTGGCGTTCCATGTGGAGGAAGGGTTCCCTTTGATTCACTTCTTTCAATCGTTCAACTCCCTCCAGGTGTTCCTGCAGCCACAGTCGGTGTAGACCGTGGCGACAATGCTGGTTATCTGGCGACTCAAATCCTTGCCCTCAAAAACCCTGATTATGAGGCAGCATTGATTCAAAACAAACTCGACCAAATCGAACGTGTAAAGGCCCAAGACCGAGATGTCAACGGGGGCCAGTGAAATGTTTGACTCGAATGAATTCATTCAAGAATCAATCGAGACTCTCAAATCTACAATAGATGATATCGCTATTATTGCTTGCTCAGGTGGAGTTGACTCTACTGTAGCTGCAGTTATCGCTAACCAAGCAGTTGGAGGTTTACTTCACTGTGTATATGTTGATACTGGGTTCATGCGAAAAGGGGAAACAGAAGAAATTGAGGCACTTTTGGCAGAACAAGGTATTGAAAACTTAGTGACTGTAAAAGCGGCTGACCGATATTTTGAGGCACTCAAAGGAGTTACTGAACCTGAACAAAAGCGAAAAGTCATCGGAGAGTTGTTTATTCGAATCTTTGAGGATGAACAAAAGAAATGTGGCGCTAAATACCTCGTTCAGGGAACGATTGCACCTGACTGGATTGAATCCGGCGGCGGTGTCCGTGATACAATCAAGTCGCACCACAATGTTGGTGGACTGCCGGAAGACATGACTCTCACTATTGTAGAACCTCTCCGAGATTTATACAAAGATGAAGTTAGGGAACTTGCTCGAACCCTCGAAATAAATGTGGCTGAACGTCAACCATTCCCCGGGCCAGGGCTTGCTGTTCGAACCTTAGGTGAGTTAACTCCTGAGCGAGTTGCGGTTGTCCGTGAAGCATGCGCCATTGTTGAAGAAGAATTTGAATTGGCAGCATCTGAAGGTAAGATGGAAATCCCTTGGCAATACTTCGCAGCACTTCTCCCTGTTCGAAGTGTTGGTGTTCATGGCGATGTTCGTGCATATGGTGAAACTATTGTCGTTCGTGCAGTTCAGTCTATGGATGGTATGTCGGCAAGATATTCAGAAATACCGCACCCCATCCTACAGAAGATCAGCACTCGAATTACCAACACCGTCAAAGGTGCTGCAAACCGTGTTGTGTACGACATCACCCACAAACCTCCTGGCACCATAGAATGGGAATGAGTTTGATACTTGATTAGTGTCGAATTCGTTCGTAATGTATGAAAAATTACATCCCTTTACCACACAGGACTGAAGTAAGTTCTGGCATCATTAACATGCCAAGCATCACTACACTAAACGGCCCTTATTGCGCTGGAGATTTTGAACCGCCACACAATAAAATCTTGCACAGAAATGTCATTTGCAACCATTGCCAACATCCACAAGATGGATGGAAAATTGACCCTTCTTGTCTTGACGATGGCGAATTCGCCAAACCCTTCTGCACGATGCAGGCGTAGGTGGTGCAATAAATTGCTACCCAGGTGTACCTGGTGGCAGTTGTCGAGATACCTGTGCCATCCATGTTGACTTGATTTCAAAATCTCTTGGGCAAATCATGCGAAGGCATTTGCGAAGTTGTGGCAGAATCACTCGTCACTTCATCATCATTGGATTCAGCCTTGAATCCCTGCAAAAATCAGTTAGAAGCAATCTTTTCCAGAGTATTTGTGAAATGTATCAGCTCACCCACCCCGGTGAATTTACCTTCGAATACCGTACTGGCGATGGGACTCAAGTTCAATTGTAAAACGCCGATTGAGAATCAGCACTCACTTTTTGATCAAAACTTTCGACGACCGGTTACGACGGATGTGTTCTCCAAGTCAAGGAGGTCATCGTCATCCTCTTCCTCATCAGAATCCGATTCGTCGCTGGAGCCATTGACAACATGAGACGCGGACTTTTTCTCCATGATTTTCTCATCAGAAGTTGAGACCTTTTTAGATTCAAGTTTCGTAATCTGTTTTTGAAGTAATTCGAACTCGATTTCCAAATCGTCCATGACATCCCGAACTGCTTCCATTTTGTCATGGATACGAGAAGCGAGTTTCTTCATCTTACGCAGTACCCGCTTCTCCGACATGATACTACCAAAGGCCTTGAGGATATGAATACTTATACGATATATATCTCACTCAAGCCCATTCAAACATAAATTGCCTGATTTTCTGTGAGCAGTTTTGGTTTGAAGTCCGAATACCCATTACAATCAAACAATTGAGATCCTGCCATACCTAAGATTTCTTATGGACGAACCCATGTAAAGCCCAGATGGTACTTTTATTTGGGATGGCAAACAATGGGCTCCAACAACAGCTTACAACAAACCAACTGTCCATATGCAGGATTTGTAAGAGAAATGCGAGGTTAGACCCTCACCATATTATCAGTCAAGGTCATGCAAAGAAAACGAATCAATTGGATTTGATAACGAATAAAGGAAACATCGTTTACATCTGCCGTTCTTGTCATAATCAAACAACAGCCTCCAAAGCATGGGCGAAGTTGAATCTCTATGAATCCGAAGAGGACAAAATACAACGCAAAGTCCGAGCCTTAGAACAAGAAAATACGAAGTTCCGAAAGCAACTAAACAAACCTCCAAAATCCGAAAATAACAGTCTTGAAAAACAGTTCAAAAAGTTCCTCAAAAATGTCAAAAAAGAGTTGAAAGATATACTCAAAAAGTAGAGATTTTAGGGGTTTCAACCCTGAAAAATAATGCTCCAAAAACTCCAAAAATACTCATACTTGGTAGGCTTTCAGTGTAGCCTTTTGAGTATAGACGCCGATTGAGGGGTTCGAACCCTCGACCTTGGGATTAACAGTCCCACGCTCCACCAGCTAAGCTAAATCGGCAAAGTGGGCGAATAGCCTCACCTTTATGACGACTTCTATCAAGCCAACTAGGTGATGATACGTATGAGGCGTTGAAAATCAGCGGATTGTTCGCTGTTAATTTGCAGTGCCTGATGAAGTTTTTTGAGGTGTTGAGGACTTAAATCAAGGTCATGGTGAACCGAAATCCATTCTTGGCCTTCCATAAGGTAGGTGTTTTTGTTGGCAATCAGGACATAGCCTATTCCATGATTGATTGTGTCACTCATTTCAAATCGTCCAGCGCCAAGTTCTCGAGCCACTTCCGCAAGCGCCATTGCATCGATCGATTCAACATAGCCCGTTCCTGGTGAGAAAAGAGCCGTTACATGTTTGGCTTTGGGCAATACCTGTTCTGGCAAGGTGGCAAGTTCTTCAGCGATTTTTCGGTTCGTTCCTTGCTGAACACACATTTCGATAAAACAACGTAAAGCCTTACCATTTTCAAGTACTTCATGAATCATTTTAACCCCTTCTTCATGATTCGATGCACGGCCAGTAAGTTCCAACAGTTGGCCTCCTTGGAGGGCAACGAGGTCTCTTGTATCATCTGCACCTTGACCCTGAAGAACGTGTACACTGCCGAGAACTTCGAGTGCATTTCCAATATGGCTGCCGATTGGCTCGTTCATATCCGTTATTTGGGCGACGGTATTGATTCCGAGTCCCTTCGAAGTCTCAACCATTGACTTCGCAAGATCTATGGCTTCATGTTCAGTTTTCATGAAAGCAGCTTTGCCACATTTCACGTCCAGAACAAGGGCGTTCAAACCTTCTGCAGCTTTTTTGGAGACTATGGAGGCAGTAATCAGAGGGATACTGTCAACAGTATTCGTAACATCACGAATCGCATAGAGTAAACCATCCGCTGGTGCAATGGCATCATTTTGTGCAGCAATACAGCAACCGACTTTTTTGACAGCTTCTTGCATTTGTACTGGTGTTAAGTTGCAGTTGAAACCTGGAATCGATTCGAGCTTGTCTATTGTTCCGCCAGTATGTCCAAGCCCCCGACCCGCAAGCATGGGCACTCGTAGGCCACATGCAGCCAGAGCAGGTGCAAGAATCAATGACATCTTATCCCCAACTCCACCGGTGCTGTGTTTATCCACGACATTGTCGAGACCCTGCCAATTCAATACAGCTCCTGAATTCATCATTCCTTTGGTAAGTGAGGTGGTTTCCTCAACTGAAACTCCATGCGTGTGAACGCAACGCAGCCACATCTCTATTTCGTTAACAGGAATGGAACGGCTTGCCACTCCTTGGATGAATGCGGACAAGTCCGTGCTTTGCATAACCTCATTGTTCTCTATTGAGATGCACAAGCGCTCTGTGAGGTTCTCGCTCATGCTTCACCCTTCATCTTCTGTTAGACCAATTTCCACGAGTCTTTGGTGCAGATAGGCACCAGCCGTTATTGTTTGGAATTTGGAAGTTCCACCAGTCATTTCGATAAATTCACTGCGTGGGGTGAGGTCAATATCATTTCGTGGATGGACGAACATTGGCATCGAGAATCGGCGAACATTGGAATTGCTTGGATTCACAACTCTATGCGTTGTTGATTTGAATAGGCCGTTGGTGAGGTTCTGCAACATGTCACCCGAGTCCACAATGATGTGACGCGCATCACCTTGCACTTTGATCCAACTTCCATCATGGTCCATGACTTCAAGTCCATCAGCAGTTGCAGTGACAAGTAAAGTGATGAAATTGATATCTTCATGTGCTGCTGAGCGTACTGCTCCCTGTGGAACATCCTTACCAAGTGGTGGATAGTGGATAATTCTCATGATTGTATTACCGTCTTCTGACATTGAACTGAGCCAATTTTGGTCTTTACCAAGATAGAGGCTACACGAGTGTAAGAGGCTTTGTGATAAGGACTCCATTTGTGTGAAAAGACCATCGATAACGGGCTTGAAATGTGGTGCATGAGCATTCGGCCATACATTGGCGACATATGTCGGAACTTCTCCAGTGGTTGGATGGCTTCGGCCGCTTTGCCAAAACTCTTTCAAGTCAGGAGCAGGATTATTTTTGGCGTGTTCAACACCGAATGGAGTGTAACCTCGCTGGTGAGCGATGTGCGGTTGAAGGTACGACTTCTTGACTGATTCATCCAGTGAAAAAAACACATCACCTTGCTCATACGCTTGTTCAATCGATTCTAAGGGTATCCCGTGATTTTCTAAAGCAAAAAAACCGATATCCTTGAGCGAATCACCTACGGCTTGAATGAACTTCTCTTGCCGCTTTACCTCTCCACTGGTGTAATCGGAAAAATCCACCACGGGGATGCTTCGCATGAACTCACCTTTCAGTCAAAGTTACTTCGAACCTTGGCAAGAAGATGGAGCATTTCGATGTAAATCCATACAATGGTCACCAATAACCCGAATGCGCCCCACCATTCACCAACCTTAGGTGAGCGTTGTTGGATTCCTTTTTCGATGAAATCAAAGTTAATGATGAGAAGGAATGAGGCAACAGCTAAGATTGCGAGGGTTACCAAAATCCCAAAAGGGCCGGATGAGTGAAGAAAAGGCACATCGAAATTGCCAGGTATGAAGAATAAAATGAACGAGACCAAATACAGCATCATGATGCCTCCTGCAAGTGTGAATATAATTTTCTTGAACATTGGAGTTGCCTTGATGATTCTGGTTGCATATAATCCATACATTGTGCCAGTAATACAAACAGTGCCAAGAGCGGCTTGGAAAACAATTCCGTCATACATTGATTCAAACATCATCGAAAAACCACCGATCAAGAGTCCTTCGAAAACTGCGTAGGCAATCATGAGAGTGGCAGGGTTTTCAGGGCGTGAAAACAAGAGAATCAGATAGGTGATAAATCCTCCAATAAAACCAATTAAAATCCCTAAAAAGAGAATATTCATGTTAACAGTTATGCCAATTGAAACCAGCATGAGGGCAGAGAATGCCATGGTTCCAAAAAGAATCCCAATCTTTTGCATTGTTCCTTCATAGGACATGGTTTCATATCCACTGATATTGTTCCAAAAGCGGTTCGTAAGAACGGGGTTACTCGATGTGTAGGCCATAGCACTCGCTCACAGCACGAATCGGTCCCTTGTCAATCTTGTGTTGTTCAAGAGTGTTGGTCGACTTGTTCTTGGTAGTATGCGGCCAGTTCATCAATCGGCCATCCTTGGTCGAGATATTTTTGAATCGTTTCTTCAGGCCATCCTGGACAGCGAGCTAAATCCTCGGGTGATAGTCCAGTAGGCTTTGCTTCGTCTCCGCTACTGTCAAGAACCGGCATTTGCCAATTATCATTGTTCACATCCCCGTTGGCGAGAGCGGCTAGATTTTCGCTTTCAATGGTAATCAAATCCTTCACTTCCTCGCCTTCAGACTCAATGTTTCGAAGAATCATGTATGCACCACCGGCTAAAGCAATTCCACCAAGCATGAAGAAAAGCATCATTCCAGTACCTAAATTAGAACTTGTATCGGCACTTGGGGTCGAATTGGAATTCCTCTGCTCAGTTGAACATCCATTGAAGTCTACAGGTATATTGGCGGCCGTGTTGGGGCATGTATCGTCTCTGTTGACTACCATGTCTCCATCATCATCCAATGAGCCATTATCGATGACAGTTTGATCGTCGTCGACAAAGATTCCGCCAAGGTCGCAACCAAGTGCTTCTGATTCGTTAACACCATCTCCGTCTGCATCAGCAAGTGTAAGTGCTGCTGTCGGTGATACATCAGCTATTTCTGAGTCAAGAGCAGTCGATTGGGCCCATGAGACTTCAACAGCATCTGGAATGCAATCACCATCGGTGTCTGCATTTGTCGCATGACTTCCGAATATGTATTCCAGCTCATTGGTCAAGCCATCACCATCAGCATCATGCTCGCCTTCAAGCAGATTCAAACTACCGAGTGTACGAGTCGTTCTATTGAGGCCATTGGCGACTTCCCAATAGTCTGGAAGGCCATCGTTATCGGTATCGGTGACATTGTCGGTACGAACCCAGTCTCTGTCCCAGCCTGCTAGGAATGGAGCCGTAACTTCAGCACTGGTAAGAATAAGTCCCATCTCACGATTTCGTGTGGTTGCAGAATCACCCCAGTTGATTGAGGATATGAGAACATGCTCTTCGTCAACAATAACTCCCTTGTTGTGAAGTTTGGAAACTTCATCATCTTCGCTCATGACAATGGCATTGATGTCGTAGCCGAGTGTTGTGTTCCATTCTTCGTTAAAGGTGTCCACGACTTCTTGGATATCTTTGTCCAGGTATGCGCCGTTCAAAATCAAACGGATACGAATGCCGTTTTGAGCAGCGTCTTCAAGCGCCGAGACAATCGGATTATCTCCCCATCCCCAGCTCCAGTCAACGTCGAGGTATTGCAATGACAACAGAATTTCTTCATCAGCCTGCTCAATCATCCATACCAATCCATCGACACATGTGTCGGGACAGGTGAGAAGTCGGCCGGAGACATCTGTCGTAATTGGTTGAGCGAATGAACCGTTGACCAAAGATCGAAGAGAATCCATTGTCCAGTCGGACGGGCCAGAACCTGGTGCGACTTGCGTAATGTAAGTTCGACTTGCAGATTCATCATAGGCAAGTTGTGCCATCACTTTCTGAGCGAAGTCGATGTTATCAACAAGTACACCCCATTCGGAGTTACCTCGTTCATCAGGAGCAGGTTGAGAAGAACTCTTCCAGTTACCTGAACCAATCCATACGCTTTGTTCATCTTTGACCGCTACCTTACTGTGGAGGTATGTGTATGGCTCATCGTTCTGTCCACCGAACCAAAAAGTACTGACGCCTGCAGTAGCCAAATAATTCGCTGTTCCGATTTGGTTGTTCTTGTCATAACTGTTCCACCAGTATTCAGCATAGTTCAGAACCACAGTGACTTCAACACCTCGGTTGTGAGCTTCTACGAGTGCTTGAACAAGATTCGGTTGTTCGATTTGGTAAAGATGGACATGCAATGATTCACTGGCATTGTCAATCCATGCCACCAAGTCTACGAGCCCACTTTGGGGGCCGATGAGAGGTGTGACTGTACTTGTTCCAGAGAAAAGAGTCGGTCCGCAGAATGTGCTTGCACCTAAGCGTCCCCAACGGTGTTGCCAATCAAGTGCCAAGTCTGTGTCTGGTAAATTTCCACATCCGTCTCCACGATGGTAGACGAGAAGGGCAATACTCGATACAGGTTCGACCAAACTGATTCCACTCCATCCTTCGATTTCAACTGGCCCATTTCCATAGGCGACAGTGTCCGCAAGAACGCCTGCTGGAGTAGAGATTTGGAGGGTTGCACCAGAATCTGGAAGTGTGAAGCCAGAAGTGGTCATAGCCGAATCAAATCCAAGGATTGTGCCATCTTCATACACAGATAGACCGCTCGGATCTGATGCGAGAAGAACGGAACTGTTCGAGGGAATTGCCACATCTCCAAAAGAATAATCTGTGGCATCATTCGCTGAATTGATCAGTGTCAATGTCCATCCGTTCATGTAAGCAAGTGAGTCTCCGATATTTGTGATTTCAAGGAATTCCGTATTGCTCGAAATATCAGTAGAACCTTCTGGCATGAAGCGGCTAAAGACGATGTCTTGTGCCTCAGCAAACATAGCCGCATCAGGCTCTTCTGCTCCTGGAGTTGGCCAAAGGAGCAATTGCCATCCATCGGTTTCTGCCTCTCCTGGACCCATTGTTTGACAATCACTCACGATGTTCCATTGAGCTGTTTGGACAGGTGTTCCGTCAGGATCCGAAAGTACCAACTGGTCTCCTAAACCAGATATGATGTCGTCGTCCATGAGGAATACTGCTCGCTCTTGAGGTGCGAGCATCATGGTGTCAGTACTCATGTTCCACATCGAGGAGGTTCTGAGGAATCTTCGGTCGCCATCATCGGAATCAATTCTCCAGCGGCTCATGTTGATGTCTTCATCACCCGTGTTCATCACTTCAATCCAGTCTTCAACGGGATTGACTGAATCATCGTCACAGTATGCTAAAATTTCAGTAAGAGTGAGTTCATGAGAGCCAGAGTAAGCAGGCCAAACTGGATTGATTTCTCCAGGAGTAGCCCAGGCGGATTGAATCCAGTCAGAACTGTTCGAAGCACCGGTGCCATCCGGTCCTGCACCAGCATGAGTGCTGTTTGAGGGAATCAATGATTCTCCTTCGACCGTTGATACCCAAGACACCGAATCGACCGTGTTACTGTTGGCATCGATGAGAACAATTGAGTCTGGAGTTGTGTGCTTGAGGTAGAAACTTGTTGTTCCGTTGAGCGCAATGAGAGCAACTTCACCTGGTTGAATCACCGAGGTGGACTGCAAGGGCATGTTGAATTGGTGGAGCGTCAAAGAACGTCCAGCGGATTGTAACTTCCATCCTCCAACATCCAAGGCCATGGTTCCGTTGTTGTAGACTTCTAACCATTCACCTAACGGCCACTGTTGTGAATCGCTTCCAACTGCATCAGGAAATACTTCTGTGAAAATAACCAGTCCAGTTGAAGGAGTTTCGACTGGGTCCGGCTGACCCGGCGTCATCCAAGTTGACGGCACCCACGGGTCCGCATCATTTTCGGCAGGGATTAAGGAGATATTCTCGCCATAATCTGTGGTATACCAGGCCGTGTCAACAACCATTCCTGATGCGTCACGGAGCATAAGTTGATTGTAATAGTCCCACAGTTCGGTATCTGAATTGAATTGGACGAGTCTTCGCTCTTCCGCATCGATGGAAGTCGAGCCTTGCGTTTGGTTGAAGACCAACGAACCTGGGTCCAGATACGTCACATTACCCATTCCATCGATAATCGACCATCCCGATAAATCAACAGTTGAGGTTCCAGTATTGAGTAATTCAATCCATTCGCCATCAGGGAAATCCGTGCCATCAGAACTACTGTTCGATAACAGTTCTGCCAATTCAATCGGAGAAGGGGTTGCAGCAATCACAGTAAAGTCAAGGGGATTACTTGCATTTGGTGTCGGGTAAGCGGCATAGCCCCAGTATTGTGAAGTCGTGCTTTCAACAAGCGAAAATCCAGCCTCAGTATCTGTCCAGGAAATGTGTTGCGCTTGAGTACCATTTGGCCAATACAATGACAGTGTTTCGACGCCATTATTCAGTACGCCAGAACTTCCCGAGCCATTAACGGCAATAATCCGTGTATCCCCCGGTTGAATGATGGTAGAGTTCGCATCAGAAGTAAAACCTACCAAGTGATTGGCATCGAATTCAAGAATATTTCCTGCAGCATCTTGAAGTGACCATCCAGTCAATTCCATGGCGTCCATTCCCGAATTGAAGACCTCCACCCATTCTCCACCGGGCCATGTTGCATTGTCATACGAAGGCCAAGGATTGGACATTACTTCATTGATCACCAAATCAGATGGGTAGACTGTAGGCCCTACTGTAGAACCGCCAGAATTGATTGCTCCGGGTGACGGTCCACTGGTTGCAACCCAATCATTTGTTGCACTCATGCTGTCTTCTTCAAGACTTGAGCCGGAGGGTGAGCCAGATGACGAGAAGGTCCAAGTTGCTTGATCAAGTTGTACGCCGTTTGCGTCAAATAGGGTGATGATGTCGTTGGTGTTTGCCAGATAGAATATCGAACTTGAGACTCCATTACGTGCGATGACCATGTATTCATCGGGCTCAATTTCCCAACTGGTTGAATCCGCTGCATCATAATCTACAATTGATGTTGAATTGAAGTAAAGTGTCTTTGATGCTTTATTCGTAAGATACCAATCACGGACATCAACCGTTGAGTTTCCTGAATTGTGAATTTCCATCCATTCGCCTCCAGGCCATGCTGCATCATCGTATCCATTTGGATTCGGTAATGCTTCATTGAGACAAATATCACCTGTGCACGCCAGTGAGCGGCTGGAGGTTTCCGACGCAACAGAAGTTTGTTCGAGCGAAGAAACGGCGAAGGGTACGGTCGTCGACATAATCATGAGGACTGCGAGGCAGAGGGAGCGAAGGACGGCATTCATGGTGTCACCAACATGCCGTGGATTCTGTCTAAGGGCATATCACTTTCCCCTCGTCTTTCCGTTGAACAGGATTCCAAAGTTCATAGGAATCCGGCATTATCGACGAGGTTTTTGAACAAAAGGTAGGTAATTGGGACTAAGATAACACCCATGGCGTGACTACGGCGGATACCGAGTCGAGGTGGCAAAAGGCCAAGCATTGTTCCCACAATCATAACGGCCAAGCCGATGAATCCCGTGCTGACGAAAACCAGAGATGCAACGAATATGATGACACTCATGATCATCTGCTGGAGTGGGATTGCAGCATGGAGGCGTAGCATACCTTTACCGACATATCGCATGATTGGCATTGCCATCAAGCCAGCAGCAAGCGTTATTGCCAACAAGCGGATGAAATCAGCAGTTGGTTCAAGACTACTCCAAGTGTCCACAGGGTACATTGCCTTGAGTGCAAGTGTGGCTCCAGAGCGAGAACGTCCGATGATATACAAGAATCCGAGAACACATACGGTAACTGCAGTGTTCACTGCAGAAAGTATAGCGATGATTTCTAAATCTTGTTTTGTTTGTGGACCTTCGACGCCTTCATCTGCCTCTGCCTTAGCAATTTCGAGTAGTTCGTCATCAGATAGTTCAGTCAAGCGTCGGGTTTCCCAGTCCATTCCAAAACCTTGCTTTCCTTGTAATTTAGCTGCAACGTTTCGACCACCCATCACCAATACAGTGGCTTGCGAGGCAGTCATGCCGGGAAGAACCCCCATTGATGCTCCAGCAACACCGGACCAAAAGCACGGAATCAACAGAGGTCGTGCAGGTGGTAAATCCCAGTTTTCTTTTTGAGGCGGAAGGTGGGAGGTTGTGGCGTAGATGTCAAGCAGATTGGCAATCCCGAACAACCCTGCGAGACTTGGAAGCAAAAGGCTTGCACCAGGCATGTCGAGAGGTGAGCGAGCAGGTAATGAGTGTGGGCCAATAATGGTCCATCCAAACAATCCAGTGAGGAGGAAAAAGGCAGTAGCGGAGAAAAAGCCTGCGACACGGGAATCGGTTCCAAATCGTCCAAATGATGCGGTTTGTAGCCACTTAGGCCAATCGAGTCGAGTCGTCTCGGTTGCTAGCAAGAGCAACGAAATTGTCAGTAAAATAAATGGCAACATCGTACGTAAATCTTCATACCATCCAAGTTCAGGTCCGAAGGCAATACGTGCGACAATAATCAGTGGAAGTGAAAGGAATAATCCAAGTTGCGAGCCTCGAGCGGACCAAGCAACGCCACGGGCAGCATTTCCCGACAGGAGCATTCTGTGACCGGGCAATAATGACAGCGCTTGATCTGCATCGGGCGCCCCCATCAGTGCTGAAGGGATATAATTCAGGAATGTATGCACTGTACTTGTCGAAACAATAATTCCTGCTACAGCTGAAAGGGGTATTCCTAAACTAAACAAAGCAGGTGCTAATGCGAGAAGAATGAGCGCCACATTGTTGACGTGGAAACCGGGAATAATTCCGGTGAGCGTACCCATGCCTACGCCAAAAAACAAGGCCGCAAACATCCAGCCAAGTTCATACATGTAAGCATCAAACATCTTCACACCTCAGGAATTATCGTTATTTGGTCCCGTTCCGTTTTCCATTTCTTCCCGGTCGTTAATTCCGTCTCCATCTGAATCTTCAGTATTGGAATTGAAACCTGTTGCGTCTTCAAAACTGTCTGCAAGACGGTCCCCATCAGCATCCAATGCATCTGCTTCATCGAGCGAGAATACGAGTGCTAAGTCTGTTGGATGTTCTATTTGTCGAAGTCGACCGCTCCATGTGAGCGATTGATTCTCGTGAAGTGAGTCCGTACCTATAGCATTGAGCCGAACATTGAGTTTGATCGATTGTTCTGAACCAGGGCGTTCAAGATACCAACCGTCGTCATGCATCGCCGCTTTCCCGTCGATGAGGACAAACTTATTCTGAGAATATCCCCATTGTGTTGCTCCAGCATCCCAAAGAAGTTGTTCAGGTGCCGCAGGTTCTCCTACAAGTTGGTAGGTGTCAACCATGAGACGCATCATCATTTTTTCATCATCCCATGAAACGGTAACATTGGCAACGAGTCCTTGTCCTGCTTCGATCCATTCGGTTCGTGTGGATGGGAAGGTCATTGCTACCCGTGTTTGTCCGAAAGAATACGTTTGGCTGTCTACAAAGTAACCTTCAGTATCCAGCGGTTCGAATGAATATTGCATATAGGTGCTGAGCGTGTATATTTTATCAGGTGTCATCAGCATAGAGGCTGGATTTGATGAAAGCATTGCCTGCATAGACATAGCCGACATTGGGTCGATAAGGTTCGTTCCATTTCCGTTGTTCGCATCAATGCACCACATGCTCCGACCATCGTTCCACAATAAGCGACCTACTGTTTCATACGTTGAATCATTATATCCTTCTGTTTGGGCGTTTGAAGCATCTTCGTCAGTCGGCAGAATACAAATTTCGTTACCGTTCGGTCCAGAAAGTGTCCATTGACCATTCGTAATGGATACTTTACCTGCCATGGAGACCATGCTCCCTGATTCATAACTCCATGTCGATTCTCCAGCCCATTCGAGCATTTTGATTTGAGGTGAATGGCTTCGGTCGAGGAGAATGGTCGGACCTTGAGTCATGAGCGCCCATCTCAAACTGGTTTCCTGATAAGCGATCATTCCAGTCACTTCAATTTTTGAATCAGCTTCAATCCATACTCGAGGAGATGATTGAATGAGAAGTTGCATCTGGTGAGCTTCGTCGCTAATATAGGCGCTTGTAAACGTTGCATCTGGATTTACAGATTCACTGATGAATCCGTTGACTGTGACTATTTCCCCTACATAGTCTTCCGGAGCAATGGCTAGGTCAGTAAGCGTAACCCGTTGAAGTAATGGTAAATCCTCAGGTTCCCAGTACAATGCTCCTGAGCCTGTTGCCTGCATGTAAAAGCGTCCGTTGTAATCAACGACGTCACCCATGACTGTGACATTCGTTCCAATAGGCGGAATTTCACCGGTTGAATACCATCGAACTTGAATGACACCAGTGTCGTCTTCGATGACCAAATCGACACGGTCTTCTCCGTTTCCATAGCGGTCCTCAATCCATGAGATGACTTCACCTTCAACCAAAACAACCTCATTTTTGTATTGAATCAAATCTTCGACATCAACCACTTGAGGTTCTCGAACCATGGCATACCAGTTTAGTGTAGCAACCAAGAATAAGGACAGGGCAAACATGACCCATAATTTCTGTCCTCGTGTCGCAGGATTGTCATCCGTAATTTTTAGCATAATGTCCTTGAGAGCATCCGCCATAGTTGCTTCACATCCGTCCCGTGCTTAGGTATTGCCATCCATCATTCCGTCACGAAATACGGGTTTACCGATGTTTTCGCCGTGCGGGGCCTTTTTAATGGAAAAGTAGACCGCTTGATGGGGATGGCCATGCGTGACCGTGTGATTCGTGATGAGATTCACAAGGACATTTTCGTTCCAGCAAGTCATGCCCAGATTATCGATACACGTGAATTCCAACGTCTTCGCTCCATCCAGCAACTTTCAACATGTGAGTATGTTTTTCCTGCTGCCAATCATAACCGTTTTTCACATTCTTTGGGTGCATACCATCTTGCGGGCACTTTGATTTCCTCGTTGAATGAAGTTCAGCCGGACCTCGTTTCCGACGAGGACAGTGAACTGATTCAGTTAGCAGCATTGCTTCACGACGTCGGTCATCCACCTTTTTCCCACCTTCTCGAAACTCCCGAAGTCTTTGCGACCTATCACTCGCACGAGCACTGGGGCCGAGTCTTGTTGGAGTCCGAAGACACTGAAATTGGTGTTGCCCTGCTTGGAGTTCTCGGTCCAGAGAGGCGCGACAGATTGTTTGCTCTTCTTGACGGAGATTCTGAGCATGATGGAGTCCCTATTCCTCCATACATGAAAGAAATTGTTTCGAGTCAATTGGATGTTGATCGCATGGATTACATGGTTCGGGACCAAGCGAATACTGGTGCACAAATTGGCGGTTTTGACATTGCTCGAGTTATTCGAGCACTTAGAGTAAACGAAGAAGGCCACTTCTTCGTTAAATCTTGGGGGTTACCTGCAATTGAAGCATATCTCGTTACCCGTTACCACATGTATCACCAAGTCTATTTTCACAAAGTCAACATGTTGACTCAAAATTATCTGGTCAGAATGCTTTCTCGTGCTCGTGCCCTCGCTCAAGAAGGTCAACTGGAACTTTCAGCACCATTGGAAAATATGCTGTTGAATGAATCACTTGACGCGAAAGGATACGCTGCCTTGAATGATGCACACATTCGAGTGGCGCTTCCAGAATGGGCTGAACATGAGGACAAAGTGTTGGCCCACTATGCGATGCGCTTACTTTCGCGCCGAGGCTTCCACAAATCCTTGCGAATCGAAGGGCTTTCTACAGAAATGGTTGATGTTGTCTTACCAAGATTGGAATCTTTCGTGAAAGAGGCTGGATACAATCCGGCTATTGACGTGATTACCGCTCGAATCTCCAAGCGTGGCTACATGCCATATGAGCAAGGGATTTTGATTGAAGATGGGCGGGATGCTGCAGACCATTCGCCCTTGGTCCGTTCACTCACACAGCCCAACGAGAGAGCCCTCATATTTGTTCCAGATGAAATCCGTGATGAGCTTGAAATCAGTGTGCGTGAATGGGTAAAACCTTCGCAGTCATCACTCGCTCAGTTTGAATGACGCAGAGGTAAGTTCTTGTCTTGCGCCCATTCCCTTGGCGCAGGGCCCGTAGCTTAGTCGGTTAGAGCACCCGGCTCATAACCGGGGGGTCAGGGGTTCAAGTCCCTTCGGGCCCACTTTTATTTTGAGGTCCACGTAGGCGTTTTTTAGAACCACTATGGCGCAATGGTTATGAGGGTCTCATTACTGGGGTAGACTACTAGGTGACCTGTATGTTGAAGCGCTCTCTGTTCTTACTTGGCCTTTACCTCTGCTCTGTATTGCTTGTTGCTGTTCCTGCGGCTGCACAGACACCAACTGCGGCTATCTCCCTCTCATGCGCTCCTATTTCAATCAACATTGAAGTGAAGCCAGGTTCAACTTACAACGGTTTCACGACTTGTACTGCAAACAATCCAACGACTTACCAAGAAAAAATCAGTATTCTCGTTACCAGCGACGGCTTAGCAACTGCTGCTCCTGGTGACATGTACATCGGTGGTAACTCTGAAGTGGATTTCCAAATCTCCGTTCGTGCCACGCCTTACATGGTCATGCAAAGTAGGACGCTCTCAGTTTCTGCAACCGTCCAAGAGATTAACTCCCTCCCTCCAATTAATACCGCTTCATCCCAAAACAACATGATTGTCAACATCATGCAATACTCTTTGGTTCAAGTTGAAGCAGTCGAACCATTTGTTCAACTGATGCCAAAGAAAGACAAGAACTTCGAGTTCAAAGTTTACAATCTTGGAAACCAAATTGACTTCATGAAGGTGGGTATTACCGAATCCAGCCGTGAAAATCTTGAAGAAGCCGGTTTCACAATCAACTTGCCAGCGGTTAAGGTTCAGATCGATGCAATCCCTACTGCAACGAAAGTTCGTGTCATGGCTCGAACTCCAAAGACTCAAGGATGGAGCGATGCTTATCACGTTCTCGACTTCTTCGCAGAATCAGAGTTTGCTTGTAACAACGGTGGATGTATCCGTGAATCACAAATGATTACAGTTTACGTCCGTGGTGTTTATCTGCCAGGTTTCGAAGTCGTTCCCGCCATCTCAATGATTGCTCTTGCCGCAGCTGCTGCAGGTCGTCGTTTCACAGAAGACCGTGAAGACGAAGAGGACGTAGTCTGGCATGATTCAGCACCCGGCCTGTGACGGCTCTTGTAACGGCCTTTGAGAATAGGGTTCTAATTGACTCTTTGAGGGGTCGCCTTGATAATCCCCTGCGTTAAACGCTGTGTTAACAGGGATTACTATGGGTGGATTACTTGACAAGGCCAATGCTACAAAAACCGAGACTGTCGATGCTGAAGAAGTAACTGTAAAAGTCGCTAAAGTGGTCGATGCGTCTCCAATGCCAAAAGGCGAAAGTTTCCTTAGCACTGCAAATCCAATTGGACTCGGATTAGCTGGGCTTGGTTTTATCCTGATGTGGTTTTTGGATAATTACTGGTTTGAAGATATTACAGGGCCAGTACCATTTGGTCTCGTCATCATAGGGATTATGGCAGGTTCATTCTACTTAGTTTGGAATTCTATCGACCGGCAAAAAACAATCACCCTCGCCGTCGGATATTTGCTACTGACGAGTGTACCCTATCTTGCAGGACTCGAACTAGGAAGCAGTCCTGGAGTCTCCGAGATCGCTGTAAATGAAGACAGCGATGAGCTATCTTTTGTGGTTCGAGGTTCATTTTCTTCAGCATCTGCAGAAATTCTATTCGATGGTGAGTCTGTTTGGTCTGAAACAAAAGATATGAGTAATGACCGAAGTAAATTCACAGTTCCGCTCGCTACTATATTTATGGGGAACTCACAAAATCACCTCTTGAGTACAGTAAACTCTTATTCAATACGTGTTGCCTCAAACAGCGGTGATTCTACAACCGTAGATATATCTCCAACGCTCCTCAATCGAGAAGTGGAAAACTCTGCTGCTAAGTTGATAATGCGAACTGATACAACCGAGGATGGCGACACACTTGTTGTTGGCGTAACCGTTGAGGCATTAGTCGGAATGTTCTCCAGTACTGCTGCTGCAAGTGACGGAGGGGAACATGATATGACGAGCACCTCTCAAAAGCGCTTACCGATTTCATCTGATTACACCATCCAATTGAAAATCCTTCAAGATGGCTCTCAAACGTATGAGTCTGCGATAATTGATGTCGATGGCCTTTCTGCAACATGGACCCCGACGTCAAGCAATTTGGCTGACTTTGGTAGTACAAATGGCTGGTTAGCTATGCCAGGGAATACTCTGGACCAAAATGAATTGTATGAGTTCATTGAAAGAGACGAATTTTTCGAAGATGATGGGTGTTACAATTTCCAAATAATTGTGACCAATGAGTTCCACTCAACCATGAATGATGCCTCACCCGGTAACGGCGTAACCATTAGCGACAATGCTTGGGAACTCAACTTTGATAGTGAAGAGTCAAGTTCCGAAATGAAGCCATGCACTGCTTGATATCGTTTCACTCTTAAGCATCATCTTCAAAGACTTCTGCGACATCACTGTCTGAGATTCTTTTGGCTGCGTTTCGGGCTACGATAACGCTTCCACAGACAATGAGTATGACAAGGACTCCATAGATGATGAACGGTTGATCCTCGGTCTCTTCACCGATATACCATCCGACTTCTTGAGAATTTCCGCCTTCGACATTGGTAATATCGTCAGCGATTGAAGTCAATATGTTCGGAATAAGTGTTCGGCAGTTGAGAATTTGACCCCCATCCGTGTTTGCCCACCAAGAGACAGGCAATTCTTTTTCCTCACCGGGCACTAAAGAGGTCGTCAAAGCAGTGGTTTCAGTAAGGTTCTGACCGACATAACACCAGATGTTGACGGTTGCTGCAGCAGTGCCGGTATTTCGCACAGTAACCATTGCACCAATCTTTTTATTCACTTCAGCTGTTGTATCTTCAGCATCTATGGAAACCACTTCGATGTATGGTAATGGGACATTGATGACTGCAGTTGGCGAATGTGGTGCAGGAACTGTTGTGGCAAAATTACCCCATCCCGAACTGAGTGTTAACGTCAATTCACCTTCTTCAGCATGATAGACTCCGTTTTGGTCAACCCACTCGACAATCCTCTTCCATTCACTACCACCGATATCGATGACTCCGTTTGAATTGGTTATGTCGTCTCGAGTTGAATTGCCATAGCCAATTCCAGTTTGGTGAACTGTAATGTTGGCGGAATTGGTTTGGATTTGGCGTTGAGAAAGCAAACGAATCCAACCATCGGTATATCCTCCAGTGCCTTGGTTATCCGTGTAGATAATTTCAGCAAGGTCATGGACAATGATGTCTTCATCTGTGCGACTTCCAAGAATTGAACTGGAATTTACAACGATACTTGCTGCATCATTTACATTGATTGGTGCACTTCCGATTAAGGTGCTTGATTCAACTGAGCAGACATGGTGACAGGTCAAGTCTGCCCCATAGATTGTTGCATCATTGAGGAGTAGAGTCCCGAATACTTCGAGTTCAAACGAAGCACTGTTCCAAACGAGGCTTGCATTCGTTTGATTCAATTCACTGGCAAGAAGTATTGGCGATTGTGCACTTCCTGTGTGAAGTGCTTGGATTGATATAATTTGAATTTCAAAAGCATAATATATATTGAAATTGGCAACCAAGTCAGTTCCATCCAAAGGCACATCAATGAATATGTGGTCCTGTCCGGCAGCATCGCTTGTTTCCTCTCCAATAGTCATGTTGAATATTGCCGAAGAAGGAATCGTTTGGTCAAAATCGACTCGCAATTGTCCGTTTTCAGCCAAATCGCCAAAATTCAAGTGCAGTTGGGTGTCGTTCAATATTACAAGTCCCGAATCGAGTTCTTCACCGATGAGTGAACCAGTTAATGAGAGCGAAGCTCCCTCTTCCACAGTGATATGGCTGTTTGTGGCGACGGTAACGTCCCCTTCAATAGTTAAAGTTGAACCGTTTTTAACAATGACATCACCGTTCATGGCGTGGCTCCCACTCCACGTTTCATCGGCATTAATGAGCGTATTTTCACCGTTTGTTGGAGGCTCAGCATGAACGCCCGAAAGAGCGCTCATCGATGTTAGAATCAGGAGAAGAGTAAAGCAGACAGCGGTTCGCATGTATACCTCTAGAATGAGCCCACATTATAGGCTTCTCTCCGAATTCAATATGGGACGTCTTTCCATCCAATCTTGTATCCAAGCAGATTGAATGATCGATGCAAGACGGGTGTGAAAACAACCAGTGCCACCATGGGCAGTATCAATTCTGAGTCGGCGAGAATTGAGGTTCCCAGAAAGATTTGGCCTGCTAAGAATACCATAATGGCAAATGGAAGTGTATCCAGCAGTGGTGCTTTCGATGAGATGTCACCTTCTCGTTTAAGGCCTCTTCTACGCTTGACAAAAGAGCCAGTGCTGTCACCCACAAGACAAAAGAAACCGAGGAAACTACCGAGGATAAATGCTGTGAGCATATCCCCGCCAATGGAAAACCAAGCACCTTCTGCTCCCTGTAACGGGTGTGCGAATATCCCACTTTCTCCGATAGCAGCATTTGCAGAAGGAATCTCTCCCAGTGACGCTACAATCAGCATGCTTAGAACGCCTGAGGTGAGTGAACCGCCTATCAAGCCATTCCATGTTTTTCCATCGCCAAGGATTCTCTTTCCATCACTGAGCGTCCTCCCCCCATCTATCGGCCAGGGTCCATATCCTGTCTTTGGTAGCCATTTACCCCACATCATCGCAAACGTGTTGGCTAAAAATCCAGGTAAGTAAAGCCAAAGGGTTAGCAAACAGAGTCCGAGAAAATTCATTTCACTCACCATAGGTTCATTCCTATAACTCGTGGCTAGGGAGACGGTCTTTGAAGCATCCCCTTTGAAACGAGGTGAGAGGGCGAACTGTCTGAATGCAGACGCGATGGGATTATGTGATGGCGTCGACCAAAGCACACTATGGCAGAGAAAGTTGTTCTCGTTGTTGGTGGAGGTGGGCGTGAGCATGCGCTGTGCATGGAACTGAGTCGGTCCAAGCACGTAACTGAACTCCACTGTGCGCCAGGCAATGCAGGAACTTCTTCTCTAGCGACAAACCATCCTATCTCCGCAAGCGATATTGAAGGTCTGTTGGACCTCACCAAAAACATCAATGCTGATCTCGTGGTTGTTGGACCTGAGGCTCCCTTATGTGCTGCACTTGCTGACAGGCTTGAGCAGATGAAAGTCCCATGCTTCGGACCGGTTTCCAAACTCGCCAACCTGGAAGGCTCAAAATTACACGCCAAACAAGTCATGCGTGCAGCAAATGTCCCTACAGCACCGTTCCATGTCCTCTCTAAAGGAAGCGATATCGATGCTGCACTGGATGACTTCTCAGGCCATCCTTGGGTTGTTAAGCGAGACGTACTTGCCGGTGGGAAAGGAGTGGTCGTTACCAAAGATAGGACGGAAGCGTATTCTTTTATTCAATCATCAATCGAAAAAGATGGGCAAGTATTACTCGAGGATTTTCTACCAGGGGAAGAAGCAAGCATGTTGGTCATTATGGATGGTTCAGGGTTTGTTTGCTTACCTGCAAGCCAAGATCACAAGCGAGCATATGATGGTGATAAAGGCCCGAATACAGGCGGAATGGGCGCTTACTGCCCAGCACCTGTCGTT
>TARA_B110000444_G_scaffold261439_1_pt1 | contig 104033 bp, 80 predicted proteins | sample TARA_B110000444 | Tara Oceans TARA_B110000444 (sample SAMEA4398370) | marine metagenome | biome: Polar Biome; feature: [SRF] surface water layer (ENVO:00010504); material: water (ENVO:00002006), including particulate matter (ENVO:01000060) such as... | depth 5 m | reverse complement strand
AAGCCTGCATCTCCTGCGTGAACGACCTTCCATTTGCGAAAATATAGCCCTGTCCGAACGAGCCAGACACAACCGAGCATTTTATTCAACAATGAGGACCGTAATGCCTTCTTTTCGCAAGTTATCGATTCGTTCGATGATCTGTTGTTGATAGAGAGGTGATAGTGCAGCTGTAGGTTCATCCAAGAGAAGGAACGGTGGGTCTGAAATCAAGGCTCGTGAAATGGCTAGCTTTTGACGTTCACCTCCAGAAAGAGAAGCCGCCAGGTCATGCTCTCTTGAACGCAGGTCAGGGAACATGTTGAGGGCTCGTTCAATACGCTCTTTCAAGACCTTATTCGAATGTGAATTCCCTCCCATTTGCAAGTTCTCTTCGACAGATAATGTTGGAAGCACATTATTCACTTGGGGTACATAGGCGATTCCTTTGTTGACCAATTGGTCCGTACGCAACTTTTCGATGGATTCACCGTCATAGGATACTTCGCCGTCGTAATAGGTCGCTATTACGAACAAGGCTTTGATGAATCTCCATGCGCTACGCTTTCCTAATGACCATCTCAACCTTTCAGAACATGCATTCAGGGAGTGTAATCCAAGAACATAAATATCCCAAACACGAAGACTATTAGAGGAACAATGAGAATCTCAAAGGTGGACCTTCGCCTCGCAAGAACATCCATCTCAGTCCCTATGCTCAAGACAGAACCCTCGCCAGTTTCAGATGATGGCACCATCGTAATCAGTGCACTGGCCTCGGTTTCATCCCCGCCCCATGCCTCAAGATGCTCTCGTGATCTTGGCACACAATCGCCCAAAATGTAAATCGGGTCACCTACACCGATAGCACTGACGGTCCACTTCCGATTTCCTTTCTCCCATTGCTCAATGACTCCTCCAAGGTTTGAAATTTTCTTTTCCGTCTGCCATGAGCTCGGGTCGATAATCATGCCTCCTGTACCGTCATGTAAGATGAATGGAACGCCACCGTTTTGAGTTTCTTGAAGCTCCCAGGAGCATTCTGTGCCATCGTCGGTATCATGACAGACGTACCTGTAATAGGACCAGCTCCAAACGACCGTCCCCTCCATGTCCCTCCCCCCAACCCTAAAGGAAGGAGTTCCGGCATTGGAAGGACGTACTTGACCGACAACTTCTGCCTGCCCAACAGCAACGCTACGAATTGGACTGGTTGGGAGGTCGTTGATCGTCCGAGAAAATTTTGCTTGACGGTATGCATTGAAAAACCATAAAATGTTAACGATGGTCAAAATGAATGTCATGGACCATCCAATCAGCGTGTGAATCTCATTACCGTCCCGAGCGCGAAGGTCCGAGGATAACCAAATGAAGGATGCTGCGAAGATTATCGCCCCTAGACTGTAAGGCGTCACCACTGCAGGGCGTGGCGTACCGATTCGTTGAGGATGTTCCGGTATGAGCGCCCCATCTCCGTCTTGTGCGTAAACGTTGGAGTATGATGTCGGCAACGGAGGACATCCAAACAACCAGTCATCTGAGACCTGGCGAAGTGGATGCTTTGCTGGCCCGATTACCTCGCCGTTAGGCCCGCAATGTTGGAACTGTCTCCCTTCTGAACCTAGCACTCCGATTGCAGATGGAACCCCACTTGCAGCAGTTCGGTTCTTCTTGCGGATTTTTCTCAAATCCGAAAGAAGCGAAGGAGGGGTGCTGTACATGAAAAATAGTCCACCAATGCCGACAACAAGAAGGGCCCAACGGCCTGCATCTTCACGTTGCGTGACCTCAGGGGGTGACTCGTAATCGTCAAAACCACTGACTTCTGCAACCGATAACAGCTGGTAGTATTCAATCGGCTCATTTTGAACGAGCAGATAAGCGATCAAAAAACGATTATCATCACTGTCCGGCCCATTTCCTTCAATATCACGTACCCATACACTGTTACAATCTGCTTCGAAAAACTCTCCCATCGGGTCTAAAGCCTGGGATTTGTCAAACGATGTCGTAATTGTACCTCCTTTATGGTCTGTGAAAGTAAGCGTTGATTGGGAATCCAAACTAATTCTATAGTTGAGGTCGATGTTTCCGTCCTCATCCTCACTTTCATAACACTCTTCAGTGGCGATGATGCCACCTTCAAGTTCTAGAGGAATCAGGACAAAGGCTGCTGTGTTTTGTTGATACTGTGATTGTACATATCCATCTTGAAGTGCCTGAAAATTATATGATTCAATCTCCCCAAGTTCATCCAAGCGGTCGGCTTCCGAAATTTGAGGAATATCGGGGATAGATAGGCCGTTAGAATACATCACAAAACCCGCAATAAACAAGATTGCTGCGATAGCGTATCCGATAGCATTTCTTAATGTCGGCCTGGGAAGGTGGAACAGACCCTGATCTAAATCTCTAACATCGGATTGGTTGTCCATGGGCTTTCCCTTATCCAATCGTTATTAACTCAATTCCCTCGTATTGGTTTCCAAAGGGAAAAACAGTGCCGGGGGCAGGATTCGAACCTGCGAAGCAATATGCAGAGGAGCTTGAATCCACCCCCTTTGACCACTCGGGTACCCCGGCTTCTTGGTTCGGGCTGATGCCTTCTCTTCTTGACTATTCCTCTCGTGAGGTGTCCAAGAGTTCGGGGGGACGGGGTGGTGGGCGTGTTCCAAAAACGATGCGCCGTATCTTTGCTCGTTGATACATCTCTTCCCGCTCTTCCCACCGTTGCCGTGTAACAAACAGTACCATCCCTGCCAATACAACCGAGAGTAAGGATAGACTGAATAATGCCATTTCTCCCTGAGCGCTTTCGGGTTCACTACTTTGGATATCAGCCAAAGGTACTGGGATTCTTGGCGTCATGTTTTCAATTTCGACCGTCAAGCCAAGGCGTCCGATTTTCCACGCCTCTACTTCCCAGACATAGTTTGACCATTCGCCTCTTGTTAGTGAAAAGAATTCTGTCTGAAGGAGTGTTCCCTCATCATCTCGGAGGTGAACAGTGAGATTACCGTCCAATAAGCCCCTATTTGCGATGCGCACGAAGACTGAGATATTTTCACCGACTGAAGGCCGGAACGGAAGGGCTGAGATGTCGGTAAATGTTGGCTCAAAGGCCACCCATGTGATGCCGATTCGAAGTGGATTGTCAGTTGTACCCAATCCCACCAATGGCCGTCCCGAGCGGTCTTCCCCCTCGAACCACACGACAAGTAAATCGCTGCGTTGAAGTTCAACATCATTTGGTTTGAGATTCAGGGTTGACTCGTAGATAAATTTCGTATTCAAGGAGAGGTTTAACGGAACCAAACTCTGACCTTTTGACCCTTCAACTTCCTCCCCCATTCGGTAAAATACGTGGTGGAGAACCAATGGTTCGGGAGACATATGTGTATCATCACTAACCATCAGCATCAATGGTACTGCTTGGAGCGCATCAGAAGCAATCCCTTGAAGTGAGCCCGGAGCAAGTGTAAGTTGAGGGGAGAGATCGTCAACAATCACTTCGTATTCCAATGGAGTCAAATTATAACCTGAAAATCCGAGTATATCAACCCGTAATTCCCCATAATCATGATACAATGTAGCTTCATCCATCATCACGTCAAAAACAAAGGAACCGTTGCTTGAATGGGTGATGTTTCCTGATTCTTTTCGCTCACCATCGCTCAACTGCCAAGATAACTGACCTTGCTCGGGAAGGAACTCAGCGAGATGGTCAGTGCCTACATGGAAGAGTCCGATTTCATGATGGACTCTGTCATTTCGATGGAACCAATGGCTCGTTTCATTGTTTGAACCGATGGGTAGAGTTGTATCGCTGATGTTGAGCCATCGCATTTCCAAAGCGTTGGATGGCGTCCAACTAAGCCGATTGATTTTAGACAATCCCAGTCCGAGGTCATTACCCTCATCAATAACTTTGAGAGAAGGAGTTCCCCCTTCTTCCATCATGTCAAAGGTCGCATTCCATTCCAGTCGGAACTTGATCTCAATTTGGAAGATGGAGGTGAGAGGACGCTGGGTCACCAATACTGTAGGTTCTTCCATGAAACAGACTTCATCATAGAGTATTTCTCCAAAACGAGGCTCATAGTGAACATTACATTCGTTGGGCCGATCTCTCCCCAACAGTGCGAACCGGATGTTTTCAAGAGAACCCAAACCGTTGCCGTCTGAAATATCAAATGAAAAGGTATGCTCCTTGCCGGCAAACAATGAGTCGTTTTCGACGTCCATCACGATGCTCTCAAGATCCATAAGAGTGTCATAACGGCGTTGTACAGTAAATGTAGCTAGGTCATTCGCTTCGCCAAAAGAACCGCCACCTTCTAGGAAATTCCCACCAAGATCCTCACTTTCGAGAACTATACTTACACGGCCTGTATCACTTGCGAAGCCAACAGCATCTGTCCATGATAGTAGTGGCAGATCAACTTCTAATTCTGTACGGCCAATGTTGAGGCTCACATTTTCTTGTTTATACTCGCTCGGATCCATCACGCCGTCGTTATTGAAATCGTCTCGGGCCTCCATCCAAGAGAAGATGCTCAGTTGTGATGAAACGCCTTCAATGTCAATCACGTTGAGACGGACTGGGATATCTTGCCCACTCGTCCATACGTGCCCGTCTGCAAGAACTTCATTTCCTGAATCCAATATAGTAAGAGACGTCACCGTTGGAGAGGCAATATCAAAAAGGAAACGAACTGGAGTGATGATGACTGTTCTATCTTCACTCGTTGTCGTAGAAGCACTCAGAGGGCCTGCGCGAGAGATGGTCGGTTGGATTTGGAACCAAGTATTGCTAGGCAGTTCATCCGATAATTGTGGAGAGGTGAGTGGGAGTGAAAATCGTCCATCAAGACTCACATTGGTTGTCCAACTTTGAGACCAACTAATAGCAGGCCCAATCCATTCATCTGGACCTCCCGATTCGTTGCGAGGAGGGACCGTCTGGATGTTGATCTGAATTTCAGCCTCCCCTTCTGAAATCCATTGGTTTGAAATTCCTTCCATCCGAATTCGGCCTTCTGCAATCATTGAACGGTTGTTTGAAATATGGTACGGCCAAAGCGGGTTGGTCCAATCATCCAATCGCCTTGAGAGGTCGTCTGTGACTTCAAATTGAATTATTTCCATGTCATTCTCAACTTCATTAAAGTTGGTTTTTCTAACTGAAACTGCAGGACCCGTCTGCAATCCGTCCGTATCTGTTCCAAAGGTCAGAACGTAGAGGTCGTCAACATCGTCGAGAAGCCATGTGCTGGTAAACACCCAAGTAATGCTACAAGAGTTAGCAACACACGAAACTTGAGAACTTGAAATGTTAATTGGAGCAAGACCCGCTCCCTTGAGGTGGAGGAAACGAGGTATGGTATCAAAGCGTTCAGCCTTGGCGTGGACAAAGGCATCTGCTGCATTGTCCGTCCGAGAAAGAAGAAGTTCAATGTGCTCAAAGTCAGAAGCGTCTTCTGTCAGATCAAGAGGATTGATTCGCTGATGGTGTGTTACGATTGTAATTGATTCACCTGGGAGCCAACGTGTATGTTGCATTTCCTCTACCGATTCAATCATCAAAGGGGCAGTCTGAGCAATCAGCTCAACTGTGAGACCACCACTTTGAGTTGAAATATGGAGGGGAATATCAAGAATTTCGCGCATATCACCGGTGAATGACGCTTGCTTTGCCTCATTCATGAGGGCTCCGGGAATTTCTAGATCATAGGTTTGAGTTTCAGACATGTGTTGGAAATCAATAACTTTCAAATCTCCTTGGCCTTGAAGAAGGATAGAAAGTTGACATGTTACTAAGTCAAGGTTAGCAGCATAGGAGCGCTGAATGACACGGTTCGGGCATGTTTGGTTGGAGGTGTAAAGATAACTGGTTGGACCGAAAACTGTCGTTTGAACCACCCCGTTGATCAACAAATCAACGGTTCCGCTCGTATTGGTGATAAGAAGATACAGCGCAGTGGTAGGAATAGAGGAATTTGTCATGGAAGTCGGCACGATGGCGGTGTAATTGAGGCGATAGGGTTTGGAATTGACTTGGACGGAGGGAGATGGTTTTGTAGCGTTCCACTGCCAGTGAAGTTGGTCGTACTGAGCGTCTGAAAATTGATGATTCATTCCAAAAGAAGGGGACGCTCCAGTCTCAGACCACTGCCACAGACTGAGGTTATTGAGGCCAATTTGGAGGTGGGGAGAATTCGGAGGCGATACACAATCAAGAGTCATTTTGGCTCGACGGAACACCTCGCCACCGTTGGCATCAACTCGAAGTGAATGGACGATCTCGGGGGAGCCTACGTAGGACATGTTGAGATGATTCAATCCTCCATCTTGGTTTGTGTAAGACGAAGTTGCGAGTTGTGCTCTTGGATTAGTCCATGTCAAATTGTCTCCGTAAGTGGTCAATCGGTATCCGGAATGTGGACAGAGTGCAACGGGAGGTAAATCCGCCCCTAGTGTACCGTTGACCTCGAGAAATCCTTCACTGGTCAATACCGATTGTTGGAATCCCGGTACTATTGACTGAAGATATTGAGGACTAAAGTAAACTGTAGAACCGACTGTCAAACTGTGAATGAGAGGTGTTACCAACACATCCGATGTACTCATGTTAACTCGAATGTGGACAATTGGGTATTCTATGGGGTCAACCGCCATCTGGAACGGTAAATCCAGTTCATGATGGCCTGGAATTACATCGCCAATGGCATCCAGTACGTCAATTGTCATAACGGTGTCATCCGGAACATAGGCCCATCCATCAACCAAACCGTAACCATAGTGTTCGTCAGGATAGAGTGCGGGCGATGTCCAAAACCCTTCAGATTCAAACACATCCACTTCAATCCCAGCATCATCAATGTACCATCCATCGGCCTCAAGGAATGAATCTGAAAAGAATGAAAACCGGGCTCGTACCGTTGTTCCAGAAAGGTTGGAAAGATCTTTTGTTTTCAAATCAAAACCCCGAGGGGCTTTGTTTCCACCGCATCCTCCAGCCACGTTTGAACCGTCAAAGAGGCCTTCGCCGAAAAAAGGAGAATTGGTGTTTGGGGTTGAAATTTGGTCGTGGAACGAGGTTGTATCAACCGGCAAAAACCACCATGAATCTCCTCCGTCAGTTGAAATAGACACTGCTCCGCCATCCCAATTGGCCTCTGTACAGACCCATGAGCGAAATGTGAGACGAGCCGTAGCGTTTTCTGGAACGACATATTCCGGGCTGACAAGATGTGTGTAAATGTTAGGCTCATAACGCGTAGTGAGGTTGATTGCAGCACCATTGAGGCCTGAATGGAATGCCCCTGGGCCGTACCCGGAGGTGTTCCTCGTTTGGCCGATTTCCCAAGCCTGTGCACCTGTTCCTTCAACGTACCATCCTGAAGGCGTCGTCAATGTAGATTCAAAGGAATCGGCATCAAACGAAGCCTCGTTCATGCCGTATTCATCATTCCACTGCCATTCGTTAGTGTCGCCATTCGGAGGAGGTAGCCATCCCTCTGAACTCCCAATCGTTCCAGAAGGTTGTGTTGAGAAATTTGCAACAAGCCGCTTTTGCTCCAAAGCCGTACCCAAGTTACTGTAAATTGAGATATCATCAATCATGATTCCTTCCCATCCAGAAGACCCGCTTCCACCAAAGCCCACTTGAGAACTGGTTAAGACGACGAATTCCAAAAGTGCATGACTTGCATTAACATGCGAAGAGGCATTAGCCGGTAGTGAATACACCAAAGGAACCCAACGGTTGGATTCGTCCATGTAGTAGGTACCTTGCCAATTGAATCCGTTACCAGGAAGTCCTGGTAGTCCCGAGAGGAGTTGCCATGTCGTTCCGTTGTCAAGACTGAGGAAGGTTTGCATGTTATCGTTAAAACTTCCTTCAAGGTCCCAATTTGCCCAGAATTCTAAATCAAGGGGCCCTGTCATTCCTGACAAATTTGCACCAACTCGCAATAATCCGTAGGCATCTGGTTCGTATGACCCTGTGAGGTTTCCGTGAAACCAAACACCAGGTAGGTCACCGTCATTTGAAAGATTCATATTGTCAAGGAACCAACCTCCACGAGGAGAAGTGGTTGCAGACGTTTGAAAACAGATACGAAATTCAAAAGTTGAGGTACCTGCGGAAAGAATCGAATCAAGCGAAAACTGTGAGGATATCCATTGCCCTGATTGTCCAGACCAGACGTCAGAGGGCGTATTTGAAAGTCCCGAAACATTGCTATATCCGCCCACTGGGACGAGGTTCTGCCATGCATTCAGTGAGGAAGATCTCCACTCCATCCAGGCTGCATCTGTATCGTCCAAAGCCAACCATTGGTCGACAGAAAGGGTGTAATTGTTAACGAAACCTGGGATTGAATAAGATGGTGAGATGAGGCATCCTGTCATGCTCGCTTGCAGGTCATGCGGGTGAACGGTTCCAACGACATTCTGACCAGATGGTGATGAAACAGGAAGGCTGTGAGAACTGTTAGATGTCCAGCTTCCTGGTTGTGTGATGCCCCACACCGAATGGTGAAGACCGGTTCCTCTCCAGCCAACTGCTGTTTCAACAAGAGTCTCAAAATCCGTGAGGGTGGCGATGGATTGTTGTGAGGCGAGGCTTAACTGTCCGCCACGGCCAATGCCCTGGGTACCGTTGTGAGTACCACTCCAGCTGTTTCCAGAATCGATGCCAAACGATGTTGAGGAATCCTCATCGTCCAACCATTCTGGAGTTACCGAGAGGTTTCCGCTTAGGAATGTCTCATTGTAGGGGATTGTAAGAGCGTTGTTTTGTGATAATGAAACACCAGTCAGGTTGCCTTGGGGCAGATATGTCTGTGCCGATGAAGTCTCTTGTTTATCTTGAAGAGGATGGGGCACGACTGCTGTCCACGAGGTAATTACCATCATAAAGGCCATCAATAACGCGGAACTGCGCTTTCGCAGCAGTCGCCTTGACGGAACTTTTGCCAACAATTCCTTCTCACCTTACCTCTTGAGGCGAGGTTGTTGGATATGAAAGGGTGTCTTCGCCGCATCACCATGTGCCAACCCAAACCAGGATGAGAAGAGGGTTCAAATCAAGTCACCTGCACGACCCGACTGATGTCCTCAATTCGTGATCTCGATAGCGCACAAGCGCGTGAGATTGAGGAACAACTCTTCACGACTCATCGACAACAATTACCACGTCATGTTCCTGTCCCACTGCCCCGACAGGACTTCTGGGAAATGATTCGAAGGTTGCTCTCAAGCCTTGATATGGATATCCAAGAGATGATGCGAAAAGGCGCAACCGACATGCGACTCCAAAACTTGCAGAAACGTCAAACAAATATCCGCCGAATTGCATCAGAACTTGCCCGAAAGCGAATGGTGGCCATGATGCAACACGCAGCCAGTCAATCTCTACGAGGTGCGATGAATCCAGGAATGGTCCAAGAGTTACCTGCGATTGATTGGCAGAGGCATGACCCTGCGGAAAAAGCATTTTACCATGCCCTCATCCTCAACGTTGATCGTTTCAAAAAGGAGATTGATTGGCAAGGTATGCAGCAGGGTATTGTTGGTGAAATTGCACGAGGGCCGATGACTCATGCCCCTGGAACCATGCAACTTGATGCGTTTTTAGATGAGGGATCTGAAGGTTTGACATCGCAGCCTCCTCCTGATTTAGCATTTGAGGATAACCTCCCGCCTCTGGCAGAACCTGAATCAGATGAAGAAGACCGGCTGCTAGATGAAGTTGAATGGCACGATGAAGAAGCATATCTGTTGGAAGACCCCACACACTCTGACCCTGTCCCGCTTCCACCTATGTCAACGCCTGTGACTGGAAAGCACAGTGCTGCAATGGAACTTGCACCATCAAGTGAACCAATTACAATCATTGAGGAACCTCCAATGGTTGTTCCGGAAGAAATACCCGAGCCTGTTGTTGAAGATGCTGCAATCCCGGAAGAACTCGTTCGAGTTCGAATCCTGGAATCTCTACCTGAACCGATTGTTACTGAAGACGGTGAGGAACTCAGTCTAGAAGCTGGAGATATTCACTTCCTTGATACACCAACAGCAACATGGTTGATGGATGCTGGTGTCGCAGAACGTGCAGAACTTTGAGTCTTACAACTAAAGTTGTTAGAAGGCTAGACGATAGTGGTTCTCAATTGAGAAGCAATGACTATTCAGTTGACGGAGCGCATTGAGATTTCAATGCTGACAGTGTCAGGAATTGGAATCTTTGTAACCAGGCGAAGGGCGTTTTCGTCCTTACCGGTTGAGATATCCATCTCAAGAAGTCGCTTGTGGACGCGAAGTTCCCAATGATCGTAGGTTTCGCTACCTTCACCGTCTGGAGCCTTTCGTACTGGGACGACAAGACGACGTGTGGGTAGGGGGATAGGTCCGCGAAGGGTAATTCCACCTGTATCACAGATGGTCTTGATCTGGCCTGCGACCGAATCGAGATCTTTGTGGTTTTCACCGGTCAATTTGATAACAGTTACTGCGGCCATGATCTCCCCTCCTTCAATCAACAATCATTGCTCATGCAATGTTCACTTCTTATCAATCTTCAGACAGACACCAGCGGCGACGGTCTTACCCATGTCACGGATAGCGAAGCGGGATAGTTCAGGGAACTTGTCCATTTGTTCGATAGCCATTGGCTTGGTGGGTTGGAAGCGGATGAGACATGCGTCACCGGTCTTGAGGAAGGAAGGGTTAGCTTCCTTTCCAGCCTTGTTGGTCTTCTCTAGAAGTTCCATGAACTTCACAGCAACTTGTGCGGTGTGAGCGTGGAATACAGGGCAGTATCCAACGGAGACAGCCTTAGGGATGTCCATAAGTTGGATTTGACCGACGAAGGTTTCGTCGTGACGAACGAAGGTAGGTTCGCTTTCGGAGTATCCAGCAACGTCACCACGGCGGATGTCAGTTGCTGCAAGTCCACGAACGTTGAATCCAACGTTGTCACCGGGCTCGGCCTTTTCGACCATGGTGTGGTGCATCTCAATTGACTTGACTTCACCGGACTTCTGGGATGGGTTGAACACGATGTTCTTTCCAACATTCAGAGTACCAGTTTCGATCTTTCCAACAGGCACAGTTCCGATACCGGAAATCTTGTACACATCTTGGATAGGCAAGCGGAGAGGCTTGTCAAGAGGCTTGCTTGGCATTGGTGTAGCGTTGATAGCTTCAAAGAGAGTTGGTCCCTTGTACCATGAGCACTTGTCGGACTTGTTGTAGACGTTATCTCCATTAAGAGAAGATGCTGGGATCATTGGGACATCGTCCGGCTTGAATCCAGCCATCTTGAGAAGTTGGGAAACTTCTCCACAGGCCTTGATGTACTTTTCTTCTGCCCAGTCAACACCGGAAATATCCATCTTGTTGACGTGAACAATAAGTCCCTTAACTCCGAGAACCTTAGCAAGGAAAGCGTGTTCCTTGGTTTGAGCGTTAACACCGTCATTTGCCGCACAGAGCAAAACCGCAGTATCTGCTTGTGAAGCACCGGTAATCATGTTCTTGACGAAATCTCGGTGACCTGGAGCATCGATGATGGTCCAGTAATAGTCAGGAGTAAAGAATTCCTTGTGAGCGACGTCGATGGTAATTCCACGCTCTCGCTCTTCCTTGAGTCCGTCCATGACGTACGCAAGTCCGAAACCGGCCTTACCAGCTTCTGCAGCGAGCTTCTCGTTCTTTTCGATAACGTGGCCTTCAATGTGACCAGAGTCGAGGAGGAGACGTCCAACGGTTGTGGACTTTCCGTGGTCGACGTGACCAATAAATACGATGTTACGGTGTGGCTTGCTTCTGTCTTCCCATTGTGCTGGCATGGTAATCGCTCCTTAGCAAACCCTCCGAAATGCAACCCCTATATGAAAACCGCGACGCGTTCTATTTTACTGAACTCTTATCAAGTTCAAAGAAAAGCAGGCCAAAGTCACTGTGAACCTATGATTTCGCCATTATCGTCAATACGGTACAACCTGAGTGTGCTGGTCGCTCCACGCATGGCGAGGGGACTACCCGATATGGTGACAACTCGTTCACCAGGGCCGATTCGACCTTGAAGGGAAAGCAACTGAACTGCTTCTTTCATGGTTTGTGACCCACGCTCGTGTTCTTTGACCAAGACTGAATCTACACCCGGTAACAAGCAAGTTCGCCTGAGCGCCCGTAAGCGATCGCTGACAGCAGTAACCGGAATGTCAGGCCGGTAGCCTGATACCAAGCGTGGCGCATTACCGTGCTCGGTTGCAACAACAATGCGAGTCGCGCCAGCTTCCTTGGCGAGTTCGACGCCAGCATGCGCGACGGCCCGGGTTGAACGGAATCGGGCCAACGCATTTGGCCGCTGGTCATGTGATCCGAGCCCTTGTTCAGTAGCGTAGGCAATCTTCGCCATCGTTTTGACCGTTTCAAGAGGATAAATTCCCGATGCTGTCTCTCCTGACAGCATGACTCCGGTTGCTCCATGACGAATTGCGGTGGACACATCGCTTACTTCAGCCCGTGTCGGACGAGGTTGAAGCGTCATCGAGTCCAACATCTGAGTTGCAACAATGACAGGCATACCTCGCTCAAGGGCTTTGTCAATAATGGTCTGTTGAGCCATGGGTACATCTTCAAGAGGGATTTCAACCCCTAAATCGCCCCGAGCAACCATAACTGCATCGGCCACATCAAGAATTGAATCAAGGTTGACCAAAGCCGAAGGATGTTCAATTTTAGCGATGATGGGCACGTGCATTGATGCTGCCTTTACTGCATTTTTTGCAGGAATTAGATCCTCTGCTGTTCTAACATAACTCACTGCGATGTAGTCGGCACCTTGTTCAAGAGCATGGGCCATTGCTTTCTCGTCCTTAGGCCCAATCGCTGGCAGTTCAACCAATGTCCCGGGTACGTTGACTCCCTTCCGGCTACTTACCGGGCCGCCATCTTCTACACGGCAAGTCACCGTAGCATTGGGAGTTCCTGGAGTTTGAACGACTACCATACGAATGAGACCGTCTGCAATTAAAATCGGGTCGTTGGGTTTGAGTTCTGCCGAAAGGCCACCGTACTGAACTGGGAGAGAACTCCCATCTGTTGATTCCATTTCATTTAGACCACAAACGAGTTCAACCGTTGAGCCAGCCTCTAACATTACTACGCCAGGAAAAGAACCCAAGCGAAGTTTAGGCCCGGGTAAGTCGGCAAGAATGCAGGTCGGTCGCCCAAGTTCGTCTTCGATTGAACGAATTCGCTGGTAGAGTTCTGTTTTCGTGTGAGGTTCGCCATGAGAATAATTGAGACGACAAACATCAACTCCTGATTCCATGAGTTGAGTGAGAATAGAACGCTCTTCACTCGCTGGCCCAATGGTAGCAATTATTCGTGTACGGCGCATGGATAACAACTCGTTTCAATTCTCAATTGTAAAAAAGACGAATGACAAATTGTTCTATTTGAACATCATTGGATTTAGCGTTGTGAACACTCAATGTCCACTCACCGTCTCCGTATGGCGGGCCGTCATCTCCATCGCCATCGCTGAAGAAGTAGGAATTGATGGAGAGATGGATACAGTCTTGCTCGCTATCACAATCTCCATCGTCTCTTGAGTCTTCGTCCGTTGAGGATGTGTTGCTGGCCTCTTGATTGCCCTCATTGTAGGAGAAAATTTCAACTTTGTTTCGCCCTTCGCCAACCACCCAATCGTCATCATTTTTGGGATATTCAAGTTCTGAAACAACTTTGCGAATGGTATTGCCGCTCTCTTTGTCATAGACGATAGAGACATCAAAATCAATCTCAACGGGCTGGCCGTTATTCGATGTATTTCCACCGATTTCAAAGTCCTGCCAGTATCCTGCATAGTTTACGAAGACATCGATGGTTGTACTGTCCGTCATACCGACGTTGTTGGTGACGGTCAAGCCGACCTCGTACTCCCCTGGTGCAACGTTCTTCCACTCAACATCCTCTCCGGATAGGTCGTCATCATTTTCGCTGTCGCCATCGTTATCTTTGTCATCGTTAAGGTCCAAATCCCAAAACCAGTCGGTAATGTATTGAGAAGAATCTCCTGATTCAGAAGTTGAGGCATCAAGTGAAACGGTTGTTGTCTCCGTAACCGAACGGTCCGTGTTGGTTTTGTCCCTAGCACAAATCCAGAGAATGATATCTCGGTCTTCATCAATGGAATCGTCCTCGCAATCTTCATCATCAGCATATTGGGCGATATTCGCAATGGGTTCTACAGCACCCGCTTCAACCACGGTAACCGTTCGAATTTGTTCTGAGGTTCGTGTTCCATCAGAAATTTCCAAACTGACTTCGTAAGTACCTGGGGCATTGAATGACCATGTTGCAGTGCGCCCAGTAGCATCGATATCATTAGAACCGACGCTGTCAAAATTCCAACGGTACGTCAAAGAACCATCACTTGGAGTCGAACTGGAACCATCAAATGTTAGCGTATCCCCAACTCGCACATTTGATGTCTCTGAAACCGAAAATACTGCAAGCAGCTCCCCACCTGAAGACGAATCTTCGCCTTCAAAGATGCAACCTGACAATGCAGAACACAGCATCAAGGTCGAGAGCAACAAGGGCTTCAGCATACTTCCCATGCATTGCGGTAGTGGTATGTTCATGAAAAGGGCTTCCATGAGTTGGTTGTATCTAAAACGAAAACAGGGAGGTTTGCCGGTTTCCGGTATAGAGGTCTTTTGCATTCCAACCAAAGACCTCGGTGATTCTTCCAACTGCCGTTGCCAGTCGTTCAGCGTAAAAGCGACCATCGTAATCAGAAATACCTCCGCCTTCCTCAGCTTCATACCAAGGAACAACGTTCATTGGACGATGGTTAGCATTGACAACAACATAGGAAACTTTCATTCCTGAAGTAAAGCCCAAACCATTCTTGATTCGTTGTTGAGCAACTCGGACTTGAGCCATGCTATCTGGATTAACATAATCCTTCGTAAAATCAACATCTCTGATTTCTTTGACAGGAGTACGTACAATTTTTCCTTTGCAAGATTTTGCCAGAATCAATTCACTGGCATCAACTTCCTTGTTCTTTAACGCTTGAACGCGACTCAATGCATAGTCTACAAGCTCCTCACCTTGGTCGGCTAGAGCGTAAGAAAAGATCTCTTTCATGGTGGCTGTCAAGTAAGCAAATGAATCCGTACGTTGGGTTTCATAGCCCCTTACTAACATTTCATTGGTAGGCCAAACCACCTGCCCAATGTAGCGCTTTTTTGCACCATGGCTGAAAAAGACAGACAGCCCGCGTTCAAATTCCAAGACTGCAGAAGCCTTACTGAAGCGCTGTGCAATTTGTTGACCGAACGAAACCATGCTGTCTAAAGCTTCTTGGAACTTGGCTTGTTTTGCCAATCCTTCAGCGTCATTACGGCCGATTGCTAGAATATCTTCCTCGGACAAATAGCTGGGAGCGTCTTTGCCCACTGGACTGCGAACAAAGATTGAGTCGGTATCAGAATAAACGACGCCGTGTCCTTCATCATCAAGAGCAGCGATGATAGTCTTGATGTTTTGTCGCGCCCAAGCAGTAATTGAAGAACCAAGGTCACGATGGGTAAAGCGGTAAAAGCCACTTGCAAAGACGCCGTAAAACGAATTCATGAGAATCTTAACCGCATATTGCATGGCGTCATGAAATTCAACAGAATCTTGGTCGCCCGTAGATTTTGAAATACTAAGGGCAGCCTTGTGCTGGTCCCGTTTAGCCATCAGCATTTCCAATAATTCTGGAACCAATCCTTTGCGAGATGATTGGTGACGGAACACCGCTCCCGTTGGTGCAGTGTGAACTTCTTCCCCTTCTCCTGGTTGGTCGGATTGACCCGGATCTACCCGAGTGGTGTAGCAGATGTTGTGACCAATCATGATTGACGGATACATGCTTTTGAAATCCAAAACGGCAATCCAAGGGTGGAGGCCTGCTTCAACATCGTGAACGTAACCTCCTGTAATCTGCCCTTCTTTTGCTTCAGCAGAACCGGTGAGGGGAACTGCGACATTTTTTGAATCCGCCAAACGAATGACTAATGAGTCGATCAACTGACTCGTGCTGCCGTTTGCTGCTGTTTCAAACGGTACCTTTGCTACGGAAGCAACCGCTTCTTTACGTCGGACTGCTTGAATGGCCCGTAAGATGTCTAACGGTAATTCTGCATCCCTCACGCAATATTCCATGACTTCATCTGGCCGAGTAGCCCATTCATGGTCCATGTTGGATGCATCAACGTCCATCTTATGCTTGTCCTCATCATCGGGAAACAGCAAGGTCGCAACAAAGGAAAGAGTTTCCCGACGAGGTTTGAGCGCCTGTCGTGCCTGCCACCACGCATCCATAACAGCGCGTCCTGCAACATTCCAAGCCCGATTCGTTTGTCGCTTGGGGATCAAAGCATCCCGATTACGCTTCATTTCTGATTCAAGAAGGGGCGTACGCCCCCATCCTAACAATTGTGATTGCGCCTTCCAGTCCTTTTTCTTCGTCAATGCTGCTGTCCTGTCTGCAAGACGAGGAAGGTCGAAATTGTCAATATTGTAACCGGTGATAATGTCGGGGTCGTGCGTTCGTACGATTTTAGTGAGCTCCCGAAGTATCGTTGCTTCATCCCCGCGATACGAGAATGATTTTCGTTCACCGGTTGCAATATCTTCAATCCAAGCTGCTGCACAAAGTACAATTTCATGCTCAATACTTGTTTCCAAATCAAATGAAAACATACGGAAGGGGACTTGAAACGGCTCACTTGCTTGAAGGTTATCAACGTGACAAACAACGGTAATGTCAACTGGATATCGGCCTGCACCACCTGCTTCCAGAACCCGCTTCTCTCCTTCTTCTGGGCCGTCCCTCTCGTCGATGAGTTCACCACTGAACCCAATGTGAACTCCTAAATCTCCGTTAAGAAAGAGGCGATTGACAAACGGAATATCTCCAGAAAATACCCGCCATGATTGGGAGCGTAACTGTTTACGTAGCGAAGGAACATGAAACGGTTGTTCCACTTCTACAGTCCAAACGGGGCGGTCTCCTAATTCGGTCAATTTGACAACAGGGCCTTCAATTGCCACGACATGCTCCATTTTCAAGACGGAATCAATACGGTCGGCCAAAAAAGGGGGGATTTCTTCGTTAACATCCCACGGCCCAATGGGTGCAATCTCAAAGGTTGGGCGTTGACCCTTAGCCAACACGCAAACGGAGCGCCCATCGTCCATTCGCCCGAATAATTCCAATATCGTTTGGGATTTTTTCTCCCCCTCAGTCGGCTGCTCATAGGACCGGTAGCGCCCAGTCACTACGCCCATCCTGCCGTCCATGATACTGCCCCGCACTGTGCTTACCTGCCGACCCCATTAGAACCCATCCGTATACTTTTACGAAAGCAAAGCAAGTACGGGTTTTAGAACCAACTCATACGAGAGGAATGCTTGAAAGCCCGAAGAGTATGGCTTTGTTTACCTGCGAGGGAAAGGCCATGAATGAATCATTTGATTGGGATAGCCTCACCTTTTCCCTCACCCCTACCGAGACGATGTACATCACTGAAACCGAAGGTGATGAGCCGTGGATGCCTGGCCGCCTACAACCTTATGGAAACGTCTCATTATCACCTGCTGCTGGCGTTCTCAACTACGGACAAGGCTTGTTTGAAGGAATGAAGGCTTTTCGAACTTCAAAAGGCCGTGTTGTGTTTTTCAGACCTGAAGAAAATGCACGCCGTATGCAACGAGGTGCAGACCGCCTGAAGATGCCACCTGTCCCCGAATCAGTCTTTGTTGACGCTGTAGAACAAGTCGTTGCGGCAAATATCAACTGGGTTCCACCGAGCGGGAAAGGCGCCATGTATGTACGACCTCTACTCATGGGTAGCGGACCAATTTTGGGAGTTGCTCCTGCGCCATCCTATACGTTTTTGATTTATGTAACCCCTGTTGGGCCGTACTTCAAAGGCGGAGTCAATGCAATTGACCTTATCATCTCTGAGCGCCATCACCGCGCTGCGCCAGGTGGCTCAGGCGGAGTCAAGGCTATCGGAAACTACGCGCCAGGAATGAAACCCAGCAAAGAGGCAAAGGCTGAGGGTTATGCTGAAGTGATTTACCTTGATGCTGAAACGCATACTTGCATCGAAGAAGTCGGCGCTGCCAACTTCTTCTGCGTCAAAGATGGCGTGATTTACACTCCTGAATTGACCGGAACTATTCTTCCCGGTATCACCCGTGATTCAATTATTCAACTCGCTCGCCACTTCGGCTACATTGTCCATGAGACAAGGGTGAGTGCAGAATTTGCTATGACCTCCGATGAGGCTTTTTGCTGTGGAACTGCTGCAGTCATCTCACCGATCGGCAGCATTACCCATGGGGCTGAGAAATCTGTATACGGAGAAGGACTTCCTGGTAAAGTCACCACACAGTTGTATGAGGCCCTGACTGGAATTCAAAACGAAACTGAAGAAGACGTCTTTGGATGGCTTCACGAACTACCTCAGTGACGACGGCGCACGGCAACAACACTTGCTGCAATCGCTGTAAAGGTCAATGCTGTAGAAAGGAATGGAAGACTTCCTTCATCCATCATTGTGGAATTGATGGCAGATTCATTGGTCGTGTTTTCTTCAGTTACAGGCGGTGCAGGTTCAACAATTATTTGCCCGACCATCCCAAACGCAGCATGAGGTTCGCAGACAAAATCATAGGTTCCATTCATACCGATTTCAAAGGTAAAGGAATAATCAACATCCCGCTGGGGCTCTCCAGAGTCAAAGATCTCATTAGATTCAACCGCATTGTGGGGTAAGGCTTGTCCGCTCCAAAAGAAACGCACGGTATCTCCTTCAACAACGGTGACTGAAGAGGGAGAAAATCGTAGGTTAGTGCTATCGACAGTGATGATGATGGCTTGAGGCTCTTCTTCCTGAACCTCGGGGATGAGGTCTCCCTGGAGAAGCATTGGGCACAGGAAAAGGACGAAAACAAAAGAAACCATTCTGCGCATGATATCTTTTCTTCCCTTTTGGTTATCAAACCATGTTTACAAAAATAACTTGAAATCAAGTTCACTGCTTGAATTTCGAACGCTTTTTGAATCCGCCTGAACGCTGTTGAGTTGGGGCTTTGCGCTGGGAACGGGCTCTACGATCACCGGTCTGAGGGCCTTGTGAAGCTTGCTTTTCAGCTTGGTTTCGCTGCTCTCGTTGCATTTGCCTCCATTGACCTCCAATAAGTTGCAGGACTTCTTCTTTTGATACAGCACCGATACTGGACTTGGCACCAGAGGCTGAAACCCACAATCGGCCTTCTTTACCATGAGGGCGGCTTGGATGTGACGTATGCTCTTCTCGCTTGATTTTCTTGAGACCGGCCTGACGGGCCGCCATAAACAAGCCTTCCAAATCGGGCTTCAAGACGGAGGAATCCTTTGGAACACGACGCCCGTTGCGCCGTGAAATTTTCATGTCGAAATAACCAGGCCAGATACACAATCGGTCGGGGTTATGGTCCATCGTATCGCCTCATGTAGGGGTTATGCCCCAGTGCACTTGAGGCCGTCGGTGGTATTCACTCGATCAAAACGCCGTTGATAACGCCGTCTTTTCCAGGTCGGGAAGTGATTTTTACTGAGCCCTTATCGGTCTCAATAACAGCACCCTTTACCAAAATATTACGACGAACGTAGTTGGGGTCTGAGGCGTTTTCAATAACGCTGTGAATGGTACCTAGAGTGGCCTTTCCGGTCTTGGAGTTGCTGATGCTGACTTGGTTTGCAGCCATAACACGGACCATGGAGTTTCCACCTGTCTTTCGGTAGATCTTTCGCTTTGGTTCGCCAACGAGAGCAAATTGCTTCTCGGTTGAGATTTCGGTTGAACGCTTACCGCGTGCTTGTACCTTGCGTCCGCCGGACGGTTTGCGTCGTGAAATTCCGTGCCATTGTGCCATAGGGATACTTCCTGCGAAGCCAGCGACCATCATGGGCTATATGAAAGCAACCCTCACTCACAGCGCATCTTGATTTCGGATAAAACGAGGTCCTGCGAACCAATTAACTGAGCAATCAGAGCATCACCCGGCACCAGTTGAGCCACTCCGGAGGGAGTTCCCGTGAACAAAAAATCTCCCTCTTGAACGGGGGCCCACTCGGAAAGCGATGCCATTTGGTGATGGATCGGCACAGACATTTCGGACAAAGAGGCAGACTGGCGAAGTTCTCCGTTCACGGTGAGTTCCAATCGCAGACCTGTCTGTTCAAGATTAATCACATCCCAAGACGAGGACCATTCATGCCATTGTCCAACCACGGCACTTGAACGGAAACACTTTCCCTTGGCCCAGGGCAATTGCTCAGCACGTAATTCACTTTGAGCGGGACGGTCGGTGAGGTCAAGTCCAACTGCGAGAGCAACCGGTTCTCCATTAGCACCAATTCTTACAACGCATTCAACTTCATGGTGCACTTCTCCAGGATGGGCGCTTACAGGTAATGGCCCTCCTTCGTGCAGACACTGGTCGGGTTTGATGAAAAAGATGGGTTCAGCAACGGGTTGATTGCCAAGTTCAAGTGCATGTTTTGCAAAGGTTCGGATGGTACACCACAGCGCCATGACCAATCCAAGAGCCGACTCCCCATCAAATTCCCTATGGACGAAGAATGATAACCGGTCACCCCGAGAACAGAACATGACCAACGATTGGATGATGAAAAAACGCAGACCAGTTCGTCGCAAAAACATCGCCCCTCTCTTGAAGCAATTGGAACAAGATTTGGCTGTAGACTTGAACGTTGAAGGTGGTTTTCTTGAAATGGCAGAATACGGGCCCTGGACGATGGTTTTTGTTGACAAGACGCCTATTGTAATCGAATTAACAGATGATTCCAATGAACGATGTGTTTTCCTCACACTTCGGGGATTCTTGGACCATCAGGACGCAAACAAATGGGTTGAGGTTGACCACGGGGCAATTCCATTCCTCATGAACGGAGCGGATTGTATGGTCGCCGGCATCCATGGTGCTGAAGAAAGCGTAGAAGAGGGGGACTTAGTATGGATCCGAGATATGAAACATAAACGCCCGCTTGCTCTTGGATGGGCTTGCATGTCCAATGAGGCATTGGTTAAAGAAACCAAAGGAAAGGGAATCAAAACCGTTCACTGGATTGGAGACGAACTCTGGGAAATGGAATAGAACTTTGCGGGAATCCCTTCGTAACCTAAAAGAATGAGGACGGCCCCTTTTTATCCATGGCCAAGGTTATCGCGGGCGCAATTTGCCTATTCCTTCTCTTTGCAATGCTTCCAAATGCAGCTGCAGCGGATGGGACTGATGGTGAAGATGCAAATCCAACAGGGGACGTCCCCTTTACTGTCGAAGAACGAACAACGCCTTCACAAGACGGGGAAAAATGGAAACTTAGCGTTGCGATTGATGGAGATGCTGCAACAAATGGAACCACCCTTACACTTACGACTCAAATCTGTATTAACAGCGGCGTATGCGACCCACCCATTAACCATGAGGTCACTGCCGATGAAGGAACATACAGTCTGTCATTAACACCTCCAGGCGACCACTCCTACGTCAATTGGCGGGTAAAGGCAACATACGCTGATGACTCAACAGATGTATTTCCTGATGGAGACTGGTACAAGACATGGTCAACCTGCTATTTTACTGACGGTGACTACGGCGGAATACATGCCTCTGGAAATGGTTGTGAGATCCCTTCTGAAGAAGAGAGTTTCCTTCCCTTCATCGGAGTTTCACTCATAGCAACAAGTATCGGTGTTGCAGGGCTCGCAATCGCTCGCAGAACAAAAGTAAACTAAGCGCGATGATGTTCTACCAGTCGTTCCAAAAAACGACGATGTTCTTGGGTCCAAGAAGTAAAGCGCACGCTGACCATATCTCGGCGTTTACTGAGTACACCGTCATGAAAACCAGGGCAGTGTAGATCACTGGAAACCAAAGGAAGATGAGACCCTTTGCAGATTATAACACAGCCGTCCGATTCAACCTTTGCTGTTCCAAAGTCAAAATTGACCTCATCACCGTCTTGTTCGCAAGTCAAGCCACCCGCCCGCATGAATCTCAAAAGAGCCCCAAGAATGGCTTGCCCGTCTTCGCCCTTTGCCGAATCTACGCCCCCGTAGGCGGAAAGAAAACTCAATTCAGCCTCGTTTTGTTCCATGAGGTGGTCAAGGCCGCGGCTATCATCAGAGTTGTCAGCCATAGAATCACATCAAGATACTGATTTCAAGTGAGTCCAACCGACAATACGCCCATCGCTTGCATCTGCGATCAAAGAGAATTGATTGGTCCATCCGCCAGAATCCCACTTTCGCTGGACATCTACCGTTGAGGCCCCACTCACCGAGTCAAACAATTCGGTGATATCGATTCCAAATCCTGAACCAGGTACGACAACCAAGTATCCCATTCGTGTTTCATCATGCAAAGAGCCACTTGAGGTAAACAGAGCTTCAGTACCCTGCAATGCGGGGAAGCGTTGTTGACTCATGAGCCTTGCTTCAACCGCTTCGAGTGAAAGAACTTCAGGGATGGATTCACGATTGTGAGTGATGGAATCATCAAACGTCCCTTTTGCAATGTATTCGCATTCAAGAGTATCGTTTACTCCTTCTACCGAATAGAGCAACCATCCTGCGGTGTTATCGGTCGCCACCCATGAAATGTTCCATTCTGTTGCTGTTCCGTTTGGTTCGTCAATGGCCCGCCATACATAGCCATCATTACTGAGAGCCGAGTTTGCTCCACTTGCAATACTTCCAAGGTCAGAGACGCAAGAGATGGCCGAGTCAAGTGGATGGGGGCGATGTGTGCTGTTGTCGGGCATGTGCAAGCCATCAACGCCCCAATCGATCAAATCATCATCATCTGGATTCAATTCGTTAGCCTGTGGACGGTTATCATACGAACGACCCAATTCCAATGCTTTTACACCACGCTGGAGATATGTACGCTCAAAGGTATGATGAAGTTCAAGTTCCCCTTCTGGAAGTACTGCATCAACACCACGTTGCTGCCAACCTGAGCAACTGGCTTGATTGGATTCACTGCTACTAACGGCCACGTCAACACTCTGTTTGACGGCCCAAGGGCTCACTCCATCGAGCCACAGATTCATCGTTGCATAACCTAGACAAAGGTCTCGGACATCTTGCTGGGTTGCCGTGACCTTCCACATGTTCGTTGAACCGATTTTTTCAGTACCAATTACACGCCATTCCCAGCCGGAACTCGTCCCAGTGGCGTCTTTTGTGATGTATTCGTTTCCGAAGAAACTGGAAAGTTCTACTGGTTGGAGAATGAGTCCAAGGCCAGGAGATAGGAGGTCAAGACTTCCAAGAAGACCTCCGATTCCATAACTCATCGCGGTACCCTGGTATTCGCCATCAAGAGAGGCTGAAAAGTCAAGTTGAGTGCCGAGATTGACTTCTTCTCGAAGTTCAGTCCAGCGCGTCACGGTTAGCATTCCGTTGCCGTCGCCACCAAGTGAGGTACTACTGCATGCATCTGAGCCCGGGATTGAACTTCTGACATGCCGGAAAATCTCAAACTTCCCAGGCCCGGTGAAATCCATCGTATTGGTGCTCTCAACCGCAAGCCAATCCATCCCTTGTCCACCCTTCGCCTGAACGGCTCCAAGACGATCCAAGGTACCTTGATTGGACAACTCAGAGGCTTGACCGTCGGTAATTTCAGCCTCTCCGCTTCCTTCAAACATCATTCTAATCTTGCAAATGTCATCTTCTGTTTCAATGCGGTCGGTGATGAGTTCTACAAATTCCTCTGTGGCCATAAAACTTCCATCAAGAACAGCATAGCGCATTTCATCACCGTACCTCAACGAATCTGCAGTGAACGGTTCAAGTTGGTTGTTAATGTAATACCACCCGCCTGCTCCAAGAATAATTACGGTGAGAAGGACTGCGGCGACTTGAGGTTTCTGAATCATCTCGACCAAGGTCGTAGGTGATTCGCTACGGGCCGAACTTGAAGAAGAGACTGCTACTTCAGTCACGGGTTCCTTAGAAGATAATTCATCCTCGGAAACATCGACCAAATCCGCATCCAAAATTTCTGCTTCAAGGATGTCGTCATCTGAAGAATCTCTGGTGATGACGGATGCATCGGATTCTGTTTCTTCGTCCGATGACGTAGGAGTGAGCGTTTCTTCGTCTTCAAGCGAAAACATGACTGGCTCTTCATCTTCAACGGGATCCGATTTCTCATCCGACGATGAATGGAAGGTGGCAGTTTTTTCATCAAATACTTCAACACCAAGAGTTTCTTTGTCAACTCCTGCATCAAGCAGCCGCTCGAGCAACTCTGATTTTTTACCGCTCGCAGAGAGATCGTTGAGAACACACAAGGCCTTGAGTTTGGCAACCGTTAACGTGGTGGTTGCTGCCTCGCCCATAGGTTTCCCTCACTCTTCCGTAGGCATCTTCCCTTTCAAGGATGATGCTCATTTGTTGCTTTGATGCATCAATAATCAAGGGATTTATCTTCAATTCATTCCTCATAGGGATGGTATGTGCCGTCTTCGTTTTGGACATAGACGGTCTGTTCGTAACTTCCATCCGGCATTTGTTTGAAGAAAAATCCATCTTCCGCAGGGATAAATTCGCCCTCTATCGGACCGGTATCAGTTGCTGAATCCACATCGGGTTCGGAGGATGGAGGAGAAGTTGGGCCTGCTGCGGCTGGCGGGTTGCTTGGACCTGCTCCGGGTGGGCCGCTTGGTCCAGGAGAAGGTGGTCCAGTTGGGCCTGCTGCCGCCAAAACTTTGCTTTCAGTGCTTTCATTTTCCCCTTCCAGAATTGCTCGCAGTGCTTTACCGTGTTTTTGAGCACCGACAAAGGCGAAGCCGGAGAGAAGCAAACAAAGGATCCCAAGGAATCCGCCAATGAATTGGTTCGGGTACAGTTTCCCTGAAACGCTCATTCCGTCGCTCGGTTGGCCTATCGTTGCACCTGTTGCATTGAGATATTCGGCAATAACACAATAATGGCCAGGATCTACTCGGAATTCAAATTCGTAAACGCCTTCTGGTAGGACCGAAGTTGTAGTTTCTTGGTACTGATATTCATGGGTTCCACCGTCTTTTGCTATCGTGGTGAATTCTCCCAGGTTACTTTGGCAGTCTTTCTGCTCAAGAACATAAACACCAATATTGACATTGGCTTCCGAAGGTGGTTTTGATGCAGTCACCTCAATGTTCATTGGAACATCAAAGATGTCTTCGCCGTCAATTGGAAGCCCCCATACAAGGCCAATGTCCTTCTCTGCAGAGTTTGTGAACCCGTCATAATCTGCTGAAAAGGGCATGGGGAACAGTGCAAAACCGAAGAGAATTGCTGCGATGCCGAGATACATGAACACGTTCCATCGTGCCTGCTTTAGCCGTCCTTTTCGCTCGTCCATGCTCATTTCTTCGAGCAGTTCATCTCGGTCGTCATCCACCGCTAAAGCACCGGCTGCATCCAGTTCCTCTTCATCGGACATAGCCCTTCCCATTTCTTCCGAGCACTTGAAAGGCGCGTCCATTCATGGATATATCATGGCGACCGATGGTCATAAGAACGAATCGGTTAGCCGTGGGGGCATGGGTCTACGTCTCGCCGTCCTTAGCCGAGGCCCTCGACTGTACAGCACCAGACGTATCGTAGAAGAGGCCAGAAAACGAAACCTGCGAGTCGATGTGTGCGACCCAATGAAGTTCTCAATGATGGTCATGGACGGTAGTGTTGATGTCCTTCACAAAGGAAAACCGTTTACTTATGACGCCATCATTCCTCGGATTGGACACTCCATCACTCAGCACGGCGTCGCCGTGTTAAGACATATCGAACAACTTGGGATGTGGACTGCAAATACCAGCCAAGGTATTCTTCAGAGCCGAGACAAATTACATGCATCACAAATTTTAGCTCGCAATCGTATTCCAATTCCCCGAACCGTCTATGTCCGCGACATTTTGGACGTGGAACAAGCCATTGACGCCGTTGGAGGACTCCCTGTAGTTGTGAAAGTGACGCAAGGGACCCAGGGGGAAGGTGTATTTTTGCGCCATACCGCGTTTGAAGTCCGTAATCTCGTTCAAGGTCTTCTCTTAACTGGAAAATCTGTTTTGGTCCAAGAATACATTGCCGAATCTCACGGGAAAGACATCCGGGCCTTGGTGGTTGGCGACCGAGTTGTTGCTTGCATGCGCCGCAGAGCCCGGGGGAGAGAATTTCGAAGCAACTTCCATCTCAATGGAACAGTAGAGAATGTTGAGTTGCCTGAAGGCTATACCGAAGCGGCCTGCCGTGCCGCTCGCGTGCTTGGATTGAACATTGCAGGAGTGGATTTACTGGAAGGAAATCATGGGCCGCTGGTGCTTGAAGTCAATTCGTCTCCTGGTCTTGAAGGGATTGAGAAAGCGAGTGGCGTCAATGTAGCAGGTGCAATCGTTGATTACATTATGGAAGATACTGCTTTTGGAGAGGTGGACCTCGACCAGTTACTGAGAACCGTCCCCGGTTCCGGTGTTCTCTCACTTCAGTTGAGAAACCATCCTAAAATGGTCGGAAAGCGACTTCGCGAAGTATTTGCATCCATCCCAGTATTCGCACTATCTCGGGGCGACCGTTTGGTGTGGAATCCAGATTCAGAGTTACAACTTCGTTACGATGATGTATTGGTGTGTTACGGTGAACTTACCGAACTGCGTTCATCCCTTCGTCAAGCGATGCTAGGCGTTCCACGAGAAGCTTTGATGTTTGACGATAACATGACTCAAAGTGAAGTTTGAGCCTTAATTCCACATTCCAGCCCTTTGGGTAAATGTAGGAAGAACGATTAAATGGGCAAAATGTTAGCATGGACCATGGACTATGAAGCCCACACCCTCCTTGATTTGAAGAAACTCTGCAAGCAAAGGGGCCTCAAAATATCCGGGAGTAAAGACGATGTCGTCATCCGATTGATGGAAGCTGACGAACTTCAAAGTGGAGCATCTCAGCCTATCGTCTACCCACAGGGGGGTTTGGCTGGACCGATCCCATCCGTGCAACAAATCGTTATGCCTCCAAAAAACAGCATGTACGAAACACTTGGAACGTTCATTATCCTCTACGCTTTGATTCGGATTGCCTGGTCAATGCTGTGGACCCTCAACAACGACCAAATGATCGGATGGTTGCTATCTCCCGTCGGCTTCTTAATTGGTATCGGATTCCTCGTTGGAGGAGCACTTATCCATCAAGAATACAAAAATGGTATTTATCTTACCATGGGAGTGTTAGTCCTATCAGGATTCTTGAGCATTGCGTTCCACGCTGAAAATATGTCCGAGATGAATCCAGTCACACTGGTTTGGGGCGATACTGCAATGTTCATGACGTCAATCATGTGCTCATTCTCCTGCCTCGCCATTGTTGGACTTCCACTCCTCTTAGGAGATGGAAACATGAAGCCCGGATGGCCGCCTTCACTTCAGCGAATTTTTGATGCGACTGGCGGTGGAAACGCGAAGAAACAGGTTTCGTGCGGCAACTGCGAGGAAAAACTCAATATTCCCAAAGACTATTCTGGAACCATCCAGTGTCCTGCATGTAAATCCAACATGAAGGTTTGATTCAACCCCAGAACCGACGCGTCCGGGCGTACTCAACTTCTGCTCGGTGAATGGCTTCAAGCAACCCGTCTTCATCGCCTTGAGGTACTTTTACAAGAAGGCGAATCGCAGTTGCTTCTCCAATTCCCCGACCCATGAGGCAAAGAATTGCTTCAAGGCCTCGGTTAGCAACAATACTTGCGTTTTTCATCATTCGGTCCTGTTCTTTTTGGTCCTCAGAAGCCACCCATTTCTCAAGCATCGGTTGTAATCCTTCTCGAGCACAGGCAAGCATTTTTCCTTTGCATTTGAGACATGTATCCGCTTTATCTAACGAGGAATAACGAGCAATACGGAATCGCCGAGTGGCGTGGCATTTCAAGCAACAGAGCACCGCCCTCTCGTTGGTCAAACGTAATTTCAGCCGTTCGCGTAGAGCAGCATTGTCCCAATTTGGAAGCAACATATCGTCTTGGGTTCGATTCGACAGACCCAGCGGCCCAGTTGCTGTAATATGCAATTCCAACAACCCGGATTGAATTCCCTGCATAACGTCACTTGCTCCGCGAACATCCATGCGCTCGTGAAAGAGTTTGGAAAGAACTTCTTCCATGACTACCGTGCCACGGTATTTTCTCAGAAGTGCTTGAAGATTGATTCTTCGGGGGTCTACACCATGGCGAAGAATTCCGAATGTTTTTGCTACCTGTGCGAAGCGCCAACGAACCTGCCTTGAATTGGGCACGGTAATGCTCAGTAATTGTTCAATGGCGTCCGGTGGCGTCTCTGTGAGCCAAGAAACGATGTCTTCTGGACGAACGCCACTGGTTTGCAGTGCAATTCGAGTAGGTTCTGCAATGAGCCGCCCCCAGTGACCCGACTTGGTTGAAGCCATGGCCAACAAAAAGTGGCCCAGTGCTTCGTTGATCTTAGAACCTTGACAGATGTTGATGACCAAGGCGTCATCACGTTCCTCAATAGTAATAACTCGGTCAGTCGGGATTTGCTGTGTGGCTTCCATGTGGGATGAGATGACTTCCGCCAGCAGACTCATTCCTTCCGAATCCAACGGATAATCCCGAAGCATGCCCTCTTGAGGAGAGATGAGTGAAAGAGGGTCAAATTCAGGAGGTTTAGGAGCAGGTAACAAGCCGAGGTCACTCGCAATCAAGTGGCGCAAGTAGCCAACATCGCGAGCAACACCGGCTGGAACGGGTGGTAATTCTCCCAGCCACTGTGGGGCTTTTGCGTGGTCGTTCACCGGTGCAACCAACAACTCAGATTGCTCAGGGTCAGCATCAACAATCATCCATGTTCTTCCCGCGATGACAAAGCGTCTTGGAGTTCCATCTTCCTCTTCTCCCGAATCGTTCAAACTCAGTACGAAGGCCTCATCAACATTTCCTAAACTTCTGCGAGTAACGGCATCACGAACACGATAGGAACGCTTGTCTGGAATCATAGACAGATGGTGCGAGACCCATTCACGGGTTCTCCCTGCAGATGAAAACCAGCCGTCTTTGAATCGTTTTGGAACATCCACCGTTCGGCCAGTATACAAATCCGGGACTTCTTCATCTGGAACAGAATACAATGGAAGATCATCAGGTAATGGGTTCTCTGTATTCGCAGCGGCTTCTTTTGCGATCTCATATATCGCCTTAGGCCAACGATACCAGGGCAATTCTTCTGGCTTTGGAATAAATCGGAGGACCCAGCGTTCTGCGAGTATCTGAAGAATCGCCTCAGTATCAGCACGGTTCCACCCCACAAATTGTGTAGCGTTGGCTAACATTTCTGTTGCCTCATCAATGGGTACGGCCTTGAAGCAATGAGCCATCAGGACCAGTTGATTTGCAGCAATGGTCCGAGGCCGATTACGCCATTCAACCGGTTCAATTTCTCCAAGCATCGCTCTACGCGCAATAACTGTTGATTCACTGAGATGATCGGTATCCCACGAGAGAAGATGGCCTCTTCCTAACCCGCCGAGCCGGTGGTCTGCACGGCCAACGCGCTGCAGCATTCGGTCAACTGATTTAGGAGAATGGAGCTGAACGATACGCCTTACGCTACCAACATCAATTCCGAGTTCAAGGCTGGAAGTACAAACCAAGCCTGAAAGTTCACCTTCTCGAAGTTCATCTTCCATTTGTTGGCGCGTTTCTGCGGCCAAAGAACCGTGATGTACTCCGATGTTCAAATCGGGAGCCATTGCCTGGAGGCGAGTTGACAAAGTTTCTGCTTCGCTTCGGCTGTTGACGAAAACTAAGCATGGTGCATCATTACGCAAAATCGTACATAATTGACGGTAGCAAGCGTGTTGACGAGGACTCAATGTAAGGTCCATGCTACCAATTTCGTCCTCTGGTAAAGGACTGGTGGATTCCACTGTTAATTTGGTTTCCCGGTGGCCCATTGCAATGATGGCCTTACCTTTGTGAGGCGAAAGCCATTGGGCGACTTGATCGGGATTTCCGACCGTCGCAGAGAGGCCTAAGCGTTGGACTGGAGCGCCTGTTAAGGCTTCAAGACGAGCCAATCCAACACTCAACTGCCAGCCTCGTTCGGAAGCTGCTAAATCGTGAACCTCGTCAACGACAACGGCTTTGACTGTTTTGAGCATGGCTCTTAGATTCTTACCACTAAACATCAATTGGAAGGTTTCAGGAGTGGTGACCAATAGATGAGGTGGTTTTCGGGTCTGCTTGGTTCGTTGGGATTGGGAAGTATCTCCGTGACGCACATCAACTTTGAGACCGACTGCTTCTGCAAGTTCTCCTAACCGCCGGTCAATATCTCGGTTCAATGCACGAAGGGGTGTAATGTAGAGAATGGAAAGTGGCTTCCATTCCTCTCGTAAACATCGGTCGAAGAGAGGCAAAATACCAGCCATTGTCTTTCCTGAGCCGGTCGGAGCGATGATGATGCGGTCTTCTCCTTTGGCGAGTTCTGGTAAAACAAGATCCTGAATGGGCGTTGGCTCCCAGCCTTTCTCCTCTAATGCAGTGGTCAAAAGTGGGTGCAGGTTGGAAAATACACGAGACATACTCTCCCCACCCTCGTTGATTGTGGCAATGCCCACCCTTCTTGAGGATTTGGCTGATAGGTCAATACGCAGTTAGAGATGTTGAGACGATGGTTCAATCTTCATCATCGTCGTAATCATCATCGTCATCGCCATCGAAGTCTTCATCTTCATCTTTATCGCCATCTTCGTCCCAGTCTTCATCTTCTTCGTCGAAGGCGCCTTCACCATAGTCGATAGAAGTCTTACTGGCTACAGTAAACACAAGTGCGAGAGTGATGATGGATAGAATCACAAAGATCCAAGCAAGTGGATTTTCACGAACTGAGTCAAACCAACCGAGGTATTCACCGTAAGCAATGGTCACAGCATGTTCAGCAGAGTTATCATCATCGTTAGCTTCTGGAATCATATTTTCCTCATCAACTACAACTCGAACGCGGTCTACTTCTTTGGATTCCCACTTTACGGTTAGAGACAGTGTTTCACCCTGATTAATTCCGGCCACTGCAAACGTTTCAAAGGGTTTTTCATCGTCACCAGCATAGAATGAAACCATGAATTGAGTCGTTGTGTTTCCACCAGCGTTGAACACATAAGCAGTAATGTCAATCTTTGACCCGGGTGCAATATGGTCATCGCTCATTTCGATGTTGCTGATTCGCAATTCGGGCCCAACAGCGCCCAAGCGTATCCATTGCCGCTCGAAATCCGTATCGTCTACAGCAAGTTCGGGAACCGGACTTGCTTCCGAGTTTGACACCAATGGGAATTGATTTCCAGCAGCGTCGTATCCAGTCAAGTAGAATCCAACAAAGTCTCCTGCCTTAGGAACAATGGTTCCACCTGCGGTAATATCTAGAACTCCGGTCCAAATCACGGTTTGTCCGTCTTGCTGCATTCCAAGAAGCGTTGAACCTGCACCGATGGTCATAGTACGAGTTGAATCACGCATGACCCAGTGAACCATCTGCTTGGAACCTGTGAGGTCTGCATCTTCAGTTCCTTGGAACTCAACTGGAATTTGAGTGAGGTCGTTGCTGGCAGATATATCAATCACATTGAGAGGAGATATCCGACGGGTTACACGAGGTGATGCATCGTCAACAGTTACCTGTAGGGTCGTTGAAACCAATGTTCCGGTCATGTCTTCTCCGCGTCCTGGGATGTTTGTAATTGAAATCAAACATGTTCTGGAAGGAGAGGACTGAAGGGTGAGGGCGGATGAAAGAGGAACTTCTACTGAATAACCGCCTTCGCCGGTGAGTGAACCATCGGACCACAACTTCTCGCCATCAAAGACCTCGACAAGAATGCCGACGTCTCGTGGGGCTGCGGTTTGGCTACCTTCGTAGACAACCCGTCCTGTAAAGGCCAAGCGGTCGTCTTTACGAACGCGGCTACCATCTGCAACTGGCCCAACACGTGGTTCGCTGATATCTTCAACTTCAAAGTCCGTAGGTGAGAGCATCAAGTCGTTTTCAACCCTAAAGGTGTGCTCAAGAAGTAAAATCCGAGACGGGTCTGGGCTTCCAAGTTCTTTGTAAACAAGAGCAACATCGCCCATTTCTTCATCTGGCCAATCCCAACTGATGATGAAGTTAAATTCCAACATAATCCACGGTAGACCCGATTCATTGGTTGTTTCAACCATGCTGCTGGTCGGAAGCAAATTGAGGTAAAGTGAGTCGGACCAGAACGTGTTGTTCAAACCAGAATACGAGATACTTTGAGCATCTCGTTCAGGGTTTGGTCCTTCAAAGTCAAAGACCAACGAGATGTATTCGAAGTCAATTGCAGTGTTGGCGTCAATGAATCCAAGTGAAATGGTTTGATGCATTCCAGCGTAGACGGCTTCGTTATCTTCGTGACCAAGCCATTCAAGTCCAGTGAATACGGCTGCAGAATCCTTTCGTGTCCGGAAGGTCGCATCATCGTACGAGAACCCTTCTTCCGATTCAAACTTGATGAGTTCGTCTTCAGCATTCATGACCGTGTAGTGGAGTGGATTTCCAGCTTCGTCGCCACCGTCCCAATAATATGAGATCCGACCCATGTTGGGGTTACGTGAAGTGTCAATGCTTGTAATGAACCACTTTGAACGAGCCTCTGTGTTATTAGTCACTGTTCTGCTTTCATATTCATCTGGGTCAGCCTCACCGTTTCGGTTCAAATCATGGTCTGCCTCAACCCAATACTTGAGTGTGAGTTCCATAGGATGGCCCACTTTGTCTTCAACAAGAACACGAATAGGTTGTTCGGTCGTGGCGGCTTCATAGGCTCCTTCTTCAGGAGAAACTGCCCTTCGTTCAGGATGTGTAGCGTCGATCTTGAATGTGCGCTGCCAGTCCGCGTTAGGTTGCTGGACATGGTCGGGATTTCGTTCATTGTAGGTCTGTACTTCGTAGGTCATTCCGTCAGGAACATCGATATTAGGAAGATCAATTGATACGAAGAACGAGCCGTTGAAATTCGTGGTATCACGAGCAGTACTCTCGACGTAGCCGTTTCGTGAAATTCGCACGTCAAAAGCACTGTCCTTTGGAGCGTCTTGAGTATCTTGGAACCACATTGCGCCTGCAAAGTGAATCTGGTCACCTGCTGCAACCCATGATTGGTCAGGAGTGTCAAGAGAGGTTACTCCTCCATCATTATCACGAACCTTCAACCAACCTAGGCCAAAGGAGCGGTTGACTTCAAGGCCCAATTCAGATGTAAGGGGGAGAGGAGCGTAACCCGCAGTACCGCTGTCGTCCAAGCATCCAGTGCGGAAGCGGACGTTGCTCTGGTCTGGGAATTCACTTGTAACGTAAAACATCCAGTGGATTTCCAAAATTCCGTTGCTCTCAACGGAATATGAATTAGAATCCATAACAACATACTGACCCGGGTCGTTAGGAGCAGGGAATACATCACCATACTGCCAAGAGAGGATTGGATTGTTTGCCATAGAGTTGGTTCGTAGTTCAAGTTCCGCACTCACCATTGAACTAGCACTTTCTCCGATGATGTGACGAGTAACAACTTCGTAAGGCGTGATCCGCTCGTGGAGAATCTCGCCTTCAGGAATGGTGATATCAAGATTTACGGTTTGCATAATATACGTAATTTGGAAGGATTCCAGCGTCAAGATGCCTGCAGAACTGGAGGTCAAATCAATGGGAATATCAGCAATACCTGAACCCGTATCTGGAATCGCTTTGTTCAATGTGCTTACGATCGTATTTCCAGCAGTGCTTGACGTTACGGTCAGAGGCCCAAGAAGGGCTCCACTTTGCGCAGAACGCTTGTAGACACTCATTCCGTCAATGTCAATCCCCGGTTGTTGTGGAGCATTGGAATGCAATGCAACCGTTAGGTCAGAAAGGGAAGGGCTGTATCTTGATTGTGAGGTTGAAAGTTCAATTCTTAAGCAGAGATAATATCCTGTTCCAGTCATTGATTTTGTTTGGTTTGGAGACGTGAATTGAACGACTCCGCTACTGCTCGAGCTACATGACGTACTCGAACTGTAACCTAAATTGACCTTCACGGATGTTGAACTCGGTCTCGATTCATTCCAATCAACTGTTGCAGCAACAGTGGTTTTTGCACCGCTACCCACATATTGGTAGGTGTAATAGTACCCTGAGGTCTGATAATTTGTAGTATAACTCAAGGCTATATCTCCAAGGACCGGTGTTTTTGACGCAGAGCCATTCAAAGTAGCCCTCCATAATATTGAGTTCCCTGTATTTGAGAACATGACCTTCTGTCCTATTGACGCAGCCTTCCATGTGGTTCCTCCATCGTTTGAGAGGTCTACTCGGATGCTGGTACCTGTAGGCGTTGAACCGAATACTCCGCTAAGCGTGATTGCATCAATTGCTTGTGACAGACTCACCCTTTGCCCCACGATCATCTGGTTAGATGCAGAAGAAGAGCGGACATCAAAGTGAGCACCATCTCCGTAAACATGGACGCGCCTCTGGCCTTGAGAGCAATATGCTGCGTAATAATGACAGGAAAAGTAGACCTTGTGGTCATCCGAATCGACCATCCCATAATGGCCTCCACCGGGCATCGTGCGTTGGCCTTGCGGATTCAAAAAGCCATTTTGTACGCTGAAATAGTAGTGAATGCTTTTGTAACCCGTATTGTAATAATAGATGTTGTAAGCAATGTTAGGCATGCTTACCGTGAGACCTGCCCCGTAATCGTAGTAATAAGTAGTCGACATCATCAACCAAGAGTTGTATACGACTGTTGGCGAGGCAGGGTTTACCTCTTTGACGTAGTGATTCTGAGCAGAAGTATCGTAAATAGCGACATACATTTTCCCGGTATTATCGTCAAAGTCAATACCAGTAACGTAGTTTGGATAGTTGTAGCTGTACATAGCTTCACAAGTCCATTGAGTCTTAGCCGTGTTCAAACTCCACTTTGCAACGCTGTAGTAGGAATAATGGGCAGTGTAGATCTCACCGTTGTAAATGTCCGCATCGTGAATACTTCGGTAGGCGTTGGTATTGCACGGTGAGCCGTAGGAAATTGACGCCGTACCCAAATAAACACCTGTTGTTGCGTTGTATCGTTGGATGGTTGGGAGGCCGGTCATGGAAGTTGAGGTGTATCGGAGAACATGGATTTGGTCGTCAGATACGGGGATGGTAACACCAGTGTAGGTCCATGAGCCGCCAGTAACGGTAATATCGCTGTATTTTTTGGTAGGACTCACATATCCTTGGTCGCTGAGTGCAACGAACTCACCGGTTGTATTCATTGTTGCAGTACCAATTTGACTGACTTGGCTTGAACTGCTAAACTGTGGAGAATATTGAGTTGGGTTTCCCTTCAAATATACCGATTGACCGGTAACTTCGAGATTGTCCCGATAAACGGTTTGGAACGGTGAAGGAGCACTGCTGCTCTTTCCTTGAACCCTGGTATCGCCTTCGCCACCGTAATGGTCATTGGTTGTGAAGTTGGTCCAAGAGGTTTGACTTGCGTCCCCGCGCAGGTTGAATTCTGCTGAAGTTACTTCAGCACCATATGGAATTGAAACAACACCTGCCGTACCGTTACCGGTTGTAGAAAATGTATGAGAATAACTGGTTGACCCGTCCTTAAATTGGGTTTCAGTTGTCGATGCAATCGCTAGAGGCGAGAGCATTGATACTACAAAAAGAAGCGAAAGAAAGATTGCACGACGCATGATTTCCACCTACAGGTAGTTCTCGACTATTCGCATTGCATATGAAGGATGCCCCTAGGAGTTACTTCCTTACCCGTCAGCGGCATGGTTTCAAGAAACGAAAACCGAGGGTTCAAGAGGCTACCCGCCATGGGATAAACAGGTGAGTCTATGAGTGAAAAGAAATCCTTCCTCCCCCGCATGTGGGAATCCCAGTACGGAAAGCAATACGGGATTACGGCAATTGTTTCTGGCGCAAGCGGTGCTTTACTCGCAATTTGCGCATACCAACTGTTATTCTTGCAAGACCATTCCGATTGGAGCAAACATACTGGATTGGCATTGACGCTCGGATTTGTTTCGTCAATCGTGTTTCTCTTATCGTTCCCCGAATTTCTCAGATTCCGCGGACACATCAATACCCTCGAAGAGATTATGGAGATTCAATCAACTGCTGAATTACGTCGTCAAAAGAATGACGGAGACGCCTCTGCTCAAACCCTAGGAGCAGGATATCTCGCTCAATGGAATGAATTCCTTGATAGCAGAGGCCTCCGCAGATAAGCACGAGGACGACCAATGTCAGGCCAAGACCCGCTCAAATCCTTGGTTCTGGAAATCGCTCTCGCAGTCGGCATGATCGCATGCTTGGTATTGGCGCTTTTCATCCACACCGGCTCAATGCCGCCTCTTGTTGTGGTTGAATCCGAATCAATGATTCACGATGAAGATGGAGAAGTTGGTAGTATTGATGCTGGGGACCTCATCTTAGTGCACGATAACCCTGCAGATACCATTGTCACCTTTGCAGAAGCTTCCGATAAAAATCATCCTTCCTACGGATACGAGATGCATGGAATGGAGGGAGACGTCATCATTTACGCTAAGAACGGTGAAGATGGAACTCCAATCATCCACCGTGCAGTACTGAGAGCCGTTGCTGCGACGACAACCGTCCCGGACCGAACGGCAACACCTCCTTGCCCTGCTGAAACATCCTATGACGAGGAACTCGTCGGCCCTGATGGAGAACTTGGCGCCTGTATTTGGACATGGACCGTCCCTGGCACTTCAGCCGTCAATGTCAGCACTATCTCAATTCAATTTGACGGCGGAGATGCGGGCTTCTACGACTGCAAACGACCCGCTCATGGGAATGTTGAGCCACATCTTGTCGTCTGGGATTGGCGACCAAAACACGAAGGAATCCTCACCCTAGGCGATAACAACCAATGCTCGGTTGACCAGGGCGCTTCAGCCACAAATGGCTCTGCTGGTGTACACGGGCAGAACAGCGTGGTTGGACCCATCCGAGACACGTGGGTGTTGGGTGTTGCAGGTGGCGAATTGCCCTGGATCGGAACGGTAAAACTGATGGTTGGTGGACCGAACTCATATGGAACACAAGATGTCCCTAACTCTTCATTCTTAGCCCTATTTGCACTCATTGCTGCGGTTCTCCTTTCGCCACTTTTTACCGAGCGGGTCTTCAAGAACATTCTTTCTGGAGCTCCTGAATTGAAAGAGCGTTACATTGAGGATTCGCTCAAAGAATCGGAATAACCTGCTCGCCAAAGGGCTTCTTCCATAGTCAAACCGCCGCATGCGACGCTGTGCGCTTCTTGTAACGAAATGGTAAGAGTTCCTTTGGAACGCCTCCTACTCAATCTTTGGATATTACGAAGTTCTCCCTCGGTTGGCTCTACCGTCCGCCTTGTTAGAACGGGATCGCCTTTGAGGAGAGCGATTTTGAGGGCGGATGAAGCGTGTTCATGCCTACCAGTTCCTCGACTGGTTCGGTGTTCATTCACCTGTGATACTTGGTATCCTTCACCCAAAAAGCGATTGATGAGACGGTCTCGGTGAAGAGGCGACCCATGACCAATTCGTACATCTACAACCATGGGCCCGTACACGCGAACCAAGCCAATTACGTGTGAAATAGCGTCCTCAACCGATTCATCTTGTGATTTGCCGAGCAACATTCCTTCGACCAACCACGCACAACCCGGGCGAGGCCCTGGGTCAATTCCAACGGTCAAACGATGAACGACATCCAGTTCACGAAATGAACGATAGAGGTAGAGAACCGCATCCTTCACCGTATCCGCTGTTGCCCCGATTCCATTCCCACCTAAGCGTTCTACCTCATCAGGTGTTCCGAACCACCAACCTTTCGGGTCTGGGAGGTCTTGTTCCAAGTCAACTAACTGAGCATTGAGGTGTTTCAACTGAAGTTCTCGTAGAAGGCGATATGCCATGCGAAAATCATTGGTTCGCACGTATACCGTCTGCACAGAGTTACCTTGTTCTCCGTCCCGTTCTAAGGTATCGGTAACGGCTCATGGCCATAAATCAAGAAAACTGTCACTGCGACGGGCTTCCTTCCGAAGTCATCAAGAACGATGGACAACGATGTTACAATATGACGAGCGCCTATGAGCGGGAACTTCGTGAGGTCCTTGCAGGTACTGATAAGGGAGTAAAGGCCGTAACTAGGTCATGCTCTCCAGAGGAGAAACAAAGGATGTTTCTTATTCAACGTCGGCCATTTTTGGTTGTCCGGGCAGCAGGTTCGGGCATGGAAGGAAGCGGAGACCTTCTTGCTCTCCGGGGTGATTGTTGTTTTCCGATCGAAGTCAAAACTACAAAAGCGGATAAACTGTATTTTTCAGGACGAACTAAAGACCAACTGAACGCCATGATACGAGAGGGTGAGCGCTCTAACCTCATGCCGTTATACGCCCACAGAAGAAAAGGTGTTCGTGGGGATTCATGGAGGATTTTTCGCGTGGAAACTCAGGGGCTTTCCGGAACATTGAGAAGACTTGTGTCCCATATCCCCGCTCTTCCTCTCAATCGGAATGGTACTCCGTTCATTGATTGGGAACAAGGTATGCCTCTCAACAAATTCATTTCCCTGCTCTGCTCTCATGAAGATGAAAGTACCGTAGCCTTGAACAATTTGAAACAACGTGCTGAGAAGCAGGGCGTTCAAACAAATGTCGCCCGCCCTTCTCCAAGTAAAACAAGTCAGGACATTTTAGCAGAACTTGAACGCCGTCGTTCTACGGTCGTCAGTCAAATCCTCAGAAATAAGGAACAATGAGTGTGAATAAAAGCATTCCCAAAAGGGCGAGTGAAGAATAACTCGAAGCGCGTTGGGAAAGGTGGTCCACCCACATTGGATGCAAATCCCATAACTTGAGTTTACGTCCAAGCCGTTTCAGGCCACTCAGCCATGAATGTACGATATCTTTCAACATATGGCCGCCGTCAAACGGAACCATTGGAATAAGGTTGGTAAACCCGAGGAGAATATTGACCCACATTAGCCAAAACAGGAAACTCGTGATGAACAATAATCCGTTGGTACCGAGGATTGAGGCCATAATTCCGTCTCCCGCTACTAACAATGATTCTTCAAAAGGATGAATCGCAACGCCATTGAGTTCAAAGGGCACAATCATGATGCCGAGCAAATGAAACGGCACCGAGGTCGCTCGCTGACTCAATGTTGCATCGCAACCGCACATCAGGTCAAAGCGTGGACCAACGGGTCCGGCAAGGCGGTCAATTCCGGAGGTCCCTTCTGAGATTCCTACAACTCCAAGGAACGCGGTCCCCGGCTCAATACCCTGCGCTGCAAGGGTTTCGTTAGTCGAACCCAAGCTCAGTCGGTAGGCATGATAGTCTGTTAGCGTCACGGTTAGAGTCTCTCGTTCGCCGTCCGAATGACGCACGACAAGGTCAACGACATCATTGGCTCCGTACAGCGCCAATGTTTCTCTAAAGGATTCTGTACTCGTAACCGGTTCTCCGTTAATGGAAACAACGGTGTCCCAAGGCTGCATCCCCGCGTCATATGCACCCTGATCTACCACGATATCTCGGACGTGTACGCCATCTTCGGCAGCCACAAAACTTCCAGCAATTCCACCGAGTAAAAGGAGCATGATGAAGGATGCAAACAGATTTGTTGCTGGGCCAGCGGCAAACATCCGCAAACGCTCTCTTCTAGGTGCTCTGAAAAGTTCCTCTGACTGCGGCTCAGCAAAAGCGCCAAGAGGGAGCGGTCCCAATTGAAGAAGGCCAAAAGAGCGGATTCGCATACCATGGCCTCGGGCGAGTAAACCGTGTCCTAATTCATGTATGACCAACGATACGACGAACGCCATAACTCCCCATCCAAGTGGGATAACCGGATTGATTCCAGGAATCGCCACAAGTTCGCTTGCAGTGGGTGGCGGAGCAGTTGAGGGATTCAATATCGTAGAAATGAAGGCAAGCGGGACCAGGAGACCCACCACTAGCATCGCAATTGAGCAAACCCAAAGAGATAGTTCGCCGTAAGCTCTCCAGAATCTTCTAGGTTTTGCGAGTCGTTCGAGCAGCCTTTGACCACGTTGGGTCCTGACCATCAAAACGATACCCAAGGCTCGCGTAGCGTTCCAGCGGTCCAGTGTTCCATTACGCTCCCAAGTTTTGATGAGAATATACCAGGCAAAAAGCAGGATAACGAGGAGACTCCAGTCCGCCTGGATTGAACCCCAACTGCCCACCATGAACAGCCCACGGTCTGTTCCGCCTTGAACATTGATATGGGTCTTGGAACAAAAATTGAACAAACCTTCATGATGGGTGGTCGGGTGCTATAACCGTGCTAAACTACAACATGGCCATTGAAGTATGGTGTGAGAAAGCCTGGGGCGAAACTCCCAAGAAGATTTCAGAGTGGGCTGCTAACGATGAAACCATCCAAGTATTTTTGCGGTTATCAGCCAGCGTTTTGATCGCTGATTTTGAATTGAAGAAAGACGGAACTCTCACGATTCGCCAACATTTGCACATTCCACTTGAGACATGGAACCCTGGTTCCATCCAGGGTATTCGCACCCCCGAAGGGAAAACACGGTTTTCTCATCGCAGGCAAACCATCTATCTTTCAAGTGAATTACGAGCCCCTGAATGGGGTGCTGCTTTACTTGAGGATTGGTTATTGGGAATGCGAAGTGATGTGAACAGACCAAAGGATAGAACCCAACGAATCGCAGAGATCAATCGGATGAAAACGTCCGTCCAACGCAACTTAGAAACAGCGGCTGTAGAACATGTCGGTAAAGAGATCAGCGAACTGGATACGCGCATTGACCGTATCGGTGACAATCTCGCCAAATGAACTCAATCCATGGTCGTGTCAACGCCAGGAAACAAATCTGCTCCTTCACGGTAAACAGTTCTCATGTTGTTAATGAAATTCTTTTCCTTGACAACAATTGTGTATTCCTTGATGCCGTAATCTTTCTCGCCATCGAGCATCTCAAGCAAGATTTCGAGGGTAAGTCGCGCTCCTTCTCTGTGGGGGTAGGCAAAGATGCCCATGGAGATCGGCGGGGAAACAATCGATTTGATATTGCCCATTTCCTCAATAGTTGCAAAGAGATTTACGTAGGTTTCAGGAAGAAGTTCTCGGCGAGCCTCGTCTTGATTTGGTCTGCGGCAATCAGGGCCAACAACGTGGATGATATGTTTGTAATTCTCACCTAGGGAAAAAGGCTCAGTGACGACGTTCTTTGTCACTGCACAAGGTGGAGCGTTGATTTTACGCATCTCAAGGCAGATGTTTCGGGTTACCTGAGTCAATTCCTTTCCAGCCTTCATGTGAATCATGCTGTCAATGCCTTCGCGCCCCGAAAGGCGGTTGTTAGCGGGTGTGATGAGGGCATCTGCGGAGTGTTTCCAAACGTCCCCACCCATAACGCGGAGGATTCCCCACTTGCATTTTCGCGCCATGTAGAGTTCTGCCATCAGTCAACCAAGAGAGGCGACCCTACATATTAGGTTCGCATTATTTTCATGAAAATGCACCAAAATCAATGCAAGAGGGGGGTTAGTGCACCACTTGATTTAACCGTTCAAGTGAACGGAAACCGATACCGCTAAAGTAGGCTCTGCGGTCCACACTCCATGACCACGAAGGCCTGTAGCCTAGCCTTCGTCACCCTCCTGCTCCTATCGTCACTTTCAATCGTCATTCAACCGCATGACAATCCCTCTGATGAATCAAAGGAATCCGAGTTATCTGATTTGTTTGATGGCTTTTTTGTTGGTGAGCATGAAGATGCGTGGAACATGACCCCTTGGCCTACCGTTGCGGTCCCAGATGGATTTAGTTACATGGACGTCATCGATTACAGCGATGTCGGAGTCCTCATCAACAACCTTTCAGAAGAAAGTAGAACCATTGGGTGGGCATTTGTTGCTGCACGAAATATCTCTCTTGACCGAGTGTTCATCTTCAATCAGAGCGGAACCCCCGTTGATGAAACCATCAATCGAGAGAAATTTACCACATATTTTTCCGAGCCATTCTTGGAAATGCTCCGAAACAGTTCCTCAGCTTCATCCCTCAATTATTTGGTGACTACTAAAGGAATTCCACTAAGAATATCGGGGGGGGCTGACAAGGCAAGTTTTGACCAAGAAATTGCTCTTTTGGGTGGAACCTATAACAGTTCAATCGGAGCAAATGACTGGTTTGATCACGGCTACGGACCTCTTGCCGGCAAGGAAATGAACTCCTTTACGAGAGATGAATACGGCTTCTTTCTTGTTACCCGGTTAACAGGCTACACGGTCGGCACCGCACTGGAACTGATTGAACGAGCAAATAACAGCCTAGGAGAACGAGGAACATTCGTATTGGACCTGGCAGCAAATCGAAACGATTCCGGATACAAGTACTGGAATGACGACCTCTATGCCGCAAATTTAACCTTGAACGGAAGCATGGATTTACCCGTACTTTTTGACCAAGAGAGCGAATTTATCACCAACATCTCCAACGTCATGGGATATGCTTCTTGGGGAAGTAACGATGGAAATTGGGACACAAATCGAATACCAAACTCAGGATTTGACACAACTGATTCCACATGGGGTATGGGCACCAGATATTGGGAACACACACTACCTGCAGTCAATGCCGATGAGTCATTCGCTTGGAACTATCAAAGCCAAACCAAACAAGGGGGGTCCGGGGCTTTAGAAGGAGTTCTCGACACCAATTGTTCTGGGCAAGATGGAACAAATACCGCTGGGCTGCTCGCTGAGTACTTCGATAACAGTGGAATCTCAGTTGGCAGCACCATGCCAGATTTAACCACGCGCCAACCCAATGCTATTCGTGTTGAACCTTATCTTGACTGGACGTCAAGGGGGTCGGCATATCCTGGTTTAGATTCTCGTTTTAACACCCACTGGAGTGGGCGGTTTACCGGAATCGTTACCGTACCAGAGGCTGGAAATTGGACCTTTTACGTTGAAAGCGATGATGGAAGTGAACTCTGGCTCAATCATTCAAGTTTGGTTCAAAACCATGGGATGCACGGTATGAGAACTGTTTCAAATCACATCAATCTAACAGCAGGAGAACATGACCTTCGCGTTGAATTCTACCAAGGTGGAGGGCCGCATGGACTTCGTTTATTCTGGGAGGGGCCCAATCAATCCAAAGTGATCATACCGACCTCTGCGTTGAGTGTTTCATCTCTAGAAGTCCCACAATCCGAACACCTTGAACATCGTTGGGATTTTGAAGAAGGAACTGGAACTCAAACCAATGACAGTTCTGGGAATGCACATCTTTCCTTTTATGGCATGAATTCAACAAATTGGGAAACATGCCCTGGTGGCTCATGTTTGATGTTTGACGGCCAGGACGATTACATTGAAGTCGATGTTGATAATTGGTCCGGTAACTTCACTGTGAGTCAATTCGTAACGACGAATACAACCAATCAGCCCTCATATGCATCCACCTTTGCAGCAGGGGATGCAGCAGGGTCTAATGCATCATTCCAACACATGATGCAATCTGCAGGATGGTACCTTCACAACGATCAAACCAATTTCTTCGGAGACGTGACTATTGAGCGTTGGGCTCATCTCGCAACGGTGTTTGACAATGGAACCGTTCGCCAATACTTCAACGGTCAGTACGTTGGAAGTACGGTCGCGCCTTCAGGAGATTTCAACAATTTTGATCTTTATCGCATGGGAGTGAACCGAGCAGGATCTTCCTTTTTTGAAGGTAAAATAGACAGGGTACTCGTCTATTCTACAGCTCTTTCACACAGTGAAGTACATCAAATCTCACGAGAAATCCTTCCAAACTGTCAAGTCTATTCAGGCGTCAATCAGGAAACAACAACCATCTGGCAGAACGTTACGCTCCCAGAAAATCACACCTCTCATGCATGGCTCTTAAGCTCATACGGGATGATTGAAGGTCCAATCGGAGGAACCTACACGCTCCAAGTTGAAGCTAGGGACGCCAGTGGAACATTGCTCACGACCAACAGGTCTGCGGGTAAAACCTTCGAAACCAACTGGAACAGTGACACATTACGGTTCCGACCACACCCCCAGGCAGTCTTTTTCAACATCAGCATTGAAGTGATGATAACCGGCTTTTCACAGGAAGGTTCCCTGTTCCTTGATACATTGAAGTTGAGGGCGATCCGCCCCCATATGGATTGGGTCAACGGGTCAATTGCAGAAACAGCAGTATCGACAGGCGGCCGGTCATTCAATTGGAACACAGACTACGGACAATCATTGGTCGCTGACCTGATTGAAGACGGCGTATCGGGAGTCAAAGGCTATGTCTACGAACCCTACCTCACCGCAGTTGGCTATCCCAGTGTCTTGCTACCGGCTTATGCATCCGGGTATAATCTCGCAGAAAGCCACGCTGCTGCTAGTACCGTTTCGGGGTGGATGGGCGTGGTGGTTGGTGACCCGAAAATGGCGGCTTATGCAGACCTGTTCCATGACATCAATATCATTGACGCACGTGTCGTAGGAGATGTCAATGTTGGTGAGCCTACCTTGGTTCAAGTTATTGTTGAGAATCTCGGCATAGCCCCTTCAAATGGCTCTTTGATTATTCAGTCTCGAATTGGAAACGTCGTCCTTAACGAATCGCCTCTCGCAATGCCTTCAGGAGACCAGTACGGTAGCAGAACAATCGTTAATCTCACCTTTGAGCCAACGCAGTCTGGATATTTTGAGATTCGGATTCGGTACATCAATGCCTCTCATGAGCAGCAGTTTGAAAACAACATGGTGTCATTATCCCTTTTTGCTAATGATGCTCCGAACATCATCAAAGGTTATTGCAATGCACCAACTCTGACAAGAGGAGGATATACTGTATGTACAGTCCAGGCTCAAGATGACAGTAATGTGACGGCGGCAACAATGAGTTGGCAGATTGTCCCAGAAAACGAATCTGTGAATGAAAGTCTCTGGATTCAGCAAACTATGGGCAAAATAGACAGTTCCCGTTGGCAGGCAACACTCACTGTACCGACAGACGTAGAACTTGGAGAAATCGCATTACAAATACGCGTATATGACATCGCAAACATGAGCGACGAAGCAACCTATCTGAATGTCACACGGGTTGTTGACGCTCCGCAAACATGGTACGGACCTCATGTATCCGGCTTAGACCCGCTCTCTTGGAACCGCGCATCAACTCTTACCAACAAACCCAATGAAGGCCTTTTGCGGCACCGTTCTTACACCTTGACCAGTTGTGCTACCGACGTGGATTTTGATGTCATGCAAGCACCCCCGATATTCTCTGCCTCACGAGGAAACATGACCAACACAACATCTGTTGTACTTCACGGCACCAATGTGTACTGCTACAGTTCAAATCTATCACTTGAGTTGGGTATGTCTCTTGAGGATATTGAAGTTCAAGTTCGGTCAAATGAAGGGTCCTTGTTATTGGAGCGAATACTTTGGATTGATGATGTAAATCCTGAACTATCGCTCTTCATCACAGACAGTAACGGTACTGCCCTTGACACTGTGGTAGGACATGGAAGGGAGCAACTCATCGTTCAAGTTTCAGATATTGATGACCCAATCACTCCATTTATTGGCGATGTAATGGTTTACTGGCCAGGCAATGAAATGTTTCAAATTCCATTAGATATACCTCAAGGAGTTGATACACTGAGTATTCCCCTAAGTCAAATTCCAACCGCATTGGAATCAGGGGAACTCGTCATTGACATAACCGGTAACGGCCTCCACGGCGGGACTGCCGATGCAACGTTGAGCATTCCCTTTGAGTTCACCCTACCAGAGGTAGTCTTCTTCGATGTATGTGATGATGAGGGGCCAACACGCAACATGTCCTTTGGTCAAACGGCTACATTGGTCGTCGGCGTACACAGCGACCGTCCTCTTGAGACTCCAAGTGGCCGACTTAGTCAGTCAGGCCGTTCAATAGTTGCCCCATTAACCGACGAGCCAGTGTGGGGAGAAGGCATAACCCCTGAGGCCTGCGTTATTGATGAGAACTCAACCGATATGGAATGGTATTACTTCCGCATTAAGGTCGACAATTCGTTTTCGGATGGCCCAGGGAAGATTGTTATGAACATACAAGATGTTGACCGACTGCCAACATCCCTTACCGTTGAGATGAGATTCCAGCATGCACCAACATTCCTTGGAGAATTCAATTCCTCACCCGCCATGCCGGGGGAAGACATTGTAATCACATTGCCTGTCGGCGATGAGGACGGTCTGCATACAGTCATTTGCTCATTTACCATACACGACCCATCGGGTGCAATGCTCACGCAATCGGCAACGATGGCGGGAGAAGAAATATTTTTTGAAACGAAATTGAGTTGGATTTACCCCATTCCCGGCTCTCTGGCAAATCAAACGCTTAGCCTAGAGGTGGGGTGCCTTGACGAGCAAGGTGTTCGCGTCACTCAAACAGCCAATGTTACCGTAGGGCCTCAAGAAATATGCTTCAATTGTACATCTGATGATCTAACCCAGGGTGAATCAAAAAAGCAGGATGATACTCGTTCTATTCAAGCAGTTGCGCTGATTGGTTTGCTAACCTTAACGGTTATATTCGGTGCTATAGGATTCGCATTGAGAGCCAACAAAAAATCTACTGAAGAACTTGATTGGGATGTTGAAGAAAACTCAGGACACGATGTCGAATCTTTGTTTGACAACGATGACCTCATGGATCAAACCGAGGCTGAACCACAACAAGAGGAACGAATTGAGCCGGACAGTATTCCCGAAGGCTGGACACAAGAACAGTATGCCCAGTGGCTTGAAGGACCAATCCCGGATGGGTGGACTACAGAGCAATGGGACGACTATGTATCTGAGCAGAGGGCCAAATTGGACCTCCATGATATTGGAACGGAAGGATGATGAAGACGGAAGGCAGCCCTTGACTTGAGCAGCATGGCCGTCGGATACGTATTGATTAATGTCCAACCTGGAACCGAACAAAGTGTGTACGAGTTGATCAAAGCCCTTCCTCATGTCAACGACGCCACAGTATTGTTTGGAGATCACGATTTGATTGTCAAGCTCATTGCTGATGACCTAGCTACTATTGCAAAGGCGGTTGTTGAACACATCCGTCAAGTCCCAGGGGTAATTGATACCAAAACTCTAGCAGGGGCAGAATTTTAAAATTGCATTCATCTGTAACCGCTCTACCGAGTTAGATTTCTTCAAAACCATGGTCCGGAAAGGGGCACTGAACTCTATATGTGGCGCAGTCTTGCCTTTTTTCGGGAAAAGTATTATATGCTCGTTGAGTTAAGGCGTAATCGGAGGAAATCCAAATGTCAGACGGAAAAAAATACTTCGTTCTCATGGAGAATGGAAAAGATACGAGCCAGGTTTTTGCGAGCAAACAACCCCGCGGTGCGGCCCTTAAGGCTGCAACACGCGGACACAACAACATCCGCCTACGAGAGCGTGGCACCAAGCGTGTCCACGTCTTCACAGGCAGCATCAGTATGGTTGACAAGCCAGCAGGCGGACCAGACTGGCTCCCAGACAAGATCAAGAAGGCCAACGTCAAGAAGCAAGGCATCGAGCACCTTTGAGTGCCCCGAGCCCTTCTTTACAGCCATCCAGCTTGAACCATCAAGTTGAACAGCGCCCTCATCTGCTCTTAGGCGCAGATGTGGGCCTCAAACTTTTCTTAACTCGGCTTTAACGGCGCTAGCCTTCAATTGGGGGCTTACTCACCAGTATGACGATGGTTTCATAAAGACGGTTTGTCATTCCACAACGTCCTCCGGGACATGGGATGCATACTCGCTTCGGCGAGAGGCGGTGACGCCAATGAATGAACGTGAAACGCGAACGCCACAACCAAAGGCCATGAGGCCGAGCCAACAGCGGTTGGTTGAGGAAGAACTGAAGCTTCCAGCGCGGCTCACGCATCTTCGCCATCTTCCCTGGGCTGAATGTTACAAACGGCAGTTGCATGCCGAAAATAAATCAGTGAATACCCAGAAATCATACTTCTATGGACTTCGTAGTCTCGTTGAAACCGCTTTGCATCAGGAGCAAGTCTTGAGCGAATCCGAATACGAAACTCTCAGTATTGAATCCCTTGCGCAACGAATGGAACCGATGAATGGAAGGATTGACCTCTGGGCTCACTCGATCGCTGGGCTGCGTCCCACCACTTACAACGCAAGACTTGCCGCAGCACGACATCTTCTTCGCTGGCTGGGACTCATTTGGCCCGAACATCTGCAGCGTGCGCGTACTGGAAAACGACTACCACGAACACTAACCCGGCGTGAACTAACTACCGTGTTGGAAACCGCTTCTTTGAGTGAAAATCCTGCAACTGCGTTCCTCGTAACAATGATGTTGGACACAGGAATGAGGGTCAGTGAAGTCTGTGACCTCAACCTTGACGACATTGATGTGGATGATGCTTCAGCCCTTATCCGAGGAGGAAAAGGAGACAAAGACCGAATGGTATTGTTCACTGAACGAACCCTAGAACGGCTTCAAGCATGGCTACCAATACGAACCGCACTGGTTGATGAATCAGAGGATGCCTGTTTGGTCAATCGGCATGGACGACGACTGCAACCTCGTAGTGTTCAACGGATGATGGATGCATTAGGTGAACAATCAAATCTTCCGAAAGGAAAGTTGACCCCACACGTTCTCCGCCATAACTTCGCAACAGGTTTGCTTGAACGCGGTGCAGATTTAGTCACTATTCAGCGCCTTATGGGCCATGCAACCATCGCAACAACTCGTGTTTACCTTGAGATCTCAGACCAAACTCTGAGAGAAGTGTACCATCGTGCACAAGCCCTACGAGAAAACATGGGTCAGCCCGAGCAGCCTGAAGTACAGATGGTCGATACGACACCATCAACAAGTGCAAGTGGAATTGAAACCAAACTATGAGGTTGATTTTTTCCGCTTGGATATGTGTGAAGGTCCTGTCCAAGAGCGTGTGGGCTGAATGGTTTGCCCATGGTGCCCTACAATCGGGCAAAACTTTCCTGAGCGGCATCGTGAACAGTTTTCTTTCGAAGGCATTTCAACGGCCTTCCTCAAACGACCGTATTTCCTTCGTGGCATGGTTATCCTTCAACAATGAAGGTCTTCAAAGTTAACGGTGATTTCATCGCTTTTTGAACCAAGGCATGTCCTTTACAGATTTTGGAACCTTAATGGTTGGACCCTTGCGGTCAGATTCCTTTTTTGTTTTGAGAGAGGAAACCGCTTTTGTTTTCTCAACGACATCTTCAGCGACATCTTGGGATTTCTTCATGACTTTTTGAGTACTTTTCTTTGCCTTAGTCGCTGCTGAAGATGCTTTTTTCTTGGCAGCAGAAGCCGCCTTTTTGGTCGTGCTCTTCACTGATTCCTTGACTTTTGATGCGGATTCTTTTACTTTAGTTGCCGCCTTTGCAGCGGCAAGGGCTTTTTTGGCTACTGCAACTGAAAGCCCCGCCTTCTGGAGAGAGTTAGGGGTTGATTTGGCCAATTTTGATATTGAATCAATTTTCGCAGATGCTAGTTTATTGGCAGTTGCTGCACCGACTCCAGGGAGCGATGTCAAATCTTTGGGGGATGAAGATGCTTTACGAGCCATTATACCACTGCTATGTGCTTGTTTGACGCCGGACTTCAACCTTCCTCCTGTTGTAACTGAACTATGAAGCGGTTTCTTCATGACAATGAACCTCTTGGTCAGAGCATGGCAGAGCCAACTTTGGATCCCGCCAAGAGCGTTCTTATCGCCCAGGTCAAGCAAGCAGATGCAAGTCATCGAATGGACCTCAGTAGTTCGCTTCTCCGCAGTAAACACTTCAACGCACCACATAAGGTGGTTTATCTTGGAAATGTAGCGGCGACATTGCTTGCGCAGTTGCCTCATCCAGAAACTCCCGAAATGAAAGAAGCCCCTGGGTTTAACGAACAGCGTTGGACTCTTGTCACCCAAAGTGGAGACATCACCGTACATATTGCCTCTCGGAGTTATTGGGCTTTTGGTCTGTTTAATTCGGGCTATCTCAACGTCATTACGCTCACGGGGCCGGTACGTGAACGTGCAAGAATCATGTTTGATACCATGAGTGCACTTGGCCACAAACCTTGGGAGTTTTCGCACACTCGTAGTGCTCAGAAATGGCTCTCTCGTTTGAAAGAAGGCCAATCCACTAAAGAAAATGAACGAAATTGGTTGGCTCACAGAAGCAGAGCAAAAGCGGATTTACAAGAGCAAATCGAACGTCTTAAGCAACGAAGCGATGTAGTTTTCGCTCAGTTCGAAGGCGAAGATTTGGATAGCCTCCATAACCAAATTGATCATGAACTCCACATGGCGAAGGAAGCCCTCCACGATGAAAATGCACCGGGATTGGAACGCGCCCTTGCTCGTGCTGAAGCTGAATTGATTGCAATCGACCCCCGCTCATCACCTGTAGCGATTGATGCTCCCGCGGAAATTTTAGCGTCCCCCGATGATATTCTGGATGTGAAGGAGTCCTCCTCCATGGATGAAATGGGGCGCATTGTGCCGGTTGAACCCTCTCCTGAAGAGGTACCCTTTGTGGATTTAACCTCATCATCACATGAAGAAGAATGAGTAGGATTGTCGCGTCGCGTTGATAAGGGGGAGGTTTCTCGCCACAAGTGGTCGCCATGGCAACGAAGAAGAAGAAGAACGATGGCAGTGGTATTCAACAAGCTGCTGGATTGATTCGTTATTTCGATGAAGAATCGGAAGACTCGTGGAAGATTACCCCCGCTCAAGTCTATCTTGCCTGCATTGGTCTTGGTGGATTCTTTTACCTCGTCAACCAAGGCGTCCTACAAGCCATTTGGGGCCTCTTTGCCTGATTCGCTCAAAGCGACTGAATCATAACAACACGCTGTTCTAACTCAGCCATGCGTTTTGCAACTTCTAGCGCAACGTGAAGATTTTCTGTTACCCCAAGAATTTGCTCACCGTGCTCATCAGCAACAACCAAACGATGCGTAAGTTGGTTCAACGTAGTTTGGTCAATGCGCTCAAATATCCAGTGTTCGTTTTCGATGCGAACCAATGCCGGAACCTCCACTAAAGGACCCATGCCCTTGCCAGTTCGTTGTGCACGAGTGGTCAGCGATTGCAAATCACGTATGGGTTGCCATACTCGATGTCGCAACGGCATTCTCACTTTTTTGTTCGTTTCTACTCCTGATCGAAAGGCTCGTGCCATGAGGGTCCCATCCCTAAAGTCCGAAGACTTGAATTGAATCGCTTCTTGTTGCACTAATAAGAAGCGCGATGGATGGTATGGCCCGCGAGCGGTTTTCATCAGAGATATTATTGCGTCCAGCGCTTCATTCCAAGTGTCACAAAGAACGCATTAGCAATGAGAATTGCTCCAAATAGAAGCACCATCACCACATAGGACATAGCAAAGATAGACCCGAGAACAGCGGTTAATCCGAGAAATATTGTCCACCCGAGAAGGGGCTTTCGAAACAACTCAAAGGAATGTTCTTCTAGAATCCAGGGTAAATTTAGCGTGAGGACACCTGCGGCAAAAACCAAAGGAATCAGCAGCCAAAACGAGACAGAAAACAAGGTGCCCACCGGGACGGCAAGATACAGAGTAAAACGAAGCCACCATAATTCAGGTCTGTGGGCAGAATCGTAACCCATAGTAGGGAGTAGCATGCTCAATGCTCCTGCTAAGGAAACAAAGGATGCCAATCGTAAACTGACCAACAATATTTGGGTACCCGTACCAAACAAGGCTACATGGCTGACTGAACCAATTGATATGAGAAAAGTCAAAACTACCACGCCTCCATACACCCAGGTCATTGAAACACTCTGGCCGTCCCCTTGACCCAATCCCGATTCCATCCAAGCAGCAGGTGCATGAACACAACAAATGAGAAGACTGTAAACGAGGATCATCAACGCAACGGTCTGATTTGAATCGTGGAGAGGTCGAGCCCACCATGCCTCACTCAAAACATCGGTTTGTGCCATTGCATAACATGCGACAGGGAGAAGAATGAGAAGTTTGAGAACGGCTCTATGAAAGAGAAGAGAAGTTGAATCATTCGTCGTTAAAAGAGAAGTTGACGCTACGATTTCTCCCGACATAATGAGCAGAAGAGAAAAGCAAACAATGGATGCTAGGGTCCACCATGATGCTAATGAGACGGTGGGTGAACCAGGCAAAGATGAGGGTTCAAAATATCTTGAATCCGGAAATAAAAGAACAACGCAAATCAAAATCCACCATCCACTGTGACGCATCAGACCTTGCTGAATCGCTTGACGGTGTTCACTACCGACACTTCGTAAGCTGGGCAATTTTGGGCTCAAGAGAGAGAATAACATGAGGGATAAAAGTGCTCCCTCTATCGCTCCTTGGCCCGTAAATATCAACGTCAGTTGCTCCGTTCTCGTAGATGAGGGCGTCAAAATTGTTGCCACTTCAAGATGGTTGGAATCTAAGGAAAATATCGCATTTGCTCTGTAAAGAAGCAATCCACCAACCATGGCGGGTGGGCTCCACTTGTAGATGAGTCCCAACCAACCCTTTTCTTCACACCAAGGCAGAAGACTGGGCGCAAAACACCAGAGCATACACCCCCCGAACAAGAGAGGCAAATACCACGGTGCCACGTCTCCGAGCATGTGCTCCAACGGAAGCCGGTACTCTTTGTACGTGGCGGAAGGCCCAAAGAGAAGAGGCCGAAGGGATGAGCGTGCGTGGACCGACCGACAACGAGGAAGAAAGGCGGGTTCAAGCTGCAACCTGTGCCTTGACATCCATGGTCAAACATTTGGGAGTCGACCCTGAACCGTGGATGGCATCAGCCCTATCCCCACTTCCAGAAACTCTCCGCATCTCCGTCCATCGCTCCGACCGAGAATGGACACTTGAACAAGTGAAGCAACTTGGAGGAACTCCTCTTTCATGGATGCCTGATGAATCGGGTTGGGTCATGCCGTTTGCTCGCGGAAGAGCCCCCGAAGGTATTGCGCAACGGATGATGGCTCTATTGCATGAAACAGGACGCATCACCCGTCAAGAAGCCGCAAGTATGCTTCCTGTCCAACTCCTTGAATTGACGCAGGAAACGCTCGCCTTGGATCTCTGCGCAGCACCCGGCTCCAAAGCAACGCAAATGGCTGAAGCCCTCCATCCGAATGGAGTCGTCGTTGCCAATGAACCAGTATCTGGCCGACTCAACATGCTTGTCAGCAATCGAAGCCGATTGAGTTTGGCCAACATGGTCATCACACAACACGATGGGCGCCATCTCGGCCGAATTCCTCCTCCTGGATTTGATGCCGTAGTTGCAGATGTCCCGTGTACCGGAACTGCTACGACCCGGAAGAATCGCGATGTTTGGTGGAACTGGACGCCAAAAGAAGGCCGACGAATGTTCAAGATGCAGCTAGAAATAGCCATGCGTGGAGCTGCTTTGCTCTCTCCAGGCGGACATTTAGTCTACTCGACATGCAGTATTGACCCAATTGAAAACGAAGCTGTTGTGGCTGAAATCCTTCGAAGGTGTCCCTACTTGGAATTGATACCCATCGATGATGAGCGCCTTCCTGGCCTAACCCTCCATCCTGGCTTAAGCGAATGGCCTTGTTTTGACGAGAATGGTCAACCAACCGAAGTGGGAGACGCCCGTGAATCCTTACCGTTCCTTGACATCGCCCACCTTTGTCCTGATGAACGAATTGAACAACTTGAAGAAAGTGAAGTTGCATTTGAGCAACACCTGAAAGAAGTGTTGCCCGGTTGCAGAAGGTTGTGGCACATGGATAACGACACTGGCGGCTTCTTTCTCGCTGTGTTACGTCATCGTCCAGAAGCCTCACCTGAAGGCATTGCTCAAACATTCCGTTCAAGAAGACAATTGCGCAACGATGCAGGCTGGGAACCAAGGGTTAGGAATGCCCCTCCCCATGACAGAAACACTGTTGTTCGAGCGGACGAGGACGTTCAGAACGATGTCTTTTCAGTCTATGGAATGGATGATTCACCCTACTCTGTATGGCAGCGTGGTAAACGGATGAATATCGCCCCTCCGATGGTGGCAGAACGGCTCTATGACCGAGAATGCCCCAACAACAAAGGTGAACTCTGGCCAAAGGGAACCTTCCACCCCCTGCGGGCCGTTCATGTTGGAATGCCAGCGTTTACATTGAAGAAAAATTCTTGGCGTACCCGACAAGAAGCACTCTACCTTCTAAGCGATGTCATCACGAAGAATACAATGGATGTTGACCTAGGAACGTTTAGTCGTCTTCTACAAGGTTGGGCGCCAATGGTCGCTGAGTTTGAAGAAGAACTGGGTTGTGATGAACTCCCTAAGGGCGCCTTTTTGCTTACAACTGAACTCGGCCCGAGGACAGAAATGATTTCGGTATGGGCCGGTGCTCGGGTAACGCTCATGGTCGACCTTTCAGAGCAAAACCTCCTTCGCAGAAAACTTGACCTTCCGTGGCGAGATGAGGAGGAATAAATCATGAACAAGAAGACCTCTGTAGTCGTTGCAGTCATTCTCATTTGTCTGTTTTCACCGCTAGGGTGGGCCCAAACGCCACTTGTGATCCATGCATCCTCGCCAATTAGCACAGCACAATACAGTATGCTTGAAGAGGTATTTGTGGCAGAAGATTCGCCAGACTATACTCCAAGCCAGGATGAAGATACGGTGCGGTGGGTCTGGTGGTCTTGGAGTGAACCCACGGGTTCTGATTGGCCTGACGACGATGCATTATACCGTGCAGAGCAACTTGGTTTAAACGTCTCAACCGTTGATGAACCTATGGTGTTCAGCCATCCTGTTGATTCGGAAGAGCATATATCGCTCACAGGTGATGTTGAAGTCATGGCGGGTGAGGTTGGTTATTGGTTCATTCAGTTTCATCTGGAAATTACTCCTTTGGTCAATCTTTCCAACGATACGCTCCTTTACATTGTTCTGACCGAGGATGCCAGTGAAGACCATCACGGGCGACGAGGCGTTGATATCGTTCATGAAATGCGACCCGAGGTTGGATTCTCTCTTGAGGCAAACAACGTAACAGAAACTACATTTTCTCTTTCTTCCGACCACTTGGCTGCTGCTGGAGTTGACCTTCGCCAAATCTCAACAGGATGGCGTTATAGCCTCATGATGTTCAACGAAACAGAAGACACTGATGCCCCTATGCGCATACTCTCACTCACTTCTGGGCCGCTGCCTTCTCCGTATCAACACACAACCGCTGGAGGGCAATGGACGCCGATCATTTTGATAGCAGTCGCCTTCGTTATTTGCAGCGCAGTCGTAGCAAATTCAAGAAAGCGCGAAGAGGGTATTCCTCGGATTAAAGCAGTTTGGTCTGCATCATCACCAACCACACTCATGGTCAAGCTCAAAGCAGGAACATTGGCGTTTCGCACACAGGATTGGACCGTTGAGGCCCCATGGAAGTTCAAAGGGCGACCGCCTAAACCATCGCTTCAACCGACGGAAGAAAAAGAATTTACCATCCAGTTTTCCCAGCACCATGAAGAAGATTGCCGATTTGAAGTCGGTTTAGAAGTTGATGAAATGGGGTCATGGAGACAACATGTGTGGCTTCCGCCCTCTTCTGCTACAACAGAAGGTAAGGGAAGTCTTGAAGATAGCAGCACGGTTGCTCTTGATTGATGACCATGGATTTGGATGAGACCGACCGGAACTTACTCTCCCTACTCAACACCGATGCTCGCCAAAGCCAACGGCAACTTGCGCGCAAACTTGGCGTAGCTCAAGGGACCGTTACAAATCGCATCAAGCGCTTGGAAGAAGAAGGAGTAATTTCGGGTTACTCCGCCGTCCTCAACCCAGAAAAGATCGGGTGGACCATGACCATTATGGCTGGTCTAAGAATCGCCAAGGGGCGCGTGATTGATGTCCAACAGAAAATCGCTGCTGACCCACGCGTCTTTGCTGTTTACGACGTCACCGGTGATTGGGATTCAATGGTTCTTGCAAGAGTCAAAGATCGTGAAGACTTAGACAATTTAACAAAGACGGTGTTTACGCTTGATGGCGTTGACCGCTCTTTCACACATGTTGTCCTCAATACCGTCAAAGAAGACCCTCTACCTCAACCCGCTCAGTCCAGTGAACCCTCGTCCAACTGATCGATGATAGGCCTTAGTACATCTGTTAACCCAGAAATCCCCTCAACGGTTTTTGTCTCCGGTTTTAAGCAACGAAGGAGCGTTCTATGCAGCGATTCATCAAAGGATACATCCAGTGATTCAAGATTACGACGACATGTATTTTGAAGCCGCCCACCCGTACGGTCCCAATCCATCAATACCATGATAGTCGGTCCGTTGTCGTCATCATGCCTTCTTCCGTATGTATCAACCAAATACACCAGTACATTGTCCACGCTCCAGCCACGATTGAGAAGTTCTATCGGACCCGTGAACCCGAGACGAACCAATGTCCTGCGGTCACGAAGACCTTCCACTAGAATTGCACAATTATGGGTGCGATTGCGCTGGCGTGCCTCTGCAAGCGCCCGAGCAGCATCCCACCAGCGTTGTTCGGCATTTGCAGAACCCCTGCGGAAACCATGAAAGGAGTCATCGTCCATCAACCGCCCTCCAAAACTTCGTTGAGTCGTACCAAAAGGTCAGCAAGAGCAAGCGATTCAAGCCGCAAGCGTTTCTTACGTGAACGGTGACCTGTTACTACAGTCACATCAGATGTTCTTAGATGAAACTGCTGAGCGATGACATGGATAACTGCGCGATTAGCTTGTCCCTGCTTTGCCTCAGCCTTCACCGAAATGACCAATCGTGATCGCCATTCATTGAAACCAGTGACTCCCTGTTGGGATGAACCGGGTTGAATTTCGACCTCCATCAAAAGAGCTCCATCGAGAGTCTGAATCAGACAGGTCCCGACGTCCATATCTGCTCACTTTCCGGCCGGCTTTTTATTGTCTCCTGGCAGCGTGGGTCCACCCCCTCTTGTTGTGACTCTTTTTTTGTGTTTCATATCAAAAAATACGCGAAACGGAAGGCTGGTGAGCCGCGCGAGGGATATGGAAAGAAGGGGTGCTTCTAGTCCCTTGCAACAAACGCTTAAGGAGGGGCTATGCGGCCGCATAATCAAGGTGATTCCATGGTCGCGGAAGATACGGTATTCTCTGTTCTTTATGATAAATTCATGTTTTGGTCAATTCTCGTTGGAATTGTGACCTTCGGGTGGATGTTCCTCGCTATGCTGCGATACCGCGACGGGGTTGAGCCAGATACGACTGACATTGACCATATTGAAGTGGGGTCATTCCCAGTCGACAGGCACAATACACCTTTGGAAATCGTGTTTTACCTCGCGCCAACTGTCATCGTTTTGTGGCTTATTGTCCTCGCAGTGTCCTCAAACGCCGCAGTATGGGTCATCCCTGATGATGATAAAGCACACAACATGAAAATCACTGGAAAACAATGGTTTTGGGACTTTGAATACGAAGACAGCCTTACGTGGGAAGACGATGAAGCACTTACCTCAATCAACGTTGACTGGTTAAATCTGGGCAACCTTTACGTCAACGCCAGCGGTTCAGAAGCGACCAATGTCACCGTCACCGTAGAGGGAGTTGCAAGCGACTATGCCCTTGACCAACTCACCTCTTCCTTGGAACTTGATCCGAGAGAAGAAAACAGTGGAATTGATTATTTTAATCCAACATACTACTCATTCATTGAGGTGACTAACGCAGACGGAGATGTCCTTCACACCTGGATGCACATCCCCGTGGATCACAAATTCTCATCCGCAGCAAATGAACCCATGATTCTACCTTGTGACACATTCGTTGTATTCAACATGAAATCACTACCTAGCGACGAATCAAACCCAAATTATGTCGGAGTTCAGCATTCATTCTGGCTCCCTGAGTGGGGTGTCAAAGAAGATTTGGTTCCTGGCCACGCAGAGGGTACATGGATGACCGTTATGCCTGATGACCCTGGAATGTTCCCCATCAAATGTGCAGAATACTGCGGAAATCAACATGCTTACATGACAGGTGATGTCAAAATTGTCGCTGCAGAAGGTAATGATTGCTACGAAGACACCGGTGTATTGAAGACCGGAAATTCTGAAAACGGAGATGACTACTGATGCGTGCGCGAGTTTCAATCATATTGGGGGTCCTTCTCCTTGCGCTCGTTGCAACACCACAATTTACTGCCATTCCATCAGGAATCGGTTCTGCTGGTGACCAAGGTTGTTCTTGTCACGGAGGAGCCTCACCGGATACAAGCGTCGTTGTCGATGGGCTTCCTGAAGTATACAACGCCAGTGAAACCTACACCTTCACCGTGACCGTCATCAACGATGTCATGGAACTCCATGACGGCGGTGGCGACGACTGGAACGGACGAGCTGGAGGATATCGAATTTTGACAACCCACGGAAGTATTGTTGCTATCCCCAACACGCTTGGACAAGAGATGGACGGTGGACTTACCCACACCACGGAAGCAAACACTGTCCGCTCATGGACGTTTGAATGGACAGCTCCTGCAGCTGATGATGAAAACGTTGAGATGACCATTTACGGAAACGCTGTAAACGGTGGTGCAGGCTCCGGAGGAGACTATTGGAATGAAGCAAGCGTTTCCATTGCTGGAATCAACGCTGGAGCACTTGCCCCAAGTGCAAGCGCTCTGGTCATCTTCATCACCGCCATCGGCCTTGCCGTTGGACTCATCTTTGTTGGAATTCTCTGGGTCTTTTACCGACGCTCACCGGATACGTTCACCATGCAGCGGTTCTGGGACTTCCTCAAGCCGTGGCTCACCACGACAGACCACAAGCAAGTCGGAATCATGTACTTCTTGTTCGGATTCTTCTTCTTCCTTGTTGGAGGCCTCCTTGCTCTCTTGTTCCGAATACAACTCGCTGTGCCTGAGAACGATTTCCTCACCTATGATGAATACAATTCTTACTTCACACTTCACGGAACAACTATGATTTTCCTTGCCGCCATGCCAATGATTGCTGGATTCATGAATTATGTCCTTCCTCTGCAAATCGGAGCAAAGGACTTGGCGTTCCCAAGAATCAACGCTATGGGACTTTGGCTCCTCGTCTTCTCAACACCACTCATCTTTACTGGAATCTGGTCTGGAGAAGCTGCTGATATCACATGGGTCATGTACCCTCCTTACTCTTCACTTACGGAATCGAACCTGGGTGCTGAACTTGCGAATTATGGTTCAAACCCAGGAACTACGGCGTTTATCTCAGGTGTCCTCATGCTTGGTGCATCCTCAACACTCGGGGGTGTAAACTTCATCACGACCGTATTCACCATGCGTGCAAAGGGAGTTACATGGATGAAAATGCCGCTCTTCTCATGGTCGGTCTTCATCAGCGTGTTTATGCTCTATATGTCACTTCCAGCCTTTATCATTGGCGTCGCCTTCTTGCTCTTTGACCACACCATTGGAACCACCTTCTTCGTAGCAGGTGGAGATCCACTGCTCTTCCAGCATTTGTTCTGGTTCTTCGGTCATCCAGAAGTCTACGTGGTGATTGTACCTGCCTTCGGTATTGTATCTGAGGTTCTTGCGACTTCTGCTCGCCGTTCGATCTTTGGATACAAGTCGATGGTTTTCGCCATGGCCGGTATTGGAATCGTTGGATTCGTAGTATGGGGGCACCACATGCTCACATCGGGTATGGACCCGTTCTGGAGAGCCGTCTTCATGATCACTACTATGTTCGTAGCGATACCAACGGGTGCTAAAATCTTCAATTGGCTTGCTACCCTGTGGGGCGGTTCGTTGGTAATGAAGACCCACACGCTTTGGTCACTAGGCTTCATCGTGACGTTCACGCTAGGTGGAATATCTGGAATGTTCTTCCCTGTTTCTGGTATGGACATTCACTTCCACGATTCGTACTTCGTCGTAGCTCACTTCCACTACGTCTTCATCGGCGGAACTGTCTTCGCACTGTTTTCCGGAATTTACTACTGGTTCCCTAAGGCCACAGGCCGTAAGATGAACGAGACCCTGGGTCTTTGGCATTTCCTCGTTGGCTTTGCATCGTACAACGCAGCGTTCTGGCCAATGCACGCTCTTGGAATCATGGGCATGCCCCGACGTACCCACAGTTACACTGTTGAATCTGGATTTGCGGAGTACAACATGGCAGTATCGACCTTTGCATTCATCTTCGGAATCAGCCAAATACTCCTGCTATGGAACATCATCTACTCCTCACGCCGAGGAGAACCCGTGGGCAAAGACCCTTGGGGCGGATGGTCACTTGAATGGTCCACAACTTCACCCCCACCTACTCCTTCGTTCCACGAGAACCCTGTACAAGGTGACATGAACGAACGCTACGGACATCACAAACCAAAGGGTGAAAAACTCATTGACAAACTGATGAAAGCCGAACCGAAAGGAATTGTTCTCGGCAAACTGGAGGGAGAAGAATGAGTAGCGGAGAAGCGCACGTGGAAAACAGCATCTGGATGCGAGCTGTCTTGATGGGCAGTACCTTCCTCGTCATTGGTATTCTTGCCTTTGCTACCATGGGAGTTGGTGTAGCCAACATGAGGCACCATGCCTACGAAGAAGCCGTGCACGAGTATGATGATGCAAAGCACGACTACGAAGATGCAAAACTCAGCTATGAGAATGCGAAAGCAAACAATGCATCGACCGAAGAAATTGCTGCCCTCAAGGCCAACAAGGACTCTCTCAAAGACATAAAGGACGATGCACACCATCATGAAGTTGAAGCACACCTTTCCTACCTCACCTGGAGAACTGCCGGAATTACAATTCTCTTGATGTGTGTCACCTATGCCAGTTTCATCGGCCTTGGTGGTTTCGTCAACTCAATACAACCTGAAGAAGACGAGAGTCACGGGGCTTCCATTTATGGAGGAGATGACCATGAACATCACGGGTCAGGTTCACCGATCGTTTTCGCACTTGGTATCATGTTGTTCTTGATGGGATTCCCTGAATTCCAAGCTACACTAAGCGACATGCTCTCAGGTAATGAAGCCGAATTAGGCGGACTTGGACTCAGCATGTTTGGATTACTCGTTATCGTACTGGGTGTTTCAAACTGGTGGAGAGAAGACCTGCCGTTCATCGGCAATGGAGAACAGATTGCAACCTCAGCACCATTTGAAGGCCAGCACATTCGCAAAGCAGGTTTGTGGGTCTTCATCATGTCTGAAATCATGGTGTTCGCCACCTTCTTTTCCTCCTACCTCCGCATGCGTACCGAGTGGTGCACAGGGTGGCAAGTAGAAGCAGGAAACTGTGAACAAGTTGACATGTTGACCGCATCCGACTTCCTTCGCCCAGACGGTGCAGAACTCGGAGGATTAGGTGGACAGGGTGACTTCATGACTCTCCTTCCTGGAGCGATCAACACCTTTGCACTCATCGTGTCATCGTACACCATCGTCCTCGCCTTGAAGACGGCTAAGAATGCCAACTGGGAAGCTCCAACCGGCTTTATGGGCAAACTCATGCCAACTAAGAAAGCCGCTGTCCGAAACTACCTCTTAGCAACTCTCTTACTCGGTTCAATGTTTATCGTTCTGAAGTTGATTGAATGGAGCCACTTGGTTGCTGAAGGATTTACCATCGGAACCCAAGCAGGTAGCATCTTTTACGTATCTACCGGGGCTCACGGCCTCCACGTCTTCATCGGCCTTTTGGTCATGCTCTACCTTGTGTTCAAAGCGGACACGGTTGAGTTTAATGAGGACAACGCCCAGGGTATCGAATACTTTGGCTTGTACTGGCACTTTGTTGATTTGGCGTGGGTCGTTATCTTCCCAGCCTTCTACTTGTATTGAGGTGAGAACATGGGAGAACACGAAACACACGGAATTATTGAAAACATCTTTGACGGATTGCTTGGAAAGGACATCTACTTTTGGAACTTTATTGTCCTCATGGTCTTCACATTGTTTGAAGTCGCAGCGGTCTTTTTCTCTGGCATCCCCTTGAAAGCAGTATGGGCCATCCTCATCGGTGTTGGAATCGTCAAAGGATACGGGATCTCAGCTTATTTCATGCACTTGAAGGGTGATCCTCGAATTTATACGAGAACTGCATTGTTCCCGGTAATCTTCGTTTTGCTTATGCTTTGGGGGATTGGTTTGTCCAACCCTGAGGGAGTCACAGGACTTCCAGCATGGTGCACACCACTTTCATCCGATTATGCAACAAACCGTTGAGAGGGTTTTCAATGAACACTAACCGGACCTTATTGGCGCTTCTACTTACTTGTCTCTTGCTTATGCCAGCTGCTGCCTACAAAGGCAGCAAACTCGCTCGAAGCCCTGTTGAAGACTTTGTACTCACCGACCAGATGGGGGATGAGTTCTCGTTCTATGAAGATAGCAATGAGGTAACAGTTGTTGCTTTTATCTTCACCCGATGCCCAGACGTATGTCCGGTTATCACTCAGTTGTTGAAAAGTGTTGATGGGGAACTCACAGACACCGAAAAAGACGATGTCACCTTCATTTCCATTACCGTTGACCCGCGATATGATTCTCCTGAACGCCTCAAAGATTTTACCGGGATTCATGGAGTAGAATGGCCTCACCTTACAGGAACCACTGAAGAGTTGGCTCCTGTCTGGAAGACTTTTGGTGTGGTTGTTCAAGAGAGCGTCATCGATGCTCACGTAATGGATTACCACCCCGGTGAAGCCTCTGTAACCGTCGTTAACACAACTGGAAATGCTTCTGCACACATGTTCGGCCTTTCAGGTTGGACGCTAACTGAAACCCTAGCGAATCAACATCAAATTGATATCAACGCATCAATGTCACAATACGGACATTATGTCACTGGAATCGGTGGCGAGGAAGCACCAGGGGATTCATGGTATTGGGAACTTAATGTTTGGAATCAATCAACCAACCTCTGGGCAGCCTCACAAGTTGGCATTGACGACATCGATGCGCTTCGAGAAAACCAACATATTGCTTGGATGCCCTCAAGCCTCAATCGCTCTAATCTCTCCGCACCACTCGTCGAAGGTGAAGCAAGTATGACCATTATGTGGAACAATGGAACAGAAGTTCAAACAAGTATTGACACCTTTGATGGATACCAAATCACGAAAGGTGCACTCAACGATGCAGGCGTCAATGTTACGATCGCTGACTCATCGTATGGCCATTACATGACTTCTCTTGGAGATGAAGATGCTCCAGCAAATAGTTCTTGGTGGTGGAGCCTCTATGAATGGAACTCTACCAATGCGACCTGGGACACTTCCCCTGTTGGGATGGATGGTATTGTGGAACCAAAGCATCTTGCTTGGGCCCCTTCAATTGTGAATGCGTCGGATATTCCAGCCCCAGTGAAGAATTCTACCGAAGAGGTATGCAGCGGTCATGGCTGGGAAATGGGAACAGGAGAAGGTCTGCACTGCATGTGTGATGACGGCTATACATGGGATGGAGGGGACAGAACCTCCTGCGTGGAAGAAGTCAGTGAGGATTTCAATGTCGGCCACTCAACCATTACCTATATCATCAATGAAAATCGTCAGCCGCTCGTCGTTTGGACGGGAGACAATTGGAAGGTTCCAGACTTCACTGCAGACCTTAGAGAAGTACTCGAAAATGACGGCCTGGGTGATAGTGACCCTCTGGAAACACCAGGCATGACCTTCGTTTTGTCTACTCTAGCACTCTGCCTCGCTGTCGTTGTTCGACCCTCAAAAGAGAACTCTGGTGAGACAGTGAACAAGCGAAAGGGGAAAAAGAGGGAAACCTCCCGCCTCCAATAAAGCAGTCGTCGCATAGCCTGGTATTGCGCCGGATTTGAAATCCGGTGTCCCCGTGACTCGGGAGTTCAAATCTCTCCGACTGCGCCATTTGGCCTGTTTCTTAGGTCGCATGCCCGTAAAGATTGAGGGAAGACTTCTCAAACTCCACGCCCCCTCCACGGTCCATGCGCAGAGGTGTTCTCGTCCTGTTGTTCATCGCCAGTATGTTGCTTGCTGGGTGCTTTGGCCCCTCAACATCTGCATGGGGAGACGGAGATAATGCCGTCAGTGTCTCATTTGCTAAGGACGACATCGATGTTGTTTCCACTCTATCGGGAACGAAAACTACGGTTTCTGACATGCAGGCCGTAGGATGTAATCCTAGCGGCGAGGAACCTGACCTCACTGTTGGTGAGGGGACAGCAATCTCATTCACTGGATACTTGGCTGCCAGTGCATTCTATGACACACATGACCCACTTCTGGGCGGTAGTAAGTTGAATTACGGCGTTACAACTGCTGTAGCCATTCAAGAGATGTCATTTGATGAGGCTTCAACTGTTGTTGACGGAGAAGGAGCGAGGATTGATGTGAAGCTTTGGTCAAATCCATTATCGCCAGAAACAGGCGCAGGCAGTATAGACCTAGACGAAATCAATAGTGATTCTGAATCACAATGGTTCGTATTAGGGTTAATTCCGGCTACAGAAAACGTTCATGATGGCTTGACTGCCATGGGTGAATGGCATCAACCTGTAACGATCAAAGGATTCATGATCGATGCTAATGAATCGGGCGGAGGGTACTACAGGGACAGTTTCGACCAATTTTTGAGGCCTGATTGTTCCATGGGTGTTGACAAGGCGATGAACCTTGATAGGTATTTTATTGCGGTAACCGGTATCACTCTTGATGGTGCTACTGTTAGCATGGATGGAGAAGCTGAAGACGAATGGGTCCAAGGTGACGTTCCATTCTTGGGCCGTGCTGGATTCATCATGTTCTTCCTCGTTGTTGGCCTTGGCGGCGGCGTTGGTGCATTCATCGTTTCAAAAGGAATGGTACTCAATTCTGCAAAGGGGACAATGCGTACCTTGCTTGGTTCGGACGGGCTTGACAAGGTTGCACAGGTCAAAGAAGACATCAAATCCGCAAAGAAGGCAGGAATGGAATCACCCGAAGAGCGTAAGAGCCGAATGGAAAAAGAACGTAGGAAGGACGAGAAGAAAGAGGAAAAGAAAGCGAAACCTGCTTCATCTTCACCAGCAAAGGAAGAAGATTCCCTTGGTGGGTTCGACCTTGACAGCGTACTGGCCTCAACTGCGATACCATCTAGGGGAGGGTCTTCTGGACCACCAGAACGAAAGAGTTCAGTTGTCGTTACCGAGGCTGCTCAAGAGATGGAAGAGGTCAACCAACAGGCTAGTGAGTCCTCCTCTCTCCCATCCTCCTTTGGCGAACGGAGAACATCTTCTGTAACCTCCTCAGCACCTCCTTCGTCTCGAAGTCCTCCCTCGTCTCGGAGCCCACCTCAACAAGACGCTCCGGTCAAGAAACCTCCCGTGCGTCGTAGAAAGGCCGTCAAAAAGGCCCCTACTGAAGTTGTCGAAGAACCTTCACCTAGGGTTTTTGATGAAGAGCCTGAAGATGACTTTTCTGACTTTTCATTCTGATAACGGAATCATTACGTTAACAATTGAAGGCAATACTTCCATTCTGAGCGGAGTTGAACCAAGATTTTCCCCATCAATGTTGATCGCAGTTGGCTGTTCTGTTGTGATCTCAAGCCGTTTGAAACGATGATAATCCACTTGCGGATGAAAGACATGGCGTCCGTCTTTCTTCAGCATTCCAAATGCTTTCAGTATTCCTCTACGAGGCATTTTCTTCAAAATTCCGATGTCCATCATTCCATCATCAAGGGAGGCTCCAGGTGCAAGGGGTAGTTCAGACCCGCCTGTTTGACTGTTCTGAATCAAAAAGAGTGTGAAGTCATCATCCAATTCAACACCGTCAAGAGTCAGTGTTGCATGACGACGCCCGTTGGCCATAATAGCCATCAGGATGCCTAAATCGTATCGGACCGGCCCGAGCCATCGCATTTTTTCAGCTTTGATATTCGAATCCACACCAAGACCCCACGTCACAAGGTTGTGGCTATAGCGAACCATACGCTCACCCTCAGAACCTGGAAGCCCTTCGGTCAATTCAACTCGTGCTAAGTCCAATGCGTGCTTTTTACCGTTGAGAATGGCGTTTATTGCAGTGTCTACATCGTTTAATTTGAGGTCATATGCTACGGAATTGCCTGTCCCGGCAGGAATAACCGCAAATGATTCTTTTTTTGCCGATTCTAACATCATCCGGCCTGTTAGAACTTCTGAAAATGTTCCATCCCCACCAACTGAAACAATGAGGTCTCCTGATTTGACAACAAGTTCGGATGCAAGGGTGACGAGGTGGCCACTGTATGCTGAATAGTGTGCTTCTACATTGACTCCTTCCTCACGAAGCTTTGTTGTCACCTCATCAGCGATCTTTCTGCCCTTTCGTTTTCCAGAGTATGGGTTTACCAGGAGGTGAACTCGTTTTGGTCGGGTCCCCTTTGAGCCTTTTTTGGTAAATATTGGAGCAAAAATAGGTTTGTGAACTCCCTTTTTAATTCGCGAGACGATATCGGCTTCAAACTCAATTCGGGCAGGAGTTGTGAGGTTCTGAGAATCGGAGCCCATAGCCACTACAGTGGCACTGGAGCCTTGAATGATTCGCTAATTTTTCATATTTTGTTATTATTCACTTCGCGTTCAGTTTTATTCAAACTGAATATATGCCGCCTTACGACCCCCCTCCATAACTTCAAATTTAATCTATGAAAGGGCTCGTAAAGAAAGATGCAAGGTGTCTTGAACCAAAGCCATGTCGTTCTACCATGGGCAGAACCTGGACTGAGCAGGAGCGTTTCTTCATGGAACGGGCTCTTTTAGTCGCTGAACGGGGGCGAGGTCAAGTGAGCCCGAACCCGCTAGTAGGCTGCGTTTTGGTAAAAGATAGCAAGGTTATTGCCGAAGGATGGCACGACCATCTTGGAGGACTTCACGCTGAACAAATGGCGATTCATGATGCGGAAGCAAAGGGACACTCGCCAAACGGTGCAGTTGCTTACGTGACCCTTGAGCCGTGCAATCATTTCGGAAGAACCCCTCCCTGTACCGAGGCACTGATGTGGGCTGGTGTTCAAGAAGTGATTATTGCTCATGAAGACCCAAATCCAACCGTTCGAGGAAAAGGGCAACACGTACTTGAAAACGCAGGAATTCCTACATCGATGGGGTTGATGGCGGATGAAGCCGCAGAACTAATGCGGCCGTTCCTCCACTGGTGTGAGCACCGAAAACCCATTGTTACGGTCAAGCTTGCCGTTGATGCAAAGGGTTCTGTTGACGATCGCTCTTTGGATGCTGGGCGCTTTACCTCGCCCGGTTGCCTCGAGAAGGTTCACGAGTTACGACAGGATTGCGACGCTATTCTCGTCGGAGTTGAGACGGTTATTCGTGACGACCCTCTCCTTACCGTGCGCATTGGTCAACCAAAGCGGCAACCTCTCAGAGTTATCATTGACCCGAATGAGCGGTGCCCTCCAAATGCTCAACTTCTCACCGACGGGGGCGAGGCAATGTTGGTTCAATCCTCTTTTGCTGGATTACCATCATTGCTCAATCAATTGGGTGACCAAAATATTCAGCGTGTTCTCGTAGAAGGTGGCCCGACCACTATTCACAAATTCTTAGACGAAGGGTTGGTTGACGAATTCTACCTCGTCCAATCAAAGCAAGAACACGGGTCACCTATTCCGTCTGGAATCACAGCGGACGTGCTCGGAAAAGCCGGGCTCATAGCCTCCAATGAACTTGTTTGGGGCGAAGAACACGTTGAGCATTATATCCGAAGAACTTCACTGGACGCTTAATACATCATCCCAACGATGGGATGAACCTTTTCGAAAGAGGTTGTCGTGGAAGTCCCGCTGGTTAATGTGAGCACATCGGGCGAGTCTACCACGGTTATTGTAACATCCTTGTCGGGTATGAATCGGCACCATCAACGTTGTAAGGTCAATCATTGGACCTGTGGGGGCAGGCATCGTCAGTTCGACACGCTCAACCACTCCGTCCCAAGTGATGTCTTGCTTTGTGGGGGGCTCTAAATCTGATTCAACATCAAGACGGATGCTCCCTTCAGCTAATTTCACCGGTCGCCATGAGCCGCGAACCCCGTTCTCAAGCCATCCAATCAATGCTTTCATCTGTTCAACCGTTGCCATCCCGAGATGAGAATGCTCCCACCAACCGGGAGTTCGTGCTAGCGTTACGTGATGGACCCCCGGATAGGCTTCACGAGTATCTAAGCCGTCAGCCCATGTCCTGCAGACATCTTCAATTCGAACGGGGAATACGGGCAAGGGGCCAATGTTGATGTCCTGAAGACGGTAGGGATTGGCAAGCTCCCCGAGTAGTAAGATCGGGCGCCGTTGAGCCATTGGAGCGACCCCTTGAGCTCCTAAAACTGCATCTAGAGAGTCATTCTCTGTCCCATACCCTGCCAAGTAACTCGTGAGGGCCTTCCCGTCCAATTTGGTAGTGAAGTCGGGAACATCATCAGAGTTGAAAAGCGTGACGACTTCGTTTGCACTGCATAATATCGGACGGTCAGGGAGTGCAATTGGAGAATTCGCCGGAGAATAGGGCCAAAGGCGAGGAGAGCCGTCACGCATGAGCACCCCTCCTGAGCATCCCACATCAAGGATGCGTTCATTCAGTATAGGTTGCTTCAAACAAACAAGCTGGACAAGTGACCTTTATCGGTCGAACATCTGGAATCCCTAGTGCAACACCACAAGCAGAGCAGAGAATGGCTTGATTGATCTGTTCTCGGCGTTGTGCAGCCTCACGACTTGGGTCGTATTCGTACCGGAACTGTTCCCTATTCACCATGGTCGGTCCGACATGAGAAGGAGCCGCAGGAGGAGGGAGCGGGCTGGTTTTCTGGGAGGGGTCCCACGCTGGAGCGGGTGTTGAAGGAGGAGCATTGAGGCCAGGCCCGGATGAAAGAGCACTCCGAATGGTGGCTTCATCTGTTTGGTAAACACGAGTGAGGCGGTCGATTTCAAGCATCTGCTCATAACCATCCATTGCCCGAAGGGCATTGATTTCATCATGTGGAACTGTTCCCATAGTCGTCCCAATGGTTTCTTCAATTTATCAGTTGAGGCAATGTGTGCATGCATTTATCGCGGGTATCCGGAAATGTTCTTCGGGGAAGTGGAAAAAAGGAAGGCTTCAAAAAGGGTAGGTTGCGGGACACGGCTGAGAACCCATGGCGACCAAGGCCCGAAACCGTAAATCCACGCGCCGCTCACCTGGCGCTCAAGCAGCGAGAAATGTCACCTGTGGCCAAACCATGCAGCATGCTCATTCCATGCTCGATTCCGACTCAATGGCGCTGGTATTGGATTCTTTGACGCAGAACAACTGGGACCACATCTTCATCGTCGACCATGAAGGAGCGCCCATGGGCCGACTTCATGCTGTTGATTTACTCAAATTGATCGCTCGTAAAACCGTTAACAGAGATATTGCTTGGATGCATTCCATTCCCGCACAGCAACTGTTGAACCATCCGCCGTTGACCGTAAGAGTAGACACACCGCTATTGAAGGCAGGAGCATTGATGCTTACACATGACATTAACCAACTTGGAGTCGTAGACCGGGAAGGGACCCTCGTTGGAGTCGTTGGTCACAACACACTTGCAAAAGTGATGCCGCGTTTTATTCTGTGATCAAATTCCCCAATATCGGTCAGCTTGGGCTTGTTTTGCTTGGAGCGTTCGGACAACAGTCATTACCATCCAGAGCACAACCACCCAAATCAATGGGGTTGTCAAGTCGTTGAGAATCATGTTAACGCTGAATTCGTAAGATGACCCCTCTAGTACACGGATGGCGATATCGAGAGCCGTGTTGAGGAAGGAGTAGACGACCATGCCAAACACGCTAAGGACAATCAGACTACCGGAAAACGACCCACGCTTCAAACGAAGAAGCATGAATCCAGCTGTTGATGTCAAGAAGGCAATGATAATCCAGGCGAGTGAAGAGTGAATCACGTTCAACCATACAACGGACTGCGCTGCCGAATTGACATCTTGCTGGCTGAATGCACGCCACCCTTCCGCTACGGCGAAAATAGCACTAAAAAGAGTGGCCGTCCAAAGAAGCGAGGAAAACATCGCAGCGTCGGCATTTTCTCGCATTTCTTGAATCACACGATTAACCGTGGATTCAATTCCTGCACCTTTGCTGAAGATGTACAGCCCGAGGACCAAGGGGAGGGCACCGATGACAATCCCGCCGATTTCGTTGGGTAGCATGATTCCGAGTCCCAATATGGCCATGACCGCACCAAGTGGAATCATGATTTTTGAGCGCCATTTTGGGTCTTCAAGGGCTTTTACGATGTAATAGTACGTCCCTTCAATACCCTTCGATTGCTTGACAATAATCTTCTGAACATGGTCAATGCGGACTTGAGATTGTATGATGGGTAGGACGCTTTCATCTTCAGCACCGTCTGTAACAAGAATGGCTTCATCTGGTTGAAACAAGGAGACTACTTCCTCAAGTTGAGCTGCCACGGCTCGGTCTGAGCGCATTCCAACCTTTTCATCACCGGTAAGAATAGCGATTTCGATCTCATCTTCCTCTCCCTTGGCTTCAACCAAGGCGTCGTGTTGAGACAATGCTCCAAGAATTGCGTTTGTGTCGCTTTCTTCAGGGTCTGCAATCCCGAGTTTCAAAGCAGCGGTGAGGACTTGCCTCCGGCCGACAACGGGCCCTCGAATTGAAGTCTTGATGCCAAGGTCGTTATCCCGGTCAACCGTCAATACAAGAGTTCTGGTCATCGCTTCAACTCCGCTCCTTGTTAGTCCACTGACGACCTTTCATTCAAAACCTTGTGCATTTTTGTCCGTGCTGTGCCTGATTCCTTTTGACTCTAGAAGGTACGAGCAAGTTCAAGCGGTTGGTCGCACTTGTACTGAGACCATGTCATCTTTTCCAGATGGTGGATCGTTCCAATCAGCGTCCCCCGGCAGAATAAGCCCAGCACCTGTTTTGACCAAACGAGCGGCGAGTTCTCTCTGAACTTTTACTAATTCATCCCAGTTAGTATCATCGTCCTTCCAAATCTTCCATCGCTTCAAATCTCGGGAACTGCGGACAAGGCGAGCATACAACTTCAAATGCAATCGAGCGGACATAGGCCACCAAACCAAGAAGAGAAGGAATACGCCAACGGCTGGTAAGTACGTGACATATTCAAGCAACCAGTGGGACAGAAGAAGAGAATTTATCGGACTTGAAGCACTTAGAAGTGACCACGTGACGAATGCAGACGCAACCATCCACCAGAGTGGAAAGAACACAATGGCTGAGAGCACTTTGATGGTTCCAATTACAGAGGTATCAATCTCTCGTTTTTTCATCAGCCAGCTCAGAAGACCGTTCCCTTTGTACGGTGGATAATTCCCTGCAATTGCACTCCATGTAACAAGCCCAAACATCCATACAAGCGCCCACAGCCACACGGTAAGCACCTTGAGATAACCCATTGCTGAGAGTGTTTCTGGACGAGCATCAACATCGTAAGGCGTGATGTCTCTTCGTGTCAATTCTGAGAAATGGGTTTCGCAGTCTTCAGCCAACTGTTTGGTTTCCTCAGGCTGGTGAACCATCATGTATTCCCAACCTGCTCGCAACCGGCGAGCACCTAAAACGGATTCAGCATAGGTCGGCTTGACCAATTTTCCGCCTGCAATCCGGTTCTTTTCGGCGTAGGCAAGGCTCCGACCTTTCCAAATCATGGTCCGTTCCCTCCAGGAGGTTTTCGACAAGTTTGCCCTCTGCAATTCAACATCAATGGCCTTAGTAACCTCTTCAATCCACATCCGGTCCAAACGGTCCTGCTCGAAGGAATCCGGCACTGTTGCAGGTATTGGGTTCAAATCCATTACCCGTTCAATAACCACAGCAGCTCGTTCACGGAACGTATGTGATTCGGAATAATGAAGACCAATCGGAACCAATTGTGGCTCAGGCAGTCCTTTTTCTTGAGCCTCACGACGAGCATGAAGGAGAATTCTTGCCGCCCCTGAACGTACGCGTTTCACGCCCGATTCAGCATGTGTCGTTCCCTCTGGGAAAATCAAAACCCGTCCTCCATGGGCAATTTGTACCGACATTTCAGAAAGCATGGCAGCATTTCTCGCCCGTGATGCTTGTTTGTCATCCGAATCTCTTGGACGCTCAACTGGAACCACTCCCGATGTTTTCAATATGCGCCCTAGTATGGGAATTTTGAACAGAGTGTGTTTCGCAATAGTCGTCAATTTACCCGGTAGGGCTGCAGTCATCAGCATGGGGTCAATCAAGCCACTTGGGTGCCATGTGATGAACAACAGACCGCCTTCAGGTGGGAGGTTTTCATCGTCAACAATGTTAATTTCCCGAAACCAAATATTAGTGAGGAAACGATAGAAACGGCGTACGATACGGTAGGATAAGGGAACCTTTGACTCTTGGCCCCCAGATGGGTCTTGCAACCACCGCATGATAGGTGGAAGTCTACCTTACCTTTTAGCAACATCTCTGTCGCTCTGGATTCAATCGTCATCAGAAGAGGGGTTGTGTTCTGCGGAACCTTCGGGCTGGGCAGGTTCCTTTTCAACCGATTCTGCCGGCCTTGATGTAAGGCGCTTCCATCGCTGTGTTGCTCGTATGTACTTCAGAGGATGGTCCATCCAGGGTTGGTCGCAGGTTCGATTGTCTCCAGGGAGGACGGGGCAATTGTGATTGATCTTCAGTTTCCCACATCCAGCAGGAGTGTACTCGTGCTGGTAAACATGCTCTACTTGATAGGAAGTTGTTGATTCACTAAAATCTGGAGCCCCTCTGAAAAAGCCTACACAAGCCTCTTGCGGAAGTGCAAGAGTAGCGGCCATTGATGCTAAGAAGAGGCGTCCAAAGTGGTTAACGTTGACTCCGTTAGTGAGTTCAGCAATGATTTTTTGCATGCAAGGAGGCCAATCGCTCTCTTCTGCTCCAACCAAGGCGATGGCTTCACTCGCTTTATTAGCCATCAAATTACGAACGATTCCCACTGGCTCAGCAAGGCGAACGGCCAAATCTGTCGTGACCTCAGCCATCTTCTCTAACGCCTCTTGCTCAATGCCTCTCTTGATACGCTCTCGAAGCAACCGTGCAAGTTTGGCTGACGATGTGTATTGTCGTTCATTATGGAGTGTTACCCAACCGTCTTTCAGGTCAACGTTGGGAAGCCGCCAACGGTCTCCAGTGATTTTAGGACAGATTTCAATGAAATCGGAGAGTCCGATTTTCCAGATTGAAGAGTTACCTTGCCGTAATTGACGCATGCTCATTGAGGAAGATGCTACAACTGCTGAACCTGCAGACTGTGAGGCTCGGACTGCTTCCGAGATGTAGGTTTCAGCAAGAACCGGTAAATTGACTTCATCTTGAATCAACAGTTGTTCTGCACGAGCTGCTTCCGCTTGCGCCCACCGAGCAATCAATCGTTCGTCTTCGCTTGCGCAGACGACGAGACGGGCATAATAGAACGAAAACGCCTCTATGAGCCGTCCTTCCTCGGTGTGAATGTCTCCACCAACCACCTGAACACCTTCTTTCGATTGTACTGAATCAATGAGACGAATCCGAGCTCGTTGACGGGCTTTTTCCATCCACGGGCCATCGAGCAGTTCGTTGAGGTCAATTGAATGACGCTGTGCCATGTCCCGAATCCATTGGGCCGCTTGTGGAAGAAACGGATAGCGTGCAAAGGTGACTTCATCCGTCAAAACCGGGGGTAAGGTTGGGACGGGCATAGGCCTACCTCAGCGGCCACGGATTATGAAGTTCAATGTTGGAGATGGTTTCTTGTGGCTGTGACGGTTGGAGGCGCCATGGATGAATCGCTTCTTACGCAAGTGGTTGACATTCAAAACGATGTACGTGCCGCCTTTGGCTGGCCCTATGAGGACGATGTTAAGAGCGCCAATGGACTCTATCAGCTGTTTCAAACCTCGGAACCTCTCGGTGTTCCGCATTGGTCCAACGATGCTCGACAATACACTCTCAATCAGATCCAGGACGAGTTGCGCAAAGCGCGACATATCGTGTTGGTTGGGGCGGCTACGGTCAAGGGGGACTTGAATCGCCAATGGCCTGATGGAACCTCTTACATCGCGGCTGACGGAGCCGTCGGTGCATTTCCAGACGGTATCAATCCCGTTTGTGTCGTCACCGACCTCGACGGGGCAGAACATTTGGACCGTGCTGCTTCGGCTGGCGTAACCTTGGTGGTCCATGCCCACGGGGACAACCAACATCGGTGGGAGAGGCTGTTACCTCAATGGGCTGAAAACGGACAACCTCCTTTGATTTTAACACATCAGACCAACGATTCCTACGGCGGCATGCACAATCCCGGTGGGTTCACTGATGGGGACCGCGCAGCATGCTTTCTCCATTGGCTAGGGATTGACCTGAATAAAGTGGAGTTGGTTGGTTTTTCAACTGGCAAAATTGGCTCTTGGTCTGGGAGTACTGATGAGGAGCAAAAAATTAGAAAATTGACATGGATGAGGAAAATCTTAGAATGCTTACATGTTGATTTTAGGCATTTTATAACTCAAGAATAGACCTTTTTGAACAATAGTTCATTTTCTAGCCCTAGAACATAACCATATGAAGGTGAAGGGTTAATCGTTGGCTATGACGAAAGGGAATGCCTGGATAAATCCGGTCATGTGGTTCGTTGCAGTTCTCGTCGTCAATAGCCTCTGGTCTGCTGTGGCTTCACAGGAGGCTCCCAACGAGGTCAACTCGCCTTCTCAAACTCAAACCTACCGAGAAGTCGTCGTCGCCCCAGTTGCAGACCTTGACCGTGCATTACCTGCAAGAATGGCAGTCACCTTCTCAGCAGGGGACACTGATTCGGGTGCAATTGGCTATTCTATTCTACTTAACAACCAAACAGAAATCACTTCTTGGAACGGAGACTTAGGCGAAGAGGTCCCCCAATGGAACGGTAAATTGGAACCTGGAACCTATACCATAGAGACTGTCAAAGATGAGGGTATTGTTACCCAACAAGAACTCTACATCAAACCCTTTGCAGCGTACCAACTTGAAGGGCACATTGTACTCAGCCTACTTCTTGTTGGGCTCGCATTTGCAGAACAAGGGATCAGAGCCCTGACAGCCCGCCTCCAAAGCACAAAGCAACAACGTCCTGTTGAACGAACCCCATTCAAGCGAATCACAAGAGGGATGCCCGATTTGGAACAACTTCCCGAAAACGATTCGCCTTGGAGAGAACCGCTCCGCTGAATCACAGGAAATCGGACAGTGACAGTTGTTTTGCACGGTCATTGTTAAACAACGAATCGACACTATCTGCAAGCCACTCAACGTTTTGTCTCGTGTAAGTATCCACCCCATAATGGTCCATAACGAAACGTGTGACCTTGATGTATTTTCGAACAGCACCTTCTGAAACGGTCAGAGCAAGATTGCCTCCGCATAAATCTCCTTCCGACTTAGCAACACCAACGCTTGAAAGCCCTCTGCCCTTTGATTTCTCAGGTTGAATGCACTTACCGGAAAGCGGCATCCTACGATAGGAATGAGCACATTTCAAACAACGAACCTTTTGTCGGCCGTATGCATTCAGGTTACCACGTAAATCGGGGAGAAAGTGAGAACGGACCACGCTTGATGCGACCGTCCGAACATCAACGCCACGAAGACGATGACCAAGTGCAAGTTGGCCGTTCATTTTATCGATCATGGTATCTAGGGTTTTGTACGCTGATAGTGCAGGCCCTTCATCGATTGAGTGGCAGTCATGGGTGAACCCATATCCGCGAACTGCCGCAATACTTCCAAGACGACGTTCCACGAAATCCATTCGGTGAGCGATGGTCTTTGGATGGGGTTGGTTGAGCGTTGTTTCATAGAAATCTCGTTCATAGAACCAACCAGAATCCACGTTCAAGGCTTCTTTGTCTACTTCCGTAGGGTTAAGCCGAGTCGTCAGTACCAGCGGAGCATCCATCTGCCCGCCACGGTTTGCAGGCAAGATTTCTCTGCTGAAATTCAACAAGCCGTCCATCAATAGCAGGATGGCATCTTCATCGCCGTCGCAGTTTCTTCGCTTGGCTGCGTGGAAGAGTGGATGAGCGTACCCGCCCGAACAATCAGCCCATCCAATGATGCGAGATAGGACACCTCCACTGGTGTGGGGCGCAAGAGCACAGATGAGATGGCCAACTAGATCATCTGGCTTTGTCACGTTATAGTATGGCTCAGCCTTGTAATACCTCACCAGTAGTTCATCGATGTAACGGGCGGTGCGAACAAAGAAGTCCCCTGCATTCTTTGCTACAATGAAATCTTGTGGGAACATTTCCAGCACCTGTTCATCGTTCTGCAGGGGCTTTCCGAGGTAATCATGTGTGTAGCCAAGAGTGTGGAGTTTTTTCCAAGGCACATCAATTTCACGTGGGCGGAAGTGAGTCACAGGTACATCGCTCATATCGTAGCGGACCGTTCCATCTCGGAACACCGGCAGATCATGCTTTGCCCTAAGGATTCCTTTTTCGATGGCTTCAGGAGTTTGGTCCCGACTGTTGAGTTTCTTCATGCACTTCACTTGATTCGGTAAACGGTCAATGCCAAGACGAATTCGTGCGTCTTCAACCATGGAATCAATCCGAACGGTTTGGACTTCTCCTCGGCGGCGTGAGTTGGCTTTGGCTGATGTCATTTTGGTTGAACCTTCACAAGCCTCACCTGCGCGCTCTTCGCCGAAGTCATCCTTTGAACGGTGATGGCATCGGAGGAAGGGCGATTCTTTTCCACATTTGCTGCATACCCGTCGGCCGAGTTGAATACGGATGGAACTTTTGTCAATGGCATTGCTGAGGAGGCGTTGATTGCCTCCATTCAATTCAATGGGGAAGAGCGCGTTGGTCCTAGGGTTCATTACACGAGGAGCTGCCTTTTCGGGACGGCCCATTCTGCAACCTATGCGAACTGGAGCGCTGTGTTCCCACCTGAATTCAGATAATGTACGCACCAAGGGTAGAATCCCATCGACCGCATGGTCATCTTCCAATCGCTGCGCTGAAATGTAGGCTTGTTTGTCTTTAGGGCCTTCATCAGGAATTGATGCTGCAGCTTCGCGGCCCACCTTATCGGTTTCAGCAATTCCTAAGCCACGTTGCCGAGCCCCGGTTTCGGAAGCGATACGAATGGTCGCTCGCTCTTTTTCTAATTGCGACAACCGTTCACGTTCTTCGTCAAGAATTTCCTTGGCTTGTTTGAGTTGATTAAGGCGGTCATGAGCGACCTTGTGACCGTCTTTCAACCGCAACGGTTGTTCGCCTTCAATGCCGAAACCAAGTCCTTCGAGGGCCGCAGGCCACCCGGCAGTGATGACCAGATCGTCTCCATCATGGTGGTGTGGGAGCCCCAAAATCATGGCCGTGGCCTTAGCCATGCCGTGTTGGATAAGAGCCCACCCCTCTGGAACAGATGACTGAAACACAGAAGGTTCGGGTTGAATTTGAAGGCCGGGTAGTTCTGTTTCCTCCGGCAAGGGTGTTATCTCGGGTTGTAATTCCTCTAATGTAGCGGCATCCCATCCGCGAACTCCACCCGTAATTCGGAGTTGTTTGTCATGTGGTAGTGGGAAAGTTTGCACGTCATCTGCAAGCGGCTGTACCGAATGTGAAACCACCCCATAGGGTTCAATTTTTGCCTCTGCAAACATAGTGAGAGCCGGTGGAAGCCACTCGAGGGGGAGGTCGAGAAACCAGGGGTTGTGAGGGGGAGGGAGCGAGGTCGCGAAACGACGTGATATCGCTTTAGCAGCCTCCCAATCAACCGTAGTGTTACGTAATTTTTGATGCCACTTTCGGCGAACGTGATACTGGGCGTCTCCGTCTTCTGCTTCTGAAGGGTGAATGCCAGGGCAACCCTCGGGCCAATCGCTGCGGTTGCCGTTTAGAATCGATACAAACGCGTCAACATCTTCAGGGTGAACAAAAGCTTCAATCAAATCGCTGGCCCACCAATCCGTACAGTATCCTGCTGGAACCAAATTTTTGTTGTTCTCCATGAATTCTCCATATCCAATAACAAGTTCTCCATTATCCCAAATCTGCTTGACATTTGCGCGGACACGAGCAAAACTTGGTGCGTCATCAAAACGTGCGAAACGTCCGTCCTCAAGAACAACCCAAGGACCATCGGTCTCATCCGATGGAGTGATTGCACATGCCTTTCCAGGTCGTTCGATTTTCATTTGTGTCCCGATGGTGATGAAATCATCCAACGCAAGCATTGACGCAGGATTGGTTGAGGCAGCTGCCAATCCAGATGGTCGGGCTCGGCCGTATCGCAACCGAAACCCGCCGGCCTTTAGTGGACCACCAAATACCGGTCGGCCAGCGATGATGTCCTTCATGAATTTTGTAATGGGAGGGACTTTTCTGGATTTGAAAACCTCTCCTTCCTCTGTTTGTTTTTCTTTTCCACGAGATGCGAATTTAGAAATGAAGTCCCAGCCAGGCACCTTAAGTCGCTCTGTGTGTTTCTGAATCTTAGGTGCTTTGAGACACATTCCTTCTCCGATGACCAGCAAAACACCACCGCGGATTCTGGCCTCGTCAATGTTGCGAACCCGGCCGTATCCAGCACATTCGATGCGTTCAGTAGATTCGCCGTTGATCATGACCGGGCAAGCACGGACAATTTCGTCAATCTCCTCGGGAGAGGGCCGGTATTGGAGGTTTCCTCGGTAGAGTCCGAATTCTTCTTTCACTCGCTCAACTTCTGGGTCTGTTGGCTGGTAGTGGCCAACCTTGAGTTCTCTTCGAATCATGTCTGCAATCAATACGGCAAGAGCCTGTGCGGTTCCGCCTGCTGCCCGAATAGGTCCTGCGAAATGGACAGAAACAAATTGGGAACCGTCGACATTGTTCAGAAGACGAACCTCGCTGATTCCCTCCAATGGAGCAACTAAGACCGCTTCGGTAAGAATCGCCAGTCCTACGCGCAAACCTACATCAATGGCCGTCTGTAAGTCATACCCCTGTTCGCGAAAACCTCTTGCAACAGATTGAGCCATCATGATGGAGGTTGTTTCTCGGTCATGCTCATCAAGCATAACTCTGATATCTTCTGCGACTTCATATCCTTGAAGATATTCAACAAGGAGTTTCTCTGTACGCCCAGCAAGGTCTGCAGCCCTAGGAATTTCAACATGATCGCGATAATCATACCCTAACGAACGAATTTCCTCTGCGATCCGATAGGCGTCGTCAGCGCGCTCGTCCATCCACTGATGATAGACTTCCATTTCATGCTCTAGACGAGAGATGTCAAGGCCAAGCAACGGATTATGCTCGGCCTTTTTTCCGTCGTCCTTCCCCGTCGCCATCGTCGCTCAATTTCTCTTATTGGCGACCCTTTATCATCAACACGGTGAACTTTGAAGGAGCGACTCATGGATGAAAAATCAAGGGAAGGAAAGTTCATGGCGTGAAGTCCTAACCCTTTGTCATGGCCGTTCACGAAAGCGTTCTCGCTCACCCTCAATGGAGCCGACTTGCTGCATTGGTTCACGATTTGGCATTTCTTGACGGAGGTAGTGATGATGCGTTTACTCTCGCTAGTGGACGGAACTCACGCTGGTTTTTTGATACCAAGCCAGTGATGATGCACCCGGAGGCTGCTGGCATACTGGGTTCTCTCCTCAACGTCCGAATGAAGGCCCTTGAAGCCGATTTTGTAGGAGGATTAGAACTCGGAGCAGTTCCCCTAACAGCCATTGTCATCACCTCCCCCGATGCAGAAAACACGCTCCGTGGGTTCATGGTACGGAAGGAGCCAAAAGGACGGGGTGGCCGTAAAACAAACAACCCGCCTGGAATCGAAGGCTCTTCGCTAGAAGGAGGTGGAAGGGTTGTCGTTGTTGAAGATGTTACAACGACCGGTGGTTCATCGATCAAGGCCGTGGAACGAATTCACGCCGATACAGAATGTGAAGTGGTTGGAGTCATCAGCATCGTGGACCGCGAAGAAGGTGCCGAGGAAGCGTTTGCTAAAGCCGGCCTGCACTTCGAGAGTTTACTAACCCGAAGCCACATTGCTGATTTGTGAGGGTTTAGAATGCATACTGTCCATGACCCTTCTCTGATTGGCGATGAAGGTTTAACTGAACAGGCACAAGACAAAACCGCCCCCCGCGGGATGCTCTTCTATCATGCAAAAGATGGCCAACCGCTCTCAACTCCCTGGCAGGTGGCCACGGCCCGGTCCATGATGCTCAGTCAATGTGACCTCGCAGAGGGACTCATTGTGGATTGTGCCTGCGGCAGTGGGCTCCAACTCGCTGCTCATGCGTCTGTCCTCAGCAGGCCCGCTATTGGCATTGAACTTTCACCCCTTCGCGCTCAAGCCAGCGCCAAAAATCTACACATCGTAGCACGTCAACAAAAGGCAGAAATGAAGCGATGGTTCAGAGAGAGCCGGATTCTAGTAGGGGACGGAACCGATGCTTCGGGGGCTCTGGCTGCTTTAGGGATGGATTCAGACAATGCAGTGGCTTTGCTCCACCTTGACCCTGCACGCCCTCGCAACAGTAGAACGCACGGTCTTGATGAAATGCAACCTCGTTTGGACGTAGTTTTTTCCGCCTGGGAACCATTTTTTGCAAAACACCAACGTGGGCCAGGATTGCTTCTGGACCTCTCCCCCCGTTTGACTCCATCCCAGCGTGATGAAGTGGAAGGGTTGGTTGACAATGTCTGGCCAGACATTGAACGCACCTGGGTTTGGACGTCGCGTGGGCGTGGGCGTGTTGACCGACTGGCATTATGGCTGGGGGCAGCATCGGCAAAAAACACATCTCGCCGTTTCGTACGAATACCTCCCAAGCTTGGTGAACAACCTTTGATTCTTTCAACATCGGGTAAGAATGGTGGCGATTCTCAACTTCCTAAACACCTCATCCATCCTCCAAAGCGAGGCGAATATGTGAGTATTTTAGACGCTGCACTGCTTGAAAGCGGTTTGGTTGGGACGTGGCTTGAGGCGGTATCGAAGGAGACGATGACCAGATGGGGCAGTGTTGAAGGGCGACGCCCTCAATTGCATCATGACCACCCTCTTCGCCTGGGAGATCAACGCAATGCATTGTTGGTCCAAGCAACCGGCCGTGTCGTAGCGTTGATTCGCGAACCGCTTTCCGATGAGACCATTGACGGATTGGTGGAAATAGCACTGGAGCATAATATGAAATCACTCACGCTCCGACTGAGCCTTGACCCCGCTGACCAACCCAAATGGCAGGGTTCGCTTGACCGCCAGTTGAGTCGGAGGCACGGAGAACGAGATGGTTTCGTGACCCAGCATCCGAACGGTGATGTCTTGCTGTTGTGCGTTTGTCATTCAGAATCGTGAAAAACCTATCCCCAAAATCATTTCTTTTGAGACTCAGTGGCGCCAATGTCACCATCGCGGTCTTCATATACGGGAGGCAAGTCGGAGGCCTGCTTGACACTATGTGTAAGCGTTGAGGTGAAAGAACATGGCACGACCAAAGGATGAGGAGCTAGGAGAAGACTTCTCGTATATCCTACGTATGGCAGATACCGATATGGACGGACTTAAGCCCCTGGCTACCGCCCTAACCTCAGTGAAAGGAGTCGGCCACCGAACCGCTACTCAAATCTGTAGGAACACAGGTTTTGATGCCCACCAACTTGCTGGATTCCTTTCAATTGAGCAACAAGAAGAACTCCGCCTTGCAATCGAAAACTACGCTGAAAAAGCACCATTGTGGATGCTTAACCGGCAACGTGACCTTGAGACCGGTGATGAAATTCACCTTACCGGCCAACAAGTACGATTCACCCTCGAAGACGATGTCAACCGTCTTCGTACCATGAAGTGTTACCGTGGTGTACGCCACGCATCGGGCAACAAGGTCCGTGGACAGCGCGGACGTTCAAACGGCCGTGGTGGACTCACCCTTGGTGTGAGCCGAAAGAAGGTATGAGGAGGAATGAAGTATGGGAGAGCCAAAGTTTTCACGACCTAAATTTGACACCCCTTCCCACCCGTGGAAGGCTGGACGAATTGAAGAAGAACACGCTATCAAGGCCAATCATGGCCTCAAGAACATGCGTGAGATTTGGAAGGCAAAATCCCAACTCCGCCGTCATCGACGTCAGGCTATGCGCCTGATTGGAACAGTGGACACCACTGAAGGTCACGGAAAGCGTGAGATGGATGACTTGCTTCATTCGCTTTACAAGAAGGGACTCATTGAATCCAACGCCAGCCTTGACGACATTTTGTCTCTTGGTACCGAAGAAATTCTTAGTCGCCGACTCCAGGCTCAAGTATACTACAAAGGACTTGCATGTTCAATGAAGCAAGCCCGCCAACTCGTGACCCATGGACAAATCTGTGTCGGAGAGCAAAAGGTCAGCATTCCTTCTTACCCTGTCTCTCGTGACGAAGAAGGAGATTTGCGCTACCACTCGTCCTCTCCACTTAACAATCCAGAACACGCTATTCGCAAGGCTATCGAAGGCCGCCGTGATTCCGCTGAATACAACGAAGAAGATGAAGAAGTGGATCCCGTCGCAACACCAGAATTTGCTGAAGAAGTACAAGCTGCTGGTGAAGCCGCAAACACAGAACAAGCCGGAGGTGCTAAGTGATGTCCCGCAAAGCTATCGTCAACATCTTTAGTTCATACAACAACATTCTGATGACCGCAACCGACCTTACCGGAGCTGAGACCATTATCACCTGTAATGGTGGCGAAGTTGTCAAAGCAGGAAAGGACAAGGGCGGTCAATTCGCAGCAACTCGTTCAGCAGAACGTCTTGCAGACGCACTTCGCGAGAAAGAATTTACCGAACTTATCGTCAAATACCGAGCCCCAGGAGGTAACCTCTCCAATAACACAGGGCCTGGTGCACAAGCGGCTATCCGAGCCTTGACCCGTGCTGGTATGACCATCTCTCGTATCGAAGATGTCACACCAATCGCTCACGACGGCACCAAGAAGAAAGGTGGACGTCGTGGACGCCGTGTCTGATGAAAACAGGTGATTACCATGAAGACTGAAATCGTAGAAGGCTGGCCTCGTGGTCATGAAATCCGAATCCTGATCAGTAATACTGATGCTGCACAAGTGAACGCTATTCGTCGTGCCCTTATTGCAGATGTGCCTAAACTGGCAATTACACGAGTCGACTTTTCCCAAGGTGTCACACAAGACAACAAAGGTGATGTTGTGGAATCCGTGAACGTTTTGCCTGATGAAGTTCTTGCACACCGACTAGCCATGATCCCCATTCCTACACATCCTGAAGAAGGACTCGTATTCCCTGACGAATGTGACAACTGCCGTGATGTCGTTGAGAAGGACAAGGGTTGCCCAATGTGCCAGGTTCTCTACACCCTTTCAGCACGTGGACCATCTGCAGACTCTGATGAACCTTACAAGACAGTATATGCTGGAGACATTACTACCATCTCCGACCCTGTCTTTGATATCCTCCCAGAACACAAGCAAATCCCACTTACCCTACTTGCTCCGGGACAATTCCTTGAATTCTATGCATTCGCAGTTCTTGGCCGAGGCCGAGACCACGCAAAATGGACTCCTGCAGCAGCGGTCGGTTTCCGACCACAGCAAGTTGCTATCCTCAAGAAGCCAAAGAAGGCAAGCATTCTCTTTGACTTAGGACTCAAAACCACAGACGGCTCTCCAATCAACGCAAAGTTGTTCGGAAAGGATAAAAAAATTACCGATATCAATCAAGTGATTGACCTAGAGAAGGCACTTCACCAAGTCGGTGAAGGTACTGGCCGTGATGGCGAGTTTGATGATGCCATTGTCATGGAAACCATTGAGAACGCTTACGTCTTCTCATACGAGACCGATGGAAGTTTGGATCCAGTCACCGCCTTCAACATGGCACTTGGTGAACTCAACCAACGCTTTGTCGCTCTCGGTGAAGACGTGAAATCCGCATTGGCTTGAAGCCAATACTCACACAGCCTTCTTGACATGGGGCTCTATCTCCGCGACAGGGTGAGCCATTGATTGAACATCGTAGCGGCGGCCACATCACCCTCTTGTTTTCAATTGACAAGACACCTCGTTTACCTCGTTCACAGGGTAGTCTTGGAGCAGGTTTTACCATCCATCATGGCGTTATCATCAATGCTCGCCTAATCAAAGAAGACCACCACTCTGCAGAGCCTCAAGCCGGAAGTCAGCCCGAAGGAAAACAGGCTCATGCGAAGAATGCAGAAGTTCATCTGACCGTCACCGATGCTCAAGGTGAGGCTGTAGAAAACCCAAGCCTGTATCTCGACCTCATAGAAGGGTGTCGAGAAGCAACGCTACTGCGGCCACATGAAGGTCTTGAAGCCGAGATTAACGTTGAGTGTCCTCTCAGCCAAGGGTTTGGTATGTCAGCGGCTGGCCTCATGGCAATGGGAAATGTCCTCCATCAGTTAACGGGCCGTGGTCGTTTGAATCAGTATTACAAGATCGCTCACCGAATCGAGCGCCAACATGGTGCTGGACTCGGTGATGTGTTAGGAGCTTCTGTGGGAGGAATCGAGTTGCGATTGCAACCCGGAGCCCCTGGATGGCCGGGTCAAGCCGTGAGTTTCTCGGCAGAGATTCCGGTGTTGCTTGTGTGGGATGATGGTGGTGCTAAACATACCTCAGATTACATTGACAACCCAAAATGGCAACGCTCCATTACTCGTGCAGGGTTGTCATGTATGGAGGCGCTGAGAGTTGGCGAGTGGGAAAGAGGAAGATGGAAGGATTTACTTCAACAATCTCAGCTATTTGCTCAACAATCTGGAATGATGGACGAGGCAGTCCGAGCACAACTTCACGGAAAAGTCGCCACTACGCTGGACGAGCTGGGACTACAGGGCCATCTTGCCGTTCGCTTATGCATGCTAGGAACCTCCGTAGCGGTTTTACCTCGAAACTTGGAAGATGTTCCTGGAATTGAAGAATATGAGCGCCTCGGAAAACTTCTCCAAGCGGCTGGAAGAGGAGTATTGCTCACCGGTGTTGCGCCAGTCACTACGACTCATCAAAAGCTGAGAGATCAAGAGGACTAGCATCCAACATCGTCACCCCAGGGATGTAGAGGTTCTCAGAGAAGCCGTGGCGGTAAACAATAGCCCCACTTCCCCATTCCTCAATATATCGAAGCATCTGTTTCTTTGTTTTCTTTCGCTGAAAATCAACATCACCACCATAGAAGTGTTTAGCATCAATCCATGCCACTGGGCATCCATTGATGATGACGTGATCCAAGAACAGCAAGTCAGGAGTACGAATAGGCCGCCCGTGCTCAGCCATCTGTTCTGCGACCATCTCGGGTTGTCGGCGGATTCGAACTCCTTGGGCTTCAAACCAATCTGAAAGAATGTCTTCAAACAAATCTGCTCTCACCTGTGTTTCAGACTGGTCTACATTTGAAACTCGGTCGGCTGCCTCGGCTGCCTTGAATTCATCCTGTTCTCGTTGCTTCATTGAGGAAGGTGAACGAAGACTTTCCTTAATTTTCTTTTTTGACCAGCCGTTGGCTTCCAAGACGACTCGGAAGACGTTCATTGGTGGGAAATCAAAATCCTTGGACAGTTCTACAATCGTAGCCCCTTCTCTGTATTTTGCAGCCATTTGCCTGGCTTTGGACTTCAATTTTCCATGAGAATACACTGTCTTTTGCTGAAGGAGGGCTGAGCGGAGTGAAAGCGCCTGGTCAAGGGACATGTTTTGACCTTCAACAAAGGCTGCAATCTCGTCCAATCGTTCGTCCTCAACCCATCCAAATTCTCCACGGCGCATGACTGCTCCAGCCACTTGCTCTTCGGATGCGAGCGGGACTGGGGACAACGTCCAATCAAATGAAAACGTACGGGGCTCTTCCATTTCAGTTGGAAACCCCATTGGGGCTGGTTCGGATGAAAAGCGTTGATTTGCCTTTCCGTCCATTATTTCGACTTCAGAACGATGACGTTCTTCAAGCGTAGATTTACGGGCACTTCCGTATCTCTTATTTTGGTTGGAACGGTGCGATGACCGTCGATCTCGTGATCCTTGACGACCCATAAGGCGCCTTCGTCGGCGACGCTCCTTGAAACCTCGCCTGTGCTGATGTAAATACCGCAACGCGAGGGGTTCTTATGGAAGACATACCTGCTGATAGCATGCGCTTCCGTGCTCTAACGCCTCTCTTGGTGGCCTTTTTACTTACCGTGAGCCTTATTCCTCCGGGGGATTCTTTTGAAATTCCAGAACGCTTCGAAACGGAGATTATCTTCAATTCTACTGGAAATAATAGTACTGCTGGATGGATGGTTGGAGCCGGCGGTAAGAGCGTTGAACGAATTGGCGGTATGATTCCTCTTGAAAATGGCCTCTTCTTAGTAACTGGTTCGTTTGAATCGAGTATTGAATTCCATGGCAATGTTGAAGGATATGCCAGCAATGATAGCGGTTTTGGAGAAGATTTCTTTGTGGCCTGGATTAATGAAAACGGTACGTGGAATCGAACACTTTCTGGAAGCAGTCCAGGCCTTGATATAATCAGCCATTCTGCTATGCTCGCCGACGGAACGATTGTTGTTGCAGGCGTTTTCTGCGGCATGACCTACTTGGAAACATGCAACATGACATTGGGGCAATTACCTCCGATACAAACCTCTGAATCAGACCTTGGCGGTGCTTTTTTAGCAGGTCTTAGCCAAGAAGGTGATTGGTTGTGGGCAAGTTCGATTTCTAATGAACATGAGATTTTCGTCATGGATCTCATGGTAACACAGAGCAATCAAATCCATTTGGCTGTCAACCATCGTGGTTCGATAGTGGTTGATAGTGGAACCATAATAGGTGGAGAAATCGAACAAGCAGCAGTTGTCGTACACGACTCCACTGGAACGGTCATTGCGCATCATTCTACCTTTTCTACAGGTCCCATCGAAACGATTGGATGTCTTTGTGAGGATGGTTTCGGTTCAACCTATTTTGCGTTGAACTTTGAACAATTTATCGCTTTCGATGATATTGTAGCCTCCAATAATGGCTCAACGGACATCGTTGTGGCTCATTACGGTGTAGATGGATGGCTTTGGGCTAATAGCGCAGGCGGAATGGGTGATGAAACACTGAAGGATTGTGTTGGACTATCCAACGGAGGATTACGAATTGTAGGTGATTTCAATCAACAAATGATGTTTGACAATCTATCTACATTAGTACCACAATGGTATGATTTCTTCGACGCTACCATAAGTAGTGATGGAGTATGGACCTCCGCTGACTCGTTTGGAGGAACCGGAGCAGAGCATGCTGTAGGGCTGAAAATAACCCCTCAGGGAGATGCCATAATCCTTGGTTCAATGACTGGAAGTTTCCAATTGGGAGATAATTTACTGACCGATCAAGACGGTTACAATGACGCAGAACATTACGACATGTTTCTCGCTCAAAGGCTCGTTAACGGGTCATGGGACTGGGCTATTGCAGCAGGTGGGCCCGGGAACGATTTAGCCATTGAACTTGCTTTTAATGCTGAAGGGTCTCCTGTTGTCGGATTTATTTCCAATGCTGATGCCATCATCATCAACCATGAATTTGACCAGCGCAATTCCTTTGACATGGGGATTTGGATGTACGTCACAGACCTCGACACAGATGGTGTTCTTGACGGAATCGACAATTGTCCAAAGATAACGAACCCAGACCAAGCTAATTTCGACCTAGACGTATATGGGGACCTGTGTGATGATGACGATGATAACGATGGGAAATCTGACTTAGAAGATGATTGTGACACGAGTTTTGTTGGCTGGTTCAGCAACTCAATTACCGACCATGATAGCGATGGGTGCCGTGATGCAACAGAAGATTATGACGATGATGCTGATGGCGTTTTTGATAGCAATGACCTGTGCCCTAAAGGTCCAGTAGGGTGGATATCTACCCTCGAAAACGATGTTGAGAGCGATGGATGTTCGGATGAAGACCTCGATGAAGATGGATTTGTGGACCAATTGGACAACTGTCCTGCTGCTGCAAACCCGACACAATCTGACCTTGACGGCGACGGTATAGGTGACCCGTGTGATGATGACAAAGATGGAGATGGAATCAGTATTCCTGCCGATACCTGCCCCAATGACCTCACTCCTTGGACATCAACTCTTGCTAACGATTACGACCGTGATGGTTGCTTGGACGTGACCATGGATGAGGACGACGACAATGATGGTGTCAAGGACCCCTTTGATGCCTGTGTGTTAGGAGAAAAAGGCTGGTTTCTCGACGGTTCTACTGTTGACCACGACGAAGATGGTTGCCTTGATAGTACTGAAGATGATGATGATGACAATGATGGATTCAAAGATCCTATTGACCGATGCCCCAAAGGCATTATTGGAGTTTCAGGGGCTGGCCAAGATGTTGATTCAGACGGCTGTATTGATTCTGTAGAGGATGATGATGACGACCAAGATGGAGTTTTCGATGTTCTTGATAATTGTCCATTGACCGAAATCACAGAAACTGCAAATATCAATGGATGCAGTCAATATCAACTTGATGATGACAGTGATGGAGTTAGCAATGCATATGATTTCTGCCTTAACACAGGTTCGGGAGAGGTGGTTGATATTCGTGGATGCACCGTAGATTTGGAAGCAGCATCTGGTAATAGCGACGGAGACGGGGTCAGTTTCACAACGGTCTTGTTCGTCCTTGCTGCCGCTCTTGGAGGGTGGGCGCTGGTTACAACAATGCGTCGTCCTGAACTCCCCCCGCTGCCACCTAAGCGTCCACAAGACATCGCAATCCCATCGAGGGACAATGAAAGCGAGTGATCAAGCGTAGACAATAGCCGGAGAAAGAGGCATTGCTGACCTTGCTCGTTCTGTGGTATCGTCTTCACTCTCGCCTTCAACTACAATTACAGATTCAAGCCCTAAATCAGACGCAATGAATGTTGAGGCTGCTTCAAGAACCTCTTTTTCGTCAAGTGATGAGAGAATGACTTGACGTGATTCATCATCCCACTTGAACACTTGAGGGAGCATCTTCTTCCCCCAGAAGCCCATCATTTCGCCCTTTCGTTCTCCTTGAGCCATCGGCATTTGGGCTAGAATAGGAACAAATTGCTTTGGATGACCTCCTTCATGGATGAAGTTGAGGGCTGAGCGAGCCATTTCTCTTTTCCACGAAGGAGAGAGAACCACCGTTGCAGATGCTGCGGAACCCCCTAAATGACGCTCTGCAATATTCTGGACCTTGCGCGCCTGTTCCAAGAAGTCCCGAATGTATTGTTCACCGGCGAGGATGAGATGTTCCTCATCGCTCACTAGCTGAGGTGATTGAAGATAGCTGCTAGCCGCGAAGGATTCACTTCGTTCAGGCAATTCCATCCACCATTCCTCAGCAAGATGAGGTGTGGAAATTGAAATCATTTGAGCCCATTGAGGTAAAATTCCAGCAGCCACATCGGGGTTTTCTCCACCTCGGCGCACATACCAATTGATGTCCTTGATAATTTCATAATGTGAGAGTTCAACAGCACGGCGTAGATCGTAGGTCTCCATGGCATCAGTGAATTCGTGAACTCGCTTCTTGAAACGTGTTACAAGCCAAGCATCCATGGAACTTGCTTCTCCTTTCCACTGACTGAGTTGCTCAGGCATGGCTTGGAGTTGAAGCATGACGCGGTGGTTGGCTTCGAGCGCAGCATCTGACCAATCCATCCCAGCGGTCGGATTTGCTGCAAAGAGGATGAAGAGACGCACAGTATCTGCACCATACAACTCAATCATCGCTTCGGGAGAAACGGTGTTACCGGTAGATTTGCTCATCTTGGCGGAACGCTCTGTAAGAGGTTGATTGCAATGCGGGCAAGGTGAACCTGCTCGGTCAACCGTATGCGTAACACTACAAGATGCACAGTAAGGAGCAGATTTGTTGACCATTCCCTGGCAAAGCAGTTCCTTAAATGGTTCGTCTACACTCGTTAGGCCAAGGTCTCGCAATGCTTTGGTCATGAACCGAGCGTAGATCAAATGCATCTGGGCATGTTCAATACCGCCGCAGTAGAAATCAACATTCATCCACTGGTCAGCCAGAGGTTTTTCAAAACAGGCATCGTCGTTAAGAGCGTCAGTGTAACGCAGGAAATACCATGATGAATCCATGAATGTGTCCATGGTATCTGTCTCTCTGCGACCTTTACCTCCACATTTAGGACATGGAGCGTGAATGAACGTTTCAGATGTTTCAAGGGGGTTGCCTTGTCCAAATACAACATCCCGTGGGAGTTCAACAGGCAAATCTTGTTCAGGAACTGGGACTGGTCCACAAGTATCACAGTGAATAATTGGAATAGGTGTCCCCCAATATCGTTGGCGTGAGACCAGCCAGGGGCGTATTTTCCAGTTGACCCTACGCATCCCGAGGCTTTTGGATTCAAGCGCATTGCACACGGCGTCACGAGCTTCTTGGCCGTACAAACCATCGAAGCCCTCCAAATCGGAGTTGACCATCCACCCGTCATCAACTTCTGCTGCGTTCATCGGAGCATCAGCATCTGCGCCTTCGCTCATAACCAAAACTCGCTTGATTGGAATCTCATACATTTTTGCGAAATCATGGTCGCGCTCATCGTGTGCGGGAACTGCCATTACGCCACCTGTTCCGTAAGTGGCAATGACGAAATTACCAAACCAGATCGGAACTTGTTCTCCAGTCAAAGGATGGACTGCATATCGTCCCGAGAAGAATCCTTTCTTTTTGTTCATGTTCTTAATTCGGTCAAATTCAGACATGTTGACGACTTCGTCGTGCAGAGCCTTCCAATCCGTTTCAAATTCAGTCCCCTCTACAAGCTGGTGCGAGAGTGGGTGTTCGGGTGCAAGGGTGACGAATGTCGCTCCAAAGAGAGTGTCAGGGCGTGTGGTAAACACTTCAAAGCTCAGGTCGGAATCAACCACTTGAAACGTGATGTCTGCACCTTCTGAACGACCCAACCAATCCCGTTGAAGCGATTTCACATGTTCTGGGAATTTAATTGACTCCAGCCCATCGAGTAATTCCTGTGCGTAGTACGGCAAATCAATGAACCATTGACTCATTCCTTTTTGCTCAACAGGACCATTGCATCGCCAGCATCGTCCAGCTTTCACTTGTTCATTTGCAAGTACGGTGTTGCATGATTCGCACCAGTTGACCGGTGCAAATTCTCGCTTTGCTAGTCCGCTTTCAAAGAACTTTGTGAAAAACCATTGATTCCACTTGTAATAACGTGGATCGTGGCTCTTCAAAGTCCGACTCCAATCGTATGAGAATCCCATCCGCTTAATTTGTTGTGTGATGGAAGCCATGTTTCGTTCCGTGATGTCATGTGGGTGTCCTCCTTCAGACATCGCTGCATTTTCTGCGGGCATCCCAAAGGAATCAAAACCCATTGGATAGAGTACTTCAAAACCCATCATTCGCTTGTAACGGGCAACGGCATCACCTATGGAGTAATTTCGCACATGCCCCATATGCATTTTCCCAGAAGGATAAGGGTACATTTCAAGACAGTAGAATTTGGGTTTATCTCCCGTAAGGTTAGCCTTGAACAGGTTTTCATCAGCCCATTTTTTCTGCCAGGCGACTTCGTTCACGGGAAGCATTTCACTTGACATTCGTGTTCACCGTCCACTGGACGATTTTGGCCAGCCGCCTTCACGCTATCAAATCCCCGCTCTAGACAAGCGAAAATGGTGCGTTCAAATTGAGTCTCTAAACAGCCAGTACACTGACTCAGTCTTTGGAAAAATCCGTATTGGTTTCCAACAGGAAAATTGCCTCACGAGTGAGTTTGTATCGATTTTTGACACCCATTTTACGGCGTTCAACCAGGCCATATTTCTGCAATGTGCGGAGATGGTGAGAAATCAACTGCTGACTCTTCTCAAGTCGTTTTGCAAGTTCCGCCTGCGTTGGGAATCCACCCAACTGGCCGTCTTCATCCAAGAGGCTCAGGATTTTTCCTTGGAGACTGTTGGGGTCGGGGGAAAGAGGCGGGACTGGGAGGTCGTCATCAACCATGTTCGGATGAAGTTGATTGGTGAAGGGATAGAATCGGACAAGACGTCCATCTTTTTTCCTCCAAACGTTCTCTTCGGCTTCGAGAATTCGAAGATGGTGAGTGATTTGGCCGTTGCTCATATCCAAAGCGGCCATGAGTGCGCGGAAATGACACCCTGGGTTTGCAGTTAGGTAACCCATCAATCGTCCTCGTTGGTATCTTCCATCAGTAGTTTCGTGAGTTTTTCCAAGCAGCCCGAGGAACCAAAGTCCAGCCAAAGTTGAGGGAATTCGTAGGCTTTCATTTGAAGCAGCCACGATAAAAATCAACGAAAGAATTGATGTTGTCGCAACCACGCTCAAAGCCGTAACAACGGATGGAGGAGTTGTTTCAGAAATAGGGACAATCAGGTTTGTTTCTTCTGAGTCCTCTTCTACGTTGGACTGAGGAGTTTGTTCCATCACAACCTCAACAATTCCAACTGATGGGGCATTGAAGCCCGTACATGATGGCGAAGAGGTTTCAGTGAAGACAACGTAAACTCCTTCAACTTCAGAAGTCGGTTGCCATGAGGCTAATCCCCGTGCGTGAGACAATAGGTATTGTTCCTCATTAGCGTTCAAAACCCAGCAGGTCCCTTGTTCGGTAAGGATACCGCTCCATGTCCCCGTTAATTCAAAGGTTTCACTGGATTCAACTTCCTCTTGAGTTTGCGATGAATCGTCTGTCATCGGCCACTCAAACTGGACGGTGTGTGTAATGCGGGGGGAACTCTCAATAGCGATTTCTAGAGTATAAATTCCATCGGGGATAATGGGCATTCCCTCTTGAATCATAGCAACAGGGACCGTTTGGAACGGTGTGTTTTCAGAGCCCGAATTCAACAAAATTTTTCGGCCAGAATAATCGTTACACAAGGTTTGGAGTTGATGGGTGAGAGCTTGATTTTGGTCGTAGAAGGTGAGTGTGTAAGTACATGGGTTGACCATTCGCAAGTACATCTCTTCGTTATCGTTTTCCACACCCACAGCAAAATCTACCGACGTTTCGTCGTTCGCTGTAATCATAGGGATGAGTGTCAAGTCCGAGTTAAGAGTACATGGATTCTCCACCATGTCCGTGTAGTGTATGATTGTGCTCGTACTCAACGCAAATTGTGGCATTTCAACAATCACGGTAAAGGTACCCGGAGACACAAGGCATCCGTCTGATTTGAAGAAGCTCCATTGAGGTAGTGGGAAATTAAGTGGGCTTTCTGATGCGAGTTCCATCTCCAAATCAATTTCACTACAAGGGTTTTCGATCCTACTGTCAAAGACAACTGTTCCAAAGTCATCAACAATCCACATTTCAGCCTTACATGTAGATGTAAATTCCAGAGTTTGGTCAGCACTGTTTGTGCTGGTCATATCCAGTGTCATCGCGAGCATTTCTCCGCGGGAATAGTCGTTAAGTGTGCGGCCTGCACGATCAATAGAGAGCAGCGCTTCTACGCTCTGAAGAGGAACTTCATTCCCTGAAACTAAGGTTGAATATTGGAAGTCATTACCTGGGATGGAAAGGGTCACATTGGTTTCCACTTGAGGCTCAAGCAGCACGTGGCCAACAAACAACTGTTCCCCAGGCATGATGAGGCTGACCCCTGCGAAGCATTCCATTCCAATTGAGCGGAGGGTTTCAAATTCAACTTCAATGAAACATGGACCCACGGATGAGAGCTCTATACTGTCTGAGGTTGGATTGTTGAGGTTCACTGAAATGAGCGAAGGACCTGATGAGTCGGTGGTACGTTGGTTCTTGGTAACTGAAAACACAAGGTCGTTAGGAAGGATGACAGGTGTTTGAATTCGAACATTCTTCGTATCATTTAATCCGGTAGAAGGGTGGTATGCTTCTACGGTGTAAAAACCGCTTGGAAGCCATTGATTTAGTTCATTTTTCATGTCCCATTCCAAGGTGTTCATGGTTTTGGTTTCTCCAGCGAAAAGGTCGATGCCTCGGGAAAGGCCTCTACAATCTTCACTGCCATCATGAACTTGCTCTCCTGTGGACGAGTAAACATTCAGAACAATATCACATGAAGGGTCATTATCAAACGAAACTGAAGGACCTGAATTAACAAAGGCTGTTGATACAGAAAGCAGTTGTTCTGGGCTGTACCACGACTGGTCTTCGGGTTCGTTGAGCGTTGCTTGAAGCGAGAGGTCCGCAGGATCCGCTGAAGAAAAGCCAACGAGTAGGGAGGCAAGGAGAATCCCTACCAAAAGAGATACGCGGCCTGTCGCCCTCTCGCCCATGCGAAATGAGTGATGCTCATCCCTTGAAAGGTCAGCGGTACATTCTATGTGTAACTCAAAGTACATCGTCAAGGCTTAGCATGGTTGGTATTGCTGCTTCTTGAGCTACTTGTTGCTGCATTTCATAGCGTTTCCATTCTGGAATTTCATCTCCTTCCCAGCCCAATGCACGTGCTTCTGCATAGTTCCCTTCAGTAAGATAATGCTGAATCCAAGCTTGCTTGCGTTCTTCTTCTTCACCAAACGCATCATGGACCATCTGCTCATCCCGCTTTAGTTGAACGGCTCGTCGCTTTCCTGCGGTCTTTGCAAGTTGAGCAACGAAGATGAGCGCAAGGAGGAAGATGATCGCTCCACCCATTATTGTGAGAGTATTCAAGTTGCCAGAAAGGAGAGTGTCCGAGTCCTCATCGCCGTTATTGGTGATGCTCGGATCGCTCTTAATGCCACATGTGACGATACTACGAGCGCCTTCAAAGATTTCTGGGTCCCAAACACATGGGTCGTTCAAATCTGAAACTCCGTCACCATCAGAATCTACGCAACCAAAGACATCGATGGTTGATGTTCCTGGTTCCTTGGCGCACTCATCGGGCTGGAATGCAGGGACTGGGGTTGCATTTTCATCGCTGTAGAGTGGAGTGTAAAATGTGTTATCTCCATAGCCATCACCATCAAAATCGTTCCACTGTGAGGACTGGTATGGGAAATTGTCAACTCTGTTGAAACTGCTGAGATTGTCGCCCCATCCATCGCCATCAACATCCGACCATTGACTTACAATGTTCGGGAATGCATCGCCGCTCTGATTTCGGATAATGAGGAACGCTCCTGGGTTATCTTTGTCCGCAACTGTTTCATTGACAAAGAAGTAATTGTCGCCGTAACCATCGCCGTCGGTGTCAAGATACTGGTCCGCATCGTTCGGGAATGCATCGTCAACATCGGCGTAACCATCACCGTCGGCGTCAGGACAACCTTGACGAGCCATCTCAAACGAAGTCCCTGCGACATCTACGCAGTCATCGCCACTGGGTACTTTGACGTTATCGCCGTAGCCGTCACCGTCGGTGTCAGCCCACTGGAACGGGTCATCTGGGAAAGCGTCAACGGGGTCTGTGTAGCCGTCGAGGTCAGTATCGGGGCAACCCCGAGTTATGGCGAGGTTGGATTCTCCGTATTCTAACGGGCAAACATCACCGTAGGTTCCGTCAGCATTGTCACCATAACCATCGCCGTCTTCATCCGCCCACTGGGTGCTGTCATCCCAGAATGCATCCCCATTGTTTCCTCCGGGATTGTCGCCGTAACCATCACCGTCGCTGTCTTTCCATTGACTGGTGTCGTCTGGGAAAGCGTCTGCATTGGTTCCGTTAGGGTTGTCACCGCGATTGTCTCCGTCACGATCTGCCCATTGTGTTGCGTCGTCTGGGAACGGGTCTCCTGCATTGGAATAACCGTCACCATCTCTATCTGGACAACCTCTTCGGTCGACAGATGAGGTGCCGGAGTCTGAAGGGCAATCATCAGAATCATTTCCTGTTGCATTGCTGCCAAATCCATCGTTATCTTCGTCGCACCACTGCGTGATGTCGTTGGGGAAGGCATCTGCACCATAGCAATCGGATTTAGCAGGCCATCCCGGCGTAGGGTCTGAATATCCATCTCCGTCAGTGTCTACACAGCCAAGACGGTCGTAAATCGAATCGCCCCACGTGTAAGGGCAACCGTCTGGACGGTCGCTGTTTGGATTGTCTCCAACCCAATCTCCATCGCTGTCTAGATATTGTGATCGCTCAAGTGGGAAAGCATCCGGTTGATTGGCGCTTGAAAGCAAGAGCCCAGGCCAGAAACTAGGGCGTAGTATGTCCCATGAAACATTTTCGTAATTGTCTCCGTAGCCATCTCCGTCTGTATCATTCCACTGTGTAGCTTCATTCGGGAATGCATCTCCGGTTTGATTGAGATGGAGTTGGTATTCATTGAGGTCAAAGTAGTAATTGTCGCCGTAACCGTCACTGTCACTATCAGCCCACTGCTTGACATCTGCTGGAGCCCAATCGCCGGCATCCGACCAGCCATCACCGTCGCCATCTGGGCAGCCAAAGCGGTCTTTGTTTGAGGTGCCTGGGATAATTGGGCAAGAATCAGGTTCGTTAGCAGGGGATGGATTATCGCCGAATCCGTCGCCATCTGTATCGTCCCATTGAGTGCCGTCTTCGGGGAAGATATCAACGACGCCATCGCCTTGGTCCGTGGTATTGTATCCATCATTATCGGCATCAATGTCAGCAAACCAATAGTAAACGCCTTCGTCATTTCTACCGTGCGCTGTGACGATGTGTGTGCTATCAGGACTCCACGCTACCCCGTAAATCGTACCGCAATTGTTGTTGTTGCCAGAGGTGCATGCACCTGGGCGTGGGGCGTTAAAGGAGTCAACTTGATTTCCAGTGTATGACTGATATACCCTCGCAGTTGCACCGTCTGCTTGATACCAATACATGCCGGCAATAACTTGAGATCCGTCATTGGAAAAAGTGGTTGAAGCACACGATGTTGAAATGGTTTTTTCCCAAATTCTTGACCAAGAACCGCTGCCGTATTGATACATGTCAAAGCTAGCAGATTGACCTTCCCAGCCCCCACACATCGAGATAAAATTGCCATCTGGAGACCACGCAATGGCATTCACTGCCTCCGGTGGATTTGTGATGGTCCAAGTGGTCGCTCTTGTTGTGGTATTGACAATGTAAATGTCGCCGTTTCCTGCAAGAGCCATATGCATTCCATCCGGGGACCACGCTAGGTCGTAGAAACGATCTTCACCGTTAGGGTTCACAGCATAGAGTTCAGTCCCAGTGATGACATTGATGACTGCAACTTCTCCATTTGTACCGCTATTTCCTGAGCGGCCGATGGCAACGGCTACACTTGAACTGTCAGGTGAAAATTCCACGCTATTGACTTGGTCTGAACCGCCAACATCTACGCTGATGGCGCCATGAATGGAGGTGAGATTACTGCTATAGTAAATACCAATGGTATCGTCATCGAGAGCCGCTGCCACATATTGTCCGTCCGGAGAAAAGTCAACACCATTGACGTTCGTTCCTGTGTTAACAGAACGAACATTGGTCCAAGTACTCGCATTCCAAATGCGGACAAAATCATCCTCTGAACCGGTTACGATAAATTCACCATTTGGAGAAAAATCCACGCCGTAGTAATCGTTGCTGGAACTGGTTGTAAATTCATTTTGAAAATTAGGGTTTCCAATTGCCCACCCGTCATTAAAGTCGGAAGTTCCATCCCCGTCACGGTCTGGGCAACCGTCCTTGTCAACCGTAGAGGTTCCTGCTGCCCATGGACAATCATCCGAACTGTCTTGGACGCCGTCTCCATCCGAGTCGGCTGCAAGAGCCATTGGAAGGAACAAGGAGGCGATGAAGAGAAAAGAAAGAAATGCGGAACGGTTTTTCTTTTTGAAAGAGCCTGTCCGGTAGGGAGCCATACTCTTGGGAATAATTTCAACATAAAGGGTTTATTGTTTCAATGCTCAAACAAAACATCATCAAACTAACGCACAAAGTCTTGAACAAGATGGCGCCTGTCCTTATTCATGGGCGGAGACATTCCCAAGGTTAATGTCGCCGCTCAAGACCGAATACTTTTGCATTTGTTGAATCATTATGATTGGGCGGATCGATACGTTGTCCCTCAAACCATGACGCGCCCAGGGATTGCTGAAGCATGTGCACAGCATCCTCCAAACGTGAGCAGAACCATGCGAAACTTACTCAAAGATGGAATGGTTGAGGAACATACTCGGTCCATTCAAGGCGTGGAGCGAAGACAAAAAACCTGGCAGTTGACCGAAGACGGCAAAGCCCTTGGTGAGCAACGGCATAACGTCTTGAATCAAACAAAAATACTCATCCGCAATGTTGACGGTGAACTTTTAGAACTCAAAGCAGAAGAGGCAGGCTCACATCTCCAAACTGAGTTGACGCTCCTTCAAATCCTCCTTCACGCACAACACGAAGGCGTGCTAACCTACGGAGATATTCGTTTTGGAAACATTCGTCGGGCTGATGATGATGTTTTCCCAGCACCTGGGCGGTTAATGCCGCTGGTTGGAGTTCACGCGACCTATGCGACCGCTCCTCCTGTGACACGGCCAGTTTACGGGCGAGATGAAGAGTTGAAGTTGCTACACACTTGGTTTGATGACCGAAGGCCATGTATGGTCGTCCATGGAATTGCGGGCATTGGGAAATCAACCCTTGTTGCACATTGGCTTGAACAGCACATGGAACAACATCAGAATCTTTCTGTTTGTTGGTACCCCTGTCAACCATGGGATCAAGCCTTAGGACTTGCAACAAGTCTGCTTCATCGCTTTGGAATTGACGAATCTCACGACCCTTATCGCCTCATCGAAACATTACCTCTTACGCCCGGGGCGGAAATGGATGTTGATGCATGGCGACGCCGCCTGCTCGCCTACTTGACGGATGCGAGCACAATTCGTGAACGGTTCAAAGACAGGGCTGGAGGGCCACCACCTTACTGGCTCATCGTTTTGGACGATATTCACCATGTGTCAAAGGAGGCAAGCCATCTCTTGGGTGCGTTGCTCCAAATCGCACAGAAAGCACCACTACGAATGGTATTCATTTCACGAACTACACTGAATGTTTACGACCGGAGAGACGTTCATATTCGCGATAATGTTCGTGAATTACCGCTTTCTGGTCTTTCTCTTGAAGCGACTGAAGCATGGATTTCGGCACTGGATGTTGAACAGAACACCCCGATTCCAGAAGTTCATGCGGCTACGGGAGGCCACCCACTGGCTCTTGAATTGTTAGAAATTTACGGCCAACCAACCCATCGCGATTGGTTACGGTTCCTTGACGAGGAGATTCTTGCACGGCTACCAGGGCCTGAGCTAGAGTTGTTGTCCACTCTTGCCGTAGCCGAGTCTCCGGTCAAGTGGGAAGTACTTGCAGACAGCACTGGATGGAACGGCGCCCCCCCTGAGAATTTGTTACAGCACGGATTGCTTCTTGAATTGGAACAGGGCATGTGGCTTCACGATGCCCTCAAAGAACGATTACTCCGTGATGTGGGAGAAAACAAAGCGGCCCGCAAAGCAAAACTTGGTTGATTAAAAGTCGTCAGCCGACATAAGCTCGTCAATCCACTTGAGGAGAGCAGGCTTGGGCATAGCGCCGGTTTTTTGACCGACAATGGTTCCATTTCGGTACATGAAAAGTGCAGGGATGCTTCGGACTCCGAGACGGCCTGCTGTGGCGGAATTAGAATCTGTGTCTACTTTAGCGACGAGGATGTCGCGCTCTTCGGATACAGCCTGAAGTACGGGGGCAATGGCCTTACATGGGCTGCACCAAGGCGCCCAAAAGTCAACAATGACCCATTCGCTGTCGCTCACTGCTGCATCATATTCGCTATCGGTAACGTTCCTTACTTCACCCATTGACTCACCAAAACGCCGTTGAGAAGACCCATTATGAGTCTTTGGACTGTTCCAGATGGGCGGAAAGGGAGCAAGCCTCATGAGACACGGCCTCTTGGATTGCGTTAAGGGATACCATGATCATTGCACCAAGTGTACTCACGGCTAACTTATCCGCACTTGCTGGAGATTGTACCGAAGCCCTTGATGCAGGCCTAAATTGGCTGCATCTTGACGTCATGGATGGGAATTTCGTCCCCAACCTCACCTTCGGCCCACCGGTCATTCGCTCCCTTCGAAAGGCAGTCGGACCCGATGCCATTTTCGACGCTCATTTGATGATTGAAAACGCCGAAGAGTCGTATCAGCAATACATCGATGCTGGGTGCAATCATCTTTCCATCCATGTTGAAGCCGTCACTCACCTGCACCGAGCCGTTACTGCAATCCGAGAAGCGGGCGCTACTGTAGGCGTTGTTCTCAATCCGGGAACACCTGTCGAAGCAGCACTGGAAGTGCTTGAAGAACTGGACATGGTACTCGTCATGAGTGTTAATCCAGGGTTTGGGGGCCAGTCGTTCATTCCCAGTGTAGAAAAGAAAATTCGTACCCTGTCAAAGGCCATCAAGGCGCAAGTGGCTTCGGGAGGCCGCCCCGTCCAAATTCAAGTGGATGGTGGCGTGAAAGCACACAACATCGCTATGCTCCGCGAATGGGGAGTTACCAACTGTGTAGTGGGCTCGGGCCTCTTTAATCAAAAAGCAAACGTGGCAGATAACCTCGCCATCATCCATGACGCATTGCAATGATGGAGGGGTCAACATCAAGTTGCTTGTCGTGACCTTGCTCTACCCCTTGCCTACAAATGTGAGCAGGGGTGTCTTTGTTGAAGACCATGTTAAGTTGCTACGAGAAGCCGGACATGAAGTCCGAGTTATCAATCCGCTACCGTGGATGCCAAAATTCACAGAAGCGCGTCGTTCAACACTTGCCGGAGTCTCGAAGGCTCCACGTACTTGGATACGCAATGAACAGGCAATTTTTGCTCCCCGCTTCTTTGCCTTGCCTAACCATCCCTATCCGTCACTAACTCGCTGGAATTTAGGGCGCAAAGCCAAGAGTGTCGAGCGCTTTTTGGGTGAATGGCGACCTGACGCAATCGTATGTCACACCTTGTGGCCCGCAGGTGTTCTCGCCGAGCGGTTGGCTGAGCGTTGGAATATTCCTTGGACCGGCGTGGTTCATGGCTACGACTTTGATGTTGCTTTGCACGACAAAAGTATTGGAAAACATGTGCGGCGTGCCGTTGCTGGGTGTGATGCCCTCGTATGTGCTACTGAGCGACTGCATGATGTTGCAGCCGGTCTTTTATCACCGCCACGGGAACTCCGGACCGTACCTTGTTCAACTGAAATCGGGCGAGATTGGGCTCGAGAATTGCGTTCCTGGCGAGGTCGATGGCGAAAGGATGCGTTGGATATTCTGTTTCCAGCCGACCCTCGCCGCCCTGAAAAACAGCACCTACTCGCTTTAGAAACCGGAGAGGAAATGGAACATCGCGGATGGGTCGTTGGGGTTACGCATCTCAAACAACAACCTCGTAACATCGTTCACGACCGAATGATGGTTGCTGATGTTACGTTAATCACTTCAAAAAGAGAGGCTGGCCCCTTAGTTGCGAGAGAATCTCTGCTCTGTGGAACTCCTGTTGTCAGCGTAGATGTTGGTGAAGTCGCAACCTATCTGCCCGAGGCGTGGGTGTGTGAGGCGACCCCTTCGGCACTTGCTGACGGTATTGAGGCTGCACTTCGAGAGGGATGGACCAAGGAAGCATCTGTTCAGGAAACACTCGCCTTTGCTTCAAACGAAACGGTCATGCTTGCTTGGAACGAATTGCTTTCAACCCTCGTGGAACGAACATAAACAACGGTAAACCGAAGACCCACCAGTACGTATGGGTCACAAAACCTACAACGGCAAATGTCGTACACAGGACCATCAGTAGCCAATCGTCTCGCCGTTGATTCACTTCCTTGAACGAACCACTCATCGCCCACGAAAACAGAAGAAGGAAGGCAGCAGTCATGCTGCTTGCGATGGCGGCGCCGTAAAGCCGTTGAGTTGAATTTGATGGGAGGGCAAGAATGAACAATGCCCCTAGAATAACGGCAACCGCCAGAACTACGACGATAAATTGAGTGAAACGCCATGAGTTCGCCCCGGCCATCAAAGCAGTGTATGTTGGTGTAGCCATTAGCGTCATTGCCCATCCAAACAGCAGCACATAGAACAGGTCGACCGCCGATGCACCATATGTGGAATCCAGATACTCTGACGGAAACGCTATCGGGGCAAAAACAGCTACTAAAAACGCCCCACCGAAGAGCCCAAACGGCAGCAATCCAAAAGACATGTCAGCCGCTTTTTCCATTTCTTGATGATATCGTAACTCATCATCCCTTGATGCGCCGAGTACTGGAAGTAACGCTGCCCTCATCGCTGCGGGAACTACCAATCCAGCCAACCAAGCCAATTGTGCGACGTGGAAAACGGCAGCCACCTCACTTCCTTGACTTCCTGCGATCATAAATTTTTCAATTCGCACAACATACGGAAGAACTCCGAGAGTAATTGCAAACGGTAAGGCTGCATACAAGAGCGCCTTGTTTGAAGCCCATGATGGGTGAAGGTGGGTCCAATCCCTTGATTCCGAATTGCTCGGCGACTGTAACATGACCAAGGCCAGCGCAAGGAGCCAACCAACGACTGCGCCTGCAAGGAAGACAGCCGTATATGCTACGACTGAGGTACTTCCCTGATAGAATAGGGTCACGTAACCAATTGTGGTTACCAAACGCTCTGCGACTTTTGAAGCCGCTTCTAAGCGCGCCTCTCCTAGCACTCTTAACCCGCTTCTCGGGGCGTAAGAAGCAACGTGAGCCAGTGCAATGAGTCCAGCAAATATCAGTATTAAGGATGGCGGAGTGAGATTAATCCAGCGTTCCGGATGGAGGGCAAGAGCGACGACCACAAATGGGATACTTACCAGCAATTGTAAGCGATAGATTCGCCATATTGCAGATGAAACCAATTCTGGGGCTCGGCTACCGTCTCTTGCAAGAAGGGTTGGAAGGCCTAAATCGATGACGAGGAAGAGCGATGCAAATAGGTCAATGGCGAGGACCATCCAGCCGTAATGCTCAGCGAGTAAAGCATGGGTGAGGACGATTTGTCCGATGAAGGCAAGAGCAACTGCAACCAGGTCGGCTCCAACAAGCCATCCCGCATCACGGCCACTTGATGGGCGACGTGGTGGTGCTGGAGCGCCCATGTTCACTGCTGGCGTTCGTCGCTTTCAAGCCCTGCGTATATTTTCCTGAGCGGGTATCAATCCTCTACCCTCCACTCCCAAACGCTAACTTGACCTTTTTCTCCTTCTGTGCGACCCTTCTGATGAATGAAGGGTGACTTGCGCAAAGCGCGCTGAAGAATGTGAGCGCGCACTTCGCGCCCTTCTTGATTGAGTGCTGTGATAATCTCCGGTGTCGAGGCTGGCCCGTTTAGCCGCAACCAGCCTACAATCCAATTTGCTTGTTCGCGATTAGCGTTTCGCTCTTCGCTCCAACGAGATGGCCGAACCATGGGTAAAGGTCACGTCAAGCGCTGATGAATCTTTGTAGAGTGCAAGGGTTCGTTAGAACTCAAGCTGAACGGCCTTCGTCATACATTTGGCGAAGACTGCCGTCTTGAAGCATCTCCATAGCAATGTCTGACCCGCCAATAAGTTCTCCGTTAACGAAGATTTGAGGCATGGTTGGGAAGTCTGACCAGGCGCAGATGGATGGAATTGCAGCTGGACTGCTAAGCACGTTGAGTGAAGCGAAATCTTC
>TARA_B110000444_G_scaffold97003_1_pt1 | contig 130423 bp, 94 predicted proteins | sample TARA_B110000444 | Tara Oceans TARA_B110000444 (sample SAMEA4398370) | marine metagenome | biome: Polar Biome; feature: [SRF] surface water layer (ENVO:00010504); material: water (ENVO:00002006), including particulate matter (ENVO:01000060) such as... | depth 5 m | reverse complement strand
GTGCAAGGCGGTAAACCAACCGGTAGGTAATGGGTCCTCGTGCGACGACAGAATGAACACGAGACAACCAACCTTCTGGACAGCAAACCCTGACGCTGGGTCAGGCCCTCGAGCATTGCGATGAAAAGGGCCGTTACGCGTCGGGGTACAGCTCTTCGTAGATTCTCATACCGTTCTAAACTGCTTTCTTTCACTTCAAAAGAAGCGATGCAATCAAAGAGCGGTTCATTCCACATCGATTCATGACCTCTGCTCGGCGATTTCGCTGCTGTCTTGTTGGAGGAACTTTTGACAGACTTCATGCTGGACATCGTTTGTTGCTCAATGCTGCATGTAAAAACTCAGATTCTGTAGAGATTCACATAACTTCAGACGTCATGGCAGAGGGGAAATCTCCTTTCATTCAATCTTTTGATGACCGTATGGATCAATTGCTGAATTGGGCGGAAGGATATTCAAATTGTAAAATTTCTGTTCACCAACTCAATGATGTCCATGGCCCAGCCCCTCAACATCCAACTGCAGATGCAATTGTCGCAACACCGGAAACTCGCGGCATGTGTCGTTCGATAAACGAAGAGCGGGAGAAAAATGGATTGATTGAATTGCATATCATTGAAGTCATGCATCTTGACAGCATTGAGGGAGGAATCATTAGTTCCTCTGCAATTAGAAACGGTCACATGGATCAAGAAGGGCACCCCTGGATGTCTGAGAAAATACGTAACAGTCACTTGAAAATGGCGGCTGCTCTGGATGAAGAACTCAAAACGCCAATGGGAATATTGTTTGAAGGGCCTGAAGACGACCCCGAAATTGGGATGGCAGCTGCTTTGGACGGACTCCCTACACCTCACGGAGCAATAATTACCGTAGGTGATGTTACCACGAAAACAATGCTCGAGATGGGTCTCACTCCGGACATAGCCCTCATCGATGGATTCACCAAACGAGCAAAACTTGATGAAGAACTCCAAGTAAATCCAAGTATTTTCCACCACCATCTCCATGCCGAAAACCCTGCTGGATACCTCACGCCATCTCTGCATGAAGCGATAGCAAAAGCATTACTCGCTGAGGAAACTCTGGTGCTAGAAGTCGACGGTGAAGAGGATTTAGCACCTCTTGTGATTCATTGCCTTGCTCCAATTGGAACGCTCGTCCTGTATGGGCAACCAAGAAAAGGGGTCGTTGTCCAGTATACCTCATTAGAAGTGAAACAACGCTGTCGACATCTCTTATCTCTGTTTGAAGTGGTATCATGAGTGACGAAAATCCAATGGTGAGCATCACGGTATGTGTCCGTGATGGTGTGGATTGGATTGATGGATGTTTAGAATCACTCATCGCACAATCCTACAGGCCGTTGGAAGTGATTGCCATCGATGACGGTTCCACAGATGGTTCAAGAGAGAAATTACTTGATTGGAAAGAAAGAACTGGCGAAGTTCCAATTCTCATACTCACACAAGAAGCAAAAGGATTGTCTGCTGGTCGACAAAAAGCGGTCGAGCAGGCAAAAGGAAAATGGGTCGCAATTACCGACATTGATGTTCGACCTGAACCTGACTGGATCAGCAATATGGTTTCCGAAATCCATCCGATTGATGGCCAAGAGAAAATTGTGGCCGTTACTGGAAGAACAATCTTTGAGCATGAAGGGGACATCGTGAGTCGGGTACGTTCAGTTGAAATTGCAACGAAATATCGTTCAAGACCGCGACGTACAAGTCTAGCCAATGGCCCCTGCTCCATGTTTGAAAGAGAAAGCTTACTCGAAATAGGAGGTTTCAACCCCGAATGGTATCATGCAGAAGATATGGAGGTAAGCCTTCGGCTCATTTCCAAAGGTGGAGCGATAATCTACGCACCAGACGCAGTTGTTCATCACGTCCCAGAGGTAGAATCTCCACGATTTTTAGCAAAACGAAGACGTGATGCACGGGCACACATGCGGATAGTACGCCACTTTCCTCGAAGTAAACGGAAAGGTCCGGGATTAGATTTTATTGGCAGTTCAACACTTGTCTTGACGATTTTCCCACTTTGGGTAATGGCCCTCATCTCTGGAATTCCTTTCTTCTTTTCACTCATTACTCAACCAGATTGGACATGGGAGGATGCTAAAATACGATGGCAGACTCAACTTTTACTGGCAACAATTTGTTTGATGGCCTTGCATGAATTCATCCTATGGAGAGGACCACTTGGCGTGGTTAATCGAGGGGCTATCAAACAAGGTAAATGGTCTCTCGTGGCTATTTTCAAAATACGAAACCTCACCCTTCGATGGAGTATTGCCTTGTGGCAGGGTATGCTCCTCGGATTGACCGATGCTCTACGCGGGAAGAACGGTCATCGGAAACTCTTTGGAAAGAAACTCAAATGAGTTCAATCTAAATTTTCGTCGCCTTCTGGAGCGTTTGCAGCCATCAAAAGCGCAAGTCCGAAGGCAATGAGAGCAATACTCATTGAATAGACACCGATATCAATCCAACCGGTGTAAACGATTCCATAAAAGAAGTAGAAGACAAATCCGAGTAGGAGAGACCATGCTCCGAAGAGTTTGTTCCAACCTCCAACTTCAGGGTCAACCAAAGCGGGCCATGTCTCATTGATGAGCAAACCTTTGAACCAGCCGCCGATTCCGGCTTCATCGTTACTGAAGGTACGGAAACCAATCGATGTGATGACTGAGCAAAAGGCGATGAAAACCACATCTGATAGCACAAATTGTGGCGAGTCACTCTTTGTCCCAAAGGCAGAATTTGTTGCTTCAAAGGTGAACAGGCCACCCCAAGAAAGGTGATAAGTTGGATGAATGAATCCGAGAATATTGAGAATAGCAAGGAAAATTCCAAGCATTCCAAGACCGGCATACCAGTTTGCCATTGTTCGTGAAGGATTCAATAACATCGAAACTACACTGTCGGAAGGTTCGCTCTCTTCTGTGCTCATGAACTCGCCCACCTGCCTTTTGGATATAAGAACACCGAAACCTCTAGATTTCTCAATTTATAGATTCTTGAGCATCAAAGTCGTGATTGATGACGATATGGGCGGGTGAAAACTTCTTCCATTTCCGCTTCTGATTCAATCATAATTGAATGAACATCGACATTCTGAGGAATGCAGGAATTGATTTGTTTTGAACGACCATACCGCCCCTTACTGATTGTGCGAGCAGTAATTAAACCGAGCATATCGAGGTTTGAAATCAATCCTGAGACCCTGCGTTGGGTAAGTGCATTATGTCCAATATAGCGGCAAGCCTGCTGATAGACATCGTAAACTTCCCCTGTCTGGATGTTTCGCAGGCCATTCTTTTCATTCAGAAGAACTGAAGCAAGCACGAGTTTCTGTTGACTCGGCAATGATGAGATTACTGGAATCATTTGATCTCGCTCGATTTGATGCTGAGCCATACGGACGTGGCGCTGTGCGACAGTTGAATCACCGTTTTGTTCAGCCTTTTCGGTTGATACGCGAAGCAAATCAAGGGCACAGCGCGCATCCCCGTGTTCTTGAGCAGCTAAAGCAGCACAAAGAGCAATGACGCCATCATCAAGGATTTCTTCTTTGAGTGAGCCCTCTGAGCGCTGTCGTAGAATATCTTGTAACTGAGCAGCATCATATGGGTTGAATACAATATCCAATTGTCCGAGCCTTGAACGGACACGAGGGTCAAGGAAATCTGTAAACTTAAGGTCATTGGAAATCCCAATCACACATGTGCGAGCGGATTTCAGCGAAGCATTGAGGCTGGTAAGATTGTATAAGAGATCATCGCCTACTTTACGAACCAGATGGTCGATTTCATCAAGAACAAGAATGTAAACTCCGCCTTTTTCATCCATGCGACGAACGAGTTCACCAAACACTCGGTCAGTGGGCCAACCTGTGAATGGAATCTCATCAATTTCATGCTCTTCACGTAGAGAGTTTCCGAGGTGAGTCAATACTCGGTATTGCGTATCAATCTGACGGCAATTCACCATAATTGAGCGGACACTCCGATTCTTTTCGGCTCCTTTCTCTTCCAGTTGATTGCAAACAAATTTCGTAACAGCAGTTTTTCCTGCACCTGTCACACCATACAGAGTCATATTGGATGGGATTTGACCGTTTAATGCCTCAACCAAATTGAAAGCAATGGCCTCAATCTCTTTGTCTCGGTGTGGGAGGTGTTGTGGCAAGTGGTCATGGCGTAGGATTTCTTTGTTTATGAACAGTGTTTGACGAGAGAGAAAATCGTCGAAAATGTTTCTGTTCATGTCGGTTGCCCCTTTCTCAATTGCGATATCGAACAGACGCCGAAGTCGGCCTTGCGCGATAATGTGGGTTAGTCCGAGTCCCCCTCATAAGTATGACCGTCGCTCGCAGATGGAGAGAAGGATTTTGATTCTCTTCTCAAATATTTTCTCTATTATAAAGGGTCTAGATTTAAATACAGTTTTTTGTAAAAATAACACAAACTCTTACCGATTTCCGGCTATTTGAAAAAAGAAATTGAAACGAATGACACAGCTCAGAAAGTCCAACCACTTTCCCCATGGACAATCCGAAGGCCATCCTCCGCATGATGGACGTTTGGAGGATGTTTCGGATACACATCAGTAACTGTTGGAACGGGATTTATTCCAGGCTGATCGACAAAGGTATGCGTTATGATGAGCGGGGTGTTTTTCGCACGCTCAGCAAGTGATTGTATATCTGAAGGTTTGTGATGGTGGTCTGAGTCAACCCACTCAGGCAAACCCATTTCTAAAATCGCCATATCTGCTGAAAGGATTTCATTGTGTAGAGATTCACAAGGACCTGAATCCCCACTGTGAACAAAACTTCCGGGCCTTCCAATATTGAAATGATAACCATAAGGGTCAACTGATTCATCATGATAAACTCGAAAACGTTTCCAAGTTAATCCGGATACGAGGGTACCTTCAACTTCAGTTTTCCATTTAACTGTGGCAAATATTTCTTCAAGGCTTCCTGGATAAGCCAACTCGCATAAGTGATACAAATGCTCTTTTACTCCCTTTGAAGCAACAACAGTGAGAGGTTTTTGCATTTCTCTATCTGAAATATATCGCCGTTCAAGGAGAAAGAAAGGAAAGCCAAAAACGTGATCACCGTGAATGTGCGTAATAAAAATGGTTTCAATATCACTCAAAGGAACCCCTGCTCTTCGTAAGCTTGCTAGTGCAGTCGGGGGGCAGTCAATGATATGTTTTCCATCAATCATTGCAAAGGAATGGTATCGTCCATAAGGCATGAAAGCATTTCCAGTCCCTAGCATCCGTACCTCCTGCGCCATGGATTGACGAACAGGACAGACTTCTTCTCATCATCGGTCCAAATGGTTCATCAAATTGTTCTCTTTTGCGATTAAGGCAATCAAAAAAGGAACTAATTTTGAAGTGATGAAAGGACACGTTGGAATGTAGATTCCGCCGAAAGAAGAGCCCCCTCGACGCTTCCATGCATCATATGATCCCCACATTCAAAACCTCCCTCTTTCATTGTTGGTTCTTTCGAAAGACCGCTCTGAGGGCCAAATTCAGGTAAAGCGTGTTCAATATGTTGGATCGCTAAGATACTCCAATCATCGACCTGGGTCCCAAACCAGTCTGTCAATTCCAACAACGCTTTGTTTTGAATCTCTTCTTTTTTCGACAAACCAAGCTTCTGTGCTGCTTCACCAACAATGGTAACGGTAACTAAACTACGGCCATCTGGTGCGTAACTCGGTTGAATATCAGAAGGAACTGCTACATGAGCGATTAATTGGCTTTTGGTTTTGACATCACCGTTGAGTACAATATGTTTGGAAGAGAGGGGTGATTGAGGTGCATCAAAGTGCAACGTCCATACATGACGATTACTCTCTTTTCTATGAGGGTTATATGCATGAACAATGACGTCAAAATTTTGATTTTGGCCGTTTACTGATAACGTGGAATCGTCAATTTGTTTCACGTTTGAATTGAGATGTATTCGCTCAGAACCTAATTGATCGGCAAGAAAACGCGGTGCTGCTGAAATGCCTTCTTTGGGGAGTACCATGTCACCACTGGACATCATTCGGAACACAAAACGAAGCATACGCTCACTTGTTCTCAACTCGTTTTCTAGAAAAATTCCAGAAAAAAGTGGGTGGAAGAACTCATCAATCATCGATTGTGAAAAACCTCGCTTCAAGAGCCATGCTTCGGAGGATTCATCGCCTTCAGAAAATACGTTCGAGAGAGGTCCGCGTCGGACTTTCGCTCGAAGGAAAGCAATTCGAAGCAGATTAAAAGGAGATGCAAAACCGTTCAATCCGGTAAGCAAACCCTGCACTGGTCGCCGAAAAGGGTCTGCTAAACGCCAAAATTTGGCTTTCTGTTCTTTCTTCTTAACGACGATTGCTCCGGGTTCAAAGGCTTTGGCTCCAAGGAGTTTAAAATCAAAAACACGCTGAGAAGTGGGATAAGCAGTTTGCATGACATGAAAGCCGTGATCAATTAGGAAACCGTCAACATGGTCGGTGAGCATTCGCCCACCAACATGGCTCTCACGCTCAAAAACCTGTACGTTAATTCCGGACTCTTTGAGTAATAGAGCGCAACGTAATCCTGCAATTCCTGCTCCAATGATAGCAACTGATTGCATCACTGACCACCTCAAATATTCAGTTTTGTTTTGAACTCTTCCAAGAATGGGCCCATTGATTGAATAAGAAGTGCATCTGGATGAGTCCGAATCACTAATCCGTCGAGATACATGAGAGCGCGAATAATTGGGAAGGCCTCTTCACCAAAGTTTGCTCCTGCATGCTCAACAGCAGCACGAACTGTTTTCATCATAATTCTCGTTAAACTCTGCTCTCCAACTGGTTTGAGTTCAAAGTCCTGATAGATTTCCGTCATTGTTGAATAATACTTTTCGAGTTTTTTTGGTTTTGGAGGTAACTCGGTCATCGAAAGCAAAGCAGTAAATGCTTCGTTTCTTTCTTGGCGTGAGAGATGGTCAAAAAAGGTGAATAATGAATGAGCGACATGCTGTGGTGCATGACAGATTGCCCCATTATCAATAAAGACAAACTTTCCATCCGTGTCGATAATACAGTTACCAGGGTGCAAATCTCCATGGAATGTTCCAATTCCAAACAAATAGGCTCCATGGATTCTAAAGAATTGAAGGAGGAAGTCCCAACTCAACGCCTTCTTTTCAATCCCCTCTTCCAGTGACATACCTTCAATAAATTCTGATACAAGGATATCTTCATTCGAAAGTTCGGGATAATATATTGGGAACCTCAGTAAAGACATGTCAAAATTCTTAGCCACGGAGGATTGAATCTCTTTCAGTTCATTAGCACCCAGAATCTCATTACGAAGGTCGAGTTCTCTTAGAGTGTAATCTGCAACGTGGTTAATGAGAGCCATTGGATTGCCTACTTTCCGTAATTTGGGGGCGAAAATAAGGAAAATTCGCAGCCAGCGTCTCATACGAACGACTTCTTTTTTGAATTCTACAGCATTTGTTTGCTTGATGAATTTAATGACAACCTCTTCTCCGGATTTTAGTCGCCCACGATGTACTTGACCGACAGAGGCTGCGGCAAGTGGCTCATCATCAATAAATTCGAAGGCGTCAGAAAAACCAGCTGGCGCTTTCTTTGCTATGGTTTCATGAAGGTTTTCCGACTCAATAGAGGCAGCATGCTGATACAATTGCTGTAATTGCCGACACTTTTCAACACCTAATAAGTCGGGTCGAAGAGCAAAGATTTGAGCGAGTTTTACTGCAATAAGTCCCTGTTTTTGGATCCAATCGAGGTCTGCTGGTTTTTTGCGCAATATTTGACGCATAAACCGAAAGAATGTCAGCATTCGCATAACGTTCACCACATTCTTTTTTGGATTGCCTCATTCAGATTTTTCTTCTAAATCTTCATCAACAAAAATCAAGGTATAACGCCATGTAGGCCCATCGTCTTCTTCCAACATCTCTCGTCGAATACGAACATTTCCTGTTTCAGGGTATCGCGCCATAAGTGCTCCTTCGATAATACCGTCGTCGAGCTCCCAAAGTGGAAGAGAATCGGTTTCACCAATCTTTTCCGGATGAGCAAGTTTGACGATGATATGGAAGAAAGGGTCACTATCGTAATCCAACTCGCCCAAACCTGCATGCTCCCACCAGTCCATCAGTTCGCTGAGATACTCAACATGGCCTTCGATTTTTCGAAGACTAAACGTTAATTCTTCACCGATTCTTTGACCAACTTGACGCAGCATTGTGTTTATGTCAATACCGAGTTGATTGAGACTGAGCACAGTCCCATCTTGCAGTGCTGCACGGGCTTGGTTGATTTCCTTAGTTGAATCAAGGAAGGACTTAGGATTGAAAGGAGTATCGTTTTCGGGCAATTCAGTGCTGACTTCAAGAGCGTTTCTAAACTGGTCGAGGAATGAACCTTGTCCTACAGTTAATCGGAGTGGGTCAACAATACGTTCTTCTGTGAATCGCTTCTTTGCGCTTTCAAAATCAACTGCCTTACTCCAAATTGCTGAGACAAAATCTGAGTGCGAACTGCTAAACACGTCTGAATGAATCACTAATGCTGCATCCTCGCGCCCTCTACCCACAGGATTTTCCTCAACATGAAGGAATTGAATAACTTGATTCATGTCTTGAAGAACTCCCAGTGAACTTATTTCATCTGTATGGCGGATTTCAATCGAGTCATCGAGTTGGTCATAAAATCGCGTTGTTCGACGATCAAGTTGAGCAAGAACGGTAACGACGACTCCTCTTTTTGCTGCTGAATTAACTTCTTCTAATCCAGAAGAGCGGCACAAGTGAAGGATTCCAAACCGGCCAAGAAGAAGAACAAGTCGTTCTTCAGCCTCGTCAGCAAAATTAGCTATCTTCTTGTGGATATGTTCTCGCCCTTTGAGGACTGCAAAACGGGCGTTTGTATCGGCTGTTAGCGACTCGTCTTCTTTATCATAATCCGGTTTTGCACCCGACATGAGTTTCTCAAATGACTGGCTCGTTCGGTCGATGCGCTCTCGTTGATCCTTGATAAGGCGCTCAAACAAGACTGGCAGAGAGGAGCAGGAAAAGCGCATTGGTCTGTCAGCAGTAACGCTAACAAGGCCGATTTCGGTCAACCGTGAAAGGGAATTGTATGCGTCCAATCGATTCGTTCCTAATTTTTTAGCCAATTCACTTGCTTTGAGTTCTTTGGAAGAAGAGAGAATGACTACCGACTTGGCCTCACGTTCGGACAAGCCTGCATCTTGGAATAATTCAGCCCAATTCATTTCATGGTCCCTCCAGAAGAGAGTTCACTGAAGGCGTCGAGGATTCGGGCAACGTGCCTTCGTGGCCTAAACAGCCAATCATAACAGTAATGCACAGACCTATCTGGTCCTATCAAGAACGAGGACTTAGCGGGGAATAATCCGAGATGTATCGGTACGCCGTATGCATCAGCAACTTCTCTCTCAGGGTCGCTCAAGAGAGAGAAAGGCAGTTCCAATTCTTTCTTGAAGCGACGGTGATCTTCGAGTGAATCTTGACTGATACCAATGACCTCTACAGGAGGTGTGAGTGATTGGAAGAGGTCATATTGTTGTTTGAAAGTGAGGCAACCACGTTTACAGGTTGGTGAGCCGTCTTTGGCGTAAAAGAACAAGACTTTCCATTTACCGTCATAATCAGCTAGCGAGACCATTTCTTCTGTCGAAGATGGCAGTGTAAAATTCGGGGCTTTTTCGCCTACAAGTTGACTTCCCATATACATCCCTCAAGAGTCCGGCATGTAAAGTGGTACTATGCTTGTTCTGGAATAAGGTGGCCCATTCTCTCTGCCTTAGTAGAAAGGTAATGGTTGTTCGTTTTGCATCGGCCGCTAATGTGTGGTAGTCGTTCTTCAATTTGAATCCCGTTTGAGCGCAATCCTTCAATTTTGAGAGGGTTGTTCGTCATGAGCCGAACGCTATCTACGCCGACTTGCTTGAGCATGTGTGCGCTGAAATCGTATTCACGTCCATCCGCTGGAAGGTTGAGTGCGAGATTCGCATCAAGAGTGTCGTATCCGACGTCTTGGAGCGCGTAGGCTCGTATTTTGGCTTCAAGTCCAATTCCTCGACCTTCTTGTCGCATGTAGACAATAGCGCCACTACCTTCTTCTTGGATTCGTGCCATTGCAGCCTTTAGTTGAGGTCCACAGTCGCACTTTAAAGATCCAAATGCATCACCAGTAAGGCATTCTGAGTGAATTCGAACTAACGGAGATTTCGTGGAGTCATCGAGACCCACGGAGAGTATAGAATGCTCTGCTCCTTTATCATCGACAAACACACGTATTCGGAAGTTTCCCTGTTCGGTAGGGAGCATTGCATCAGACTTAATTTCGGAAGGATTGATTTTTTGCTTCATGTATCTACATACCTCGATTTAGATATAAACGAGTGTATGAATCCTTGGTTTTCAAAAACACTTCTTTATATCCTCGGTTGGTAAATGTAAATCTATGCACACAGTGGACTGCGATGTAGGTGTAGCGGCAATTGTCCGACAAGCGCGGTCCATTCTACTGGTCAAAGAGGCACACGGCCGCTACAAGGACTGCTGGGGACTTCCGAAGGGATACGTGAATGAAAACGAACTTCCAAGCCACGCCGTCTTGCGAGAGCTCCAAGAAGAGTGCCTAGTCAAAGGCGAAATACTTGGAGTTCAAGCCATTCGTGAACGTTTAAACAACGGGATACCAGCAATTTTCATCGCTTACAGAGTCCAGTTACTCGAAGGTGAAATGCCTTCACAAGGCGAAGAAGTATCTGAGGTTCGTTTTGTTCACTCGGAGGAATTTGATAAACTTGAATGGATAAGCGATGCTATGCTGTCAATGGCGAAATCAGCAGTTAATTCAAACCAATCCTTGGAAACAATCGACTACCAAAACGAACGGGGTCATCCTTACATGCTCCATACTCTATCCAAGAAATGGGGGGGCGAAGCATGAACTCTAAACTCATAGACAGAGTCCGCTCTTGTAATGACCAACCGATTAACAACGATGGTAAATACGTCCTTTACTGGATGATTGCTAACCGCAGATTAAACTACAATGCTGCTCTTGAATACGCCGCTGAAATGGCTGTGTTGCACAATGTTCCACTTCTCGTACTCGAAGAAATATCCACAAGTCACAAATTCTCAAACGATCGGGTTTGCACCTTCATGATACAAGGAATGCTCGAAAATATTCAACTATTCAAAGACAATAATATTCGCTATATTCCTTGGGTTGAAACCCCATTGAGTGGAATGAGAGGAATTCTGCATGAACTCTCAAACGAGGCAGTAATGGTCATCACGGACGACTATCCGACATACTTCCCGCTCAAGGCAGTCCGTCATGCGAGCAAAACCTCAAATCGCAGAGTTGTTGCAGTCGATTCAAATGGCGTGTTCCCCATGTCATGGAGCGAACGCCCGTATCCAACTGCTCATGGCTTCAGACGTTTTGTTCATGAACGATTCGTAGAATGTATGGAGACCTGGCCCCAACATCATCCGATTCCTGAAGGCAAAGATGTCTGGCTTGATGATGAATTATTCCGTCAACTCTCTGAAAAATGGCCTTTCCATGTAACTCCATTTGAATGGCTATGGAGAGTAGGAGAGGTAGGAAGTTCTGGTCGAGAAGCATTGTCAACAATAGACATCGACCACACAGTTCCCGCTGTGCCTCATGCGACGGGTGGCCGAAGCACCAGTGTTCGAATGATGCACGAATTCCTATCAAATCGACTGTATCGGTATGCAGATGACCGAAATGCTGTGAGCAAGCCCGCTACCAGCGGACTCTCTCCTTGGTTTCATTTTGGCCATTTATCTACTGTTGAAGTTATCCAACAAATCCTCCAAGCTAATGCATGGGACCCGGAATCAATCCAAACTTCACGCAGGGGTGCTCGCGAAGGTTGGTGGAACCTCGATCGAGCAGTCGAAAGTTTCCTCGACCAAATCATAACATGGCGAGAATTAGGTTTCAACAATGCATACCATAATCCAGAACATGACAAATACGAATCAATTCCAAACTGGGCAAAAACCACACTGCTCGAACATGCGAGTGATGAGCGAGTTCAATATACATTTGAACAAATCAAGGAAGCAGATACTCATGATGAGATTTGGAATGCAGCACAACGACAATTGTTACGTGACGGAATAATCCACAATTATCTTCGGATGCTGTGGGGAAAGCGCATTCTCGAATGGTCCCCATCACCACAAATAGCTGCTGAATGGATGATTGAACTCAATGACACGTATGCGTTGGATGGACGTGATCCAAACTCCTATACAGGCATCTTTTGGGTTCTCGGCAGACACGACCGTGCTTGGGGCCCTGAGCGTGCGATTTTTGGAAAAATCCGATACATGTCATCTGCGAATACCCGCCGAAAGTTCGACCTCAAGCCATATCTGCAAGAATTTCGTTAAAGAGGTGAAGCCATGGAATACAATCATTCAACCAAGGTCGTAACGAATGTAGAAGATACCTTTGCATGGCACGAAAGGCAAGGCGCCTTTCGAAGACTCATGCCGCCGTGGGAAAAAGCTGAGCAAGTTGGTAAACTTTCTTCACTCGAAAACGGGACACGGTTAACGTTCAAAATCCCTATACTCGGCCCTGTTCACATGAAATGGGTTGCAGAACATTCAGGATATAATCCACCTCATGCTTTTGAAGACACTATGGTTAGTGGACCTTTCAAGAAATGGCATCACGTTCATTCATTTATCGAAACCGAGGATGGTGCATGTCGTGTCGATGACCACGTGCAGTATACGCTACCAATGGGGATACTTGGTCGAGTTTTTGGTAGTGGCAACATCAAACGCCGATTGAAAAGAATGTTTCGTGCTCGTGAAATTCGTTTGGTTAAAGATGCAAAAAGATTTCAAGATTTTGCGCACATGAAGAGGAAAAAGATTCTCATTGCAGGCTCTTCAGGCCTCATTGGAAGACAACTTATCGCCTTTTTCGATACCGTAGGTCATGATGTTTGGCGACTGGTCCGTAAAGAGCCTAAAGGCAAAGAGATATTTTGGAAGCCAAGTGAAGGGAAAATAAACTCAGAAGACCTCGAAGGGTTTGATGCAGTAATACATCTTGGTGGAGCCGGAATTGGAGATAAGCGCTGGACTAAGAAACGAAAAGTGATTCTCGAAGAGAGTAGAACCAAAAGTACAGAACTTCTCTCATCGACCTTATCAAAATTGGAAAAGAAGCCGGAAGTGTTCATTGTTGCTAGCGCCATTGGCTTCTATGGAAGTCGTGGCGATGAAGAACTCACCGAGAACTCGGACCTTGGTGAAGGATTTCTTCCAGAATTATGCCAGGCTTGGGAACAATCAGCTCAACCAGCAATCGATGCTGGGATTCGTACGATTCATTGCAGGACCAGTTTAGTCTTGGATGCAACCGGCGGAGCCTTACAAAAGATGCTCCTACCTGCGCAACTCGGAGCAGGTGGCCCTATTGGCTGGGGTAAGCAATGGTATTCTTGGATGTCAATGGATGACCAAGTGTATGGCATACATCACGTCATGATGACTCAAGAATGCGAAGGAATCTACAATTTCTCATCCCCTAATCCCCTTCGCCAAAAGACTTTTGCAAAAGTATTGGGTAAGGTCCTATGGAGGCCTTCATTCATGCCCGTTCCCCCATTTGGCATTTGGTTCTTGTTCGGTAAAATGGGTGTTACGCTTGCAACTGACAGTGCGAAAGTAATGCCAAACCGCCTCCTTGAAAGCGGATATAATTTTGAGTATCCAACACTCGAACCAGCCCTTCGTGATGCACTCGGGAAATGGAACGATTAGACCCGCTCATACGATGATTTTATTCTACTCGATTACCGAAAGTAACCTCTAAACTTGCTCTCTCAATTCAGATACAGCAGAATTGAAGACGATGTTTCCACGATGCACCACCTTCTTTTGCCAAACACTATCTTTTGGATTAAAAGTTCTCAGCATTTCGAGCCGACTCCAGTGCCGTTTTGCCTCTTGTTCTGATGAATGGTTGCCCCATTGAGTCCAACGGTTCTCGGACCTGCTTGCCCGAATCACTTTGATCGGACTAAATGTTCCAAATTCTTGAGTGATTGAAGTCCAATTTATATCTTCATACCTGCCTTCTAGGCCTTGATGGAAATCGCCAACAATTTGGTATCCAACACCAGCATTAGGGTCAAGGCTTTCCACATGGCCTGGAAAGAGAACACTCAATGTGTCCAACTTAGATTTCGATGTATCGGGTGAAACAAGTAGTGTGTCATGTCCACTTGGACCTAGGCCGGTATGCAAGTCAATGGCCCAAACATGGGAGACTTGTTTGAGGTTTTTATCAAGCCATTCAAGAAGAAGTTTCGGCCCGGGTTGTAAGCTCTTCCCACCAAATTGAAGGGCTTTAGGATACTCATATTGCCCTTCTGCAACCCATTGTTTAACATTGTTAAAACCATGACGCAAAACTAATTTCAAGGCTCTAAACATAAAGAATCGGTCCCTCTTTTTAGGTGGAGTTGTCGGATTAAAGAATTCCCGAATGTGTTCATAACCTTGAGGAACGCCTGAATATGATTGTTCAGACCGTAAGAAATTACGATTCAAATCCACATTGTTTTCATTAAATCGTCTCCACCATGCCATGCCATATGGATTGACTGAATGGATGAAAATCACGGCATAATCATCAAAGGAATCCTGATTTGAAATTTTATCCATAAGAGATAATTGAATTGCACTACCAGGGTAGGCTTCCACACCATGAATACCAGAACTGGAGAGTAATACTTTGCCACTTTCCAATGAACCAATTACAGCCACATCGATGGCCAGTTGTGATTTTTCAGGACATTCCAAATTTAGCATTAATCTTTCATGGCGAACGACATGGTTTACTTTAAGTTCATCACAAGCAATAGAAAATCTGCCGGCAGCCTCTGAGTAAGACTTGGAAAACCATCGATTCGACATTGATGATGTTACTCGCATGAAGGTTTTGATGCTTCGCAATTTATGTTCGAAATGTTACACCGTGTGGGTAAAGAAAAATCACTTCAGGTTTGGTGACAGTAATGTCGAAAAAGCGATTTGCATTTTGCGATAGAAGTTGAGTGTGAGTCGACGACTGAGAACATCTCCGTTACGACGAACTGCTTCACTAAGAATTGCGTTGTAAGAAGCAAACATCAACCGTGGTGATCGGCGGGCATCTTTGTCCAATAATGGTAAGAGGCCAAGTGCGTTTTTACGATGCGCTTGAATATGGTCGATGTAATGACGCATGAAATTTTGCCACGATTTGGTACCTGCGAGAGTTGGGTGTTTTAGGTCACTCTGCTGAATACCAAACTTCGCAAGTTCTTCTGAGGGAATGTAAATTCGGTTTCGTGACAGGTCTTCTTGTATATCCCTCAACACGTTTACCAATTGAAGGAAAATCCCCATCTCGACAGCATGTCGACGTGCATTTGGATCATTGTATCCGTATATTTCAATCAAGCAGAGGCCCACAGTAGACGCAACACGGTAACAGTACTGGCGTAAATCTTCAAAACGTTCGTAAGAGGTATCGAACAAGTCGTCTTCCATGCCGTTGATCAGTTCACGCAAATGAATGACCTCAATGGGATAACGGTTCAATGTGTCAGCAAGTGCGATGAACATCGGTTCCGACATTGGGGAGCCCGCTTCAATGAGGTCAAGGTTTTCTCGAAAAGAATTGAGAGCACGAAGTCTTTCGAAGTTTTCTCGTTTCGAATACAATGGATTGAAGTCGCGTAGTTTACGGAGTTCATCACAATGGGTTTGCGTCAACGAATCGAGATGACTCAAATCCCGTTCTGGTAGCCAGTCTCCATCCACAATATCATCAACCCGGCGACAGAATGCATACAGAGCATTGACGGCTTTACGCTTGGAGTCCGGGAGATGGCGGAATGAACGGAAAAAGGATGAGGAGGCTGCACGAGCGATACTTTCGCATTCGAGGTAGGCATGCTGAACGCGTTCCGACATCGCCATGTCTTTTTCATCATTCAACAGAAAACTCGAAGTCACAACATCCACCCAAATTTTTATCTTCTATGTCCATATATGAAGTGTGGTTTTTTCAAACTGACAAAAGCAGGTTAATCAAGCCAATTGAGTCCAATCGACATCTGCTTCAGCCATTTCTACTTCGTCAACGTCCATTTGAGCGAGTTGTAATTTTCCTGAAAGTTCATCGTTGACTGCATGCCAATATGAATAAGCTTCAATGACCCAAATCCCGGATTCCCGAGTTCCGTTTCCCGAACCTTTGACACCGCCAAACGGCAAATGTGCTTCAGCACCGGTGGTAGAATTATTGATTCCAGTCATTCCAGCCTTGATTCCAGTCTTGTATCGGTATGCTTCCAACCGGTCGTTGGTGTAGATTGCCGAAGACAATCCGTAAGGGCTTGCGTTCGCAAGGTGAAGGGCGTGATCAAAATCATTTGCTTTACAAATGGTCACTGCTGGTCCAAAGACCTCTTCGTTAAAACAATCCATTCCTTCAGTGACTTCAGTGAATACGTGGGGCCACATGAACACTCCATCCTCCGGTGTGCCGAGGAAATTCGCTGGCTTGTTATCGCTGGTAATCCGACCTTTGCCGAAAACTTGCTTAGCGCCTGAAGCATTGCACATTTCGACCCCTGTAAGGAAGTCTTTAGCGTATTTTTCGGAGAGCATTGGCCCGTATAATACTCCGTCATGAGCGAGAGAATCACCGATTGTAGTTGATTCAACTTTGGCCATGAACTTGGTCATGAAAGCATCGTAAATGTCTTTGTGGAGGATGAGGTTTCCGAGTGATGTGCAGCGTTGTCCTGCAGTACCGAACGCACCCCAATAAGCGCCTTCAACTGCATTGTCAAGATTTGCGCTGGGCATAACTACAAGTGGATTCTTGCCACCGAGTTCAAGAGAACACGAGACGAGGTTACGACCGCAAACTTCACCAATCATCTTTCCAACTTCTGTAGAGCCAGTGAAAGAAATCTTGTTGACGAGCCCTTCATCGACTGCATCAACCAAATATTGGCCAGCACCACTACCTTTACCATGAACCAAATTAATGACACCATCAGGCAATCCGGCTTCGTGCATAATTCGAGCAAGAGCAAAGGAGAGTAGTGGTGCATCTTGAGGGCTCTTCCAAACACATGTGTTACCACACATGATTGCTGGAATCATTTTCCAAAATGGAACTGCTGCAGGGAAGTTACACGCGTTGATAATTCCACAAACACCGAGAGGGCGCCGATAAGTGAACAATTCTTTGTCTGGGAGTTCGGAATTCACAGTTTGGCCATACAAACGTCGACCTTCAGATTGGAAGAAAAGGCACGTATCAATTGCTTCTTGGACAGAACCCGCTGATTCTTTTAGGGTCTTACCAATCTCGCGTGTTTCAAGAGCAACGATAGCGTCTTTGTGATCCATTAACAGCCGTCCCATGTTTCCGATGATTTGACCCCGAGTAGGTGCTGGAGTTGCCGCCCATGAAGGGAATGCATCGCGGGCTGCCTTCAATGCGGTGTGAACATCGTCACGTGTAGAGAGAGGGAACTCTCCGAGAGTGTCTTGTAGAATCGCCGGGTTAATCGAGGTGAATGTAGCACCGTCGCTCGCTAAAGAGAGTTGACCATTGATGATATTATACCCTTTTACGGACGGTTTTCCGTTTGGATTTTCAGCAGCAAGGAATTCGAGACCTGTTTCAAGAACATGAACCATGGTCCACCCAAAGGAACGCCCCTCTTGAAATTGATGGACCGTTTCGAACGAAAAAATTCTCGTAATCTTTCATCGATTACCGTCTTAAGGTTAAAAGGGGGGCGGCAAGAACGAACAGAGGAGAGACGGTTAGCCCAGCATTAAATAGGCTCGACAGTTTATCCAAGGAAGTGAAAGTATGGCTAAAGATGAAAAAACAATGTCGTTGCGTGTATCAAAAGCAATTCCGTCCGACGTAGGACACGGTAGAGCCCGTATTTCAGGGGAGAACGACCTCGGCCTGAAGCCAGGTGATATTGTCGAAATTAAAGGTGAAAAGCGCTCTACTGCAGCCATATATTGGCGGAGTCGTCCGGAAGATGCAAAGATGGAAATTATCCGGGTCGACGGAATCATTCGGAAAAATGCTGGTGTAAGTCTCGGCGATCGAGTGACGGTAAGTAAAGTCGAAGCCAAAGAATGCACGAAACTCATCCTTTCACCGGTCATGGCCAACAAGCAGAAGGTCAAATTCGGACCAGGCATCGAAGGCTTTGCTCGAAGAGGACTCTCAAAGAGGCCAGTTGTTCAAGGCGACCGGATATTTATCCCTGGGATGACTTTGTTCGCAGAAGCTCTTCCCTTTGCTGTTATTCAAACGACACCCAAAGGTATCGTCAAGGTGACCAATGACACTGATATTGTGATTAAAGACGAGGCTGTTGATGATGTCAATGTAGGTCAGTCCGAGGGAATCACTTACGAGGACGTCGGAGGCATCGGACAGCAATTACAAAAAGTTCGGGAAATGATTGAACTCCCGCTTAAGCACCCCGAACTTTTCCGCCGACTCGGTATTGACCCTCCAAAAGGAGTTCTCCTGCACGGTCCACCCGGAACTGGAAAGACAATGATTGCGAAGGCAGTTGCAACGGAAGTGAACGCCCATTTCAAGAGCATAAATGGTCCCGAGATCATCTCAAAATACTACGGAGAATCCGAGAAACAACTTCGAGAGATATTTGATGAAGCCGCAGAAAATGCGCCGGCTATCATATTCATCGATGAAATTGATTCTATCTGCCCCAAGCGTGAAGATGTAAGTGGAGAAGTTGAACGACGTGTTGTCGCTCAAATGCTGACATTGATGGATGGTATGCAAGGACGTGACAATGTCGTTGTCATCGGTGCAACCAACCGTCGAGATGCTCTTGACCCTGCACTTCGCCGACCTGGACGTTTTGACCGAGAAATCGAAATTGGAGTTCCTGACCGAGATGGGCGAAGTGAAATCATGGATGTCCATACCCGACAAATGCCAATTTCTGACGATTTTGAAATTAACTGGGTACTCGACAACACATACGGGTTTGTCGGAGCAGACCTCGCAGCACTCGTTCGCGAATCAGCAATGAAGGCACTGCGAAGATATCTTCCCGAAATTGATTTGGAGGAAGAAACAATACCTCCCGAAGTTCTCGAAAAGATGGAAGTTCGAATGGATGACTTCCGACATGCAATCAAGGACATCGAACCGTCAGCACTCCGGGAAATTTATGTCGAAATTCCAGAAGTCACCTGGGAGGAAGTTGGTGGATTGGAGGAAGTCAAAGACCGACTCAAAGAATCGGTTGAATGGCCACTCACCAAACCAGAATTATTTGAGCACTTCGGCATTAAACCGCCTCGTGGAATTGTTCTCTTTGGAGCACCAGGTACCGGTAAAACATTGCTCGCCAAGGCGATTGCGAATGAGGCACAAGCTAATTTCATCAGTATCAAAGGCCCAGAGATGATTTCCAAATGGGTCGGTGAATCAGAACGAGGTATTCGTGAAATCTTCAAGAAGGCCAAACAATCTGCTCCAGCGATAATTTTCTTAGACGAATTTGAGTCGATTGCAAGCATGCGTTCATCATCGAGCTCTGAAGGTAGCGATGTCGGTAACCGGGTCGTCAACCAATTACTCGCCAGCATGGATGGCGTTGAGTCGCTTGACGGCGTCATTATCGTCGCTGCAACCAACCGCCCAGAGATGATTGACCCTGCTCTTCTAAGAAGCGGTCGATTTGAACGCGTTCTTCACGTGCCTCCACCGGATGCCGGAGCTCGTGAGACCATCTTCAACATCCATAGCGAAGGCATGCCGCTTTCGAAGTTTTCACTCAAAGATATCATCGGTGGCCTGGATGGCTTCACAGGTGCAGACATTGAGGCTGTTTGTCGAGAGGCTGCACTCATCTGTATGCGAGCGAACAAGAAAAAGGTTACAAAAGCTCATTTCGAAGAGGCTATCAAGCGGGTCCGCCCAACTGTCAATGAGGAAATGCTCGCATACTATCAAAAGATGGAAACTCTGTTGACTTCTGGACTCTCCAACATCAAGAGATCCCGAGATACTGGGTATGGCATGGAATCAATGTAAGGCTGTTTCCAGTATCGACGCATTGATGTGCTGAATCAATGTGGTTGACCTGTAACTGGGGTATTATATGGCGGTCTTTGCTCGTGAAATAGTTGGCCGAGATGTCGTTGATTCTCATAGTCAACTCTTGGGTATACTTCGAGACATTGTTTTTGATAAACAATCAGGCTCTATATCTGGACTCAGAGTGAAGATAGAGGAAAACCTTGACCCTACCGCCTTACCTTGGGAAATGTCCGAAGGATTAATGGAAATACCAATTGATGAAGTAGCAAGAATCGCTTCCAAAGTTCACTTAAAGAGATGAAAAGGCCTAGTTTTGACAGGAAAAAGACTGTTATCGAATGAGCATTTACCTTCCACCCAATGACAACCTTCTAAACCCAATGGAATACGTAGTCGTGTCGGAACAGTGCTCTAGGAGGTGACCTCATGCTCGACAACATAAACATCAATTACAGAAGAATCGGCCTTCAAGCCGCCTTCTGGCTTGTAATGTCGCTTTTATTGATGAGTATATTGATCAATTTTGTCAATCTTTCCAATACCAATCAACTTTCCGCCTATGATGATGACTGGAATGACATGTCGGCATTCCGGCAAGACATCAAAGACATGGGGATTCAAACCAATTCTTTAGTGAGCAGTCCTCTTCTTTTGGCCGATATTGAAGACCCTCGCAATACCACTTACATCCTTGCTGGTGTCGAACGAGATACTCTTTCGTTACCACAGTTTGACAGTGATGGATTCATTACAATTGCTTCTGAAGACGGTTATTCACCCTCGGAAATTGACGCTATTGTAGAATTTGTTGACGCAGGTGGAACTGCATTAATTCTCGATGATTACGGTTTTGCAGGTAGTATTGCCCAAGCCTATGGAGTCCGCTACACAGGCTACCAACTTTATGACACGACCTACGTACAGGAACTTGATTACAACTACATTTGGATGTGCATTCAAGCGACACCCTGCGGTATGAACGGGACCAGCGTCGATCCTGAGACCATTTCAGTTCATGAAAGATGGAGTGGCTCGAATGGTGAAGGAGCCCATCCTTGCAGCCTGCTCAATGGAGAAAGCATGCCACTTGAAGACGCAGGTTTGTGTGCTCAACACTGGGCAAATGGTGAGATACAATACAATGCTACATACCAAATGTTGCTGAATAATATCACGGCACTGGAGCTTATTCCTGGGGTCAATGGAGCACTCTCAGAAGTTTCAATCCGTGCAGTGACAAGTAACGAAGCAACCGTCGATGTAAACGGTGACGGTGAAATATGGGTCGGTAATGAAGTGACGAAAGAAACTCCAGATTTGTGGGGCCAATTTAATCTCAGTATCGAAGCATGTGCTCGGAAATCTTGTGATCCGAATGATGGAGGAAGAATTGTGTTCATGTCTGACGGTTCAGCTCTAATCAATGCTATTTACGATTATGAAGGTTTTAACGATCCAAATAATCCATTGTATGGAAGTAATGATTGTGTCACCAGTAATGAAAAGTGTATTCCTAAAAACGACAATAAAAAGTGGGCGATGGATTTCATCGCTGAAGCCTTAATGTCGACAAACCTCGGTGAAGAAGGGCAGCCCGCGGAAAATGCGATGGTTATTTTTGATGAATCGCGTCACCCACAAAATGCATTATTTGCTGACTCTTACAACACTGTTTACTTCTTACTGGTCTACTTCACCGGAGAAGGATTAGCAATGCTGTTGTTGTTTTTGGTTCTTTTTATCACCTTTGAGGCTGTTCTGATTAAAAAGCGAGATCCTGAACCTTGGCGCCACGTCTTCAGCATTATTTACTACGGGTTTGGAGATGCGAATCGATACACTTACTACGCAAAGACCGACAAAATTCGACAAGTATTCCTCTCAAAGGTTCGAAACCAAAATGGTTTGAGTCGTGAAGAATTCCACGCTATGCCAGCTCGAGAATTGGTATCACTCATCAATGACCCAGTGCTAGCGAAGTTTGCTATTGAACCGACGAAATATTCCCTAGAACAGACGGTGGCTGTTGTCAAACGAATCAAGGCGTGGGGACGTACCTGAGGTGAGACTATGTGGACACGCAAGGCATCTTTCACATTTACCGGCGGCATTGCGCTGATTCTCATCGGGATGATGATTGCGAATCTTCAAATGATGATTCTTGGAATCTCCTTTATCGCATTCATTGTTGTAAACTCGTGGATATCTGGCCATGGTGATGTCGAAGTGCAGCGTACCCTATCCGCAGATAACCTCTACAAAGGCGATGATTTGTATGTTGAACTCTTGGTCACAAACCGTTCAAACCGGAACACTCAGCTGCTCGAAGTCTACGATAACATTCCTCACGAGATGAAACTGAGAAGTGGTTTGAACCAAATGCGTTTGAACCTAAAGCCCGGAGAAAGTGCTCGTATTCGATATGTTCTGCGTTGCCCATTACGAGGCCACTACTCAATAGGCCCCGTTTCACTCCGTTCACGAAATACATTCAATCTCGGAGTCGATGAAATGTATGTTGACCACCACAGTGACATCGTGATTTTCCCACAGATTAAGGAAGTGGAAGAGGCATTCTTACGCTCCCGCACTCCGAAGATGTATACGGGTGCCACGACATTGAGGACACCGGGCCAAGGTTCTGAATTTTACTCACTCCGCGAATATGTCCCAGGAGACCCTTTCAAGAATATCAATTGGAAGGCTTTTGCCAGAACTGGCGAACTGATGGTGAACGAGAAGTGTCGAGATGCTGTGACTGACCTGTATATTCTCTTAGACAGCCGAGACATTGCTCGTATCGGAACTGTCCTGAAGAATCCTCTCGAGATGGGAACTGTTTCTGCAGCCAGTCTGGCTGCCTTTTTCCTCAAGCGTAGGGATTCTGTAGCACTCGCTATCTTTGATGACAATCTCTCCTACCTCCCACCAGATACTGGAGATAAGCAGTATTTCAAAATCCTCAGTGCACTTGCTGGAGTTTCTCCGAAAGGAACCATGCCTCTTCAAGCGGTGACCAATTCACTGAGCGGCCGATTTAGTCGAGGTAGTCCAGTGTTCATCATCTCCTCATGTGAAGGAGATGGAACCATTCCAGCAGCAGTTCGAGACCTCGTCGGGCGTGGTCATGAAGTGACCGTTCTCTCACCATCGAGTATTGACTTTGAACGACTCGTGAGCCGAATTCCTAGGATGTCCTATGAAGTGCTCAAACTTGAACGCCAAAACCGACTAACAACGCTTGCAGGCTCTGGAGCCATGGTTATTGATTGGATGCCTGACATGGATTTATCGCAAGCACTTATGCAAGTGAGGGGGTATTAGAATGGCAGATGATGTTGGACTTCAAGGAGACGTCACCATAAGTGGGGAAGTTCGTCCACGGACACTTCACCTCAAAATGCTAAGAAAGCAATGGCAAATCGTAACTTTGCAAATTATTGCTACTGTTGCGCTCGTTGGCATGTATCTGGAAGTTGTTTCCACCTATGTTGTTGGTTCGATAGATCACACCATGCTTTTTGATACCATTGAAATTCTCATTGGGGACCAATTACCGATTGGAGATTGGCTAACTGGTGAAGGAAGAACTGGTTTAGCACGTTTCTTTGTCCCATTGATTCTCGGTTTAGCTGTTGGTGGAGGTATGGCACTTCTTGCATTCCAGACTCCAGTCGTTCAACAGCGAGTAAAATTAGGTTTCATCATCACCCTCATTGTCGTCTTAGTCGGACAACTCTTACTCTCTTGGCTCACGGGAATGCTCTTCAGTTTTGATTTGCGCCTGCCGAATACCAGCGAACTGAGTACGCTTGAATGGCCCCTACTCATGATTCTCTCACTCATGATTCTCTTCCTTTACCTCCTACCGGTAATCATGGGAGCAAGGGGTATCTGGGGCCTTTCCCGCCGCTCAATCGCTTGGGCGATTGGATTTACGCTCCTGTTCCTCGGAGTCCATGCAATACTCGCATTCCCACTCATCAATGGTCAACTCGGCGATTACGGGAATTCAGTGAGTGTAATTGGAGCGCAGTTCAGTGAACCGACGGTTGGAATTTTGGGCTTGATGTTGGTTACAAAGGAACAATTCGCCCTCATCATGATTGCAATTCTCATCATGGTATTCCAGGAGTCATCTTACGGAGTTATTCGATACTTAGAATACGCATACCGCCTCCCTGAATCTTGTAAGCGAGATCCCGAATACGTTCGTCAAATGGATAATGTTCTGAACACTCACCTCAAGCATACTTTTGGTTTCCTAGGATTAACCGGTATTGCAACCATGGTAGCACTCGGATTCCACAGCGTACTTTTGGATATTGTCAAAGACTCTACTGGTAGCCAATGGGCTGGGCAGGTTTCCGAATCAATTGAGTTGTCTCTTACCTATGGATTGGTAATATCTGCTGCAATGTTCCTGAGCATTATGGCTCTGCTAAGATTCTTTGTTCCTTGGGAGCGTATATGGGGATTAATCTATGCGCGAAACACGCAAGAAGCGCCACCTCAATCAAAAGAAGTCGTTGACATTTGAGTTATTTACTCGACGCATGCAAAGATTGGATTATTCGACCAATCATCTCTACACAGAAAAGTAGGAAGAGAGGTAGGGCACAGAAAGATGCAACGATACCCAAGGCTCCATCAAGCGAATCAAGAATGTAGGGTTGAAGAAAAAAGAACCCAATCACTGCGGATACGAGAAGAAAGCGTTCAAGAATCAATGGATATCGCTTTCCAATGGACTCTTCTCTAAGAGTCAATGTTTCCGTTTCAGAAGACATGTTTCTTCACCTCAAAAGTCAAGGCCGGATAATCGTGCTTCAAGAGCTGCTAAAGCAGGATCTACTGCTTGTTCTGCTACGGGTTCCTGCCGGTGGTTCCAAGAAGCGTCTAACCGTGCAAGTTCTGCTTCAAGTTCTGCTCGTTCATCACTTTGGTGAGTTGAACCTTCAATTGGAGTCGTAACGACTTCTTTGGGGGCTGCACTTACGTTTACTTCTGTTTGGTCTATTGGAGTAGGTAAATTCTCCCAACCGGCTTCATCTGTAGTTACCTCATTAGAAACAACGTCCAAGGAAACTGGAATTGTTCCAGCAAGTGTTGATTCCATATCGGCTAACATCTCCTCCTCAACCGGAGTACGTTGGGCTGCAGGAACGGTATTTCGTTCATAGGGTAACAATCCATCACGCTGAAATTCCCAAAGCATGCCTCGAGGAATTCCATCAGCTAAACCTGATGCATCTAATTGGGTAATTAATTCTTCTAAGACCCGGGCCGTTTCTTCAAGAGCAATTGCTTCACCTGCGTCTCTTTGATCAGCCTCGAGGTAGATATCATCAAGAGCAACTTGAATCAGTTTACGTGTTGCTTGAGCAATACTGGGGAGTGCTTCCGGTCGAGTACAATTGTTGAGCAACGCTTCAACCTCTTGCGGTGGAGCGCCTAAGTGGACAAGCTGTTCGAGAACATTTCGTAGACGACGAAGCATGGTAATTGAACGGTCGAAATCTTCCAACAAGTGTTCTAAATCAATGACTACATGCCCCACCGTCTCACCGAGTTGATGCTCAAGTCTTTGTTGAACTGACCAACGGGCAAGTCCACGAACTGCACCTGCTGTTTGAGGAACTTGGCGTTCAAGTAAGGTCATAACTTCACTTGAGAGAAGATGTCGAGGGGTTGCAGCAACATGATCAACAGTCGATTGGATAACTTGCAAACCTCTCTCGACTGCTCGATCAAGAAGCGTAACGGAATAACCGAGTGCTCGAGCATTTTCAAGCCGTTCTAAAACTGGTCCAAGTCCGTCAAAGGTCGAAGCATCATCGAGTAATGCTTGTGCCAATGGTTCTTCGGCCAGTCGAGCACGAAGTCGTTCAGCTTCTTGGATATCGGAAAGCGCATCTTCGTGTGCTTGTGAAAGTGCTTCTGCACGTTCAATCAAGGAGATTAATTCCGCCTCAGCATGCCCTCGGCGGGCCCCGAGGTCTCCCAATTCGCGTAGCGTTTGACGGCGTTCTGTCATTAATTCGCGTAATTCAGCCTGAACTTGGGCCTGACGAGCTTCATCAGTTGACAGACGAGTTCTATCTTCTTCAGAACGACGCCGAGAAGCTTTTGCTTCAGCATCAATGGATTCTAATTCCGATGTTTGTGTATGAATTTTTTCTTCCAACAACATTGATTCTGCTTGAACACGAGTATGACGCTCACGAGTCGCCTCGACTTGTTCTTGAAGAACTCGCAATCTGCGCTCGTCGTCGTCAGATTGTTGACGAATCGTAGCGAGCCTTTCGCTTCCTGCGAGTAATTCCGCATTTAATTCAGATTCTTTTAGAGCCAATTCTTCAATATCAGAACGTAATGCTTCGCTGGAAGTGGCATCGCCGAGTGCTTTCGCAAGTTCTGATGCTCGAACACTCACTTGATGTTCAAGTTCGTTAATACGCTTCACCAGTCGTTCAGCACGGTTTTGTGCTAGTTCACTTGCTGCTCGTGATTCAGCGAGGTCAAGTTGCATCTTGTCAAGTGAAGAATTGTTTTCTTCTATTTTGGTTACTGATTCCATTCGTGATTCAGTGGCCTCACGAGCAAGTATTTGCGCGGCATTCTTGGCGGTTTGTGATTCGTCAAGACGGCTTGCAAGTGCAGCTTTTTCTTTAACTAATTCATCGATACGATGGTCGGCGGCTTCTAAGCGTCGGCGAAGCCCTGAGTCAATAGCCATTGGTTGAGCAACTTCGCTACTTATTCCCTCACTCACTTCTTCAAAAGTGTTCGAGAATTTGACTGATGCACGACTTGAACGCAAAATGTCCATGTCTATTTCAAATCCAAACAAATCATTGAGTTTGACATTGAGGTTTGCTCTTCGACTTTCAGAGCGGGTTCGGAGTGTGACCAGTAATTCACGGAATATTTCAAGACTGAAAGATTCAACAGTGCCAGACTCACGTGAAACGATACTCCCGACTGGCAAACGATGTAGTTTCAAAACCCACTTCGAGTCGGTAAATTTGAGCATGGCCTCTTCCAAAGAATCACCTTCTGGTGCAGAAATGCCAACAGGTATGCCCCTTGAAAGAAGAAGAGACACCGATTGGGCAGACTGGCCAGATTGTAAATGTCCAGTTACTTCTTCTGTGACCGCAGCAGTTAGCATTGAAAGAATGGCATCGGGTCCACCTCTGCCCTCTCTTAATACGAAACCTTCCGGAATGGCTCCACCCTGAGAACCAATTGCGCCAACTTCGCCATCGAGGAGAGAGGCGGCAGCAGTGATGAGACGAGAGTGGTTGGTATTGGCTTCAGTCCAAACACCGAGAGAGATGTCACCTGATTCTGCAAGAAGAAGCGCTCCGTCGTTCGTGTGAAGAGTCCAATGACTTGAACCATTCAGTCCGAGTCTTTCATTGAGAGGTTCCATTCGAATATCCGAAAGAGTGGAATGAATTTGAGTGGAGAGACTTTCCGGCTCTGCAGGTAAATCACCAACTGAATCAATGAGCATTCCTTGGTCGACTACGACTCCTCCACGAACGGTCTCCTGCTCGATAAGTACGCGTAATACTGCTGAGAGATCTCGGCTCATCAAACGCTGAAGGGCATTTCCACGAGGTAACAATCCTTGACGGTCTGCTGCAAATTCAAAAGCCTCGGGAACTGTTTCTGCAACACTTCCTAAACCAGCAAGTGAATAGGAACCTGCAGTGAATCTATACGAGTCATCCTGTTCAATTTTAGCAAGACGCAAACGTGCTTCCTTTCCACCGAGCAGAACCTTCCCCTTACTTGGTTCAGCAAGCCAGCCAACAATACGTCCAGCGCGAACTAAACGATGGCCAGCAGGAGTTTTTCTCCGACCGACCCAGGTTGTAATCACTCCATGGTCGAATGGCTGTATTGTGCCATCGGCAACGTCAATGTTCGCTTCAATCTGGGTTCCTTCTGGTAGGTTAAACATGGTATCACTCACATTCTGGGGGTTGTCGCAAGAATACGACGGTCTCGGTCAAGGGCATGGCGCCATCGGGCTAATCGCCCTCCTTCGCCACTGAGCACTGCTATTCGATTTGGGGCAGCCACATCGAGGATCATACGTTTGTCACCTTCGCTCCACACTTCATAGACTTGGCCAAGACCAAGTGCATGCCCTGTTTCTTGAGCCACGTGTATCATTTCAACCGCTTCTTCGAAGGGAGGCAGAATCCCCTCTTCTCCGACACTTGCCAATAATTGGCCGGTATCGTCGATAAGCATCGCTTGTTCAACCCCTTCAAGTCGAACGAATCCAGCGAGTACTCGTTGCAGCATGGCCCTCAAACTTTCTGTCTACGCTGTAGCCTTCAAGTAGTTTTGCGCTTTTATCCCCCTAAAGGGGGATTTGAAGGCCTAAATGGATTTTCCAACTGGAGATTCAAAATATGAGGACGCGGAGAGCCTAACATGCATTCATTTCCGCGCCCAAAAGCCGCAAGATATATTTTGATTGAGTGAGGTATCGTAGATATTAATGAGTAAATATTTCAATTAAAAAAGTGAAATTTCAATTAAAAAAATGAGGACAGGAGTGAGAACAAATCGGTTAAACATCGAGTAAGCGGTGAACTCAAACCATAGTGGCGCACGCAGGGTACATGGCGAAGGAGGTGAATCCGGTGTTTTCCATACCCACATGCGACAGTTGTTCGAAACCAGCAATCCTCGAACAAGCCTACTCAGGACGCATACTATGCGGCGAGCACATGGCCAAATCAGTTCGCAAAAAAATCGGTAGAGAAATGCGGCACCAATTAAAACTCCCTCGCGACAAGGAAACCACTATTTTCGTAGCGATATCTGGGGGCAAGGATTCAGCCGTCTTACTGGATAGTTTAGTCGACCGACTCGGAAAACGGCCCGACGTAACAATTATTGCAGGAACTGTCGATGAAGGAATTGAAGGATACCGCCCTCCATCTCTACTGTGCGCTCAAGAGTTGTGTGAGCGTCTCGGTGTTGAATTTGTAACCGTATCCTATCCGGAATTAAGTTTCAAAGAAATGGATGAAGTTGCAAGTCGAATACCTGGACTGGTCAAAGAAAATAAGCAAGCTCCACGTATGCCTTGTTCCTATTGTGGAGTATTTCGCCGACAGGGAATTAACCACCTCGCCAAGAAAGTAGGAGCAGATTACATAGCTTTAGGGCATAATCTTGACGATATGGCGCAAACGGTTCTCATGAACATGACAAATGGCGACTTAGAACGAACACTTCGACTCGCACCCCATACGACAACGCCGGTTGATGGCCTTGCGCCGCGAATTGTGCCATTGCGATGGATCCCTGAACAGGAGATTCACCTCTATGCACTGCATCGTGACCTACCCCTCCATCATGAAGAATGCCCGCATGCAAAAGGTGCCTTACGCTGGCGCCATCGAGAAATGGTCGCTCAAATGGAAGCAGATGTGCCAGGCACTCGACACGGATTATTGAGAATGGCAGATAACATCAAAGAATTACGCGACCAAGTGATTGAACTGGGTGGTGCAGAAGCAAGACCTGCGCCACCAACACCTTGTGAATTGTGTGGCGAACTCACATCGAGTAAACAATGCAAAGCATGTGATTTACGAGCGCTCATGAACGATTAATCACAACACGTTATTCGCTAATTCGCTCAAAGTTTGCGGGCGTCCACAGTAATGGCATCGAAGTTGTAGTGGGTCCCTGTTGACTACTTTCAAACGATGATTGAGTGGCTCCCTTAAATTGGTCGTAATGCAGTTTGAGAAAGTGCAGCGTACAACATTTACCACCTCGTCGCCAAGGTTGATCGTTAATTTTTCTGCAACTGAATAAGCTCGAATGATGGCCACATGTGCGTCAGGAGCAACTAATGCAAGTCTGTCAAGTTCAGATTGCGTGAGTTCTCGATCTTCAACTTTGATGATATCCTTAGAGCCAAGTTTCTTTGAGGGCACGTTCATGACAAGTGAAATCGGGACTGCAGTAGCCCCGCCAATTCCAAGCATTTCCAACACACGCATGGCTTGTCCTGAAGGGATGTGGTCAATGACTGTCCCATTACGAATCGCTGTAACTCTCCTCATACTGTGTTCATTTGACATCACAAAGCACCCCCTTCGATGGTTGCAGGGACAGTAACCCCGAGCAATCGACAGAGAAGAGCCATTCGAGCAACGACGCCATTGAAAGCTTGCTCAAAGTATCGTGCATGACGAGTTGAGTCAACCGATGGGTCAATCTCATCAACACGAGGGAGTGGGTGCATGATGATCATGTCTTGCTTAACTTCAGTAAGATGACGCGCATGGAGTTTGTAAGCACCAGCACATCGTGTATATTCATCTTCGTCCGCAAAACGCTCTTTTTGAATTCGAGTCATGTAAACAACATCTGCGTTCGCCATCGAACCATACAAATCTTCAGTTTCAACAACATTCGCCCCTTGCAAACGTAAGTCCGAGACAATTTCCTCTGGCATCTTCAACAAATCTGGGCTTGCAAAAATCAATTCGCAACCAAACCGAGTAAGAGCATGAGAAAGAGAATGCACTGTCCGGCCATAGCGAAGGTCGCCTGCAAGTACAACGGTCAATCCTTCAAGGCGGCCGTGGGCTTGCTTGATAGTAAACAAGTCCAACATCGTCTGGGTTGGGTGATGACCTGCTCCATCTCCGCCGTTGAGAATAGGTACGCGCGCTGCATCTTGTGCATATTGTGCTGCTCCTTGTCGTGGGTGCCTCATGGCAATAATATCGGTATAGCCATCGACCATTTGGATCGTATCATACAATGTTTCACCTTTGACAACTGAAGAGGTCTTCACATCTCCAAGGTTGACGACATCGCCACCGAGTCTTTTCATTGCAGTTTCAAACGACATTCGGGTGCGAGTGCTAGGTTCAAAAAATAAGTTACCAAGAATTCGACCTTGTAAAAGAGGAAGATAAATCTCTCCCCGTGCCACGGGAAGAAGGCGTTCAGCATCCGCAAGAATATCGAGAATCTGTTGGTTTGTCAAGTCGTCCATAGTAATGAGTCCAGCCATATGCTCTCTTCCTTCATCTAAAGGCAGTCAAAGACACCCATGAACATTACCATTGAAATGACTGCGTTTAGCGTTTCAAATTATCATTATGAAGAGCGAGAAAGAGAATCGAAATAGCGGAGTGGTTATGACCGTGATGTCCCCAACGCTCCTTATGGCTCTTGATGCTTGGGCGGATGTTGATGCGGCACTCCTTGCTGCCCGGGAGTCCAGACAACAACGCCTCGACCGACTTACCAGTGGCTCTGCTCTACTTATCCTAGCGGGCGCTGTTTGGTTGATGTGGCCAAGTCTTCAGTCCGCAATGAAAGGAGAATCTGGGCTTCTCGAAGGACTTGGATACCCACTTTTGATCATTGCATATGGTTTGATATTGCAAGACACAATTGTCGATAACGGCAAAGCAAGAACGAGAGTGGGTTCTTTTGCTTGCATTGCGTGGCCTGTGCTCTTAATTCTTGCTTCAAAACACTTCAATATATCAGATACTGATTCAGCCCTTGGGTCAGGTTTCCTCCTGATTGTCGCTTATTCTTGCTTTACGGCATCCAGCAGGGTTTTGCAAGGAGGGTTGGACGTTATGCGGTGGCGGGCCATTATGACAGGCCTCGGAGTTGTGGCAGCGTTTTCGCTTTTCATCGGGCAAATACCTGAATCTATGACGTATGAATGGCTCGCTTCCATCGGCTCTCTTACTGTTGGATCTGTGGTGACGGGATACATTTGGTTTGTTGGTGACGACCAACGTGCTGAAAGAAAGAAATTCGTAAATCGTCTTGATGGGCTTGAAACTCAATTATTAGAACTCAAATCTCAAGGTGCTGCAGTCGACCAAGCAGCCAGTTTAGTAATGACTGCGAAAGAAGAAGGGCACATTGACCCAAGTTATGGTATGAAACTTCTTCAAGAGGCAGAGGAAGATATCGAACGAACATTATCCCTTACTGGTGATGTCGAGATTATTCAAGCAGACGCAATCCAAGCGATCGAAAAAGCCGAATCAATAGCACCAACGGCCAAGCGCCCGCGGAAATCATTTGAAATGGGTTCTCGTGAAGTGAAACTCGGTTCTTTACGCGAGGGAGAAATGTTATTCCGCCAATCAAAGAAACTGGCACTGGACATCATTGAATGGTGGGGTCTTGCTGAGCAAGCCATTACTGAGGGTAGTCGGTTACTTGCAGGTAATCAAGCGGAGAGTGTGCAACACTTGAGAGAATTACTCACTGATGCAAAGAAGAAAATGAATGCTGAGGCACCCCGCGAGGCGTATGAATATGCGAGCGTAATACCTGCACAATTGTTGGCAGATGAAGACGCTCAAGAGCGTGCAATGGAATCTGTGAAAGAAGCGCAAAGGCAGTTGGAACAAACTGATGGGCTGGATACTCGTGAAATGGTTCAGCGAATTAAGCAGGCAGAACAAGCCATTGAATCAGGCAACCCAAGTCAAGCAATTGGGCTGGCGGATGGAGTTGTCCGGGCCATAGAAAACGAGCGCTCTGCTATGGACAATGTTCGTCGTGCCCTTCGTCAACGCAAGAAATTGGTTTCGCAGTACAAAGACAGAGACGACAAAAGTGATTGGGACCAACGCCTTACAGAACTTGAAAAGGCTGCAGACTCAAAACAATGGTCCCAAGCAAATGCATTACTCAACGCTATGACAACTGACCTGGACAATGAAGGTCAAGCTGGTGATGAAGCTCTAGAGTTATATGATTTTGTTTCAGAAGAATGGCAAGTTCTACGTAATCAGTGTGATGCAAGCGGAATTTCAATTGAGGATGACAACCGTAGAGGTTGCGAGAAAGCGATTGCCCTCGCTGCTGAATCATTGGCAGGTGGCCGTATCGAGGACTGTCTAAAGCATCTCTCCGATGCAGATTCCTTCATGGAAAAACTTCGAAGAAAAATCTAGGTTCAAGACTCGAGCAAGCCTTTCTTTTCGATTGACTTCAAGTCAAGTGTACCTGGGAAACCGAGATCCACCGGCATACCAGAAACGGTGATCACGATACCAGTTAAATGAGTGTGGATACACATTGGCAATCCATCTGGCCAGACCTGTTGAATCACTTTCCATCCGTTGGATTTCTTCTTGATTGCTTCAGCAAGGCTCCCTGAGCCGTTTAGAGCTGTCCAGCCGTTTGAGTTCCATGCGTGTTGTATCAACGGCTTCTTTCCGAAAGTAGGAGGAGGCGCTACAACGTGTTTACGTGCCCATCCATCCAACCAGTCAAGTCCAGAATCATTGAGCCATTCTATAGGGGTTGTTTCAGAGGGTAACATCGTGGTATGACCTTCACGTGAGAGAGCGCCGATGAGATTCCTTACGTGTGGGTGACGAGCATTCGTAGATGCGAGCTTTTCAGCCATCGTAACGCCGGTATTGATTCGGCCTGCATCAATGTGAAGAAGAGCTCGTACGACCTCCCCATGGGTCCATTCTGTTACTTCATGAGTCTTGATGAAGTCCTCAAGCAGATTGAGCGCTTTATCGGGGGTCCCTGCCAGCCGCATTCGAGCAATATCACTCAACAAGAATATTCGACCTGGGGGGGTATCAAGATACTTCAGTTTACTTTGAGGAATACCTTCTTTGTATCGCTGAACCAAGTCGATATTACGTTTCATCACCGAATCGATAGAGAGTAACGCTTTGAATTCCGGTTTGAGTGCTCGGTGCTTTGGATTAAACAGCGAAGCCGCCCATTGTAGGCGAGCGGATTCAATGTCATCGGAATTGAGTAACTCAAGGCGGGGCTTTGCTTCCGCATAATCTCGCTGAGATAAACTGGATGATGCGAGTACTAAGCGAGCGACTTGGGCTTCACGCCCACCTCGTAGGGCAAGTAATGAAACCGCTTCTTGCTCGGCCTCATTCCAACGACCCAAACCCGCATACAATTCCATCATGGCATCGGTTCTACGTGCTAATGTCAAACCTTCCAATTGTTCACCATGACCTTCATAGATCTTATCCAACCGGTCAAGAGCTTTCGACCACTGGTCATTAGAGATCAGTTCAGTGAATGGCATTTGTTTGAGATAAATGATATCTTGCATTTCTGAAAGTCGAGCTCTGTTTTCGCCAACAGCTGCATCAAATGTAATGTCCTCAAGTTTCAAACCAATACGTCGTGAAGTTAGCCAAACGGCGAGGAAAGCAATCTGACCACCTGATGCGAGCATCCAGGTAAGTTCTTCCAATGCGTCTTTTTCTAAGACTGAACACACCGTATTTTCCCATTCTCCACATTGTGAACCCTGTGGAAGGAAACTTGAATCCCAAAAGGTAATCATTGCGAGCGCTAACAGAAGCATTGATTGTCCTGCAAAGCCGGTAAAACAGAAATTGAGAACCTTCGCTTGTTGACTGGGTTCTGCCCTTAACAAACGACTGTCGGCTAGTTTAATTCCGCCTTTACCAGAAACATCTTGAACATCGAGGAAAAGTATCCGAGCGACTTCATAGACAAAGAGGAAACCAATAAGAGCAACGTTCAACAGCAAAAAGAGGAGAACAAAGGACACGATTGGAACACGTATTCCCGGTTGTGGAATAAAAGAGAATAATTCAATAAGGCCAAATCCAAGAATTCCGCCTTCCTCCATAAAAGTCGTTTGGACTCGATATTCCGGCAAGTCAAGTACTCGGTCTGAATGAATAAGCATGTCCGGGTCATAGAGCAGGAGGAGAAGGGAAAGCAATGTATTCAATGCTACATAAGGCATGACAATCAAGTTGAGATTAACGATTTGTGCAACAGCCTGTTGTTGTGCATTTGGAACGTGGTTGTGGAATGGAGAGGGTTCTCCACCTGCAATCTTCCGTGATGATTGACGCAGGGCCTGCCAAGAAGAACCAAGAATTCGTCCATAGGCGAGAATAGAGGGTGCAAACATTGCAAAAGCTGCGATGCTAAACCTGCGAGAGGGTGGGACATCTGCTACATCTAAGAGGAGGTAGAGAGAGAAAACCAATGCGATCCAAAGAATCATCAACATCACGAAAGTATAGGTCCGCCAAACACTGGATTCTTGCAGAGAAGCACGATCTTGCCCTATTGGTTTGATGACTTGAGCACCGAGCGAAGTTCCTGAAGAAATCAGTGCTGGAAGGGCTATGAAAATGAGAGCAATACTCAATGAAGGTGCATGGTAACCTTCTGACAAATCAAAACGAATCATCATGAACTCAAAGAATAACAATAACGCACCAACCAGAGCAAAAATATAGGTTGCAACACCTGAAAACATTCCGCGTGAGGAGAGTAAATCACGTGCGTCTTGGGTTGTAGAGGTGACTTTGTGAACTTCATATCTCTTAATACCAGTTTCAAAAGCAACTTGTAAACCTCGTAATTGCCGAGGAACAACCCGTGTCCAGAACAGCCAAGCAGTCGCAGCGGCGAGAATATACGGAATCAAAGCCGCAGGAGTCAATCCGCTTACGATAGGTGGTGCTGACATGAAATAACCTCATTCTTGGACGACTTCAACCGCTAATGAGGGCTGAGCCACCTTTTCATCTATCTCGTTTCTCAAATCTTTGAGGAATGTGTCAAGAGGAATGTCACTGACTTGGTCGCCATTACGTGCCCTCAAACTTACAGTTCGGTTTTCAACTTCACCGTCCCCAAGAATAACCATGTAAGCAGGCTGCATCTTGCGGTGTGTTCGGATTTTCTTACCGATTGTGTCATCACCATTGTCGACTTCAACCCGTATTTCATTCGCTCGAAGTAATTGGGAAACCTCATCAGCATACGCTGTATGTTTCTCAGAAATAGTGATGATATGACAGTGGGTTGGGGTGAGCCAGGTAGGAAATTTACCAGCGAAATGCTCAATGAGTACGCCACAGAACCGCTCCATTGAACCAAACGGTGCTCGATGAATCATGACAGGTCTGTGAATTTCTCCATCACTGCCTTTGTATTCCAGACCAAAACGTTCAGGAAGGTTATAGTCAACTTGAACAGTTCCAAGCTGCCATTCCCGTCCGATGACATCCTTAACGACGAAATCAATTTTCGGCCCATAAAAGGCTGCTTCGCCCTCTTCTTCAGACCAGTTAACGCCGAGGGACTCAGCAGCCGCACGGCAGGCGTTTTCAGCTTTATCCCAGCGTTCTGGCTCTCCAACATACTTGTCGGAATCTTGGTCTCGTAATCCGACTCGGACACGATAATCATCCATTCCCAATTTATCAAAAATAATCTGCACTAATTCGATACACCCGAGAACCTCTTCAGCGATTTGATCTTCTGTGACAAAGAGGTGGGCATCGTCTTGGGTAAAGCCTCGAACACGAGTCATACCTGAAATTTCACCAGATTGCTCCCAACGATATACTGTTCCAAATTCGGCGAGCCGAAGAGGTAAATCTCGATATGAGCGCATCTGTGATGCATAGATTTTCACATGGTGTGGACAATTCATCGGCTTGAGCATGTATCCATCGATATCTCCGCTTTTCATCATATTGGAAAGTTCTCCACATGAACATCCCTCATCAGCCAACTTCTTCATCAGATCACGTTCGATAAGTGGCGGGTATTGAGAATCTTGATAATAAGGGAAATGGCCTGAAGTTCGATATAAATCTAATTTGCCAACATGAGGCGTAAAGACTTGAGAATACCCTTGTCTGCGAAGATGAAACGAAATGAAATCCTGTAACTCTTGACGAATTATAGAGCCTCGAGGCGTCCAGAGGATCAGTCCTTGACCGACCTCTTCATCGATGTGAAATAATTGAAGGTCCTTTCCTAATTTGCGATGATCTCTTTTCTTGGCTTGCTCAAGCCGGTCCAACGTTGCTCGTAGCGCTTCTTTACTTGATTCAACAATTCCATAAATACGGACTAATTGTTCTCGATCTTGGTCTCCGCGCCAATAAGCCGAAGAGATACTGGTCAACTTGACATTCATCAAACGCGAGGTATTTGGAACGTGAGGTCCAAGACACAAGTCATACCATTCGTCTTGCTTGTAAATGGTCGAGCCACCACCGTCTTCGATTTTGTCATTGATAATTTCAAGTTTGTAGGGATTATGGGCAAAGTGTTGTTGCAGTTGCTCATCATCCAACTCGATTCGTTCTACCGTGAAATTTTTACGAGCAATTTCTTGCATCTTTTTCTGAATCTGCTTAAGGTCGGATTCTGCAATAGGCTCCATAGCAAAGTCGTAGTAAAAACCTCGATCAATCGCTGGACCAATAGTTGGTTTGGCATCTGGATAAATCGCCATGACTGCTTGAGCCAAGAGATGCGCAGCACTGTGCCGAAGAATGTGAATACCTTCATCCGAATCTGTGAGAATACCTTCAACTGAACAATCTTCTTCAATTACTTGAGAAAGGTCGCAATCATCCCCGTCAATCCGGGCGGCTAAACATCCGTGTTTACGGCCCAATGCATCGGTAATCACCTCTGCACAGGTAATACCTGCGGCATATTCGTTTACCGTTCCGTCGGGTAAAGTGACGTTGATGAGTGACATAGGCTCTCTCCTCAATCCCTACGGTGTTGTTCTCCCTTCATCAAACCATCACTCGATAAAGAGATGAAAGCGTCAACCTTTGCCACTAAATATCGTCACCAAGGGAACTTGAGATTCCAATAAATCCCGTCAAAGAGAATGCATTGGATTCCGAGTAAAATCGAGCCAAGGAGCATTTTTCCTCCGCCTGGGAACTTGTCCAAATATGCTGAATAAGCCAACAGCCCCATCATGACATTCCCGATGCACGCAAGAAGTAACACTCCAACTACGAGGATCGGAGACCAACTGTATTCGTTTTCGAGGTGGAAAATCGTGGCTTCCAGCCACAATGCTGAAGGTATCACGAGCAAGGCAAAAGCCAGTAACAGTCGGGCACCTCCACCGCCGTCGGATTCGCCCCATGGCCAGCGTAATGATTCCATTACTGAGGCTTCATTTTGATAGAGAATTATCCACCAATACATCAAAAATCCAAAGGCGGCTGAGAACATGAAAGGAACAATGAATTGGGCTTGTGACCATGGGATTCCACCCCATAGTGCATCCTTATCAGAAGCATGGGAAAGGCCGTATACATAGGATACGAGAACCAGTGTTCCGAAGATGGAAATAAATATTCGAACAAAGTTGCGGGAGACTGTCATATGCCATGGTTAACCTTTACACACATAAGGACCTGTACTCAATCCTACCATGCAACATCGAAATCATCCCCAATGGTCGTACTCGGACGGTCGAGTATTTTCACCTGATAAACTTCCGATTTTTCAGTATCCTCGACATCTCTATCTGAGTCGATCTGTTTCTTTGCACTGACAACAAAACTCGTTTGCTCTGCAATATGTTGAGATGGACGGCCATATTCTGGTTTTGAGGCGGCCTCAACTTCTTGTTCAATGACCTCAATATTTTCGGGAACTTCCTCAACCGTTGGGGTTTCTACTTGATCTGCTTTGAGGTCTGCGAAACCTTTAGCCAGTGCATCTGCAAGAGAGGGAACCTCTGTTTTCCTTCGACTCATGATTTATCCAAAGCATGTAGAGCACATCAAACCTTGCGCCAAATGATTCATTCCTCTTCTACTAAAATATCATCAAAATCTACTTCCGGCCAAAAAGACAGAATGGTTCCAATAATTCCGAACACCAAAACGTATTCCCACACTGCTGAAACATTGAGCATAGGATAGGGGGAACTCGTACAAAACTCCATCATATCTGATGTAAGTGAATTGTATGCATCCCATTCAAAATTCGCATCCCAAACTTGAGACTGCGTTGCAATGAGCTGATAAAGCCCAATAAATGCTGATAACGCCGCAATGATTCGAAGACTGATTACAGTTCTAAATCGGTCATGCCCCCACCAAATTCGAACAGTTACTGCTGTTACCAAAAAACACCAATAAACGCCAAATGTAAAGATATCAAAAGCGTAATGACCATGCATTGGTCCGTCTGTGTCCCAAGGAACACTCCCAATACGAATACAAGAAAAAGCACCCACTAATCCGGGAAATACTGCAAGATGATTCAATCCATGCCAGAGAGAGTGATGTTTTCCTTCAGAAATCCTCTTCATGTTCATCGAATGGATTTCCATGATAATCCAAAAAACGAGATAACCGGTTATGAATGTCCCCACTGTGAAGATTGTATCGCCTGGCTCATAGAGGTCAAAATCGGAAATAAACGGCATGTAGGCTTTACAACCATTCCAAACCCATGTAGCATATCCGGCTATTAGCCATGCTAGAGTGAAACTTACCATCAAGAAAATAGCAAGGCGCCGCCGGCGAACAGTGTCCATGATTCTCCGCCTTTACCACTGCTTTTTGATGCCATCGCTCCAATACTCGACAATGCAGGTATTCTTGAAGGTGAAACGCTTGGTTGAATTGATGCGCATCGGAATTGTGGTAAATCCAGACGCTGGCCTAGGAGGCCGCCTTGGATTCAAAGGCAGCGATGGCAGGGCTGCTGAAGCTCGTGCTGCAGGTGCTGAAGACCGAGCAGGACCACGTATGAACCAAGCTCTTGAAGCGTTAAAGTCGCTTCTTTCCGGTTCGCTCAATCGAGCAAATGTAGAACTTGAATGCATTGGATGGAAAGGCAGAATGGGCGAGACTTGGATGCCATCCCACCATGAAAAAATGAGTTTCACTTCGATTGGCGAAACACCCACAGAAACTTCGGTCACCGAAACAAGCCAACTGGTGAAGGATTTGATAGATTCAGGAGCGGAGGCTATTCTCTATGCCGGCGGAGATGGAACTACCAGAGACATTGCCAATACACTTGCGAGTATTAGTAACAAAGCACAAGAAATACCACTGATCGGTGTTCCTGGTGGAGTCAAAATGCACTCGGGATGTTTTGCAACTACACCAAAAGCGGCTGCGGAAGTCACTCTTGCATTCCTCTTAGGAGATCTACGATGTGCAATAACTGAAGTTATGGACCTGGATGAGGAGATCTATCAAGAAGGTGTTTGGAAAGTTCGAATGTATGGAGAGGCATGGACACCATCGAGTCCACGGTTCATGCAAGGTGCTAAAGAACAAGTCGAACGAACAAGTGAAGCGGATACAATCGAAGGTTTGGCCCAGCACGTTAAATCACTTCTTGCAAGCGAAGAAGATTTGTTAATTATCTGGGGCAGTGGAGGAACTTTGCGACGAATGGGGGATTTTTGTGGTGAAGAACTTACTCTGCTCGGCATCGATATTCTCGGACCCGTTCAGAATGGAAAACGCGAACTTTACAGCGATTTGAATGAACAACAACTCTTGGAAACCATAGCACTGCATGTTGATGAAAAGGGAGATCCACGTCCACGTGTACTGTTACTTTCGCCCATGGGTGGGCAAGGCTTTCTCATCGGAAGAGGGAATCTGCAACTCTCACCTGATGTATTGAGAATGGTTGGCATTGACAACATTCTTGGCGTTGCAACACCCGCTAAATTGATTGGACTCAATGCAGTTCGGATTGATACAAGCGATGTTGAACTCGACCAAGTGTTCCAAAAGAAGCGATTTATCAAAATCTTACAGGGGTTCAGAACAACACGACTCATTCGAATTGAAGAGGCGTAATCACAGAAGTCCCGCTGCTGCTTTAAGAAGTCCAAGGAATGGTGGGCTTGGGCGATTGGGACGACTCTTGAACTCCGGATGGTATTGAACACCTACGTAATACGGGTGGCCATCGAGTTCAAAGATTTCACATCGTTGTCCGGTTTCATCTTTACCGACAAACTTGAGCCCTGCAGATTCAAGGGCTTCAATCATATCTGGGTTCACTTCGTATCGATGGCGATGGCGCTCATCTACCGATTCGCCTTCACCATAAAGCCGACGGATTTTACAATCATCCACTTGCCATAATGTAGGCCGACTGCCAAGTCGCATGGTGCCTCCAAGATGAGTTTTGGATATCTCAGGCATGAATATCACAGCTGGATTTTTACAATTCTCATCGAATTCGGTTGAGTTTGAATCCTTGAATCCAAGAACGTTACGAGAGAACTCAATAGCAGCAACTTGCAAACCAAGGCAGATTCCAAGATAAGGTGTCGAAGAAGTTCGGGCATATTCTGCTGCAAGGATTTTACCTTCAACTCCTCGGTCGCCAAATCCACCTGGCACCAAAACTCCTGATGCTTGTTTCAGTGACGTCCACGCATGTTCCCGCTCATCCGAGTTATCCCAATCGGATTCAAGGTGACTTGCTTCAATCCAATCGATAATTAATTTTCGATCAACTGCCATTGCTGCATGTTGTAAACTCTTGATGACTGAGAGATAAGCATCAGAGAGATTGGTGTATTTACCGACCATTGCGATGTGGATTTCTTCAGTCAATGTATCGAGATTGTGAGCCATGACGCGCCATTGTTCAAGTAAATCCGTTGCATTACAGTCAAGTTCAAGAATATCGCAAAGACCTTGCTCTTGTAACATCAAGGGGACGTGGTAGATGTTTGGGACATCGTGAGTCGACATGACTGCTCGAGGTGCTACATGACAAAATGCTGCCAACTTTTCTCGTGTCTCCTCCGTAAGAGGCGTCGAAGAACGACATACAAGAATATCGGGGGTAATTCCCAAACCTCGTAACTCTTTTACAGTATGCTGAGTAGGTTTGGTCTTTTGTTCACCAACTGGCCCCATTACTGGGACCAGAGATACATGGACAAAGGTGATGTTTTCTCGCCCAACACGGAATTGAAATTGTCGGAGAGCTTCGATGTAAGGAGCGGATTCAATGTCACCAACCGTCCCACCCAATTCAATGATGCAGGCATCTGGCGCTTGGTCAATACCGTCTGCTGGTTGATGAGCGACTTCTTCAAGCCAATCTTGGACTGCTCCAGTAACGTGAGGAATGACTTGAACAGTTTTTCCCAGATAGTCTCCGCGACGTTCTGCTTCGATAACTTTGGAATAGATTTTACCGGTTGTAACATTGTTGTTACGACCGAGGTTAATATCCAAGAAACGCTCGTAGTTTCCAAGGTCAAGGTCAACCTCGCCGCCATCATCTAAAACGAAAACTTCTCCGTGTTCAAACGGAGACATTGTGCCTGCATCGCTGTTGAGATAGGGATCGATTTTCAAAGAAGTGACTCGCAGTCCAGCGCTTTTCATCAAGACCCCTATGCTACTTGCAGTGACGCCTTTCCCTAAACCAGAAAGGACTCCTCCGCTAACAACAACGTACTTCATGCACATCAACGGGCTTTTAGGCCGTCGCGCCTCCCATATCAACATACCTCTTAATTCAAAAAATCCGAGTCATTACGAAATGAGCGAAGAATCAAAGAGTGGGTGCGCTGAAACACAAGGGAGGGGGAGTATGAGCGAAGTACCTGCAACAATGTTCGCCTGGACAAAAACAGCAGATTCGGTTGGGGGATTCTCGCGAATCGAACACCAAGTACCTCAACCAGGTCAAGGAGAGGTCCTCATCAAAACCCATTCAACATCCGTATGTGGAACGGATATTCACATTTGGAAGTGGGATGAATGGAGCCGAAACAACGTCCCGCTCGGTACGATTACCGGACATGAGACATGTGGCGAGGTCGTTGGTTTAGGCGCAGGAGTTGATTCACACGTGATTGGCGATTTGGTTGCCATTGAATGCCATTTAGCTTGCTGGAATTGTCCGAGATGTGATGAAGGAAATGCGCATATTTGTGAAAATGGTTCGATATTTGGAGTCCATACTCACGGCGCTTTTGGGCCATATTTTGTCGTACCTGCGGTGAACGCTCGGCCAATACCTGCCGGACTTGAACCCGGTTTTGCATCAATACAAGATCCTCTAGGAAATGCTATTCATACCCTTACTGGAGGGCCTGTAAAAGGCGCAACAGTTGCCATTCATGGACTCGGTCCAATTGGCTTGTTTGCTGTAAATGCAGCGAAAGCGATGGGTGCAAGCAAAATTATTGCTGTCGATTGGGACAACACCTATCGGATGAAACTGGCAAAATCTTTGGGAGCAGATATCGTTCTTGGCAAAGAACATGATGTGGTTGCAGAGATTTTAGCAGCGACTGAAGGGCGTGGCGTTGACAATTCTTGTGAATTTTCTGGCTCCGCTCAAGCATTGAGCAATACAATTCACAGCACACGTATGGGAGGATATGTGAATATACTCTCAGTCTATGGTAACTCGATGCCAGAAGTTCCAATGAATGAAGTTGTATTTCGCTACCTACACTTGAAAGGAATCAACGGCCGGAAAATGTGGTCGACGTGGGACACAATGCATGAATTACTCGAGCAAGGGCTTATTGACGTCAATGCAGTACTTACTCACCGAATGTCGATTGATGACTTTGAGCAAGCAGTAGAACTCGCTATTGATGGGAACTGTGGAAAAGTCGTTCTTGATTTCCCTTAAGCGCCGACCCACTTGTATCGGCGAGCGCCTTCATCAACGCCTTCGTCACCAATCTCGACCAAAGCGAATTCACTCTTTGGCGTAACAACGCTGTCATCTTGCAGACCCTTGTGGAGATTTTCATACGTGATGTGGTCGATTGCAACTCGACCTGCAAGGCGTTCAAACAAATGCCAGCGTGAAACAACTTCTCGCCATCGTGGACTCACTTTCCCTTCAAACACCTTCGCTTTAGCACCAGACCCGTAACCACATAGTCCGAAAAGGCAGTTGTCTAGGTTGCTGTTTTCTTCTAAATCCGATTCAAAAGTAGACATGAGTGCAAGGAAGATAGAGCCAGTATATTGATTTCCGATGAGACTACTTGCCCGCTGTCCCTTTTCAATTCGGCTTGCATGGAAGTCGAGATATTCAGGCGTCTTTGAGATTGCTCTTCGGTATCCGTCCATCGCTTTCTCCCAGATTTCAATAATCAAAGGATCTTCAGAATTATGTTCAGCAGGCATTGGGCCTAGTTGCTCTGCAATCGATTCCCAATATTCTGTATCTTGACGGTCGTGCCTGAAAATATCCGGGAACATTCTCTTGGCTTGGAATGCATAAGGCAAATGCATAATGATGCGAGACCATTGTTCAGTAAGACGTTTGTCTGTGTCGTAACAATAACGCCCTTGCTTTTCGGCTTTCTTCGCAAAATTGTGGAATGCCTGCCTTACGGCATCTTGGTAGCAACGGTTCGAATATTGGCCATCAAAAATTGGGTCATCGCGATGAACACTCACTTTCTCTTCACCATGAGCAAAGATTCCTAATTTGCGGACTGTCGATTCTGGAAGATGACGAATCATACGTTCAATCAAACCTTTCTTCATCGTTTGGCCTGTTTCTTGGGCGAGTTGCATGACATTCGTGATTACTGAACGTATGCTGACTTCTCGACGTGGTTTGAAAAAATCGTGAACCGGCGTGGTTGAGACACCGATGCAATCTGGGATTTCAAGAAGACGCGGATTTCGACGAACAAGTAGCGCACCTCCACCAGCGCCTTGGGTATATTCTCCTGATGATTCAAGAGCATATTTGGCATTGTCCGAGAAAATAACGATGCCAGTTCGCTCATCATGATCTGTTGAACGAGCAACCCAATCAAGCGTTGTGTGTAATGCGTCTACTGCACCAATACAAGCAAAAGTCATATCGACGACATCGCAATTACGGAAACAATCAGAGCCGTATCGTTCTTCATATCGTTGAGTAAGCATATCGAGAATGTAGGTCGCCGTAGGTTTGGCACCGTCAAGTGCTGATTCAGTTCCAAGATACATTCGACCGATTTGATTCGGGTCAAGCCCATTTCTGTCAATGATTTGCATGACAGCCATTGCACCCATTGTTGCAGTGTCTTCATGGACATCTGGAATCGACATTGCTTCAAGACCAAGGCCTTTGTTTAATTTGCCAAAGTCAGCACCTCTCAACTCCGCAAAATCCTTCATATCCATATACAATCGAGGGAAATGAATTGCGATATCGTCGATACCAACACAGGCTTGACTCTCAGTTCCCATCAATAGCACTTTTACCAGCCGACTATTTGAATCAACTACCTATCAAAAGAGGATAGAATCTGATTTCAAGACTCATTCCATTTCGGGGACATCCGCCATAGAAGGGTCTTGTTTTGCCCACAAAACATCATCAATACGAAGAATAGAAATCGCTGCTTCTGTTGCTCCAGCAATAGATTGACGGGCAATCAAATAGGGTTCAAGAACTCCACTTTCAACCATATCCGCCGGCTTTCGATTCAAGAGATCAAGACCAAGATGATGGGAATCCTCGCCTCCATTGACTTGAGCTGCTACTAATTGCAACAGCGTGTCGATAGGATCAAGTCCAGCATTTTCAGCAAGAACTCGAGGGATGACTTCCAAAGCATCTGCAAAAGCTTCGGCACCGAGTTGTTCACGGCCTGGTATGGTTTCTGCAAACCGTCGTAACCGGCGAGCAAGAGCAACATGTGTCGCCCCACCACCTGCCAATAAGCGTTTATCTTCGAGCATTCTACATGCGACACCGAGAGCGTCAGCGAAACTTCTCTCAACTTCTCCGAGAACCGTTTCTGTACTTCCGCATGCGATCAGAGTTGCACCGCCTTCCTCTGTTTCAACAATCCAATGCGCTACACTACCCCAAGTCTCATTTTTACTCGAAATAAATGCACCTAAGTCTTTGGATGTGGCTCGCTTGACGTCGGAAATAAGGGTCGCACCGCAACCCCGAGCAAGCAGGTCCAAATCAGAACGCGCTACCCTTCGGAATGCTTGGATACCTTCATTAGCGAGCATAATTTTTGCCTCTTCATCAATTCCCTCTTTGCATGCTAACAAGCCTATACCAAGCGTTTTGAGATGGTCTATTTGCTCTTGAAGGAGTTCGACTTCTTTTGCTCGAAAACTCTCAAGAACTCCAGGCGATGTGACATTAATCTTCATGTCGTTTTTCATCGAACGCCGTTCAATACCTCCATCGATAAGCAAGATTTTACCAGCACCAGCAACCCTTGGCATGTCTTCATGAATTCGGTTTTTAGCCAAGACAAGCCCTGTTACCAATCGAGTGTCGCTTATACTGCCACCCGATTGTGGCAATATCTTGACTCGAGTAGGGTCAGCGATAATGCCGTTTTCAGTTTCGACTTGAATAGCCTCAGCAGCCTCAACTGCGAGTTCTGAAAGTAAAATCTGCATTGAGTGGTGCCCTTTACCAGCAAGAGAAGTTCGGGTTGCGAGTAAACGGTGCTTGAATTCTGATTCAAGGGTCAGTTCCATGAGGACTTCATGCGCATGAGTCTCAGCCATTCTGAAACCTCGTGCAATAATGGCAGGATGAACATCTTGTGTAACCAAATGCCACGCGTTTTGCAGCATTTCAGCCGACATGAGGACAGTCGAAGTTGTTCCATCGCGGGCTATCTTGTCTTGAACAGATGAAGCGTTAATCATCATTCGAGCAACAGGGTGTTCTACTTTGGCAGACTCCAAGACAGTCACGCCATCGTTGGTGACAAGTGTTCTGCCATCATCATCGATTAACAGTTTGTCAAGGCCTCGCGGACCGAGGGTAGAGCGGACTGCACCGGCGAGTGCCATTGCAGCCTGAATGTTGTTTTGTAGAGCACTGCGCCCAGTAGTACGCTCGGTATCCCTGAGAATAGGCGCATCGCTCATAGCACAGCCACCAAACTCTTGGCAATAAGGTCAACTCTAATCTAAAATGACTCAATCTTCGTCATCTTCGACGACTTCGAAGTCTGCATCAACCACGTCATCGCCGCCAACATCAATATCGCCGTCTTCAGTGGAACCATCTTGTTCAGCCATTTCAGCTGCTGCTGCTTCGTAGAGTTTAGCAGAAACTGCATGCATTGCTTCTTCGACTTCCTTGACCTTTGCTTGAATCGCTGCATCGTCTATTTCATCGATTTCGAGAGGTTTTCCATCATCATCTTGAACCATCTTTTCGAGTTCATCCAAGTGTTGCTTTACCGGATCGACTTCCGCATCATCGAGTTTGTCTGCAGATTCATCGAGTGTTCGGCGGGTCTGATAGACCACTTGGTCTGCCATGTTGCGGAGTTCAACTTTGCTCTTACGGAGTTGGTCTTCTTCGGCAAATTTCTCTGCTTCACTGATTTTAGCTTGTATTTCATCTTCGGAAAGAGAAGTTTGGGATTCGATTTTTACCGATTGTTCTTTTCCAGTACCCATGTCTTTCGCACTCACGTCAACAATTCCGTTTGCATCGATGTCAAAGGTGACTTCGATTTGAGGGGTTCCTCGTGGAGCTGCTGGGATGCCCATCAAGGTAAATTCACCAAGAGTCACATTGTCTTTGGCAAAGTTTCTCTCGCCTTGAAGTACGTGAATTGTGACAGCAGGCTGGTTGTCACTCGCTGTCGAATAGATTTCAGAGCGGCGAGCAGGGATGGTTGTATTACGTTCAATCATTGTAGTCATGACGCCACCGAGAGTTTCAATTCCGAGAGTGAGGGGTGTAACATCGAGTAACAAGATATCAGATACGCCTTCATCACCGGAAATAATACCGGCTTGAAGTGCAGCGCCCATGGCAACCGCTTCATCAGGATTGATTCCTTTGTATGGTGCCTTTCCTGCTTCTTTTTCAACAGCGCTTTGAACTGCTGGGACACGGGTTGAACCGCCGACTAGGATAACTTTGTCAACATCTCCTTTCTTTACCCCAGCATCCTTCATTGCTTGCCGGGTTGGACCCATTGTGTTTTCAATTAACTTTGAAACTAAATCCTCGAATTTTGCACGACTTAATGTCATGTCCATGTGTTCCGGTTGGCCATCGCGCATTGTGATAAACGGTAGATTGATTTGTGTTTGTTGAGTTCCAGACAGTTCAATTTTCGCTTTTTCAGCCGCTTCCTTGAGTCGAGACATGGCTTGAACATCTTTCGACAGATCGATTCCTGTGTCACGCTTGAATTCAGCGACCATCCAGTCAATTACCTGGTCATCAAAATCATCGCCACCGAGTTTATTGTTTCCTGCTGTAGCTTTAACTTCAATTTGAGGTTGGCCGTCTACTTGGTATATTTCAAGAACGGATACGTCAAAAGTTCCACCGCCTAAATCGTAGACAAGGATGGTCTGGTCTTCGCCTTTGTCAACACCGTAAGCGAGAGCTGCTGCTGTTGGTTCGTTAATGATACGGAGAACTTCGAGGCCCGCAATACGACCAGCGTCCTTGGTCGCTGTCCGTTGTGCATCGGTAAAGTAAGCAGGGCATGTAATGACTGCTTGCTTAACATCATGTCCAAGATAGGCTTCGGCATCAGCCTTCAACTTTTGAAGAATGAACGCTGAGATTTCTTGAGGCGTGTAGTCGGTATCGTCAATGGTGGTTTTCCAATCAGTACCCATGTGACGCTTCACAGAAAGTAATGTTCGGTCTACATTGGTCACTGCTTGTCGCTTTGCAGTTACCCCAATCATTCGTTCACTACCGTCTTTTGCAAAGGCAACAACCGAGGGGGTGGTTCTTGCTCCTTCCGCATTCGCAATGACAACGGGTTCACCGTTCTCAATGGTCGCTACACAACTGTTTGTCGTTCCAAGATCTATTCCTATTACTTTACTCATTTTTTCACTTCCATTCTTCAAAATATTGGGATTCCGCCGTCGCCATCATCATCTCGGTCATCGCCGAGGTCGATACGCACATCTGGAATTTCCGGTGCTTCATCATCATCACCCTCATCTTCGTCGCCCTCATCGGATGATGGGACTGCAGAGCCTTGAGGCGTGAGTTTGAGAGTGACATCGAGAATGCCATTGTTGAGTGACCACTCGACCACGTCATCGCATGGGTGAGGTAGCGGAACACGTGCGAGGGGAGAGGTTTGAGTGCTCTTTAAGACCTCTAACTGGTTTCCATTTCGGATGAGTGAGAGTTCCACTTCTGTTTCTTCAACCTCGCCTTTGAGCGTGAAGTCGATGGTTACGGACATATTCCATCCATCAAGATATACATCATCAGCGGGAAGTTTGTAGAGCTCATCGTTGAGGTCATCGATGTCAGGTGTTTCAACTTCAATGGGATTCGCATCAACTTGGACATCAACACCCAAGTTTTGCAAGATGTCTTCCATGGACTTACCTTTCTCGAACATCTTCGCCAGTTGGGAGAGATCGAAATTAAAATTAACATCCCCTTTCGCAATCTTTTCTGCGTCTATACCTAGGTTTTCAAACTGGGAGCGGAATTGTTCCATGAGTGCTCGGATTTGTTTTTTGTCGAGATTCATGCCCATATTTTTGAACATTTCAGTAATCTGTTCGATTAGTTTTTCTTCAAAATCATCGGCACCTGACATCTTCAAACCTCACTACTTAACCAACGGTTACATACTGTCCAGTTAGTTACCCTATATGAAGTTCACGAGGTCAGATCAACGGAAGACTGAATCGAAACAACAGAAAGATACCTTCGAGGCTGGGCAGAATACATGCTTTCAAAAGCCAAAAGCATAATCACAACACATGGAGGAGGCGGTTGTGAGCGGAACTGAGAGTCCAAAACCCATAGTTGCTCTATGGAAATACATTGTTGGCTCCTCACTCATTGCTTCGATGTGCTGCCTCCCTTCTGTCGTCATGGTTATGCTCGGACTGGCAACTGTTTCAACAGGAGCTGCCCTTTCGAACACATTGTATTGGGGAGAAGACGGGTTTGGATGGTTTCGAGGCTCCATGTTACTCGTCGCATTAATCAGTGTCGTCATCGGCTTAGTACTGTATTTCCGCAACCAAGGTATTTGCAGCCTAGATGAAGCGAAAAGAAGCCGTCGAAAGATTGTCAACACCTCGATCCTCGTTCTGTGCACCTCTTATGTCCTCTACCTCGTCTTCAACTACGTCATTCTCACCGAGATTGGGATTGCCCTTGGTTTACCATGGGAGTCAAGCCGAGATGCCTACATGTTTTGGAAGTAATCAGACTTTTCCGGAGGTCGTCTTGCATCCTACGCCCCATTCACCTTCTTGCATGGCTTCTCGAGTTGCATCTAATAAGGCATCTTCGGGAGAACGAATGCGCACTGGATCATCATGCCAAGCGAGAGAAATTCTGGCACCGTCAAAAACCCAACTTTGCAATTGAATAATTGATTTTTCAATTGGAATATTCTTTACACCTTTTCCAATAGGAATTTCAATTTTACGAGGGTTGAGGTGCATGCCCAATTGGAGTGCTTTCTGAACCGATTCTTTTCCAGTCCACAACTCAATAGCGCGAGAAGGGTTTTGTTGTAACCAAGTCAATTCCTTACCCCGTGACATCATATCAAAAGCATTCTCGGCAATACCTCTGTTTGCAAGTTCAGCATCGATGCCAACTGACCAGTTCGCCTCAATCAGTGCCACATAAGCCCACCCTGAGGAATGACCAATACTAATTGACGGCAAAGGAGTGTTAATCCAAAGTCCCGAAAGGTAGGAGAGTACTGGGGCACGCTGCTCGGTCCGTTGAACTTCAACTTGGTTCGGATGAATCCCCCATTGCTCCAGGGCTTGTGCCAGAAGCCAACGGCCTGTCAAATGCTCTCGTCTCCTCTTCTCTACTGCAAAAGAGGAGACTTCATCCACGGATGCGAGTAATACCTGTTCCAATTCGAAGTCTTGTATTGGATGACGAAAACACAGCGCTCGTACTGGAAGCGGGTATGGAGGAATCAACTCCTCGATAATCAATTTCTCACCTCACCGTTCAAGGACGAACATCTGTTCTTCAGGGACAGGCGCCATGCTCTTGAGACGTAAGCCCTTGAGAGAGAGTACAGGAGCATCATCGTCACCAACAATCATCACATCGTGGACTGTAATTCCTGCCTCCTCTACAGCAATCCGTAGACTTCGCATCCGAAGAACTTCATCTCGTTCAGGGACTCTGAGCATCGATGACCACTCGATACCAACCGGCAGGGAGGAGAAGCCCTCAGACTCCATAGCGACCAAACCAGCATTTTGGAAACCTGCCTCAATAAGCATTGGTAGACATTCCAAAAGTACAGATTCACCATTGGTTTCCAAAGAGAACTGATCTAGTTTTGGCAATTGGTGGCGCATAAGGGCAATTCCATCTGCACCAGGGGTATCGGAATCACCTATTCCTCGAAGCACTCCACCATGGGATTGGAAGCGAGGCCCATGGAAATAACGCCGGTAGATGAAGGAGGGTAGTTCCGATAATTCCCCTAATGCAGGGGTGCCAAGTTGCGGTAATGATTCGACTTCGGATTGCAAAAAGGGTCCAAGATCGTCCCGGCGTTCGACTAATCGCACCACTGCTTTGTGATGCTCTCGTTCACCAAAGACTTCTCCTTTCGAATTTGAAAGGTCGGAAAGTAATCGACAGGCAACCCAGCTCATTTCCCCATCTCCACGAATGAGCTCTGAATCGACGCGGAGCGTCATTTCTCCTTTCAAAAGTTTTACAGGAAGGCCAAATGTTACCTGTTCAAATCCTGCAAGGCAAGCGGAAGGCCGTAGTAAGAGTGCGTTTTCAGCGAACATCTCCAATGCCATAACTCCGGGATGGTATGGCACTCCTTCAATGGCATGATCGGAAAGGAATGGGTGGTCTGCGACTGAAAGTGTTGTTTGTGTCGTCAAGGACTGGCGCTCATCAACTTGGAGAACCTTATCGACAAATGGGAAGCGATAGGGGTCGGCGATGATACCGGCCATTTCTGCAGGTAAGCGGAGAGGTGATTCGCGGAATGCATCAAATGCATCCATTGTCCCGAGATTCCCACATCCGAGTACTCTGCGTTTGCCACCTTGTAAGGCCTCACCGATAAAAATCTCAACGCCTTTCTCGACTGAAATTGTATCAATTCCAGCTGCATCAAATACTGCTTGGAATGAACCACGTGTGGCCATTCCAACATCTCGCCAACCCGTCCATGCAATGGCAACAGCCCTGCATGAACCACTGGCAGTTAATCGAGCCATTTCGGCATCGAGAACACTGTTTGCTGCTGAATAATCCGTTTGGCCGTTATTTCCAAAGCGACCTGAAACGCTAGTGAAACACGACGCAAATCGAAGTTCACCGCCGGATGCTTCAGTCGCTGCCAAGAGTGATTGCCATCCATCAATTTTCACGCGAATAACTTTGTCAAATACATCGTAATCTTTTGCAGCCACTAATTTAGAATCTTCAAGACCAGCACCGTGAATGATTCCAGTGATTGGGCGGCCTAAGGAGGCTCCAAGGTGCTTCATTCCATCACAATCCATGACGTTAACCGAATGATACGATGCATCGTTACCTGTTTCTTGAATCGTTTTTATGGTAATGTAGACATCACGACTACGAGAATACTTCTGCCATGCAGTATTCCATTCAACCATCGTTACCTTTCCTGATTCGCTGGCTGCCATCAATTCTTCTCGTAGAGCAGACTTGCGTTCATCTAATTGGGCATCGGACCATTCAACCCATGCCTCGGTTTCTTCTAAGAGACTTGAACGCCCAAGTAAAGCAAAATGAGCGCCGGCATTGAGTGAGTTACATGCCACGCCAATTACGGATGCGGCGGTCACCCCTGAACCTCCACCAGATACAATCCAAGTATCATCCGATTGGAGCGGAGAGGGTTCTGCTTCAAGGTCTTCAGCAAAGGCTACAAGTGTCCATCTGCGACCATCACGATCCAAACCAATCTCGATTTCACCACCTCTTTCAAAGAGGTCAGTATCGATAGATTCAGCAGCCTGACTTGCTTCTAGAATTATTTCTGGATGAAGGTCAAGTGCTCTCATTCGCAGATGGGTTTGTTCAAAATAGTAGGATTTTGTAACACCAGATGCTGCACATTGGACTGAGTTGAAGCGTTCGCCAATGTTTCCATGGCGACCATCCAACGCAGTGATTGATGCTACAATACCATCTTCACGAGATGAGAAGTGAGCATCGAGTCCTTGCAGGAGTGAAAAATAACCGTGGGCGGAGAGAGCAATTTGAGAAGATGGTTGGGTATCGTCGTTCCAAGTCGCACCAGCGAGCTTTAGCGGAGCCATGTGGACCAATCCGGCAACATTCGAATGTTCAAGTTCCTTACAAACTAAAGCGATATGTTCTGGATTTGCAGGGTCTGCGCGATAAACCGTTCGACCCGCTTCTTGATGAATCGACATGTCTCTGATTTCACTTTCAAAACCAATACGTACTGCTGTCATTCCTCGTGCTTCAACACGCTGACAAAATTCTTCGGCAATTCCCCAGCCATCATCAGTCACAACAATGGTCCCTTCAAGCGATAAGAGAGAGCCGGTTCCCGGGCAGTTTTCAACTTCGACTTGCCATCGACGGCAATTTTCTTGGCGTTGTTGAGTCGGTTCAGGCGTCTTTACTTGGGGTTCAGCAACTGAGATTACCTCCGCAGCAACCACAGGCACACGTTCAGGAACCTCATCACCCTTCATTCGAAGGATGTAGGCGGTGAAATGGTTCAATGTAGGATGGTCAGATAAGACGAACTCTTCATCTACTGGAAGTTCGAATATGTCTCGAACATCTGCCATAATCTCGGCTTGTTTTACCGTATCAATTCCCAATTCACCTTCGAGATCTTGGTCAAGTTCAATGAAATCATTTGGGTATCCTGTATGACGAACAACCACTTCAATCAATTGCTCTTGGATGTTTAAATCGGTTGCTAGAGGAGCCGTTGGTTGTGAGATTTTCACAGAAGGAGCAATCGTTTGAGGCACGGATTGTGCCGGTTCACTTGCAGTAATAGGTGTGACCTTGCCGCCCTTCATTCTTTGAATATAGCCAATCATGTGATTGAGGGTAGGGTAATCTGAAAGAACAAACTCTTCATCAAGTGGTAAAGTAAAACGTTCACGAATATCAGCCATGATTTCGGCTTGCTTCACCGTATCAATACCGAGTTCTCCTTCGAGGTCTTGGTCAAGTTCAATGAAATCACTTGGATAACCTGTATGTTGGACAACCACATCCACAACAATGTCAGTGAGTTCTGAATCATTCACCGGCACAGGCGCTGGCGTAGGTGGTGCTGGCACAGGAGATGAATCTGGTGTTACTGAAGGAACAACTGTCGGTGATTGGGCAATAGATGCTCCACCCTGCATACGTTGGAGATACCCAACCATATGATTCAAAGTTGGATAATCTGAAAGAACAAATTCTTCATCAAGTGGAAGAGAAAATTGTTCGCGAAGTTCTGCCATGATTTCGGCTTGCTTCACCGTATCAATTCCCAATTCACCTTCAAGGTCTTGATCTAATTCTACAAAGTCAGCAGGGTAACCCGTGTGGTTAACAACCACTTCAATCACCGACTTTACCAATTGCTCTGCATCCACAAGAGTCACTGGTTCCGATGCTTGCGATATAGGTTCGATTACCGTAGGTGGGGCTTCTACAACCGACGAACTTACTTCGAGAGTCGGTGTCACCACCAGTGGTGCTTCATCGGTGGTCATCTGTTGGATATATCCAATCATGTGATTCAATGTAGGATAATCGGAGAGAACAAACTCTTCGTCAAGGGGTAGTGAGAATCTCTCTCGAATTTCCGCCATGATTTCAGCTTGCTTGACCGTATCAATACCAAGTTCTCCTTCAAGGTCCTGGTCCAATTCAACGAAATCAGCGGGATAGCCTGTATGATTCACCACAACTTCGATGACAATTGACGTCAAACTGGAATCTGTGATAGGTGCCTTAGTTGGTTCTGGTTGAGCAACAGCTTGAGCCGTAACAGGCGCAGCCTTAGGGGTGACTTGATCAGGCGCTGTATTGACTGCAACAGACGGCTTGCCTTCCCAAGCAGAAGTGACATCCCATGGCTCACCTTGGACACCGCCGTGAAGATTCTCATCTCCGTCGACGTATGCCACTAATTTGTTATCAAGAATACGAAGCACAACGTCATCACTCTTAGCGAGATTACGACTCCAAGCCAGGAAACGTTGACCGTCAATTCGGTCTCCACTCACCGGCCACTTGCGTACTAAGGAAAGAGCAATTTGCGAGCCAAAACCTGCAGCAAAACGTAGTCCATATTGAATGTTTGAATAATCACCACCCTTTGACAGATTGAGGTTTCCGAGTTCCGGATCAGTTTCTTTGTGATTAGCAATTGGTGGGATTCGTCCCGTTTTCATACCGTGGAACATGCTTGCATCTTCAATCCCAACACCCATTGGGTGCCCGGTGAATCCCTTCGTATTGGCAATAACCAATTTGTCGGTACTCTCGCCAAAGGTTTCCCGTAATGCCCGAACCTCTGATTGAGCTGAACCTCCTCGAGCGGGAGTGTATGTTTCATGAGAAAAGAACACTGTATCCGGGGCAATTTCATGTCGATCAATATCCCAGTTTTCCTCCATTGAACCAATAAAAGAATTGACCGTTTGAGCAACGTGTTCTACATCAAGCCGAGTTCCATGGAAAGCGGAATTCGCAGTATGCGTTCCAAGGAGTTCTGCAATCGGTTGAACACCACGGCGTTCCGCTTCAGAATGACGTTCAACAACAAATGCTGCTGCACCCATTCCAAGAACCAAACCGTTTCTACGGCGATCGAAAGGTAATGCAGCTTCCTCGACAACATTACCTGTTGCAGCCGCACCTGAAGCGGCGAATCCACCGCCAATCCATTCCCATAAGTCATCACCAGTGACGTCATCAGCCGAAAGAATGACCACTCTATCAACGCGGTCGCTGTTAAGCCAATCTTCCGCTACTCCGAAAGCAGCAGTTGCGGAGGCGCATGCCAAATTGATGGTCGTATTTGGCCCACGAATACCTGAATATTGAGCGAATTGGGAATGCCCCATGTTCAAAGTTTGAAATAAATAGCGTCGGTCAAAGCGACCTTCACCATCGTTTCCATTTGATTTAGCATGCTTCATGGCCATTTGAAGCCCCGGGAAACAGGATGCAAAGACGATCCCTGTTCGTTCTCTGTGTTGCTGGGGAACTTCCCAGTTACGGATTAAGCGTAGTCCGCCTTTTCCGATTTGCTCGACTGGGGTTAACGGGATGGCTGCATCACGTAAAGCAAGAAGACCCGACGCAACCGCTAATTGTGTAGTAATATCCCATGCAATGACCACTTTCGGGTCAATGCCAAATTCCTTAGAAATGTCAAAAGCCGATTTGACGCCAGCGAGTTGAGGGATGTCTCCAAATTCTGTGGCTTGGTCCATATTTACCGAACCATCTCTCCCCTTAATCAAGCGGACAATATTCTTATCGAGAAGACGTTGTTTGTATTCATCGCTCACTTCTGAAAGACATGTCTCGCCTCGAACTAACCGTTCAAACGTGTCTTCATCGAATACTTTCTCACCACCAGGGAGACCAAGAGAAACTCCTGTTATCACATAGGGGTCATTGCGACGACGATCGACGTGACCACCGGATACGGAAGGTATAGATGCCTGAGATTCAGATTTCATCCTTTTTGTGATTGAGAAATGGGAAGACCAATTTTCAGGTGGTGATGTAACCCATCGGGTCAAATCAGAAGCATTTTGCAGAGATGAAACGTCAATACTGCTATCAGTGTCCGTTTCATTTCGGATGGTTTGAATTACATTCGAAACTTGAGCGTCACTCAACCCTAGGCCGAGTCGAAGACTCACCATGCCGTTACAAAACCCTGCAGGATATCCGCTAACGGCGGAAAGCCTGTCACCGATGTAAGCATCCTTCGCCTTGGCTGCTGCTACCTCTGGGTCAATGATCTTGCGAACAGACTGTTGGACTACCTTCTGTTGAGAAGGGGGTGTTGAACTTCCTGTCGAGGGGAGCGGGCGGGAGCGTGTGCGTAAATCATCCAGCTCAACAGTCGATTGTAAAGTGGATGACGTTTGATATGCCTCAATTGGACCTGCCCGGAAGGCTTCAGTCAATACAGAAGATTCGTTTGCCGGCCACTGTGGTCGACGGCCGGCTAATGCCAATGTTCCAAGCGCTCCAAGGAAGGTAGCAATTCCACCTTGTTTTGGATGATTCGACATCACAGGAAGATGAGGTTGACCTTCCAGAATTTGAACGGCAAACATTGTCAATGCCCGCTTTGGACCTACTTCGATAAACACACGAGCCCCAGCGGCATACATGTTTTCGATTTGTGTTGTCCACTCAACTGCTGATGCCATTTGGGGCGCTAACTTACTGAGAATGCCTTTCTTTGAATCTTCACCCTTCATTGGGTAAAAAGTTCCGTCCACGTTGGCAGTGATTGGGATGGATGGCCATCGTATTTCGAGACTTTCAAGGAAACGGCGAAGAGGTTCGTTAGCCGGTGCAACAATGCGGGAATGGAACGCATGCGATGTAGCTAGTGCCACACATTGGAAACCTTTCTCTTCAAAAACAGCCATTGCCTGCTGGACAGGTTCTGTTTCCCCAGCAATAACCGTCATTTTTGGAGAGTTTTTATTCGCTGAGATTACATAACCTTCGATTGAATCAAGAACAGAGGCGACTTCTTCATATGGCGCCATTACGCTCGCCATGAGACCTTTGTCCTCGATAACGACAGAGCCCATTTCTGTACCACGGGCTGCCGATGCGCGCAAAGCTCCATCCATATCCAATATTCCTGCGGACATCAATGCGGCATATTCGCCAAGGGAGTGCCCAGCAACCATATCTGGCATTTGACCATGAGCGTTCAGTGCTCGTTCAAGAGCCAAATCTGCGGTAAGCATTGCCGGCTGAGTATATTCGGTTTGCTTGAGTTTATGTTCTGCTTCAAGGCGTTCTTCTTTGGAAAGATTTGAGCGAAGGACAAAACTCGACAAACTTTCTCCATCAAGTACATCGGTCATTGTTTCATCGGCTTGTGCCCAGACTTTCTGGACTGCACTGTAGCGTTGGTGAAGGTCGTGTGTCATGCCGACGTATTGGCTGCCTTGACCTGGATACATATGTGCCACCTTGGCCTTTGGGTGGAGTGCTGGGTCGTTGGTTAGCAGAATGCCTTGGGCTTGTAAGAAGCCCCATTTCTCAGGATCATTCATCGCTTTGGAAGCAAGAGATACTCGCTTGTGATATTCGCTCCATGAAGTAGCCACAATGCACATGCGGAAAGAGGCAGATGTGTCGTATCCAGATGATGCAATATGCAGAACTGATGAGAGTCTTAATCCGCAAGGGTCTTCGTCGAAATGAGTACCGGAATAGCCCACTTTTTCCAATTTTGCTTGCAGAGAATCAAGGTCTGGTGCTGAAAGTAAGAGAATACCGCCTTCGACCGCTTTCATTTCTTCATGCGTCATCGAAGGAGTAGCCGATGAATCAAGGATTGATTCAGCGTCAGAAGGTAGATGTGGCGCTGATTCGCTTTGGGCATAGGCATGCCACCTTTGCTCCCACTTTGCAGCCAATTCAGAATGGTATTCTGGCTCATAACCTTCGAGAGCAACGTGGTAGTTCGTACCACCAAAACCGAAAGCAGAGACGCCTGCGCGACGAGGATTTGCTTGTGGGCGGGGCCACTCACGCGCTTGTGTGGGCACAAAAAACGGATTGCTACTCCAATCAACCGTAGGATTCGGGGTGTTGAATCCAGCAGATGGAGGAATAGTTCGATGATGGAGAGACATGACTGCTTTAATCAGACCTGCAATTCCAGCAGCCGCTTTCAGATGGCCAACCTGTGATTTAATTGAGCCTACTGCAACGCGTTCTCCCGATGGAGTTCCGTCCCATAGTAACGACAGTGTTCCGAGTTCTGTAGCATCTCCTACTTTGGTAGAAGTTCCATGTGCTTCAATCAGTTCAACGGTAGTTGCTTCATATCCTGCTTGTGAATAAGCACGAGCAATTGCTTGAATTTGGCCTCGCTGGCTGGGAGCAGTGATGCCTTTTCCGCGACCGTCGGAGGAACCACCGACTCCGCGAATTACCGCATGAACTTCGTCGCCATCTCGAACTGCATCTGAAAGACGTTTGAGAACAAATGCACCTGCACCCTCACCCATAACAAAGCCGTTAGCTCCAGCATCGAATGGAGTTGAATGAGTTGCTGAAAGCGCACCGATTGCACTAAACTTAGCAAAAGTTGGAGCATCCATACTGCGGTCTGTAGCTCCTGCAATCATGACATCCACTTGACGCATTTGCAGGAGACGGCATGCATCCATCAAGGTGGCTAAAGAAGAGGCACAGGCTGCATCCATTGCGAAATTCGGCCCTTGTAAGTCAAGTAAATTGGATACACGGCCAGCAACAACATTGGCAAGTTCCCCGGGCATTGTATCTTCATTCACTCGTGGAGCACCTTCAATGATTGATTCGATGAAAGCTGCACTGTTCTGGTCAGGCATTCCTTGTGATTTCGCAAGTTCTTTGGTGTGGTTTGAATAGATGCGGATATTCGATAAATTTCGATTTTCCCCACCGAGAGCATTGGCAAAGGCGACACCAGTCCTTAATCGGTCAATGTCTTTGGTGTCTCCATCATAACCTGCTTGTTCTATTGCTGCTGCGGCAACTGTGACGGCCCATTGCTGTGCAAGGTCGATTTGAGACAATGTCCCAGGAGGTTGTTTCCAGCGTCGCCAATCAAATTCATATCCTTCAACGACTGCACCTATTCGTGCATAAGTGAAGCCTTCTTCGATGTTTCCGGGCCCACCTTCTCGGTAAAAGTGTTCGATTGGGCCAATCCATCGATGATTAGGGATGGTGCGGATACTCACTTTCGCATCCAGGATGTTTTGCCAAAAGGTATCGAGATCTGGAGCGTCAGGCATCAAAGCAGAGACTCCAATGATTGCAATGGGTTCGAATGGACCTTGTTCAAGCCCTTGGACTTCTTTTCCAGTTGCGTCTTTTACCATAGATTCACCTCATTAATTCATGATGCTTTGAGGCACCATCGTAACTGAGTAACCACCGTCAACATAGATACATTGACCTGTCACTCCACTTGAGAGAGAACTTGCAAGCCACAGTGCGGCGCCTGCAACATCTTCTTGACTGACATTCCTACGAAGAGGAGAGTTCGCTTCTACGTGGTCAAGAATGTGATCAAAACCAGGAACGCCACTTGCAGCAATTGTGCGTATTGGGCCGGAAGAGATAGCATTGATTCGGTGCCCTTCTGGACCAAGATGGCAAGCTAATTCTCGTGTCCAGCACTCTAAAGCGGCTTTAGCCATCGACATGATTCCGTAATTCGGTACAAACCGATTTGCTGCTGCGTATGTCAGAGTAATTGTCGATGATCCAGGATTGAGATAGGGTAATGCATGCTTCAAACAACGTTGAAGAGAATTAGCCGAGATTGTCATAGCGGTGTTGATGTCGCTGTCTTCAACAAACAGGATTGGACGGTCAAAGCAAGCCCTTGGAGCAAAACCAATCGCATGAACGAGAATGTCTGCTTTCTTACCTGGGTGTTCTTTTTTAAATGCCTCAAAAAATTCCTTCGTTGTAGCGTCTTCTGCAACATCCAGCGGGTAAAAACCTCCGATTTGTGGTAGTTTGTCTTTTAATTGAAAGATTCGGCTCATGAAACGCTTCTGATAACCGAGGTAGAGCGTTACGCCTGCAGCGGCTAATTGTTCGCAAATTGCCCATGCGATTGAGTCTTCACTAGCCACTCCGAAGACGAAGGCAGTCTTTCCTTGTAATTTGAGCATAAATGCACCTACCCAATGGGTAGGTGTTGGCCGTCACACCCAACCTATGACTGTTGCCTCTGTTCGAAGGAGGAAAACAGTGGTTCAGCGACCCTCTTTTCAAACCCGAAGCAGTTACAATTCATCAAATAAATCGTCAAATTCATCTGCATTGCCGATTTCTTGGTCGAGGTCTGAAAAGAAATCATCAAATTCTTCATCACCCGATACTTCCTCGGGCTCTTCAGGGAGAATAATTGGTTGAACTACTTTAGGAACCTTTTCCGCTTTCGGTTTCCTCTTGGTGACAACACGTACCAAAACCACTAGGAAAAGGATGACAAGGATAGAACCGCCACCTATGGAAATATACATCAACGTGTCATCGGAACTCAATGAGTCTAATCCATCAAGCCCTCCAGAACTCGTGGATGCTTTGATGTCGAGTTGAATATTAATTTCGCTAAAGGCTGCAGTGTCATCAATTGTGCTTTGTGCTCGAATAAGAAGAGGCATTCGGAGATCAGAAGCGACCTCAGACGGGGCCCGAATGGTGAGGAGCTTGACACTAGAAGTTCCTTGATAGTCAACATTTTCACTCACCAATGTGCCACCTGGGAAGGAAAAGCCTGCAGCTTCAAGGTCTGCTGCATTTGCAAAAACAACCTCAAGATTATCATCATCGTTACCTTTGTTTGTCACCTGGAAATTGAATTCCACTTCACTGCTGGTGTCCATATACCGTGTCGTAACATCAGAAAGTAGTAGTTCGACCATTCCATAACTTTGGATACTCAAGTCACCAATGTGCGAGGTGTTCACGACCCAAAAGCCATCTTCAGGCAACTGGCCATATGGAAGGCCATTCCAGGATTCGACTTTTGCTTCAATTTCAAAGGAGTATTGAACGGATGCTGCAATTTTGGTTTGACCAATAAAGAGAATCTCAAACGTATCTTCCTCTCCAGCAGCGAGAGTGAACGAGTCTTCACTCAAAATCATCTCGACTAAAACTCCGTCCCACTCAACTTTGGTGATACTGATGTCTTCACTTGCAGAAGTAGGATTGGTGACAGTGCAGAGCAAAATCGCTTCCGCATCGGAAGTAGGGTGAACGTCCATGACGGGGTCTGAGCCACAATCCAATTCAACTGCGGGGAGAGGTGAACTCTGTGCTGAAGCAGGAGGAAGAAGGCATGGAGCAAGAAAGAGACTGAGGACTAGGCCAAGAATCAGTACCTTGCGCATAGTGGCCACATTGATGCGGTAGATGCTTTCACTCATGAATGTGATGGGTATTTGTAGCGTAAAACATCTACTCATTCAAGATACACTTGGGCCATACAAGTCATTAGCCAGCTCAAAATGGGCTTTCCAAAGATAGTCTTCATCCAACCCTGCTTCCAACAGTTGTTTGGTACGCTTTGGAACCGTTTTGGGACCTAATACTGCGCCAGGGCGCCGTAAATCATCCATGTAATCCGTTTCTAAGAGAAAGCCGTGCGAACAAGATTCGACGGTTGACATTAATTCTTCAATGGCGCCTTTTCCTATGAGTACACTTGGAGTCACGCCTTGAGTCACCTCATGAGAGATGTTTGCAGGAGCATAATGACGCACCAGCCGGTTCGCTGCCAGACCCGACTTCTGAGCCATGGATGCCATATCCCTGTAGGTCGATTCAAGCTCGCCTTCGACATGCAACTGTAAAGCCACACCTTCTTGTTGGGCTAAGTGCATTGTCTCCAATAAAAGAGAATTCGATAAATCCCAAATTGTATCAGTTACAGGCCAGTGAGGACGTCCCACTTCTCCAATCGCATGGGCTTTACCTTCGTGGATAAATTCTAATGCTGCTGAGATACTGTCTCGATAATTTTCAACCGCTCGTTCTGCTCCCTGTTTACCTGATTCTTCAATCCAAGCGCCAAATTGGTGAGCGAACGCAGCAGGGTGAGGCCCGAGAACAATACGGACTCCTAATCCAACTTGCTTACGAACTTCTTCCGCCATTTTGACAGTATCCGCATATGTTTCAGTATGCCCTTCCTTGGTCGTAGGAGGGGCAGAAAAATCAGGACAATGAACCAATACAATATCTGTTCCACCTGCATGTTTGAAATCACGCGCAGCTTCGAGAAAACGTCCTTTTCGATTCAAGTGAAAATGATTATCTAGAATCGGGCCGGTCCAACTGACATTCTCTTCCATGATGGCCCTCAGTTAAACGCAGGAATCCATGAGATTTCAACGCATGGGGAAAAAAGAAGAAGAGAAGGTGATTCAAAGTTAAATGAAGAGGTTTTCTTCCTTCAACTGGGTTCTCCAATATACTGCTGCCATTGCCACAATGTTTTGATGGCGAGCATCTGGTACAATACAGCGGCCATTTGGCCATACGTGGAGCGTTAGATTGTGCCTCGAATCTTCAATTACGCTGCATCCAAGTCGTTCATCATACACTGCTGAGCCTGCATTATAATTACCAAATAATTGAGTAATGTTCAGTGATTGCCCAAAATCAAATGAGGCGACTACCGGACCTAATTCAGTTTCCAGTCCACCGTCGCTCAATCCCAATCTGAGCATGAGTTCCTTTGCAGCAGCACGAGCCGCTTCAACACGATGTGTTCCATGAACAGTAATTCGACCTTCTCTGTCAATGACCAAGGTAGCACGAGGCTTATCGAGAACTTTGATCACAACGCCACTGGTTTCTTGACCGCCAAGTTGTGAAATCACCGCTTGTTGGTCAATAGGGGTTGGAGGAGTAAAACGAACCAAGTGATTTTCAATCCGAACTTCGATAGCGGTAGCAGACATACTCATTCCTCCTCTAAGTCACCGGGTGAAGTAGTGTCTAAACTAATCTTCTCTTGTTTTGGAAGAGCATTCAATGCATCAAGTATGTCATTTCTATGTGGTAAATAGAGCGGCAGAAGTAAGACTGCCTCATCTCCAAAATCTTCACGAAGCACAGCTAGTGCACCTCGTAAACGAGAGGCATAGCGCTGGTTGCGAGACATGCAGACCTCTGGACCGACCAACCATTCACTCAAATCCCACCAAGTGGCTGAGAGTACTGCGGCAGAGCCAAAATTACTCGAAACTCCTTTCGGTGGTTTTTGGGCATCAAAGATATTCTTTTTCACCCGTTTCCTCCACTTCCCACCAATCGAAATCATGCCCAGTAATTTTCTCCAATGAGACGCTGCTTTCGCTTCTTTCGTGAGATGTTCATTCCAGCCTTCGTCATCTGCCGTAGGTTCAATGAAAAATACGGGGCGTTCATGCCTTACTGCGTTACGATGTAATCGTCGGGGCTCTGGGTCTGGGAATCGCCCACTCGTCACCTCTTCGACACATGAGACCTCATCCAAAAAGATTCCAAAAGCACCACCTGAAATCATACCATGTGAAAGATTAACGCCTGGAGATTCTGCTTCATCTTTTTCTTCTTGAATCCACAAATCTACGACATCCGGCGATTCAAGTAATGCCAAACCATTCCAAGACTCTCTCGGCCGCATTAATCGAGGATAGACCACAGTTGGTAAAACGCCGTGGAGCAAGATTTGGCCCCCATCAGGGTCTTCCCAAACGTAGTCGTCCCAATCTAGTCGAGCGGGCAAACTGTTCACGCTCACTGGCTTTTGACCCAATCACGAAGAGCATCAATACTCCATCCTTGGTCAAAGTAACCTTGGATTTCATCTTGCGTCCATTGTGGGAATTCAGCCATGGCTTGGGTCATTTCAGGTGAAACATTAGCGGCTGGTGCAGCTTGGGGTGGACCAGATACTGGCTTCGGTTGACCTGGCAATTCCACATATGCTTTTGTACCCTCTTCTTCGTATTCATCAAAGAGGTCATCGCCACTTCCTCGGCGAGCTAAAACAAACACCAGTGTTCCAAGTACGGCAACTGCGATACCAAGGATAGCGAGAATCAAGAAGAGCCCGCTCGAATCAGAAGACTGACTCTCAACCTTGACATTGAAAGATTCTCCGACTGATGAGCCGTTATACAACAATTCATCAGTCGTATCATCGGATATGAGGTAGTACATTCCAGTGGTTGCTAGGTCAAATTGCTGAAGCGTCACAGTAACCCACATTGATTCACCAACTGCGATGTCACCAGTGGAAATATTTCCTTCAAATACGGGCACTCCTTGGTTGATGACTGAACGTATGTTGAGAACAGTCGATCCATCCATTGTCCCGGAATTCGATACTTTGATTTCCAAATCCATATCTTGTCCAACTTCAGGTTTAGCAGGCCGCATTACCACATCTGTAATTGCAAACGAAGCCTCTTCATGAATCAGTAGATACGATGACTTGTGTTGAGGGGTGCTGGAAAAGATTGGAGCAATTCCACCTTCATCAGTCGGGCCGCCACCTAAGAGTGCTTGAGTGCCTGCTGAATCAGTTGCGTCAATCCAGAACACAACCTCGATACTGTTGGATATATCGTCTGATGTTGGGTCTTTTTGCCCTTCGATTATTGGCCACAAATCAACACACTCTGCGGAGGCAAAGTAAGAACCGCCGCTCGGTGTGAGTGTGAGTTCTTGTTTCATTGGCATTTCATCAAAGGTTGTTTGATATTCGCCCCACAGTAAGCTTGAAGCAGGAGAGGAATAGAATCCCCAAGCAACGGAAACATCACCTTGGAACAAGGCTTCCTGCTCTTCAAGAATGACTTCAATATCGACGCAATGGAAAGTTGAGGTTGGCAAAATATTAGACAGAACTTCACCATTACTGTCCTTTAGTGTCCATGTATTAGTTACGACTCGAGGAGCAGTTCCATCTACCTTGAGATTAAACGTTTGACATCCGTATGAGGATGCAGAAGCACAAATCGCAGAGGTTGTATCGACTGCACCGAACGGCAATCCTGTGATGTCATTACCACATTCGCCGTTGGAACCACCATCTCCACCTGTTGCATCGTATGGACACAAACGGAAGGAGTAAGTGTAGTCGTTTGTCATTGGAGGTGCAGTGATATTGATGTCAAAAATACCTCCAGTAAAGGTGTGATAGGTGACTTCACCCGGATAAGGAACGTATCCCTTGGAACCATCACGTTCTGCGGTTTGACGGGTTAATTCCAGCGTCAATTCAATTTCAGGAGTGATGTACACTTCATTGAAAATTCCGTCAAGATATGCATATTGTCCTTGGAAGGATATAATGTCGCCAGGGTATACAAAGCCATTGCGAACATCTTGGGTAATTGGTTCGATTTCGTCTGAGAACAGCGGTGTAATCATCATGTTATTCGCAGAATCAGCACGGTAATCAAGTTGGATTCCGTCGCTGTAATGCCAATCTTGGATGTGCCGTCCTGGGGCAGGAAGCATTCTGTATCGAGGATTGTCAAGGTCTTGCATGTACAACACCGGGTTGTTCAAAGATGTTGTAGCACCAGGTAATCCCCATGTCATACGAATTGGTAAATCGAGGTAGAAATCTGCTTCGAACGGATCGATAAGGACGTTACCACTCATTCTGAGCACTTGAGGTCCTTTGAAATCTCCGTCTTCTTCTAGAATTTCGATATACGGGCTATCGGTCCAAGCAGTTTCGTTTCTTGGATAATAGTAGACCGACATATCCTCCCGGTCATCAGCCAAATCGATGCGGAAATAATCTATGTCCCTCCATCCATTGTCATCGTTTGCTTCGACAATTAAGTGATATTCATTTCCAGCATACATGGTATGATTCCATTTTCCGTTGTATTGTTGTTGATTCGATTTCAAGAAACGATTATCTTGTGAGTCATCGATAAAGAAGTTTCGAATGACTGGAGATTTCGAGTTCATCGAAACATAGGTGAAGTAATCAGTATCAAATCCTGGCGCACCACCGTTAATCGGGTTACCAGCCTTATCGTATCCTTCAATCCAAACGCTGACTTTCCCGACTGGGTCTTGACCAACATTCGCATTATCGTTGAACGAAGCTGTATAATTTGCAAATGGTGCAGCTCCATCGCTGTATGCAGTGACTGTGATGTATTCATCCGCTTCTGGCTGGCCGTTTGAATTTGAATCATGGTCGTATTGAACCCAAATTTTCAGGTCAAGGGATTCAGGGGCATTCGGAAGGTCACTTGCGTTTAGGCGAATCGATTGATCTCCTGTTGAAGTAGGATTTGAGGAAGGAACAACCCAAGTGTCGTCGACCATAACACGCCAGTTACTGTCGAGTGAAGGGTCAACTTGACCGTTGAGAATACGAACTTCAAGCAGGTTCGGATCAAGTGTGTCTATTGAGAGATTGAAAGGAATTCCACACGAACTGTCAGGCCGGTATTCAGCAGCTGGACAGAGGGTGTCGCCGCCTTCATAGCCGTCGATACGGAATCTGTATGTATCCTGACCAGCAGCCATTCCAAGGTCAATAGCCCAATTGAAATCTCCGCCGGGAACGCCAGATTGGTTTGCAACTTGGTTCCATTCAATGGAAATATTTCCGCCAGTATTGTTGATTGTTTTTTGCTCAAGCACCATGAAATATCCACTTGGGTTCGGAGAAATCGACAAGTCTTGAAGCCGTATTGAACCAACAATATTGACTGTTTGTCCGGAGGTTCCATCATCAAGGTCTTGCACAATTCCGATGTTATTGAGCACTTGGAACGAGGTGATTATTGCGTCATTTTCAACAGCATTGCCGCCGTTTGGGGCAAGTAATACCGCATCAGGAAGGCCATTCACACCATTGGAAGCAACGAGTCCAGAATAAATTCGAACTTCATCGGTATCTTCCCAATTAGAATTTACAATGAAGCGCCAGGTAATCTGTTTTCCGTCACTGATATCTACGGCATTGGAAGATTCAAGGCTAATGAGGTCTCCGACATCGGATGCTTCAGAGAACTGCAAAGCATCACTATAACTCAAAATAACATCTCCAGTCTTAGATTCAAAGGTCAATGTTGCTTCTGCCAAACTTGCGCCAGTAAGAGGACTTACTGTGTGCGTAGTCACTATTTCATAAATTCCTCCATTTGGGTATAACCCAATAGGATTACCCACTAAACTCAGGGAGTTATCGTATCCACTCGAAGTTGTCACTTGAAGATTGGAAAGGTTTACTCCACCGCCAATAGCGCCAGTTACTTTCATTTGGACTTCGGCAGTTGAACCGCCATCCCACAATGCTACACCTTTGTTCAATTCACGATCAAGGCCATCAGCATTGTTGATTGTGACAGTGTAGTTGTAAATGATGTCAAGGTCCCTAACGGTCATCTGAGCACCAGTAGAAGCGTTTGGAGATTCTGCCTTTAGGCGGAATGTCTGCCACTCGTTGCCATATGCATCATAATGGCTAATAGGAACCAAAGCATTCGAAAGAAGAGAATTGAGTGCTCCTTTCACATCCACTGTTCCTCCGAGGTATTCAGGGAAGACAAGTGAACTGTTTGCGATAGTTCCGAGGAATACTTCTTGAGTCCCAGATAACACAGAGAGTTCAAAACCTTCAGTAGCGTCACTGGTTGAGTAAATTCCTACTTGGTCAAAGGCAAAGTCAAGAGTCGTGACTTCTGCACCCTTAGGGAGCATGAACATAGCACCTTCCGCAACACCGCTGCTGTCAATGGTGAGCGTAGAGGATGGTTGACCGTAATTAACACCGTCAATCTTGCTTTGAAGGAAAGTTGTTTGGCGGCCAAATCCTCCAAAAGCTGGCTCATCAAATCCCCAATCGACTTGGCCGTCATTCGCAACGTCAAGTTGAACATGTTCAGTGTGGTGACCAAACTTCAAATCAAACCAAATCCCACCAACGTTGCACGGGTTCTGATAAGAGACCGTAGAAGAGAAACCGAAAATAGGAACCGGAAGAAATATTTCAGAAGCAGCTGATATTCCGATTAAGGTAGGACCGTTGGTTGAAATAATATCGACAGTTGGTACTTCAGAACAATCATCCTGAATAAATGGAGTAATACTCGTAATAGGCCGATTGAAATTACTTCGTTCAATGGTCGGAGAATAGGTTGTATCGGTGACGAGTGGAGCATATAGCATCCCCCGATTATTTCCCGGAGACTCCCATACGCCATCGATAATTTCATCCGAGGGCACGTCGGTAGTTTGGTTAAATCCGGTTCCTACACGAGTCCCAATGCTAAATCCGTGGAAGATTGGAGAGGACAACCGGCTTGGGCCAGAGTCAAAAGTCAGTTTGAAATCGACTGATGGATGCATGGTTGAATTAATCCCCCATAGTTCGATGATTTTACCTTGAAGATTCGTCATTGTGTTGCCGTCTCGGTCAACAACGGTTTGACCAGATGCTGAATCAACGACTTCAACAGAGATCGTTGCAGTGCTTGTTGTTTCAGATTCAACAGTGAGTATTCCAAATCCATTCGGTTGGTTAGGACCGCTTGAGGTGGATGGAAGGAAACCGTTGATTGACATGTCTGCAGATTGAGGTAGTGGATCGCCAACTCGGAAATTGTCGATATACCAGCCTGCTTTGCCACCATCAGAGCCACCGATATTGTTGTCTTCCATGATGAAACGGAGTTGGACATATTGGCCAACGTATTGAATCAAATCCACGGCAACATTTGCCCAGCCAGTCGGATTGGAAATAGATGTAGAAGAACCTGCGAGTGCGTAATCTCCTTGGGAAAGGCCCTGGCAACGTGCATCGATTTGGCCTGCGGAAGAAGAACCGCTTCCACGGGCATAGTAACCATTACCATATCCAACTCCGGAAGAATTCGAGAGATCGATATCTATCGGGGAAAAACCTGCAGGGTCATTATCGACAAAGTCGTCATTGTAAGAGGAGCGAATTTGCATATATGCACAATCTCGGTAGTATACAGGTGGATTGGTGCCGCTTCCAGTCTCTAGATCAAGGTCATGCCATGAATCGAAGTAAGCCAGATGGTTTTTCATTGCGGAATCAACATAAATCGAAGCAGATGTCATTCGGTAAGTAATACCATTCTGACCAGCGAATTCGTTTGTGTAATCGTCATCGGTGAGCCCAGTACCCCAGCAAAATGAGCCGCTAGCACAATCAGGGATATTGGAATTTGGTCCGACAGTATTGGCATCAATTTCCCCGTGGTCCCAGCCAAATTGGTTTTGAGAATAAGCCCGATGGTCCATGAAACCAGATTGAGTTTCTTCAAAATCAGTAAGGAAACCTTCTGCCTTCAGTTTAACAGGAACTGAATTCGAGCCTTCTTCGTAGACAAAGTGTGAAGCATTTGAAAACTTCGTAAGTTGGTTGTTATACATCGGATTCCAAACACGAGGCATTGTTTCAATATCGACTCGTGTATGTGCGCTGTGCTCAATCATACTGGTCGAGATATCCATCGAAGCACTGGTTACTGTTTCAGAGGCAGGAAGGTGAATAGCACCTGAGTCGGCATCCACAAAAGGTACTCCGTCTCGTAAATCAATTTCAGTCGTGGAATTACCATTACCGAACGTCGTTACATTTGCAGCTGCTGCAAATGGCGCTAATATCATCAAGAAAACGAGAAGCAAAGGTACTTTCAATTGTCGATTATTATGGGTCATGGACTCACCTACTCTCTGCCCCAGCATTCCTTCACCTATAATCGCAACGGACACTTGCACCACAACCCCCTCCTACGGAGGGATTTTAGAAAGAAAGGAAATTAAAGTTCAACAACTCGTTTATTGACCCATGCCTCCTGTGTGATTTAGTCTAAACTACCGAGTCGGTTTTCACTTTTTTTAAGCCGTTTCAAAGAGGTAATTGTTGTCGAGAGTGATGCCTCAAGTGCGTCACGAACCTCAGGACTAATACTGTGTTCGAAGGCCCCCATAGATTGAGCAATACACATTTGTCTTCGAACCTAATAGATGCCATGCCCCAAGGTCAAGAAACCGCCTTCAGACTGGGTAATGCCCCACATGAGTTCTTGAGGGAGAACTTCACCGCGTAACCATGGAACCTTACTCGAAAGAGCCGGCCACCCTCATTGAACACGTCTTTCCAGGCGACACAAATGCTTACGACACATTATTTGGCGGGAAATTGCTTTCCATGATGGATAAAGCAGGTGGAATTGCATGTGCGAAATTCGCTCACCGTGAATTTGTAACAATTTCTATTGATGCTTTGACATTCATTGCACCTGCTCGGCAAGGTGACTTGCTTGAAGTGACTGGAAAGGTCGTCTTTACCAGCAGCCACACTGCTTGCACAAAAGTCACAGCAGTTGCCATAAACAAAGCCACTTGGGAGAAGAAGAAAATATGTGAAGGGTTCTTCTTTTTCGTCGCTATTGATTCGATGATGAGACCAATACCAATTCCACAATTTGTTGTTGAAGATGCGAGTGAGCAAGAAGATTGGGATCACGCAAAAAAGATTCGCGAACAGATGTTAGCAAATCGAAAGAAGTGAAGTTACCCCTACCTTCATGTGGCCCACATTGGTGGACGAAACATGCCTGTCCTCAATATCGCAATGGTTGGAACCGATGAATTGGCTCGCGAAATTGCAAAAGCCACAGACCAAAGAGATGTACATACGTATGTTCACAAAGAACCTGGTCAAGATGGGCCTCGTATTCTTTCCCTTATTCGCCCGGCGAAATATCCTGAACGCTTACGCCCGTTCTTGAACGCTCTCTCAGCGGCACGTGTCGGCTTGATTGAAATCACTGCAATTGATGCTAATTTAGGAGAATCTTTAGTTGCCTTCTCAAGTGCCAATATTTCAAGAGGAATTGCCGTCATCAACCCTCCCCAGGGCGAATGGGTCGACGAAGACCAAGCAAAAATGATCTTCAAACAAGCTGGACTAGGAGAATGGTCCTTTAGCACAACTGATGGCATTGAATTGCGCAATGCGTTGTATCAGCACATGGACGATATTTCTGATGTATTGTCTGCTGTTGCAAAAGCGCCACTCGTCATCCCAATTGATCAACATTTCAACGTCAAAGGAATCGGTTTAGTCGCTATTGGTTATGTTCAATCAGGAACAGTCAATGTTCATGATGACTTGCTTTTACTTCCAGCGAACGGAACAGGGAATGCCAAATCGCTGCAAGTGATGGATGATGATGTGCCTGCTGCTGTAACTGGTGATCGTGTTGGTCTCGCACTTCGGAATGCAAAAGAAGAGCATCTTGGCAGTGGCACATTGTTGGTTCGACCGGCGATTGAAGATAAGAAGACAAATACCAGTGTTCCTCTTGCTGTTGTTGCCCATAATTGCTCTACAATGAAGCTAAACAGATCTCCGTTCCAAAAGCGTGAACTCGCTGAAGGTGATGTTGTTCATGCAAGTGTAGATTTGCAATTCGTAGTTGGAAGAGTTACTTCAGTCAACGGAGATGAGATGCAGGTCAACTGGGAATCTCCCTTGTTCATTCGAAGAGAGAACCCGGAACCAACTCTCATTGCTCAATTAGATTCGAAACCTCGTATTATGGGAAATGCGGTACTTAATCTCGTTGAATAAGCCTCGGCGTAGAAAAAAAAGGCAGAATATCGCCACCAAAATACGCCCAACAATCGGTGGTTTGATAACCCAGCACAATCGGTTTGCGCGCTGGGATGCGCATTATTAGACAGGAGGAAGGTCCTGCAAGTGCAGAAGATTATGAAGTCTTCAAGTCGCTGCACTTAGCAGGCTCGGGTAAAGTTCGGGCTTCAGTTGATGAGCGTATGCTTTCTCTTGAAACTCGACGGGGCCATGTGTTGGACTTGCGTCTGTCTCAAATTACTCGCGTCCACCATCACCATACTCGCTTAATCTCCTTTGTGTATGCATTATTTGGTGTTGGGCTGATTCATGTTGCCAATCGTATATTGATTCTCGACCCTCTCCGACTTTTGGCGGCGGGTTTGGGCTTTGTTATGATTCTTGGATGGATTGGTACTCGAAAACCAACCTTAACCCTCGACACAGAAGTAGGTGGGTGTCATACTATAACCGGAAATGATGCTTCATTAATGCGATTGGCGACCTTACTGAAACGCCTTGAAAGCGGGATGAATCTGGAAGAGGCACGAATTGGTCTTGACATTTTGGACAGAGACACGGAGTTTCCACGAACGACACTCCTCAATCTTCAAGAAGTACCTGTAGAACCAGTTCATTTAAGCCCCTCAACCTCAATTTCCTCTTTTCTGATGGATGAAATTCCCGAGCAAGAACTTCCTAATTCGATTGTTTCAGGTCATCTTTTTGATGAAGGTATCGATTTAGATTTTGAAGAAACTGAGAATACTCTTGCCGATTGGATGCATGATGAAAGAACAGTGGAAGAACCTGTGCGTTCGATTATGGATCACGGTCTTTTACAGCGAGGGATTGCAAATGCCCATGACCGTCGAGGATCACTCACGCCCTCATACAATCAAACATCCACTCAACCTCAACTTCGTCAGCAATTCCTCGCACATCCCCAAGCGCCACAACCTGGATATGCTGAACATGCGCCTACCCCTTCATACCAACAAATTACCCAAGCGACTAATGTGGAGATACCTCATGAATATCAAGCACCCCTCCCGACAGAAATTCCGCGAACCTATTTACCAAGTTTTGTGAGTAAAGATGGAGCTCATGTTCCGGGTCTTAACACCATGAGCCACGGACTTGAAACCCACTCAAATATGGATGCATTCCGTTCTCCAGATGCGATTCTACCGAATGTGGTTCAAGAGCAGGAAACCTCTCTCATTGAACAGGCTCGTCGAGAAACTCCTTTTGTTCCAGAAATACCCACTCAAAAGAGAAATCGAGTGACAAGTGGGTCCAGCCGGCTAAGGCCGAAAGATGGGAACCGTTCTGAATCTCGGCTGGTGCCAAAGCCTCGTTCAGTACCTGGCCAGGGATCTCGAATTCGTGAAATTGTTGGGCCTGCTGCTGCACAAGTCCTTGAAGGTGCAACTGGTATTGCGACACGGCTTCTTGTTCGCCGTTCCAACAATACCAGAACTACTGGTTCAACTTCTACAGATGAACTCCGACAACGCTCTGCTCAAACTCACCAATCAGAAGCAATTGAATCTATTCAAAACTTGGCAATAAGCCGTGGTGGATACGTTCGTGACCATGATATTGAACCCATGCTTGCTCACTTAAATCAACGACAAACAATTCTTGAACAAGAAAATACGGAGACAGTCCCGCCTGCTCCAGTCTTGGATGATGTGTCTTTTGATGAGCTTAAGGACAGCAAAACACACCATGCTGAACATGCCGGACGAGCGGGGTTACCTCGACTCGATATCTAATTTAATTCAACATCTGAATGAACTGTTCGAGACGCTGATGGAATTGTTCCTCAGTCATCGAATACAATCCTGCTGTTCCAAACGATTCAAGAGTAAAACTCGCACTTACAGTTGCGGAAAGCAAGGCTTGACGCAATTCATCCCGAGTGAGTTCTCCAGAACCTGAAGCCAAATGAGCTGCTATTGAACCAGCAAACGTATCGCCACATCCAGTCGGGTCAACGACGTTCTCGGTTGGAAAGGCAGGAAGAGAAAGGATGTCTTTTCCGTGAAAGGCAATGACTCCATGTTCGCCTCTCTTGACAACAAGGGTTTGAACACCGACCATTTCAATGACTTTCCGTGCTGCACGAATGAGGTTCTCATCATCTGCCAACATACGGACCTCGCCGTCGTTGATGATGAGAAGATCGACTTTTTGCATGACTTCAATGAGCGATTCTCGAGAGATTTCAATCCACAAGTTCATCGAATCCAACATGGAAAGACGTTGAGGGTTGGCTTGCTCAAGAACACTTGCTTGAAGAGCAGGGTGAAGGTTTGCGCAAAAGGTGATTTGTGGAGATTTATGCGTTTTCGGAACTTTGGGCTGGAAGTGTTCAAAGACATTGAGATGCGTCTCATGAGTTTGTGCTTCAGACATTGTGCCCTGATAGGAACCAGACCAACGGAACGTCTCTCCTTGAGCGGTTTCAATTCCCTGTAAGTCAAGTCCACTATCAGCAAGAAGCGTACGGTCTTTTTCAGCGAAATCTTCACCAACAACCCCTACAAGTCCAATCTTCTCGAGTGATAGACGCTGTGCATGAAAAGAACATGCAAGACCTGCATACGTGGCTGAGCCGCCCAAAGCGTCTTTGACATGTCCTTGAGGAGAAACAACGCTATCATATGCAATACTGCCGACGATTAATACATCCATAACACGCCCAAAAGAAAAGGATACTTGTCCCTTTCGTTTCATACAAGTGCTCATCCAAGAAGCTCTTGATGCATGTCGATGTATTGAATAGTGATATTTCGTTGGAGGAAATCTTCTTCATCCATAATTCTTCGATGAAGTGGAATCAAATGCTCGACTCCTGAAATGACCGTTTCATCAAGAGCCGTTCGCATTCGCTTTACTGCATCATCACGGTCCTTGCCCCATACGAGCAATTTCGCCAAGAGTGAATCAAAGCATCCAGGCATTTCGTAGCCTGGATAAGCATGGGTGTCAACTCGAATCCCATAGCCTGAAGGGAAATGACACTCCCATAACCGACCCGGGCTAGGAATAAATTTACTCGGATCTTCTGCATTGAGTCTGCACTGAATGGCATGTCCTCTCCATACAATGTCTTCCTGTTCAAGAGGAAGAGACTCACCTTGAGCCACTCGAATACCAAGTTCCACTAAATTGTGACCGGTGATTAATTCGGTCACAGTGTGTTCGACTTGAACTCGGGGGTTTACTTCAAGAAAGTAAAAATCACCGTTTGCATCTCGTAGGAATTCAAAGGTTGCTAATCCCTTGTATCCAACGGCTTCAGCACCCCGGCAGACCAATGCACCAATTTCTTCCCGCTTTTGGTCAGTAAGCCATGGGCCTTCCTCCACGAGTTTTTGATGACGACGTTGAATCGAACAGAAGCGTTCACCAAAATGGATTGCTTTCTTGCCATCGCCTAAAACTTGGAACTCGACGTGTTGGGCACCTTGGATGTATTTCTCAACGAAAACGCGTTCGTCTCCGAAGGCCGAGCGTGCCCGAGATTGACAGAGTTTCAATGCATTCTCAAATTCATCCGATTTCTCTACAATTTGCATCCCAATACCGCCGCCACCTGCCGCTGCTTTGATGATGACCGGATAGCCAATTTCTTGAGCCAAAGTAGATGCTACCGCAGGATCAGAGATAGACTCAGAGGAACCTTTCGCTGTTGGCAATCCTGCCGCTTCCATTGCAGCTCTTGCTTTTATTTTATCTCCGAGCAACGAAATAACCTCTGCTGAAGGACCGATAAATGTGATTCCTTCCTCCTTTAGTCGTCGAACAAAGGTGGCATTTTCTGCAAGAAAACCATACCCTGGGTGAACTGCATCGCAACCCATTTCCTTTGCTGCATGAATGATTGATTCAATGTCCAAATAGGTGTCCAGAGGGTTCGGTTTGTAATTTGCATACGCTATATCTGAAAAGCGAACAGGGAGAGATAACCTGTCTTCACGCCCGTGGATAATAGCCGCTTCAATCCCCATATCACGGAGAGTTCGAAGTATTCGTAGAGCGATTTCGCCACGGTTGGCGATAAGTACGCGTTTGAATGCCATAAAGGAGTCGAGGGGGAATTACTCTATGATGCCAACGGTTCGATATGGATAAAAAAGGTAATTTTCAAGAGAGTTATATCTTCTTCGAATCTATAAATTATCGTAGGTTTTTGACATAAAGTGGATAAAAAAGAAGGTTTTTCGTTCTTTTTCTAGAAAACCTCCGCAAGTTTGATATCACATGACGGCGATGGGAAGGTATGATGCGAGAACACCAAACCGGGGCAGAGGCCCTCGACCGCTTAGCAGGAATAGATTTCAACAAGGATGGAAAAATTGTAAATTTGATAATTTGTGGCAATTCGAAGTTTTATGATTATGCATGGCTTGAGGAACAAGTCGAACATTGGGTTGAAGCGAATGTTTATCCAGATTTGATTATACTTGGAGGAGCAAGTGGAGTAGACTTTCTTGCAGAACGCTGGGCGGATAATAACAATATCAAACTTGCCGTTTTCAGCGAAGCGTGGAATGCTCCTCGCCCAAGCTCAGCACATGATTCTGGACGCCCTGAAGCAGTGGCAACATTGGCACGATCTATGATTTCAAGAGCCACTCACATGCTTTCATTCCCTGGCCCGGACTCTGTATGGACAAAGCGAATGGAAGAGAGGGCGATAGAACAAGGGATTCCTGTAACCAGCGTGCCTCTACCTGTAAATGGCCTAGAGTGAAGGAATGGGCTTTTTGAAATTTCAAAAAGGTCCTCAGTAGACGTCACGCAGGTAGCGCTTCTCTTCACGCATCATCGTTGTTCCAATGAAGTGAGTTGCATCGTCTTCCGACATTCCACCGTGTTCCATTGCAATTTCGATCAAAGCACGGTGAACGTCTTTTGCCATGTAGGTCTTATCGCCGCAGATGTAAAAGTAAGCACCGTCTTCAAACCACTTCCAAATTTCTTCGCCGTATTCTTTGAGGCGATGTTGGACATAAATTTTCTCTTCTTGGTCACGAGACCATGCAGTGGTAAATCGATACAAGTCGCCGCTGTCCATCCAGCCTTCGATTTGTTCTTTATAATAAAATTCAGTCTTGGCAGATTGGTCACCAAAGAACAACCAATTCCGTCCTTTTCCTCCGTCAAAGATGCGTTGTTCCATGAATGCACGAAATGGTGCAATACCAGTTCCGGGCCCTACCATGATGATATCAACATCTTTGTCTTCAGGGAGAATGAATGATTTGGTCGGAGACATGAAGACACCAATTGGCTGCCCACTAGTGTCAATCTCATCAGCCATGTAAAGCGTGCATAGTCCTCCACGTGGCCTGTCGTGATATTCAAATCGGATAATCCCGACCGTTAATTCAACTGAACCTGGGTGAGCATCATGCGACGAAGCAATCGAATACAGCCGGGGTTTGAGCCGTGCTGCAAGTTCAAAGAACTCTTCGGGAGAATACTTGACGCTGAACTCTCGCATGATGTCGACGTAGTCACGAGTCCAGAGATAGTCAACAACCGCCTTTTCGTCGCTTAGAAGTGCTTCGACTTTCGAAGCAGGGTCATCAGAAGCCTTGCTTGATGCAAGACCGGGGGGTAGGGAGGAAGATTCTGAGGAGTGCCAGTCTTCGTTTGAACGACTGCGAGAAACGATTTTCAAAGATATCTTCATTCCCGAAGCTACAACCTTACCAGCCAGAGATTGAACAAACTTCTTGTTTGCCATATGAACTTCAAAGTCCTTTTTGAGGGCTGTGTAAAGGTCCCTTTCTCCATTGTGAGTCTCTACGATTTGGTCACGATCCCAACCTTGTATCTCGATAAGCTCATCGACAATACGTGGCGGGTTTTCAGAAACAACCCCAAGCGCATCGCCCACTTTGTAATCAAGTCCTGAATCACCCAATGCGAAAACAATGTGCCGAGTTTCTTTCCGTGAACCAGCTCCATTGAGAATGTAATTCTCGGTAATTTGGGTCATGTAGGGATTCTTTGAACTCCAATCGCTCATAATTTCACCATACAGCACAAGGCTGTGTCCAGTCCACCATGGGGTCACTTATGATGCTTATTGAATGTTGATAAGAAACTCTGAACATGGGACTCAAGCCGAATATTTCAATGCGTATTACAGGGGAACAAACGGTTCTTTATATGTTGAATCTTGGACAACGCACTATGGCTCAAAACGATAAACCCACCGCACTCATAATTGGATCTGGTCCTGGGGGACTTGCAAGTGCTCTACTGCTCGCTCATTCTGGAGTCGATGTAACCATGCTTGAAAAGGAAAGTCAAGTAGGCGGACGAACGAAACTCATTCACAAAGACGGCTACACTTTCGACCGTGGACCGACATTTTTCCACTATCCTGAAGTCATAGAAGAGATTTTCCAAGCCATCGGATTAGATGCACACAAAGAACTCGGTTTGATGCCTCTTGATCCAATGTATCGACTCGTATTTGGCGCAGGAGGCCACATTGATGCGACAAGTAATCTCGAACAAATGACCGAGAGGATTCGTGAACTCGCAGGTGATAAGAACGCTAATGGATTCAAGAACTATGTCACTCAAAACCGCAAGAAACTCGACCTTTCAAAACAATGTCTCCAAACACCTTGGACAAGTCCATTGGACGTTATGACAAAGCGTGCTATTCGAGTTGCCACAGTACTGAAGCCATGGGCGAGCGTTGCTGGTGATTTGAGTAAGCATTTCGACGATGAAAGAGTTCGCCTCGCCATGTCCTTTCAAACGAAATACCTCGGCATGAGCCCGTTCCATGCACCTTCCCTGTTTACCATTCTCGCATTCTTAGAGTATGAGCATGGTATTTTCCACGCTAAAGGTGGGCTTGGAAGCATCACCGCACGCATGGGCGAAATCGCAGAGGGTCTCGGAGTTAAAATTCATTGTAACACCCCGGTTAAGTCTTTGATTTACGAAGGTAAAACTGTCGTCGGAGTTCGTATTGAAGGAAAAGAAATACTCGCTGACAAAGTTGTTGTTAATGCAGACTTTGCTCACGCCATGACCACACTAGTCCCAGATGAAAAGAGGAAGAAATGGTCGAACAAGAAACTTGAGAAGAAGGGCTACTCATGCTCTACATTCATGCTTTACCTCGGCGTAGACAAACAATATGATTTGCCTCATCACCAAATATATGCATCATCAGAATACGAGAAGAATCTCGAAGAAATCACCAATCACCGTCTATCTTGGGAAGACCCATCATTCTATGTTCAAAATGCCAGTATAACCGATGACAGTCTTGCACCCGAAGGCCACTCCACAGTCTATGTCCTCGTACCGGTCCCAAATACCCATGATACAATTGTATGGGATGATATCAAGCAAGACTATCGAGACCTCATCGTCAAGCAGCTCGGCAAACTCGGATACGGCGATATCACGGATCACATTATCTCAGAAACAATCGTGACACCTGATGACTGGGGTGCATCTGACATCTACAGAGGAGCGGTGTTTAACCTCACTCACGACTTGAAGCAGATGCTTTGGCGTAGACCGAATAATCGTTTTGAAGAAGCCAACAACTTGTATATTGTTGGAGGCGGGACACACCCTGGTAGTGGACTTCCGACCATCTTCGAAAGTGCCCGAATTAGCAGCAAGCTTCTGCTTGCAGACCTCGGAATTCGTGCAGACTGGAACGGAGTTGACTCGTGGTTTAAGGATGTTCGACGACCGAAAGTGAAAGCACGTAAACCCACCCCATCCCAAGTAAAAAAGAACCCAACTGGTGATGGAAATGTTGCGTAAACTTGTCTTCGCAGTGATGACAGCAATCCTCCTGACGCCCGGTTGCATCGAGATGCAAACCTCCAACCTTGAATCAGAGGATGAAGACAAGCCAATACCTTTTGAACTCACATTCCAATCCAACACACTTGATCGTAGTGAAGACGGAGGTTCCGAGTTTAATTTAAAGAACGAACTTGGAAATGGACCTGTCATGCTCCTGTGGATTGGCTCTGGTTGCTCTGGATGCCATGATTGGACAGACATGATTCGAGAAAAAATGGAAAGTGGGGAACTCAGCGATTCAAATGTAACCATCGTCAGTGTCCACCGCTGGGGTGAATTTGAATCTCAAGAAGATGTCATGGAGGTTTTTGGAACCTCGGCAGATTCTGCTCACTACACTCCATGGAAAATAGTCCTCCCGACTCCCGAGACCCAAGCATATGATTTTGACACTGGTGAAAACACCGGTTCCTCGATTTACTCTGCTTACGGCAACCCTGGAACGCCAACCCTCCAAGTTATCGCTGAAAATGGAGTTCTCGCATGGCAATCGAAGACCTATTGGGCAAATGAGACCGTCTTTGAAGAAGGTTTTTCATTCTTGCAGCAACAGGGGATTGAAGCGTGAACCTCAAAGACCCCAGTCAAGTAGAGGTTATTAGCAGCCAGTGCGGTTGTCGGTGAAAACCATGGGTGAAGGAATAAAACTTCCAGTTCTCAACGGACTGGGACGTACCAATCGTATCGATAATTGGTTAAAGCAACCACTCGCAATGGGGCTTGGACTTACAGCTGCAATGCTTTACACAGCATGGCGACTTTTCTTTTACCCTGAATCAATATCCTACACCCTTGAAGGGAGTACTGTGATGTCACCTATATTCTCACCGAATGTATTGGAATGGAATTTGTTTGGACTCAATGAATGGAATCACCCTTCGTGGGTCAATGCTGCAGTATTAGTTCTGTGGATCCCTTTTGGATTCCGAGGCACATGCTACTACATGCGTAGAGTCTACTATCGCACCTTCTTTGCCAGCCCTGTTGCATGCTGGGTTGATGAGCCAGACATTAACAAAACTCTCGGATACAAAGGTGAAAAAAGATTGTTCATTATCAACAACCTCCACCGGTATTTCCTCTATGCTGCAATGATTATTCTCGTCATCAAGTGGTGGGATGTCACACATACCTTGCATTTTGATGAAGGATGGGGCATGTCATTGGGCACACTTGTAATGGGTGTTGAAGCATTCCTGTTAACCATGTATGTGACTTCATGTCACGCACTTCGACATCTTGCTGGTGGAGCATTGGACAGATGGACAACTGGTATCAGCAGAGTTCGCGGCAAGTTATTCGGAAGCATTAGCATCTTGAACCGTTCACATGGATTTTGGTTTTGGACATCCCTGACGTTTGTTTTCTTTGGCGACCTTTGGGTTCTCGCTGTGAGTGAAGGATATTTGAGCGATATGGCGCTGTTTGTAATTTGAGGTGATGAACATGACTGAAGAATACAAGATGCATGAATACGACGTTATCGTCATCGGCGCAGGCGGTGCTGGTCTTCGCGCTGCTATTGAAGCGGCTCGAAGCGGTGCTAAAACCGCAATTATTACCAAATCTTTGCTAGGTAAAGCACACACAGTCATGGCTGAAGGAGGCTGTGCTGCAGCACTGCAAAATGCTGACCCACGTGATGGATGGAAAGTTCACTTCCACGATACCATGAAAGGAAGCAAATGGCTTGCAGATTGGAGAATGGCGGAATTACATGCCAAAGAAGCACCTGACCGTGTCCGTGAACTTGAGCAATGGGGCGCTGTTTTTGACCGCACGCCCGAGAACACGATTAATCAACGAAATTTCGGCGGCCACACATTCCCAAGACTGGCTCACGTCGGCGATGCTACTGGTTTGGAACTCATTCGAACTCTCCAAGAAAGAGGCATTCACGAAGGTATTGATATTTTCATGGAATATACAGTCCGACATTTACTCAAAGAAGGAGACAGAGTTACTGGCTGCGTCGCCTATACCCGAGTTGATGGTGACTTCCATGCATTCTCAGGTAAATCAGTTATTCTCGCAACTGGAGGAATCACTCGGTGCTGGTCTGTGTGTTCTGGCTCTTGGGAATATACGGGCGATGGTCACGCTCTCGCCCTTTGGGCTGGTGCAGAATTACGTGACATGGAATTTGTTCAATTTCATCCTACCGGCATGGTATGGCCACCTTCCGTAAGAGGAATCTTGGTCACGGAAGGTGTTCGCGGTGAAGGTGGACGATTGACGAACTCCGAAGGCGAACGATTCATGTTCAACTACGTTCCAGAAGTGTTTGCAAGTGACCACGCAGAAACAATTGAAGAATCTGATCAATGGGTAGAGGAAGTTGTTTCAGGAAAACTGGCTACGGTTCGTCGGCCGCCAGAATTACTCACTCGAGACGTGGTTGCAAAAGCAATCAACTCCGAAGTCAAAGCAGGTCGTGGCTCCCCTCACGGTGGAGCATTCCTCAATATTGCTCATCGGGGTGAAGAGGCGATTTTGAAGAAACTACCTTCAATGCACCATCAATTTAAGGAATTAGCCGGCGTTGATATCTCCAAAGAACCGATGGAAGTTGGGCCAACTGCTCACTATGTCATGGGTGGCGTACGCGTAAATGCCGAGACTCAAGAAAGCAATGTTCCGGGTCTGTATGCATGCGGCGAAGTTGCTTCTGGTTTACACGGTGCCAACCGTTTGGGAGGTAATTCACTTTCCGATCTCATTACATTTGGTAAGCGTGCTGGAGAATTTGCTTCAAAGCGAGCCAAAGACCTCGCTCAACCAAGTATCGATGATGCTCAAGTCCAGTCTGCAATCGAAATAATGCTTGCACCACTGCAAAGAGCAGAAGGTGAAAATCCTGGCCTTATTTATGACGCCATGCGAGACATGATGCAAGAGAAAGTTGGAATTATTCGAACAAAGCAGGAAATGGGAGAGGCTATGGATGATTTGAAAGCCTTCGATGAACGTCAATCATTGTGTTTCCCAGGCACCTCTCGCAAATATAATTCAGGATGGCATCAAGCACTGGACCTAAAGAACATGGTTGACATTTCGATTGCCGCTACACTTGCAGCACTTACTCGGGAAGAAAGCCGTGGAGGGCACACCAGAGATGATTTCCCAGGGGAAATTGAAAAATGGGGCAAAATCATCAACATCGTCTATATGAACGAAGGCGAAATAAAGATTCGTCAAGAACCCGTAGAAGAAATGCGCTCAGACCTGACTGATGCAATCAAAGAAGTGAAAACAATGATTGCTGAGCGAGCAGCAGAACAAGCAGGAGGAAGCAACTAATGTCACTCAAAGGTAAGAAACAAGATTTCAAGATCCTTCGCGGAGAAGGCGATGAGGCTGCTCTTGAAGAGTTCACCATTGAACTCGATGAAGGAATGGTTGTCTTGGACTGTGTCCACCGCATCCAATACGAACAACAGCCGGATTTGTCCGTTCGCTGGAATTGTAAAGCTGGTAAATGTGGTTCATGTTCTGCAGAAATTAATGGACGCCCACGATTGTTATGTATGACTCGAATGAGTGATGTCGTTGCAGAAACACCAGAAGGTCAGCCTATTGAAATCCGACCAATGAAAGCCTTCCCACACGTCAAAGACCTCGTCACTGATGTGTCTTGGAATTATGAAATTGCTCAAAAGATTAAACCAATAAAAGGTCCAGAAGAAATGAATTGGGAATTCAATCAAATGGAGGCAGACCGTGTCCAGCAATTCCGTGAGTGCATTGAATGCTTCCTCTGCGTAAACACGTGTCACGTTCTTCGCGACCATGCTTTGTTTGATGACTTTGCAGGTCCACGTAACCTTGTTCGACTTGCACAATATGAAATGCACCCAATGGATACAGAAGACCGTATTCCAGAAATCAAAAAAGAATTCGGAATTGAATATTGTAACATTACGCGATGTTGTACTGAAGTTTGCCCAGCAGGTATTCAGATTACAGATGACGCCATTATTCAATTGAAGGAAAGAGTTGTTGACAGATATTATGACCCTCTGCAACGAATCTGGCGCACGCTCACGCGCAAGAAAGTTCGCTACTGAGGCGATAGTTTGCCATTGGCGTCGGAAAAATTACGCCAGTTCTCTGCTCTGGGATTCGGTGGGGCATTTGTGTGGGTCGGTATTCAGCACTTCACGAATACTGTCTTTTTTACACCAATAGTTCCACAAATTCTCGGCTTCCCAGAATTCTGGGTCTATGTGTCCGGGCTAGTTGAAATAATTCTAGGTCTGGGATTAATTCTTCCAGTCTCGAGAAGAAGGGCTGGTTTTTCTACTGCGCTATTCCTCATTTTGGTCTACTGGGCGAATTTGAACATGTGGGTTAATGATATTACAATCAGTGGTACCAACTTTTCGATAAGTGGGCACTTGCTTCGATTGACAGCACAACTTGGAATGGTTTGGCTAGCGCTGTGGATTGCACAATGGCCTGTGAAAAGAGAATGTTGAGCTTCAAATCCCTCCGAAGAAGGAAATGAAGCGGCGACCCTTACGGGGACGAACTTGAAAATTCAAGTTCGAAAAACTGGCAATCAAGCAGAATGGGAATCAAAGGTGTTCGATTCCGGACTTCTTGACGTTGGCTTTCTTGATCTTGTCAGGAAGCCAAGCAGGTCCATTAGCTGGCTTTGGCACCATACTAATGCTGCCGGTAAAGCAGTGGACACGCTTGGTGCCACGCTCTCGTAGGCGTATGTTCTTATGTCCGCGGGTTGCAGCTTTGAGGGCTGCGCCACGGGGTTGTTTGCTAGCAAAAACCTGGCTCGTATCTTTTCCGTTCTCCATGAGAACAAAGTATTTTTTATCAGACATTTTGGATTACCTCCGATACTTGACACCCTAGTTAGGTATATAGTATTTTGGTAAAATAAACGCTTTACTGCGCTCTATAAGCGCCGCAGTGTCCCTTTCCAAAACCCATTTTCATGACATAACGCCGCAGTCTATCGTTTGAAAAAAAGCGGTTTCCATTCGGAAAATTCCGCTTCACAATTCTGCTTCACAATTCTGCACCAGCAAGCGTCTTGGTATCGACGATTCCAGGGATTTGACGTATTGATTCTACAACCGACTGCGCAATGATAGCAAGACTGTCTGCAACCAGCTTCACAATAAGGTCATGATCGCCAAAAAGGAGAGTGGCATCCGCCACATGTGGCATATCCCTCACTGCAAGATAGACTTGATGTTCTTTTCCAGGTGCCACATTAATCAATACATATCCAATTGCCATAGCGCTCATTACAACCACGTGCTTAGAGCACATCAACCCTTCTCTATCACAATTCTTGATTTTCAAGAATCCCTAACTGCTGTTCACTAAACAAGACCCATTGCACGAGATTCCAGCCATCCGGCATTTCACCTTCAAGCCATAGACGGTATTGTTCATCCGACCAACCTGATGGCTTTTTCAGTTCGATTGACTCCTCTACTTCCTCCAATGGAGATGATTCGTCTAAAGTACCCTCCCCCGAAGCCCAGAGAGGTGTTTCAGTTTCTTTTGGCCTTTTCAAGAATACTGTTAGCACAATCAAAGACGCTAAAATGAAGAGACAGATGAAAATCGTGACCAAGGAAGATGAATTGGGTTCATCTGCATCTTCTACAGAATCAACTTGGTCACAAGTACTACATCCTATTTCGGGTAATAAAGTAAACTCGAGGGAAGACGAGTTTGATTGTAACCATGAATCAATACAGGTTACTTCGACATTTAGGGTGAGATTACTCAGAACCCCAGTTGTTGGATATTGGAATGCAATACGAGCCGAGGTCAAATTTGTTGGTTGAAGCAAAACTTGTAATTGTGCTAATTGAGACTGATTCTCCGATACAAGGGCGGAGCATGATAAATCATCAATACCGTCTGCATCAGTTACTGTGCCGGTAAAGTTGAGTAAATCACCTGCTGTCATATTTGTATGAGGAGTAAGCATTGTATGGGGAGAAGCATGATAGAAATCCATTGGGAGATTTAATGACTTTGATAATCCATCGACATCGCGCACATTGAACAGAATCTGCCCTTCACCGTCAATAAAGGTGCCATCTAACCTCAATCGGAATTTGTAGAATTGAAGTGTTGAATCAGAAGAAGCATTCAAAGAAATACACTTTTGTATCGATGAATCTGTTGTATCAACCATCCCTAAAGATGGTGCTGTAACGGACCAACCCAATTGACTCAATGTCGTCTGCATCGATTGAATCGGACGATCACTCAGAACATGAACCAATAAATATCCACTGTTTCCAAAGCGTAAGGACGAAATTGGACCTTGCTCATCGCATACATGCGATGTTACAATGATAGGAGTTGTCAGAAGCATTGGCAGGGAATACTCCGTGTTGAACATGGCCGCGTGTTGGCCAATCATTTCCAAAGTAATGGAGAGCTCTCCGCTCTCTAATGCTGTAGGGATTTGAGGTAATTCGATCAAAAGAGACTCGGTAGTATTCTGAGCATCAACCGGGATAGTTTGCCTCTCAGCACCCGGCCATTCAACATGTAAATCCCCCGTGACCGAGGATGACGGATCGTCTGAATCTAAAATGTGGATATGGGCGTATTCATTCCCCCCTCCTCGAACACTATCGAGGACTTCTCCATCCCCATCGACAATTTCTATTGTCGCAATTGGTAAGCGGTCGCCCATAGAGAGAATGCGCGAGTTGAGGAGAGTTCCATCAGTTTGACGTATTTCAAAAAGAATGTCTTCCAGAGAAGTACCGACATTTCGTAGATAAGACCCGATGTAGCAGTGATGATTGGGGTCTGCTTGAGAGAGATACGTTATGTTGAAAACTTGACCGTCAGAAGCAGTAAGTATTGGTTGCTGGATGAGGAGGTCGTAGTCGGCATCCAAAACACACATCTTCACGCCTGTTACTTCTCCACGGAACAATTCGCCATTTGGACGGTATGGCAATTGATTCGCACCCGACCAAGAGGGTGAATCAACACCCGATAGATGCGGCCCAAACCATTGAGCCTGTGCATCAACGACCACGGCAATATCCGTTTCGAGAAGTAAACCTCTTTGCTGACTTTCATCGAATGCTGAGGCCCTTAAGACGAGGAATCCGAGGTCGAGTGATGTTGGAAGAGTTATCGAAGCCTGCCATCGTAATGAATCGACTTGGCCTGTTGAATGTTTAATCCAATTCAAATCGGAAAGGTTCGACAGATTCTGTGCCACTGCCCATTCCACTTCAACCGAGGTGACATTCACATCATCACTGGCTTCAACTGTGCAAATGAAGTTATCACCTCGAGCGTATATTTCTGAATCACAATACACCTTTTCCACCGTTGGTGGAGCATTTACCCAGACGCGCAAGGTGAGCATATTATTCTCTACATTCCGCTCCGGTGAATCACTACTTGCATTGGAATATCGGACACGAAGGTCCATCCAACCCATCTTTTCGGGAATAATGGTTAAGTTGAACAACACTCTTGAACCATTTTTGTCACCACTTGGCAAGGAAATGTTTCCGCTATACAATTCAATATTGCCTTGTATATCCTGCACGAGGAGGGAACCGTTGGAGGAGGACATGCCTCGATTTTCTATGGCCAGTTGAAGTTGGGTTGGTTGCATATAGGATGCATTTTGAGTTTGACGAATGTCAAGGAGATTGATATCATGGTTCATATCAGCATAGGGAGCCATTTTCGGATCACCAACCGTAACCCCCATCCAGCCAGCCTGAAGATTGGCCGCAGCGTGAGATTCAGCCAAATTAAATCCATTTGCATACATCATCATCAGTGTGCTCGGAGCGCCTACGGCAGTAAGATATGGCTCGTAAACATAGCCCTTCGCCCCTGAAACACCATCCTCGAGTAAATCTGCAATGAGAGATTGGCCGTAACTTGTATCCCAGTTGAAAGAACGTCCGCTGGTCGACACTGCCGTTTCTGCAATTGAGCCATCGACCCATGAATGATGCGGTCGAATTGGATGTAAATTCATCGTATCAAAATAGATTGAACCGTCTGTTGAAGTGGCAACGATATCAAGAGGCACCCGTATACGGAATGAGGTTACATTGGCATCGGGACGGAAACGTAGAGCCCGTGACTCCCAAGAAGTTGCAAAAGCCTTACCATTCGATTGATTGAACGAAAGAACCGTTCCATTCTCATCAAGTCCTTCAACTTCAATAGAAAATTCACCATACACATCACCTGATCGTTGGCCGTAAAGAGAGATTATCCAAGCATGGTCTTCCAACTCTTCAGGGAGGACGTAGGTTTGCTCAATAGAGGCTGCTGCTTGACCATTTCCTGAATATGCAGAACAATCTTTGTAGATATCTCGGTGCAGTGAGGTAATCTCTCCGTCTTGTAAGGCCGAATCCCAAATCATGACGTTATCGATCATCCCCTCAAAATACGTATTACCTCCACGGTTTACTCCCAATTTATACACATCAATATTGTTGAGGGTGCCTAATGAGAAAGCGGTTGTTCGCACCAAAACTCCATTGAGGTATTGTCGAGCTGAACCATTGTCGAAGACGGTGACGATATGCGCCCACTCTTGGGCATCAATCTGGCCAAAGGAATAGGATTGGTTGGTGTGCAAACGCCATTCACCATTGAGGATGGCGTGTTGGAATGAAGCATTTGACCCCGCATTATTATCAACAGCAAATACCGAAGCATACGTCGGTAATGTTGTAGAATTCGCCCACACCCACTGGCTCACAGTAAAGTTCCCAACCCAATCATCGACATCTACCTCCAGTGAATCGTCAATACCGTCATACCAAAGGCAAGAACCGTCAGTGCAGTTTCGCCAATTTGTGGAATTCATATTCTTCAAAGTAAAGTTCGTAGTTGAATTGACAGAATCTTGTGAGAACGTGCCCGCTCCTTCTTCAAAATCCCAATGGTGAATCAAATTACTCTCAGAAGGGATATACGAGTCTGCGAGCGTAAACGCAGAAGCTGGAATGAAGGTCTTACTTTGATTTGGACCTGACCATGAAAGTTGCAAGCCATGAGGACCACCACCTTGGAAGAACTCTATTTTAAAATCATATTTTCCTGCATCGTAGAGGCCAGATTGGGAGCGTTCAACCATCCCATGAGAGCCATAGTTGGTAACGAGGCTTTGGCCGTTTAGCCAAAGTTCTGAGCCATCATCGGAAGTGAGGTAAAAGGTCCAATTTCCTGTTTCAGGAACTTCGAGTAGACCGCTAAATCTTGCACCCCAGTTGTTTTTGAATCGGTCATCCAAACCGGGGTAGGCTTGGGATGAGGATGAATATTGAAGAGAGGTTTCAAGCCGAACATGGTCTGGAGTTCTGTCAATAAGCGATGGCATAGAACCGGTATTGAAACTGACGCCTTCATTATCGAAAAATTCTGCAAGCATCCCTTGCGCCCCAAAGCCTGGCTCCTGCGTGCATTGAGCAGAAACCGATGCTTCCAATGCGGAAGAGCCGTCTCTTTTCACATCAGATTGTGTTGTCCAATTGAATGAATCACCAGAAGAGAGAGTGGGGAGGCTGGAGTTCCAAAACTCAGCGCCGCTTGAAGAGGACGAATCAAGGGTGTCAAAACCTGCATTGGGTAGCCAATTCAAACCCCAACTGTCGTCGTTCGAACCCCATGATGCATAGCCCATCACATTGGAGATGTTTGTCAGGAATTCTGAAGTTTCGTCAAAAACGGTTGGTAATCCCAAACTTCCATTCAATTCTAATTGGGTTGTGTAGAGGTCGTCGTTCCAAAATTTGTAACCAGAACCGTTGCGATTCGTTGCTAAATCTAAAGCAAAAATACCCCGCTGGCCTAGACTGTTATTTGCCTTCTCAATGAGACCTAAGGCCGTCTCAACCGTGTAACCTGTAAGACGAGTCACGAGAAAGAATCCATAACCTTCTCGAGAAAAGGCTTTCATTTGTCCATCAGCGAGAGGACCGTATCCATGAGTAAACCAGTAATCAGAACCTATACTCGAATTAAACGGGCCGCCAAGTAGGGAAAACTCTTGATCGAAACTGGCTTTATTATCGCCTCCACTAATCCGAAGAGGGATTCCTTTCGTTGAAACTAAATAATTCAATTCCCCGGTTGATGATCGGTTCGCAAGCATTTCTAAAAACGGTGCTGCGAAGTATTGATCAAATTCATCACGATTAATCGTCTCCTTCACTGGAGTGTTTGAATGATTAAAAAAGAAAATGTTCTCAACAGATATGTTACGAGCGTTCACAAAGGCCCAGCCTATGGTTTTACTCGCCTCTGAATTATTGTTGATGAGAACGCCCACATCAGAATAATCGTAGACTGTAAGAAAGTCAAAGCCCGCTGGTTGTGCTATCGAAACCCAAGGGGTTTGATTCCATATTCCAGTTATATCCTCACTTGTAAAACCAATAAAAACGTCATCAAGAGCCGTTTTTTCAACAGAATCACTGCGCTTGCCATGAGAGGTATATCCTTCAAGAAGCGGAGAAGTAAGGCTACTCAGAACGAACATCAGGGCCAAAAGAAGACCTGACCTCCTCGAGTCCATGTTTCCGGCTAACATCAATAGGGTTTAGCAGTGCCGGATGAGAACCGGTCTATCAGGTTCGGCTTTCAAAAAAGCGTGGCGAAAATCTTTTTTGGAGAGTTTTTCATGGAGAAACTGCGAACTTGATAAGTAAGGTGGCCTCACATGGTTGACTGATGGCAGAACTCTACATGGCACGAACATGCAAATGGGGCATTCTACGCGTTGTCGGTGGTGACGTATGGAATCACTCCGGTGATGTGCTCATCACGCCTGCCAATAACCGACTTTCTGGTCGTGAAGGATTGGATGCTCTTATCCATGCAAAAGCGGGCCCAGAATTGACACAAGTCACTCGTAATATTTGTCTAGAAATGCGGAAAATTAACGCCCCGCCATGCGCAGTTACTCAGAATGTCGTCACTGAGCCATATGACTTGGCTGAGAATTATAAACACATTATTCACGTTGTTGGACCAGATTGCCGACGGCCGAATCAAGACGAAGCACGGCGTGAACTGCTTCCAGAAACATACGTCAATCTGTTCGAGACTTTGTCAGAAATGAAAGATGTAAAATCGATCATATCGCCTCCTCTTTCAATGGGCATTTTTGCTTACCCACACCGTGAAGGTGCTCGATTAACACTCGAAATCATCCTTGGAAAACTTAACGGAGAAGAAGACCCTGGGTTTTCCGAATATACAATTGTTGTAAAGGAGAAGAACTTTATTTCAAACATGAGAACTGTTTACAGAGAAACTGAAGACCAGTTACCTGGTTTTGATTCAACCTCATGAGGCTTTTTGATGGTTGACCTCGCTGCGATGGTCTCGAGTACTCTCTCCTCGGAGAGACGTTCTTTTCAATCGGCATTGATGCTTGCAAACAGTGTTCGAAAAGTAAAATTAGTAGCCGAAGTTCTTCCCCCTGAACTTTCTCTTACCGTTCTTTCAAGCCAAAATAGAGTCGTTGAATCCCTCAATGAAAGTGGAATTGTAAGTTCTTTGCTTGAAGAGAACCTCACATCGCAAGGTTTGAGCGTCCTCAATCACATGCACGATTTGGTACTACAAGCAATAGGTGAAGGGAACCTTACCAGTGGAGAGCGAATGTTGGTTATACTTGCTGAACCAATAGATGGTGTTTTTGTAATCGATACTTCAACCTTAAATTCCAACAGATTTGCTACTTTAGCACAGGAGTTTCATATTGATCTCGAAGTGCTAACCAAAATGATGCAACTTGCTCGCCACATCGGTTCACGAGGAAGAGAGGGGCATGCTATTGGAGCATTATTTGCAATCGGCCCACTGCCAGGGTTAAGAAAGCATACAACTGCACTTGTCCTTAACCCATTCAAAGGACACAGTGCAGAGAAACGAAGTGTCTTGCATGACGGAAATCATGAAACTCTCGCCGAATTTGCTTGGCTCGATGGTGCTATTTTGTTTAATCGTGACGGAGTCGCAAGTGACGCTGGTAGGTATATCCAAGTCCCAGCAGGCATCGTCCCAAAGGCCGGAGAAGGGGGGCGGCATCTGGCAGCACGAGCTATTTCTCAATTGGTCGAAGGTATCGCAGTCTGCGTCTCCTCAACTGGAACAATTACGGTGTATGCCAACGGAAGAGATCGTTACAAGGTCAAATTGAACTGAGTCACTCCGATTCATCAGAGACGAGACGAGAGTCTAACTTTGATTCCACAGATTTTAGAGATGCCGTGGTTGAGATGAAGTCCATACGAACAGCATCCAGATTTGAATGATTCAAATTTCGTTCAATGCTCATTTTCGTTCGATTCATTGACGCTACTCGTTGCGTTCTGTCCTTTGGGCGGAGAACGTCTCCTCGTTGACTCATCAGCCATTCCTCAAGCAATGCTTGACCCCACTCTGGCGCTCGGAGTCGGGCAGCGAGATGAATTTCTAGATTACGATGTCGAAAACGAACCCGGCCATCAGCAGTTCGAATGGCTTGTATAGACCCTGGATTCCATCGATCCAAAGGTATCTGAAGATGTTCTTGGCAGATGGCCAAACCTTCTTGCGTTATCGTAAAATCAGCGATAAGCACACTTCGATGTAGGCGCATAAAGACTTGAGCTACATCCTCATCAACGAACCATTCTGAAATGCCAAGGGGGGATTGACCCCATTCTTCTTCGCACCAATTCGCAAGAGCGCGTTCCAGAGATGTGTCCATGGACAAGGGTTTGGTCGAACCATCATCAACTTTGTTGAGAAAAAGTCTGTCAAGTTTCAAGGAGAAGGAGTGTTTGCATCAACCATGGATGGGGCATGGGGGTCGGTGCAAGCCGATTGGAGATTCGTGGTTTTACTCATCTTTGCATGGTACATCATGCTTCGCTTATGGGAAAAAGATGGTACTCTTGACCGATGGAACGCTTCACGTGTGTTCGGCGTAATTTTGATGGTTCGAAGTAATCGAGGTTTGAAAACTCTGGAACGTGTTGCGCGTCCGCGACGATTTTGGCGAATCTATGGAGAAGTGTCGCTTTGGCTCTGTTTATTGTGCATGTTCGTTGTTGCGCTCATGATGATTCTCGCATTTGTAACTTCAGTATTGTCACCACCTTCAGCAAGTCCACCAACGGCGAGTGAACTCGTTGCGATTCCCGGAATAAATCCAATGATTCCTTTGGGATGGGGTACAATGGCGTTTGTCATTGCACTGGTCATTCATGAATTCGGACATGGGCTACTTGCCAGAGCGCACGGTATGCGCATACGTGCATTTGGCCTTCTCCAATTAGGACCACTACCGCTTGGTGCTTTTGCCGAGCCCCAATACCAAGAATTACACAAAGCCCCTAGGAAAGAGAGAATGAGAATGTTTGCGGCTGGACCTGCAACGAATTTATTTGCGGCATTCATCTGTTTGTTACTGCTCGGTGGACTGGCTGGTAGCTTTACATCTACTTCCGATAACCCTCATGTTCGTGGCATCATCAAGGACGCAGGTGCGGATAATGCAGGTATGCAGCCATGGGACACGATATTGAGGATTGATGATGTTGAAATTCATGGTCAAGAAGGGTTTCAAACTGTAATTCAAGGATATCAGGCTAACGATACCATCGTTGTTGATGTCCGTCATGAAAATGGATCGTTGGAGAGTGTAGATCTGTTACTTTCCGACAAATACGATTACTATATCGAACTGGGTTGGAGTGAATCGAACCTTGAAGCACTTGGAATTCAACAAGGTGATGCATTTGTTGGTGTCGAGGGAATCAGCCCGAGTACTGCCGGAATTGATCGGCTCGCCGGTCCCTTTTCTCCGAGATTTGAAGGAGGTGTTGCAAGTCAAGTCATCTATACACCGATTCACATACTCAACATGATGATTCTTCCCTTTGAATTGCAAGGTGTTTCAATGCATCCTGTCGAAGAGGCTATGCTCATACCTGCTGATGGATTCATTGGCGAGAGCCTTGGGATGACTGGGCTGTTATTCATTGTCAATTTCTTCTTTTGGCTGATGTGGGTAAATATTCTTCTCGGATTCACCAACCTCCTCCCAATGGTGCCTTTTGATGGAGGGCATTTGTTCAAAGATTGGTTGAATGGTAACCTGAATCGGTTGAAGAAAATTGGCAAAAAAACAAGGCTATGGAACATTCATCCGATGTGGGTTGCACATATCTCAAACAAGGCCTCAAGCCTTTCATCGATTGCATTACTGGTAATGTTGCTGTTTGTACTCTTCATCCCATACATCTAATCAAGAACGGCGTCGGGCGAGCTCAGCAAGCACATCCAATGGTTTGTTGGTAATCGTTTGAGCAGGAAGGATTTCTTCGAGTTCAGTTGAGGGTAACGTGGGTGAAAAAAGATTGTTCCTTAACGTTCGAACTTCTAAATTATGTAAAGCATGATTTTCTGAGCCAGCAGAAGAGCAGACAAGAGCGATGAAGGCGTGCAGTGGCATTCCATCTTCCCAATTGAGATATACCGAGCCATTACGGGTTGTTGGGAAAGCAGGTATAGACTTTTCAAGTTGGCGAAGACGTCCAGAAAGATTTTGTGTTTCTACCCGAAAGATCCTCCATGAATCCCCTCGAATACCTTTCTGTCGATGGGCATACAGCGGCATAAGGTTACATCTTTCGCCCTCATGGACCATTGCTTCATACTGAAGTTTCGTTCGGCCAGAAAGATAGAGTTTCGTTGCGCGAGTAGATTTCACTTCAATTGGGAAACATAAATCTCCTCGTAGAGCCAATAAATCACCTGTACCTTCCATGCCGGAACCTGCTGCTCGAACAACCAAAAAAGGACGTTCAATCACTTGACGCATCTTTTGTTTTTCAAGCGGGTTGCACGACCGAATCACTGAATCAACACCCTTCGGAACTCCAGCAAGAACCTGCCGCAATTCCCGCTCATATTGGCTCGACACAGATATTCATCACTGTCAATCGTTCTTGATAACTTCGGTGAAAGTTCAACATTACTTGGTGGTTTTGAAGACCTATCGGAACGCCCGCAGAGGCGGAAGATTAGTTAATCTCGGAAAACAAGAATTGTATGTGCCTCGGTTAGCAATACGCACCATTGATTTCAAATTAGCATTTAGGTTAATGAATGAACTCAAAAAGCGAGGGTTGAGGTTTATTCTACTCGAACACGATGCGGTTCTTCCTGAAGCGGACATGATTTGGTTTGGTAGTGAAATTGAAGTTGTAAAGTTCCGCGACGAAGGTCAACCGATTATGACTGCCCCCGATTCGGTCAAAGAGGCTGTTGACAATGCTGTTCGACAGATGAGAGGGATTAAACAAGTTCACCAATTGTGTTTTGGGATAGACCCTGGTCCACGACCTGGACTTGCTTGGCTTGCTGATGGTGTTGTCTTAGGCGTTGCTCAATTTGAACAAATTGAAAACCTTGCAGCGCAAATTATCGGGATTTCATCCGCTCTGGAATACAAACAGAGAGTGGTCCGAATCGGAGATGGAGCGCCCTTGAATCGTGACCGAATCATCAATGATTGCCTCACTCATCAACTGGATATCGAAGTGGTCAATGAAGCGAAAACATCGCGTGGTCTACTACGTCACAATCACGTCATCTCTGCGATTCGTATTGCTTTGATTTCCGGTGAACGTGCCTGGGACTTCCGAGAGGTTCACCCAACTGAAGGCGAAATAAGGGAAATTCAACGACAAAGTCGTAAAAAAAGCAATGGCCGGAAAACCATTTCATCAGCCATAGCACATGCAGTGGCTTGTGGCGATTTGTCCTTGGAAGAGGCACTGCAAGAGTAATTATTCTTCTTCATAGTACTGCTTCAACTGCTCAGATGCCGCTTGTTCAAATTCGGGAGCACCCGTCATCAATCGCCGGATGAGTGGTTCAAAGAGCATTGGTAATACCAAGACACCACCTATGATGAGAAACAGTATGAAAAATGACGAACTAGGAACATAACTCGTTCCTGGAGTTCCTTCACCACTGACCATCAGTTTAACAGTACCCAACCAAGGAATTTCCCCCCCACCGACTCCAATGAGCCATGAAGAGCGAATTGGCCCAACTGTTCCAGATGCGCTGTGAACACCCGATGAACCGTTCACTGCTTGAGAGCCTTGGTCGACTGAACAGTTGTTATTATCGCCAAGAGTTAGAATCCCCGCATGCCGTGGCTCCCATTGCCAAACCACCAAATATGGTTCCACATTTGCATGAGCCATTCGTTTGCAATCGTAATATCCAGCCTTGACTCCATCAAAATGAACCGTGACTTTTTCGACATCGATGACTTCAGTTCCAGGAACATCCCATGTAAGGACACAAACACCCATTAAGCCATTTTCATCCAACGATTCAGAATCATAGGTACCTCCTTCAGGGCAATGTTCAGAATTGGAAGAATCTGTGGTTGCATCTCGATCTGGAGTCAATATTTGGTTCGGCACTACTTCCATTATTGCTCGGTGAATGATTGGCGTACCTGCTTCACCGTTCTTCTTGTAGATGATGACATCACCACCGAGACCATGTTGAGAATATCCAAATTTGGAATTACCTACCTCTGTTGCTTCTGCAAAGGTAACGATGGTGTCAAAATCGTGATTGTGAACGAGAACTAAATCTCCCGCATCAATACTACCTACTTCGCCGTCTATATCATGAATCATTGAAGAAGATTCAACCACAACCAGTGGCGGCATTGAGCCTGTGTGTGCGTAGAGTGCCAAAATGAGTAAGCCAATCATGCCAGCTGCAAGAAGAAGTTCTCGAACAAGTGTCTTTAGCGGGTCACTGTCACTCACGCATTGCCCCCTCAAGTTTACCGTCGAAGTCCTTTGCTTTCAAGGAATGCTGTCCATGAAGCATCGTGGCCTGCACCCAGTGCGTCAGCGGCTTCGTTCCCTTCTTCTCTACGTCGACGTAATTCTGAGGTTGAGTCAATGGCCTTTAGGTCCTCGAGCGTGCCAACATGGCTTCGCAAAGAAAGGAATTCTGGTAGAACAACAAGAAGCGCTGCTGCGGAGAAGACGCCTAAGGCAATAGCGTGACCAGTGAAATCACCCCAAGTAGTGTGATTTTGGAGAAATAAGAGTTGGTAGGCAGAAGTCAAAAAGAGTATACCAAACGAACCACAGAGTGTAGCTGTGATGCCTAATTGACGCCCGTGTTGTTGTTGCCACCAATTTGAAATGAGTCCCATCTTCTGTCCGCCTCTGATGGACGATAGGTGCTCGCCTTCTTTTTTGTATCGCTTCAAAGTCAATATTTGAAATTCGTTCGTAAAATCACTTTATCAGTTTCTTGAAAAGCCTCACCTCAAGAATAGATTCACAATTGACCTGACGGGGCGAAGTTCAAATGCTTTGTAGAGCGTGGGCCAAAGGCCCACTGAGGGAAAACGGTGTTTACCATGCAAAAAGCTCTTTTTTTAACTCTCCTTTTCTTAATGTCGTTAGTTGCTCCAATGGCATCCAGTGCAACCGTTGAAACGCAATTCACCGATGGAACGTCTTCGTACAGGCACACCTTTTCCGGCACAGGAAGTGGAACGGCGGGGGAACTTACGATTCCTTGGGGAGCGGAAGTGACTGCTGCACAGTTTAATTTGAGAGGAGAAGCGAGTTCAACCTCCTATTCCAACTTCACAACCGATGCTCACTTCGGAGGTACTGGAGATAACACTTGGTCGGGAAGCCCCCCTTCCCCATTCACTTCAGGAAGCCGTTCAAACATGGATGTTGCCTCTCAGTCAATGTCCTTGAAAGGAAACCCTTCGGTTCAATCCATTGACTTCGCGCGTTCTTCAAGCATACAATCAAAAGTCAATGTACATCAAAATACAACAGGACAATTTGCCTCCCTCTCCGACCAAGGTTACACCGGGTTGACAAAGAAATCTCCTCAATTTAGTGTCAGCACAAGTGCTTCCTGGGGCTATATTGGCGTTGTTGTATTGGTCGACCATGAATATCACATCATGAAATATTCGTCTTCAAGCCTCTACAACACACCTACAATTCTTCGCATTAACTCCACAACAGGCGCCTATATTGGAACTGCATCGTTGAATACCAACGGCTGCAGTTCATCTTCATACTACAATATGGTTGATGCAACGGTTGATGGAACGACAGTTTACACTGCCCATTACACGAGTTACTATCTGACAAAATGGTCTGTCGTCACCACTGGTACGGCAAAATCATGGCGTTGTGATGGTTCATGGAATGCATTCAGTAACACTTACGTCACCGGAGTTGACATTGATGATGCAACTGGCAAACTCTATGTTGCTACATATTCTTATTCAGCCAATACCCACTACCTTAACGAAGTGAGTAAAACTTCTCCTTCTTCAATTCAGGGAACTTGGACTTTAGCGACCGGTTCGACAGTCTCTCGTTATGGGGCAGGAATGATCGTTAACATGCCGACCATCATCTACAACGAATACGACCAACAATACGTTAGCGGTTTGGGTTACAATTACGACTCATACCATCATTTCTTCACTATGCGTGGAAATTTCATCGAACACATGGGTGAAGTTGCTGTTCCCGAAGGTGGACATTATGGCATGGTAGAATCGGAATTAGGGCAATTTAGTTTCTCATGCCACTATTACAGCACGGCATACTGCAGCAGTTCAACCCGGCATAAAATCAACAATTTTGGAGATGGAGCTCTATTTGAACAACGCGCACACTCAACAACGACCGGTTCCATTATAGGTACTGCATTTACGACCTCTAAAGCAATTGATACTTTGAAAATCAGTAGTATTCTGGGATATGTCCCCACCGGAACAAGTATCAGCGTTGACATCTCAAACGATGGAGGAAGCACGTGGAGGCATGTAACCTCAGGTCAAACAATAACATTCCCGCAAAGTAGCACATCCTTTGTTTGGCGAGCGACGCTGAATGGGACCGCTTCAAAAGCACCGATTCTTGATGGTGTTGGAATTGAATACATCACCTCATACGTCACCTCATCGTACATGTATGCCTACCAGTACGTTGGTTCCGGGACAAAAAGTGTCGTTGCAGCCACCATTACATGGGATGAAGTATTGCCTCCCAGCACCTCGCTGCGGGTTTATTTTGGTTTCACCACTTCAAGTACCTGCACTTCGACGAGCGCTGGCGTTTTGACTTTCACTCAATCGAATCAAACCAAATCAGTAACGGGAACAGGATACTACATGTGTATGCGAGTTCAATTATCCACTTCCAATTCAGGAGTAACTCCTTCGATATCGAATATCTCTATCGCTCAGCACTCAAACGCACCTTCGCAACCTGGAATAGATATCAACGGAAACTCGAGCTGGGCACGAGCATCACAAGATGGTGCATTACTCGGACCATTAGCCGTGACGCATCAATCAGGTGGAATCAACAATATTCTCAAACACTTTAATGATGCCATTCCAGATACTGGTTCAGGATTCAGCAACATTTCAATTGAGTTGGTTGCTGCTTCATCGGGAATATTGATTCTCGAGTCGTTTGCAATCACCTACACAATGAACACTGTTAACCTGGATATCGACATTCCAGAAGGTGAAATCCTGCATGAACGTTTAGAGCCATATGAAGTCGTAACTCGTCACATTATCGGCGAAGATGCCTCCAGTATGTCAGAAGCAAGTCTTACTCTTATCACCAATTCAATTGCCAAAAATCCGACCCTCTATTGGACAAATGGCGATGTATTCCCGAGTCCAAATGACCCCGAAGATTACATTGAATTGGATGCGAGCTCTTGGTCCTCAACCAATAATGGAATCTTAGAAGTGCATTGGATATTCCATGTGACTTCTGAATTCCCGGACCAGAGTAATGTTCGTTTTAGAACGGGATGCATGGATAACTCAGGTTCTGCTGGATATTCTCCTCTTGATTTGACAAGTTCCACTGGGTTGGAAGTCAACAGAACTTTTGGCCTTGGATGGTTAAAGGTCCGTGACAATGATGGTGCCTTAGTGATGGACGATGTTCCTGACAATTCATGGGTTGCTGCAGGTGAAACGCTTTACTTCCAAGGCGCAATGTGGTTCCAAAATACTGAAGATGCGCCAAAAGACAGTGCATTTGACGTGCGCGTTTCTCGCAATGGTTGGGTTGAAAGTACTGCACGTGATACGACCAATAACAACGGCAGTTTCTTCATCTCTGTTGATCTTCCAGACATTGATGTTGAGTCGGGCTTGACCTATGAAGTTCAGACCTATAACGAGAAGGAGCCAACGCATGTAATGCAACCGAATTCGGATTGGCAACGTACTTTCTTAGTCGATGCTACTGCACCTCTACGAAAAGCAGTTCTTCCTATTGACGAAAGTTATGAAGCAGCAAGTACTGTTCAAGAAGTCAAGGTTCTTGTCAACGATGATGTTGGCCATCCAATGGCTCTTGATTTGCTATATTGGGTTGAGTCTGATCATGACTTAAACCGTAACGGCGAGCCTGACCCTCAAGAATATGTAACCAAGAGTGTATACAATTCAACTGAGGCCAAGAACAAGTGGTTTATCACGACTATTGACCATTCGAGAAACCCGAACATGGGACGAGTTTCCTATTATTGGGCTGGAGGAGACCAAGCAGGTAATCCATTGCATTACACGCAAATGGACAGTGATGATGTCCTGCATGAATTCCAGTCAGGACCTGGCTTCCTTTACGATGATGCAACATTCCGTACTCGCAAAGATTCAACTGCGGTATTTACCGGATTGGATTGGGTCGGACACGTCGATAATGCTCCTGTATTCGCTGGAATGAAGCAGACCATTACACTCGGTTTCATCGATGCAAATACCGCTATTGACTTTGAACACATCTCCTTGGTCTTTGACTTTGAAGGCCCAAACCCATTGAGAGACGCACAGCGCATTTCATATTCAGGAATCAACAACACGTTCTGGTCTGAAAGTGATTTCATTTCTCTCATGACTAGCAGTTCAATGCATGAAACAACCAATGAGTCTGGACTTCCGTGGATTATTGTAACCTTTGAATTTGTCATTGGATGGGATTGGCCTGATGAGGAGATGGGAGATGTAGCATTGGTCTACAAAGAAAGAGGCGCTGATGATGATGCACAAATCTTGTTACTCGAACATACCTTCAGAGTCGAAAACGACTTGATGCTCTCTCCAACAGAATATTTAGTTGAAGATATTTCAGAACCACGAACTGGAATTGTAGCTGATGGAAGCCGTGTTCGAAAAGATGACCGGTTAGCATTCACTGGCCGAGTTGTCTACGAAGGCAGTTCGGTTGCTGCACCTCGAGACGTAGGCATACTCATCGAAGTGTTTGATGGAGAAAAAATGTGGAGCGATGGTTCAATAAGTTCACTTGGAGAATTTTCTGTCGAGGTACCGCTCTCGTCAGCATTAACTCTACAATCTTCACCAACTCGTACCTGTCTCATCTCAATTACCAATATTCCTGGACGAGGAGAAGACATGACAGGAACACTGGTTTCAACAACATTGCAAGTCATTGTTGATGATGCAGCACCACGTGTAGTTCGTCGGATTTCTCCACTCAATGTTATTGATATTTCGTTGGATAACGATCTTGAAAATATTCAGGTCGAATTCCATGGAACTGAAGATGCAGATCTTACCGGTTCGAGCCAAATGGTTCATTGGGTTATGAGGGATGCTACACGAACGGTTACTATCGGTGCAGGGTCCTCACTCTTGGGAATGCAGCAAGAGGGACAGAACGTCATCTGGACCGGTGCAGTGGATTTGACTGACGGAGGAAGAATTGTCCTTCAAGAAGGTGACTTCGTAGGATTCTACGTCACAGGTTATGATGCTGCAGGAAATCAATTCCCAGTGGTTTCAAATTCTGAAGCGAGCCCTATTCCTGAACTCGCTGTTGACGACACTGACTTTGAACGACAATGGATTCGATTAGGTGCTGTAGGGGCTGAATTACGAGTCAAGTCAATCACCCTCTCAGACGATCACATTGCGCCTGGTTCAGAAATTGAAATTCGTGCAGACATCATCAATATTGGAGGTCCGACTGAAAAGTTGTTCAAAGTAGCTTTCTATTCTGGTGATGATGAAGACCCATTCAAGACAGTCGGTGTCGCTGGAATTGATGGTGATGAAGTATTCAGCGTGAGTACAACATGGAGAGCAGAAGATGTTGACCGGATTCGTGTGGTTGTAGATTATGACAACTCGATTGTCGAAGTAAACGATAATGACAACAGTGCAGAACATTCCATCGATATTGCATACGGGCAATACTTCGGCTGGTTCGACTCTCCACGTGAAAGTCCACTCGCTTGGATATTTATTGTCACATCAATATTGGTACTTCTTGGCGTTGCATCTATTGCATCCCGCACCACAATCGACCACGGCGACGGTGTATTCACCGATGAAGAAGAAGATTGGGAAGACGATGAGGAAGAAGAAGACGAATACGATGATGACTGATTTCCCATCATTTGGCATCGATGCTTCACTGCAAATACTCAAAAGAGGTCGACCGGACCATTGCTCCATAGGGGTGGGGAGAGTATGTCGGATGTATTTTCCAACCTTGAGCCGAAACTGGCTGCAGCACTTCATTCAAAGGGTTGGGAGCCAACACCTGTTCAGATTGCTACACTACCCGAATTGTGCAATGGCGGGGACCGGATTATTGTCGCACCGACCGGTTCAGGAAAAACCCTCTCGGCAGTACTTCCAATGCTGCATCGATGTTTAACCGAGCAATGGGAGCCGCTTTCAATTCTCTACATTACCCCTCTAAGGGCATTGAACAGGGACGTAGACCGACGATTAACAGAAATTACGGAAGCTGTCGGTTTGAAAATCGGACTGCGTCACGGAGATACAAAACAAAGTGAAAGAACGCGCCAAGTCCGAAACCCTCCCGATTTGCTTGTAACCACCCCTGAAACATTCCAACTCATGTTCACAGGAAAAAATCTGCGCGAACTCTTGAAACGAGTTCAGGCGGTAATCATCGACGAAGTGCACGATTTGGCTGCCAGTGAACGAGGATGGCAACTGTCTGTCGGATTAGAGCGACTTGAAGCCCTTTCAGGCCACCCCGTTCAACGAATCGGGCTCTCTGCGACCGTTGGGAATCCTGAAGAAGTTGCAAAGTGGCTTTCACCCAAAAGAGGACAAGCATTGCTCACAACAGGTGACCGAACAACTGATTTGACCGTCGAATGTGCTCAAAGTTTGCCTGAAGATGAAATTGGGGCGTTAGAAATGAGTATTCAACCTCGTGCCCATGCGAGTTTCCGAAGATTGATTGAAGTTTTAGAAACTGAACCTCCTTGTTTGGTGTTTGTAAACAGTCGTAGCGATGCTGAGACGATTGCCAATCGGTTGCAGAGCATGGCGCCTAATCTCAATGTTGGAGTTCATCATGGTTCACTTGCTGCTGAAACTCGCCAAGATATGGAGGATAAACTGCGTAGTGGCGAGTTGGCTGGACTGGTTTGCACTTCAAGTCTTGAACTTGGAATTGATGTCGGGAAAATCCGACGGATTATTCAGATTAAAAGCCCCCGCTCTGTTGATCGGATGCTCCAGCGTGTCGGACGCGCAGACCATCGATTAGGTGGTGTAGGTAAAGGACATCTTTTGTCATGGGATACCGACGATATTGCGGAAAGTGCAGTTGTTGGAAGACGGGCGATGCTTGGCCAGATTGAATCAATTGAATGGCGTCAACGTCCTCTCTCAGTTGCTGCGAACCAGTTGGTTTTAATGGCGCACTCTTTCAACGCAGTTGCTATTGATGAAGCAACACTAATTCTCTCCAACGTAGCTCAATTCCAAGGTTGGAAGAGGCAAGATACCGAATCAATACTTCGGGTTTTAGCGGACAGTTGGATTCTTCGATTTACACCTGACCCTGACGAAGTACCGTGGTATAGATGGCCAAAGGCAGTCTACACTGTCGCTCAACAAGAGGCAGCAAAGAAAGGTGAACCTCTTCCTGACGAACGACCATTGTTTTCACTCCCAGAAGAAGAAGTGCCTGAAGTATTCAAACAAAGGACTGTACCCGTGCCTCTTCCATTCAGATTCGGTTGGTTTTCGACTGCAGGAAGAACACGCCAATGGGTCACAAATCACCTCTCTATGATTCCTGACAAACAATCCTATCGAGTTCGAGACGCTGTTACACGACGCAGTTTAGGAAGTGTTGATGAGGCATTTGTATTGTCACTCAATGACAGTGGAGAGGATGATGATGGAAGCAGGCGCCAATTCGTAATGGCTGGAAGAACTTGGCTGATCATTGATGCAGACCCTGAGAAATCGGAATTGCTGGTCGCTCCGGTTTCTGATAAAGCACAAGCTCCACGATGGGTTGGAGAATTACCACCTGTACCAAAGGCCATTGGCAGAGACATTGGAAGATTACGTCAGTTGATTGCAGATGACTTAGATTTGTTCGAAAATGAGCCAAATACCATGCAAAATACTCTCATGATTGATGCGGAAGGGATTTTTGCAGACCGTCATTCAACGCTTTCTGAACACCCCTTTGATGATGAAGCATTGGGAGTCATGGCAGAATCCATTACAGCCCATATCGAAGCAACCGGTCATGTTCCTACTGACCGATTGATGACCCTTGAGGCACGAGAGGATGCGATTGTCATCAATTCATGTCATGGTTCCCGAATCAATGAGGGATTAGGACATTTCCTCATGGCGATGGCAACCACAAAGTCGGGTAAATGGGGTAGACTGGTCGTTGAACCGACTCGAATCGCTCTCCAAACAGGAGCAGTGAATCCGGAACAGCTCGTCGCTTGGATGATGGAGACGCCACCTGATGCCATTGAAGGACTACTCAGCGTAACGTTGCCGAATTCAAGACAAGTACGCTGGAGGTTTGCTCAAGTTGCCAAAACATTTGGAATCTTACGCCATGGTGTAGATCCACGCAAAATCAACCTTCAAGCCCTTTTACGTAAATATCGTGGAACCGTAGTGATGGAGGAAGTCTTGTCAAAACTTTTCCATGAGCGTATGGATGTATTAGGGGTTCGGGACATTTTACGTTCCATTCAAAATGGAAATATTGAACTCAAAATCACTGCATCCGGGCCGATTGGATTATCCAACCACTCGAGTCGAGATATGCTACTGCCAAATTGGGATAATGCGCAAGTTCGAAACCAGTTGAGAAGTCGATTAACCAATGAAAGGGCGGTTTTATGTTGTTTAAAATGTAAAGCAACTCGCCGATTCCGCGTAGCGAGATATACTGAAATTAAGGATATTAAAAATTGTTTGAAATGCAAGGGTTCGATGCTGGCTTGCGCGCCAGAAAGGATGCAGTCTATGTTGGAAGATTGGGTAAAATCCGATGATGAAAAGGACCAAGGGCGAATGATGAAAAACGCTTCAATTATTCAATCACGGGGATACGAAGCCGTTCTCTGCTTAATGGGTAGAGGAATCGGAGAAGCAACAGCCCAAAGAGTGCTAAGAAAAGTGCAGCGCAACAACCTCGAAGGATTACTTGAAGCGATTCATAATGCTGAGATTGAGTATGCCCGTACTCGCAGGTTTTGGAATTAGTTATTCCCAACTATCTAATTCATTGATTGCTTTTGCAGCAGCGACAACGTCGCCGTCTTCCCACCAATCTACTGCGATGAACGTTGGCCGTTTTCCATGCTGCTGCCAACACTCCTTGGAACGTTCGATAAGAAAATCAACATCGTTTGCTTCATCGCCTCGCGTTGGATCTGACAATCCAAGAGGACCTCTTAACCAGTTATTCATGTGATAGACTTCTTGCTCAATATCTCCCCGCAAAAGGTTGCAATCCATATCCTCAGTGTTCTCTTCAGCGAAGTTGGTGGTCCAGCTATGGGTAAGGAAATCGTGAATCCATGGGTGCGACACATCTTCGCCTTGCTCCCAAAAGACCACCAGCGTTGTGTTTTGTTCGATCAACTCCTGTAAGGTTGGCCATGGAGTGTTCAATTCATGATAGAACACTTTTTCATACAGACCTGACAATTCAAACGTGGCTTTGAGATGGTCTGGTTGAACATAATTTTCAACAAGCAGAGTCACGATATCACGAGGGTTTTGTTCCATCTTACTGTTCAAATTGGATAACCATGCCACGGAATCTACATTTCCGTAAGTGCATGGGCTGAATCCTCTATCATCATCTCCATGACATAAGCGAACTGTTTCTATTTGTTCATTTCCGAGTGTTTCGTAGTGCGTATCCACCATGAAAGCCCTCATCCCGGCATTCCATTGAGCATCCAGTCCAGTTTGATGGTTGCTGGCGGGATAGTAAATCCCGTCTTGATGTGTAGAAAAGGCATTATGAGTTTCAGGGAATGTAACTTCATCATATGCACGCAGACACAGAATCAACAGACCATTACAGGCCTCAGTAGGCGTTTCAATCTCTTGTGATTCGCTAAGTGAAAGCGTATCCACAGTCGGTGCGACACACCCCGAACATAGCAGGAGGAAAGTCACTACAACCGCTGTCGGCCCGCCTCGCATGGATTTGCCAAGAAACAAGACAGCATGAAACCGTCGGTAGAGACAAATCAAACTGTTCGAACCAAAACGCCTGCTTCAACAAGCATTCCATTTGAGATAGTAAAATCTTCAAGCCATCGCTCAGGAATTCCATCGTTTTCAGGATAGACGATTTCTCGAATACCTGCTTGAATTAACGAACGAGCACAACGTGAGCATGGTGGCCATGTGACGAAGGCAGTTGCTCCTTTCAAGGAAATCCCGATACGAGCTGCGTGCATAATGGCATTCTCTTCAGCATGACAAATCAATGGATATTTCTTTGAACGGTCTGTAAGGCGTTCATTGTCGTCTTGGATACCTCGCGGAAACCCGTTGAATCCTGTTGAACGGATTTCTCTGTCTTCACCGACGACAACACAACCGACTTTGGTTGAAGGGTCTTTACTCCAGCCAGAAATATGTTTAGCAAGTTCCAAAAAACGTAGATCCCATTTATCGCTCATGGCCCTCAACAAGCCTCTCAAACACTAACTCTCTATCAGTGCTTCGCAACTAATGAAAGGTTTTCATCACTGGCCCAATTAAAAAAGTTAAGAATGTTACCTTGCAAATACAAAGACCCTAAGCTGACCACGAGTCCAACACTATCTTCTGATTGAGTTGCTAAATATTCGATGGCTTGATCTGCTGAAGCGAAGGTTAACGGATTCTTTATTGTCCATTTTTGTTCGAGTAAATCGTTCACATCCACACCAGGATAACGTCCTCCGTGGGGTTGAGTTAACAGAATCTGCTTTGGAGGCAATCGTTGACACAAGTCATGTAAAGGTGCCAGAAAATCAGCCAAGTCATGTTGAGGTGAAGTTCCAAAGATCAATGTCCAATTCGAATTGGGTGCATGTTGGGAAAGAAGTTCTTCCAGTTCAGGAAGTACGCGACGTATACCTGAAGGGTTGTGTGCTGCATCGAGCAAGTAAGGGTGTGTGGAGGTTTCTTTTTGATTCAAAAAATGAAGTCGTGCGGGCCATCGCAACACAGATTTTGCCTGCTCAATGGAAGCGGTTGAGAAACCAAGTGTCTCAAAGAGAGCAGACGCCATCACTGCAGCCTCTTCCCGAACACCGACACCGCTCGGAATCGGCACAAAAGTTGCTTGCGCAGGTGCTTGAATTTCGTCAAGCGATGTGTTCCCAGCATTCAATGTCTCCTCCTCCATGGCGTTACGAACTTCAATGTCTTCTGGGTCTCGGATGATAATCGGACAACTAGGACGAGCAATTGCCGCCTTTTCTCGAGCGATTTTTGGCAAGTTAGAACCTAAGATTTCCATGTGCTCTCGACTTACTGCTGTCACAAGAGAAGCGGTTGCTGGTCCACTTCGAGTTGCATCAAGACGACCCCCTAAACCGGTTTCAAGAAGAAGAACTTCGCTGCCAGCTGAGGTAATCATGGCAATCAGATAGGTGATTTCAAAGAAAGTGAGTTCAATGGCTGAATTGTTTTCATCACCAATCGACGCCCTTTGAATTTGATTCAATGCTTCATCAAACTCATGAGAAGATATGGGGGTTCCATTTCTTCGGATTCGTTCTTCAATCCGAGCTACGTGGGGTGAAGTGAACAGGACATTATCTATATTGTTGAGGGTGAAAGCCGTTGACATCAAGGCGCAAACCGTTCCTTTTCCGTTACTTCCTGCCACGTGAATAATATGCGGTGGAAATTCAATTTGAAGACGATTGAGAACAGTTTTTGTTCCTTGAAGGCCGAGCGCCATACCGCGCTTTTTTGACGATTCAAGCCAAGAGCGTGCTTCGACCACATGTCGCCGAACAGTTGCTGGGATTTGGGCTTTTGTTCAAGAGATATTGACGCAGGTTGTATCGCCCCCGTAGGGGGCGTGGCAGGCGCGACGCTCATATGAGTGTCCGAACTCGCAATGGGTATGAGCGAACAATCGGAACCCTCGACGCCGGACAGAAAGGTTTCGAAGGAATTTTCCGCCGTTCAGGCAGAACTCGAGGCTGAAGACAACCTTTTCTCGATGATGAAGGAACAATTTACTTCGATGATGGGCATGATGTCCATGTTTGTAATAACCATTGCAATTGCTCTCTTCATTCGACCTTGGTATGACATTGCTAATTTGCAAGCCTTTGGAGAAGCAGGCGCTACTCAAATTCGCTATATTGCACTCGAATTAGTAATGATCTTCATTTTCACTGCAGCAATCTTAATGCTAGCAAAATACAAGAAAGAATGGGTCATCAAGTACGGTATTATGGGCGTTTTAGCAATTGCATTGATGTATACTACAGTCCCTCTTGCCCACATGCTGGTACTAGATTTCGAAGTTGAATCGTTCTCCTATGAAGACGAAAGTGAATTTGATGTGTCCTATCTTGCTCATCACGGAATGGACACACATCTCACCAATTCATTGATTGGAGCCCCTGGGATGTGGAACGATTCAATCAGCCTTTACCACGGAGAGGGGTTGACGAATGGCACTCCTGCTTGGACAATCACGCACGAACGGCTACCTTTCGCAGACACTGCAGAACTGAGAACGGTAGTTTCAGATCAATATTATTCGTTCACCAACCAAGGACACATTTGGTATGTTGATGCAGCAACAGGTGAAATTCAAGACTCTTATGATTGCCATCGTTATATTGTAGACCCGGTTGATAACTCATCATACCTTGACTTCCTAGGTAACTTAGGAGGTGCATGTTCACTTGCATTTTATGCGGATGATGCAATGTATGTCATCAATGAAGACAACCTCTTGGTTCGATACAACGTTTTTGAAGAAAGTCCAGGGTTGCTGGCCTATCAAGCCGGATGGGAATTACCAATGAACTTGGAAACACATTTCGGAGTCGAATATGCGGAATTGATTGCGGAGGACATGGTACTTATTGTTACTTCCAACACAGCAGTAGTCATCGAATTGGAGAAGACCTCTCCTAGCTTGGACCCATTGGCGCCAAATATTGCTCGCTCAAACGCAAGTGTCCTGTTTCAAGTAAATTCCACCAGCAACTTCACGAGTGCCGACTACGGACATTCTCCTTGGTCGGACAATTTAATCAATGAATCTGAAGAGGGTGAAGGGTTTTTGATACTTGGTGAAGAGAACGGTGATGTTCTTAGTATCGAGAAAAGTGGAAGCGAATTCACCCCTCAAACAAAGATGAATTTGTTAGGATATGCAGACTCTATCCAATCTGTTCGGATTACTGACCTTGATGAAAGTGGTTATACTGACTTGCTTATAGCGACTGATACCAATGCAAATTGGCACCATTCCCAACTCTTGAAAAATAGAATTTCGTTCCCAGTTACAGATAATTTGGAAACAGTTTGGTTTGGGCAAATAAATGAATCTTCTCAATTCCATGCGGTCTATGATAACGGCTCTGTAATGATTGAGTCAGGCCTCGTAACTGGAGACATGATGGCATTAGAGGGCTTGCAACTGGAGAATGGACCGTTGTTTATCGGCCTCTTCGTCGCTGCTCTATTGATGGTTTTACTGTACGTCCACAGTGAATGGTATGTTGTCAACACCGTTGGAGTCCTCGTTGGCTCTGGTGTGATTGTCATGCTTGGAGTAACCTTTGTTCCAACCCTCATCATTCTGTTTATGATCGCTGCTGCCGTGTATGATGCATGGGCAGTTTATCGCTCTGAGCACATGCTTGATTTAGCCGATACAATGATTGGATTACGACTACCTATTCTCTTGGTTGCTCCACAAGAAAAGGGTTATTCGTTTATTGATGAAACAGTTTCCATGAAAGGAATGAATGCTGACGCACCTCCTCGCCCTCAACCAACATCGGCGCCCAAGAAGAAAAGTAAGGATGCAATGTTCATGGGCCTTGGAGACGTTATTTTCCCAGGTATGCTCGTTCTCTCAGCAGCCCAATACATCGATGGAAGCGATGGATTCTTGATTGCAATGACAACTCTTCTTGGCGGATTAGTGGGTTATTTTGCATTGATGACATATGTGGCTCGTGGTCGCGCCCAAGCAGGATTACCGTTGCTGAATGGTGGCGCAATTCTAGGATATGTGATTGGTGGACTACTCTTCGTTGGTACTGCTATTTTTGACTTTGGAATAACATTGTGAGGTGAAAGGAATGCTCGATCTTGATTTATTTAGAAACGAACCTGATGTAATTCGTAAGGACCACGACAAACGCGGGATTCCTCATGATAACATTGAGCAGGTCATCGAATTGGACCAACAATGGCTCAATCTTCAGCATGATACAAACTTACTTCGAGCAAAGAAGAACACTGCTGCTCGGGGAATTGGTGCAGCGAAGAAATCTGGCGATGAACAAGCAGCTCAACAAATCCTGGCCGAGGTTGCTAATTTAGGAACGCAAATTGCAGAAATGGAAGCAAAAACGGACTTAGCAATGGCAGAAAGAGATCGGTTGCGGATGAGTATTCCCAATATTCTTCACCCTGAGGTCCCAGTTGGAGCTGATGAGTCAGGTAACACTCTACACAGCGTTCATGGTGAAAAACCAGAATTTGGATTTGAACCTCGTACCCATAATGAACTCATTGAAATGAATAAGTGGGTTGATTTGAAACGCGCTGCAAAAATCGTTGGTAGTCGATTCTTTTTCCTCAAAGGGGATTTGGCAAGGCTCGATTTTGCCTTACAACAGTATGCAGTTAATTTCATTCGAGAACGAGGGTATACGTTTGTTCAGCCACCGGTGATGATGAATCGTGAAGCATACGAAGGGGTAACTGACCTCTCGGACTTTGAAACCGTCATGTATGGCGTTGAACCAGACAAGTACTACATGATTGCCACATCTGAACACCCACTTACAGCGATGTTCATGGGAGAGACGATTCCAGAAAGCGACTTGCCTCTCCGCATAGTAGGTGTTTCACCTTGTTTCAGGAGAGAAGTTGGTTCGCATGGTCAATCCGATTTAGGAATATGGCGAGTGCATCAATTTACCAAGATTGAACAAATTATCATTGCAACTCCGGAACAATCATGGGAACTTCAAGAAGAACTCTTACAGAATTGCCTTGACTTATGGGACCAACTGGATATGCACTATGAAGTCGTCAATATTTGCACCGGGGACATGGGAACTGTTGCTGCTCGGAAATACGATCTTGAAGCTTGGATTCCTGGCGCTAAACAATACAAAGAAATTGTATCATGTTCCAACTGTACAGATTATCAGGCGAACCGATTGCAAATTCGCTATGGCCAACCAGGACATTCTGGGCAGCCTATTGCTCACACCCTCAATTCGACTGCTGTAGCGACTTCCCGAGCTTTAGTGGCCATTATGGAACAGAACCAAATGGAAGATGGGCGGGTTAGAATTCCTCTTGTTCTCCAACCTTTAATGGGTGGGCAGGAAATCTTGGAACCGTGCTCTTGGGGTTGATTTCGTAATGTTTGATATATCCTAACCTTCACTACAGTCCATGGAAGACGATAGCATGCTGTATTTTGGATACGGCTCCAACCTTGACTGGGATGATTGGAAGTCGTGGTGTGAAAAGAAAAATCTCCGATTCGAAGGATTGGTTGAACTCAGCCCATGTTGGCTACCAAATTATTCAATGAAGTTTCACTACTTTTCCGATGGGCGAAAAGGAGGTGCTGCTGATGTTGTGGAGGCAGGCCGGGGTCATGCAGTTCCCGGAGTACTGTTCCGAATGGATGAGGTTGCACTCAAAGCGATGGACAGAAAAGAGGGCGTCAAGGTCGAAGCATACCTACGTCGAAAAGTAAAGGTGACCCTTCCAAATGGTACCTTTGTTGAGGCAATAACGTACTGCGTATCTGAAAAGAGGAGGGAAAACAGGTTTATTCAACCTACAACAGCATACAGCAAACTCATCGAAAATGGTCTTTTGAAAAGAAATCTTCCAATTGGAGAATTGAAAAATGCTATTGAAGACTTCTCACCAAGTTATCCCCTTGAAAACCTATTTGTATATGGCACACTCATGGAAGGCGGACGATTTCATTCCACCATCTCCGAATTTAGTATTGGTGAGGGAAGGCGAGCCTCAGCCAACGGAAATCTTGTTGATTTAGGCGACTTTCCTGGAATGATTACGGGAGGAGAAGGTGAAGTCAAAGGCGAAGTGTATCAAATCGACCAGATATTTCCTGCTTTACGAACCCTCGATACTATTGAGGGGTTTTATGGCTATGATTCTACACATTCTCTGTTCACCAGGACGATTGTTCAAATCAAGACTGAGCAAGGTACTGAATGGGCTTGGGCTTATTCATACAACCAACAAAAAGACGAAATGTTGAAAATCATAGATTCAGGTGATTGGCGAAATCGCTAGTCTTCATTTTCATCCATTTCCAAAAGGGTTGAACCTTGCTGGACTTGATCTCCTGATGCGAAATGGATTGCTGTGATGTGGCCGGATGATGATGCAAGAATTCTGTGCTCCATTTTCATCGCTTCAAGCACCATGAGTGTTTGACCTGCTTCGACCGGTTGATTCAGTTCAACCAAAACATCGAGTATTTTTCCTGGCATTGGAGCGATAAGGCCACCATTGTCTTCTGATTGAGATGCACCAGGTTCAATTCGCTCTAAGCAAAATGTATGTCCTTGGAAATGAACCCACCAAACATCTCCGACTTTGGCTGTTGTAGCATATCCAGTTAAGCCACTCGATAATTGGATTGAAAGCCTACCATCAGATTCAATTCGAGCTTGATGTTCACCCAAATGCCAAACTCCATCCTTTTTCGCAACCGTAACTTCAACAGGTCCTTCGGGAGTTTTGAATTGATGATGCATCAAGGATACCTCCTGTTGAGGGTCAAAAATGGACTAATTGGGCCTGATTGCTCATCGGATTGAGCAGTTGTGACAGACGTTCTATGCAAACCAGCACTTTCTGAAACAGCGGCGGCCATGAGGGCTGCGTCTTCAAAGTCGGTGGGAAGGTTTGGCGACCACCCGTTGGGCCAAAGTCTGTCAATCATCGTCGTATCCGTAGTTCCTTCAATCACATCAGGAACATCACACAGTTCTCGTAAAAATCGAAGATTTGTGACGGTACCAAGAACAATGAATTCATCAAGAGCTCGGCGCATACGTTGCAGTGCCTCGACTCTTGAAGGAGCCCAAACAATCAGTTTAGCCAACATCGGGTCATAATTAGGCGTGACTTGATCCCCTTGACGTACGCCAGTATCGAGCCGAATACCGGGCCCTTCAGGAGGCTGAAATACAGCGAGTGGTCCAATTGCTGGAAGGAAATTATTTTCAGCATCTTCTGCATACAACCGCACCTCAATTGCATGACCTCGCAGATGCAATTCACCACAGGACATCGGTTCACCAGCCGCTATACGCAACTGCTCTCGAACAATGTCCACACCAGTGACTAATTCAGTCACTGGATGTTCAACTTGAATCCGAGTATTCATTTCAAGGAAGAAAAACTCACCTGTAGGTGCGAGCAAAAACTCAACGGTTCCAGCTCCTTCGTAGTTTACAGCCATAGCGGCTGCAACTGCCGCTTTCCCCATTGCAGAACGTATGTCCTCACTCATGGTTGCACATGGCGCTTCTTCGAACACTTTCTGGTGACGACGTTGAACACTGCACTCGCGCTCTCCCAGATGAATTGTACGGCCATGTCGGTCAGCGAGAATTTGAATCTCTACATGCTTCGAGCCTGTAAGCATCCGTTCAAGGTATACACGGCCGTCTCCGAACGCTGCTAATGCCTCACGGCGGGCGCTTTGAGCCGCTTCAAGAAGATCTTCGTGCCGTTCAACCGCACGCATTCCTTTACCACCGCCACCGGATGAGGCCTTGAGCAGTAAAGGATAGCCAACACGGACGCTCGCTTGTTGAATAGCGATAAGTGCTTCCTGTTCATCTTCTGTTTCAATCTCTTCACCAGGGATGACGGGGACACCGGCATCCCTCATGGTAATTCGGGCAGTCATTTTGTCGCCCATTCTCTCAATTGCAGAAGGGCTTGGCCCAATCCACTGAAGTCCTGCTTGAGATACTGCTCTGGCGAAGTCTGCACGCTCTGAGAGGAACCCAAACCCTGGATGAACTGCATCAGCACCAGTCGCTTGTGCAATAGCTAGAATTTGAGATTGATTGAGGTATGTTTCAGTAAGAGAATCACCCTCAAGAAGGACTGCTTGGTCTGCAAGTTCGACAAAGAGAGAAGATGCGTCGTTTTCAGCATAGATGGCAACGCTGCTCAAGCCAGCTTCATTGCAAGCACGTAATATTCGGCAAGCAATTTCACCTCGATTGGCAACCAAGACTTTGCTGACCATTGCGTCACCTCATTCGTTTTTCCAATTTGCAGGACGCTTGTCGAGAAAAGAAGACAGTCCTTCTTGTCCTTCTAGTGAGCCTCTCATGCGGCTGGTAAAATCAAGAGTAAACTCTCGTAACTCTGTATCACTGCCAGTCCATCTGTCAAATTCAAGTGTCAATTCCTTCGCCAGTGTAATGGCTTGAGGACCGGTGCCAAGGATTTCTTCTACCAATTCATCGACCGCAGGTGATAGTTCATCGATTGAATCGACAACTGCTTCTATGAAGCCAATCCGAAGTGCTTCTTCTGACTCGATACGGCTGGCTTGCATGGCGAGTCGCCGGAAACAAGCGGAGCCGAGTCGCCGATACACATAGGGCCCGATTACAGCAGGAAGTATTCCGAGTTTGCCTTCCGACAACGCAATTTTGACATTCGATGTCGCAATGACATGATCAAGACAGGCGACAAGACCAGCACCGCCGCCAAGTGCAACACCTTGAACTGCTCCAATCGTGAAGCATGGGTGCGACCATAATCCGTTGAACAAACGGTCAAGGCGTTCTGAATCAATTCGGTTTTCTTCGGGAGTATTCGCCCCTGCATCACGCATCATGTTGATGTCAGCGCCTGCACAGAAATGCCGCCCTGCTCCGGAAAGCACGAGTGTTCGAAGATAAGAGGCACCGTGAGTATCAGTAAGTGTTCCTTGAACACCCACGCTTCGTTCAGCAGTCCAGTCAAAAAGCGTGCATAATTCAGTGATCATTTGAACATTGAGTGCATTGAACTTCTCTTCCCGGTCGAGTTTGATATGGCATCGTGAATCAGTAATCTCGACGGTCACCAATTCGGTTTGCGGTGGTTTATCCATTATTTTCATGTTAAAAACTCCAATTGCATTTTTAATTTTTAAATTGAAATATCTACATTCTAAATACGCCAAATCTATCGTTTGGCATTGGCGCATTACGGGCGGATGCTAAACACAAACCGAGAACATCCCGGGTATCTCTCGGGTCGATTATACCATCGTCCCAAAGACGAGCGGTGGAATAATACGGGCTCCCTTCAGTTTCATACTTCTCAAGAATCGGGGCTCGGAACGTATCCAGTTCCTCTCCCGCCATTGCTGAAAGTCCTTCTCGAGCTCGTTGATCTTGTTTCACCGTTGTCAGAACATCCGCTGCTTGAGGCCCACCCATAACCGAGATTCGGCTATTCGGCCACATGAATAGGAAACGAGGATCGTAAGCTCTCCCGCACATTCCGTAATTCCCTGCGCCGTGAGAACCACCGATGATAACGGTAAATTTAGGAACATTGACGCAAGAAACTGCAGTGACTAATTTGGCTCCATCTTTGGCAATGCCTCCAGCCTCATACGCTTTACCAACCATGAATCCTGTGATGTTCTGTAGGAAGACGAGCGGTATGCCTCGTTGACCACAAAGTTCAACGAAATGAGCACCCTTCAGAGAGGATTCAGAAAAGAGGATTCCATTATTGGCGACAATTCCGACCTTGTGCCCGTGGATGTGTGCGAAGCCGCAAATGAGAGTAGTGCCGTAGCGAGATTTAAATTCGTGGAAACGAGAACCGTCAACAATTCGAGCAATGATCTCTTTGATGTCAAACGGAGTTCGATTATCGCTTGGTATTAAGCCAAGTAAGTCATTCACATCATGCGAAGGAGGTTCAGGGGCTGCACTGGCAGACGGAGCGAGCGTACGAGGACCAAGGTTTTCTACGATGTTTCGAACCATTCGTAGTGCTTCATTTTCGTCTTCAGCAAAGTGGTCAGCTACGCCGGATTGCGAAGTGTGGACATCAGCGCCCCCCAACTCCTCAGCTGTAACTTCTTCACCCGTTGCTGCCTTGACCAATGGAGGCCCTGCGAGGAAGATTGTGCCATTTCCTTTGACGATAATTGACTCGTCACTCATCGCTGGAACATAAGCGCCTCCAGCGGTACAGGAACCGAGAACTGCAGCGATTTGAGGAATTTTATCACCTGACATACGTGCCTGGTTTCTGAAGATTCGTCCGAAGTGCCCAATGTCTGGAAACACTTCATCTTGCATTGGTAGGAAAGCCCCGCCGGAATCGACCAGATAGATGCAGGGGAGATGATTCTCATGTGCAACCGTTTGCGCCCGAATGTGCTTCTTAACCGTCATTGGGTAATAGGAGCCACCTTTCACTGTTGCATCATTCGCAACAAAAAGGCACTCACGTCCGTGGACCAAACCAACGCCGGTCACAATTCCAGCAGAATGGGCACGACCGTCATACAAATCAAAAGCGGCGAGTGGAGAGAGTTCCAAAAACGCGGTCCCAGGGTCGATAATACGCTCAATTCGCTCGCGTGCAAGGAGTTTATTTCTACCTCGATGACGTTCAACATATTTGCTGCCCCCTCCATTCGAAGCGATTGCTAAGCGTTCTTGCAGAGTATCGAGGAGTGATTGATTGAACTGCTTGTGTTCTGCGAACTCTGGGTCGCTGCGATTCACACGGGTAGGTAATCGGTCCATATTCACCCCTCATACCGAGGCAGGTGGATGCCGTCTTTAACACTACTACAGTTCAGGTTATCCGGACTTTTATTCTCAAACGCCGAGCATGAGACGACCAATGTCCCTTAATCCAGGTGCTAATCCAACAATGAGAACAGCTAAAACAATCAAAATACGGATATGACGTTGTCTCTTTTCCACTTTCATCTCGATGAACATCCAAGTGATTGCTCCAACTAAAGCTGCTTTGAGCAGTACAAACAGCCATGCCCCTTCGCCAAACTCAATGCCGAGCATTGAATTTAATTCTCCACCGTAAAGAATAACTTGGTTACTTACAACATGTTTCTCACTGTATCCAAAATAATCAATTCCAACCATGGTAGCAAATCCATCGCATAATTGGCCGAAAACCATGGCGAGGACCATTGGACTAGCGAGCAGAGCATTTCTCGAAAGCATGGCGACGGGATGATGATCGACATGATCTCCAGCATCTTCCCATGCTTTGGTGCTGATGCCTTCTGGTAGAACCCCTGCCTCATAGCCGGTTAATTTCATTTGAAGTGCGTCCTCAGCACCGCGCCTATACATTGCAATACAAACCAGTCCCGGAATTCCGAAAACAACGAGAACCGGCCACCATGCAATTGATTCTGAAACTCGAGAACTCTCTTGAGCCCACGGCGTAGCAAGGAATTGAACCCAATGAGCAAAACCAAGCATACTTGCAGAGGCGCCAAATGCAAACATTCCTCTGGTGATTGCTGGCCACCCTCTGGTTCGGATGATGACGCCAGTTAAGACGATGAACGATAGAACCAAACCGGCGTAGATCCAAAACATTCCGATGCCCTCGTGCGTGATGTATGCAGGTTGATACAAAAAAGCCCAATGGAAAAACAACATGAGAAATAAAATTGGAAGAAGCGCCTTACGAATCTTTACTTCGATTCTATCAGATGTCTCACCATCCCATTGTGATGCAAGGAATTGAGAGAGCCCTGCAACAACCACAAGCCAAAGTGCGAGGTGAAGATGGATTACCGGTGAGATGAACAACCAATCCATATCAGAACTAAAGAAATCCGCGTCTTCTAGAACTCGCAAGACTGGTGCAAGGCACACCCAAGTTAGGAGCGCTAGAAGCATTCGATCGTCTGCTGGAAAATGAGCTCTACGAAACAAGGCTTGTAGAACCAGAACGCTTGCAAGCATACTGAATGTGTAAAGCAAGGTATTCAACGGATTATAATCAGCATCTCCAGCAGAACCTGCATCTTCCATAATCGGGTCCCAAACTATTGGTTTAAGACCATCTGTCCAAACGAAATCGTTGGCAAAAACAAAACCAAGAATGAAGGCAATACTGCAGGCAAAGGCAACCCAAAGCGTACCTTTCTCTAATGGAGAATAAGTCTCTGAAGGCAAAGAAGGATGTTCTGATGCCAACTGTTGTTCAAGTTCTTTGAGACTCGTCATAGTTATCCCTGTTGATGGGTTGGGTATCTTATCAATATCCTTTGGGGATGGATGCTTGCTGATTCAGTCATTCAAGCAAACATTGGTTCACTCTTCTTCTTGAGAAAGACGAGCAACGAGGTCTGCTTTCTTACCGCCAACTGGTAAGCCCGCTGCCTTGCAGCGTTCCTTGAGTTCAGCAACTGAAAGAGAGGAGAGGTCTTCACCCTCGTCATCACTAGCATCTTCTTCAACACCGAAGCCACGTGGTTCGTGAACTTCGATAAACGAAACTTTACCGCATTCAATAGCATCACGAATTGTGGTGACCAAGCGGAATTTGAGCATTGCAGCGTTGGTATCGAAAAGCATTGTTTGAGGCAATACGATTGAAAGGTCGTCTCCAGAGAAACTAACCTCAAAACCAGAATGCCCGGTGTTTGCTTGGAGAAGAGCAGTGACTTTGTCTTCTTTACCCTCGACAACATCAACGACATTGAAGGAGTATTTGAGGGATTTACCAGCCATAGGATGGTTATAATCGATTCGTGCACGACCTGCTGCAAGATAAGAAAGTTGACCTTGACGACCGTTAATGGTCACGGGTGCACCAATGTAGAGTGCGTTCGGGTCTTGGACTGCTCGAATGAGTTTGTCGATGCTGATTGTTTCGACTTGTTCTGGGTCTTTTTCACCATAGGCGTCTTCTGGAGCGATGACGATCTCGGTTTCTTTGCCTTTCTTAGCTTCTCCGAGTGCTGCTTCAAAACCTGGAATAAGTTGGCCACCGCCGACAATACAAACCATTGGTTCGTAGTTACGACCCTCTTGGTGAGATTCATGTTCCTTGGCGACTGCTTCACGGGTTGTCTCGATGAGATCCCCTGTTTCATTGTTGTAAAGTTCATAATCAACGTGGACTATTGTTCCATCTTCCATAGTATTACCTCCCTTTCGGGTAGTTCGGCGACCATCGCCCCCTTCATAATTGCATTGGCGAGGAAGTTGTTCACTCTTCCTCCATGGAAGTGGTGTTTATGGCTTTTCGTCGGTCGTTTTTGAAAATGTCACCCAGAACGACCACACCCATTCCGATGAGCATTGTTGTCCAGCCGAGCCACACCAGATGGGAGGCTGGAAGGTCGTAAATGGTGACTCGGACGATTTGAACAGACTCTGAACCATTCTGCACTGTTTGTTGCATCAAACCATTTGCTTGGCTACCGTCGAAAATGAAAACAATATCCCCACTCCACCGAGTGAGTGTATCGACTTCTGAACGGGACCTAGACTGCAACACAAATCCAGAATCTGTCGTTGTATCAAAACGTAACATGCCCGGTTCAACCGTTCCGATTTTCTCACCAACAGCACCTTGTTCAAGTTCATATACGTTGATTTGGATACCAACATAGCCATCACCAACCTCTAGGTCCTCAGATGTTAAGCGTAAACCTGTAAATTCGTAGCCATAATTTCCGCTAAGGACAATTTCGTCTTTGACCATCGTTACTCGATGACTCGCATCACCTCTATCGACAAGTACTGTTGTGTATACATGGCCAATGAGCAGCAAGAGAAGACCGAGATGAACCAAGTGGGCTCCGAAAGGTATACGCTTCCATAGAGGGGTTTTCGGCCGCTCAATTCCTTGGGTAATTATTACTTCTTTGATCATTGGAATCACTACCAAAATGAGGAGAGGGAGTGTGAGCCAAGCAAGAACACCACGAACAAGAAGCGTCGACATAGCAGTGCTAGAATCCATTCCAAAAGCAGTGGGTTGCCAAATGGCTAACAGAACTGAAAGCAACAAAGTACCAAGCAGCAGGTTCGCATTCCTCTTCGCCTCATGCCGGCGGTTGGAATACAGGAAAAGAGCAGCGGTGAAAGCCATCACAAAGGGAGTACCATACAATTCGTGTCCCTCGAAATTAATTGCATCAATGCTTGAGAGAAGGAGAACTAATGTCAAAATCAAATATGTTCCAACAACCAATACTGAGGCCCATAAAGCCATAACTTGTTGGGATTTTTTATCGAAGAAAGAAAAGGTAGACTCATCTTCGGATTCTGGAGCAAGAAGCCATGGAAGAATGAATAACAGCATGATGACACCTGCTGAAACAAGTTCAATCATCCCAGACCATGCACCAGCCAATCCAAGCATGACTCCAGCTGCACCAAGTGCCCATTGTTTCGTGGCATCTTCCGCAAAAAACAATGGCGTGAAGAATACCAAAAAGAAGGCAGTATAAAGGAAATTACCAGTCATTCCAAACATGAGAAGAGAGATGAAAATTAAGACGACAAGCGATAAGTATGCAGGTCTCTTCTCGTTCTTTTGAATCATACCTAAGAAACTCCAACCGCCGTATTCCGGTTGATTTACACTCTTTCCGTAGCGAAATTCAAGACAGAGTGGTGCAAATAAAACCAACGAAAAGGCAAATGTTGGTACTGAAGCATAGACCGCAGGATCAAAGGAAACCGAGCAAGATTGGAGTGAGGAGCCGCAAGACTGGTTAAAGTAAGCATTCAGAATTAAAGCCAATACCACGCCAATGACAGGTATACTGAAGAGGCGAAGAGAAGAAACGTGTGGCTTCCAATCCTTATTTGAACTACGCTGTAACTGAAGCCAAAAACCCATGAAGAGCAGGAGAAGGAGAAGATAAGACATAACTTCTACTCCAGCAGTAGCATCGGATTTGAGAACCATCATCCGAGAAAAAGCATCTGCAGGGGCAGTGCCTTCCGAATCAGTGACAAAGGTATGAACTGAAGAAGCCCAAACACCGCCGGCTCGAGTAACGAGCGTTGCAAAAAGAGCAAGGCCTCCTGCTGCTAAACCTGCCCCTATCCAAGTGTTTTCCGAGGTTTTGCCTGGACGAGTACGAAGATGGGACATGAAAACTAAAGCAAGCCAAGGCAACATAGAACCTGTTTCGACAGGATCCCAGGCCCAATAACCTCCCCAATCAAGAATCAGATAGGCCCATAACCCACCGAGCCCGATACCAAGAGTTGAGACAAACAGACCTGGCCGAACAATACTCAGCATGCGATCTTTAATCCCACTTGCATCGGCAAACATCGAGGAAAGAGCGACACAACTGATGTGCAAGCAAAGGGAATATGCGAGAAAGATAAGAGGGGGATGGATGACCATGAGGTCAGTTTGAAGTAATTCGTTCAATCCCTGTCCCATTCCAGTTCCAGTGCTTTGTTTGAATGGTTCGAGATTCAACGCAAGCAGCAGAATGAGCAGATTGAAGCCATAGACTAATCGGAGTCGGAGAGGGTAGGTCGAAGTGATATTTTCTCCAGCCATAGGTTGTCTCCAGATATAGGCCAGTAATGTCATCCACATCACCCACAAGAGCAAGGGCCCTTCACGTGCAGCCCAAGTTGCCGCAAACCGATATCGGAGTGGAAGATCTTCGCCCCCATACGAGACTACGTGGGCAAATGAGGTGTCATTGACGAGAAAACGACTCGCAAGAGCAAAAAAAGGAACGGCCATGAGAACATGGCAAGTGATGAAACCAAGTTTCGATTGACGCTGGAGTAATGGGCGAATCAACAATACTACTGCGGCGAGGATTGCAAGCCACATTGTAACCCCCCACATGGGTCTTGGTCGTGATGCTCCCTCAAGGAGGTTGCGCGTGTTCTAAGTTCAAACCACAGCGGATTACCAACCGAAAAACTTCGCTCGAGAATAGCCGAAAGAGAGAAGCACATGAATGACGCTTTTCGTGAATAACATTGGCTTGCGGAAAAGTATTTTGAATCCAATTCCCACTTTTTGTAAAGGAGACATGTTTCCGAGTTCTTCAGGTAAACAATGCGCCATAACAGACATTTCATCGTCCGTAAGTTCATACAGCGCAGTTTTTCCTTTCAAGATTTTAGAATAAGGAGGGAATGTTTTCTTCCATGCCTTTTCATAATCCATGAGCTTCTCTTTTGAGAGGTGAGAATCTGATGCCATCACAGACGCAATCGTTTGGGCTGCTTGTCGACCCGACCATAGAGCCAAGTGCGAACCACCTTCAAACAGCGGAGAAGTGAAACCTGCAGCGTCGCCAACAAGAATCAAACCGTCACCTACGGTAACAGATCGCGGGCCTGAAATCGGAATCGTCCCGCCAAAGGGTCGAACTTTGATGCCATCCGCCCTCCATGGAGGGTTTACGGTTGGCTTGCCATCCAAATAGGTGTCTTCAATGAACGAATTAAGATACTTGATTGCTCCCTTTTTATCGGTTGTCACCAAGCCTACATTGGCCCGGCCTCCTTCTTTCGGAATCATCCAGACGTAGCCGTGCGGAGAATACTTTGGCCAGATGTAGAAATCTAAGTATCCATCGTTTTTGACATCCAGCATTTCATATTGGAACCCTGCAATGACTTCAACTTCAGTGCCCATGTCAAGGAGTTTTGAGGCAGCACCAGAGACACCTGATGCATCAATCACTGATTTACATTCCAATGGAAATCCGTCCCCCTTGCCATTAATTTTCCAATAGGAAAATTGATTCTCGCTATTGAAAATTCGTTCCATAGAAGTCACGCGATGATGGAGTTTTAACTCTGCGCCTTCTTTGATGGCTTCCTCACATAGCCAGCGTTCAAAGAGATGTTTTTCAAGCACGTATCCTTTCTCAGTGAGAAGCTTTTCAGTGCCATCAGGAAATATGACTCGAATGCCTTTCACATCGAGTGCTTTTACGTGGTCTGGTATCTTTAAATCGAGGTTTTCAACAGCCAATTCGCTCAAGCATTCACCGCAATGAACAGGAGTTCCAACTTCTGGATCTGCTTCAACAATGAGGGTGGATAAACCAGCTCTTGAGGCATGAAGTGCAGCAGAGCCACCACCGGGCCCGGCTCCAATGACTAGGACATCATACATCTTCGGTCCCTCCGCCATGTGCATCTACCGGAGAATCAAGTCCATGAAAGAAACGGTCAAAACCACTGGTTCAATCCTCGTTAGGACGATGGAGAACTGCGACAAATGCCAGCAACGTGATCGAGGCTGCGAATGATACGGAGGGAGTTTTCTCCGGAATTTCCTCCTCCTCTTCTATTTCAGAGATGGGAGCCGGAGCTGGCTCAACGGTGATTAATCCGACCATTCCCACACTTTCATGCGGCTCGCAAACAAACTGATATGAACCGGCCATGCCGACTTCAAACTCAAACCGGTAATCAACATCTCGTGCAGGTTCTCCAGAGTCAAACAACCCACTGTCTTCGACAGCGTTGTGAGGTAGTGCTTGACCACCCCAAACAAATCGAACTGCTTGTCCCTCCTCGAGAGTGACTTCTGAGGGGTTAAACCGCAGATTTGTGCTGTCAACAGTGATGATGACATCGTTTGCGGACTCTTGAGCGGAAGCGAGTCCAGTGCTGCAGATGAGCAAGAACAGAGCGAAGAGTGTGCTTTTCATGAGTTGCCACACTCGATGGAGGTTTTCAATGCATGTATTGCAAAGCAGTGCATTTTTGTCGCATGTGAGCGAATACGACGGTTCAAAGGTAGGTTCCGTAACGGAAGGTCGATGGCGTGGCGTACTTCCAAGCGATGGCTCAACCATCTTGAGCAGCGCGGTGAGTTGTTGAAAATCTCTCGACCGGTTGACGTCCAATTTGAAGCCGGTGCGATTGCAGACCTGTTAGTCAAGAATGACGGCCCTGCGGTTCTCTTTGAACAACCTCGACTGCCAGATGGTTCGATAAGCGAGATACCACTGGCCATGAATTTGTTTGGCGGCCAAGACAGGACCCTTCGTGCACTCGGTGCAAGCCATGAGACCGAAATCGGAGACCGAATGGTTGCGATGATGAAGCCTGACATTGGCCTCTACATGCGCAAACCGTGGAAAGGACTCCCTCTTGTACGAGATGCATTAGCAATGCCTCCAAAAAAGAAGCGAAAAGGGAACTGTCAACGCGTGAAATTGCCTCTTGACTTAACGAAACTCCCAATCCCGACGACATGGCCAAAAGACGGTGGTCCGTTTGTTACTCTTCCATTGGTCGTCACAAAGAATCCTAAGAATGGAGAGCACAACCTTGGCATGTATCGTGCTCAAGTCTTCGGTCCAAAACAGATCGGACTCCATTGGCAAATTCACAAACATGCTGCAGACCATGCTGCAGCCATCAAAGATTCAGGTGGGGACGGACGTATGCCCGTAGCCATTTGCATGGGCGGACCTCCTGAACTTATTTTCTCAGCCATTTCTCCACTACCAGACAACCTAAGCGAGTATCAATTTGCTGGAATCTTAGGTCGTAAGTCACTTCCTATTACCAAAGCACTCACCCAGGATTTGATGGTCCCTGCTGAAGCAGATATTGTGATTGAAGGCTACTGTATTCCAGGCGAGACTCGACTTGAGGGGCCCTTTGGCGACCACTTCGGATTTTATTCATTGACCGGTCAATATCCTGTGATGCACGTGACAGCCATTACGTGTCGAAAGGATGCGGTCCTTGCAGCGACCATTGTTGGCCTGCCACCGATGGAAGATGGTCATCTGGGTGAAGCAATCGGGCGCCAATTTTCTCCAGTCCTCAATTTCCAACATCGAGATGTCAGTAGCGTTCACTTGCCAATGGAAACCGGTTTCCACAATCTTGCCATTGTATCTTCAAAACAACGCTATCCACGACAAGGAAGAAAAACTGCCCTTGGATTGCTTGGTGCAGGACAAATGATGTTCTTGAAAACGATGATTGCGATTGACGAGGGTCAAAATCCGAAAAACTTGGAAGCGCTATTAGATGCACTTAACTCAAAAGTCGATATTGCGACTGACGTGCTTGTTCTTGATGGAATGGTTGCTGATTCTTTGGAAGCAGCAAGCCCCTATGAAAACGTCCACAGTAAGTTACTGATTGATGCTACGACGCTTGCCCAACGAGATCCACGCTCCTCAAATGACCCGTTGGAAGGCTCATACAGTCAAGCAACACCTGAGTGGCGTCAAGGAATCGGCAAAGCACCTGGATTCTCTGGCATTGAAGAGGTTCTCAAACTCAAACATGTCACTGAGGCGAGAATGCTACGAGACAGCATCATGGTCGTAACGACTCATATCGAAAACACACCAACCCCTCAAGACGGTCAAGATGAGTCAAATGATGAAGCTGAAGCGGCAAGAAGGGAGCGTATTTCTCAATTGCGAAAATCAATTTGGCAATTGGATAAATCATCCTCACTTCGCTGGCTCTTTATCACCAATGATGACCTCGATTTACACTGTGATAAAGCTCGACGTCGCCTCTTGTGGCAACTCACCTCTCGATTTGATGTTGGCCGTGGACTCATGTTTGATGAAAAGAAAGAGAGACTCTGCTGGGATGCTACGACCCCAATCCCCTCCAAACAATACGGTGTACGCAGATGGCCATCGATTACTCTGCATTCTGCTGAAACATTGGAAAAGATAGCACAACATCCTGAATTAGAATCATATGAGTGGCCCCCCCACCTCTCTTTCGGGGGACCGAAGTGATGGATGCGAAACAAATCCTGTCTTTCATTAAAATCGAACACACACTGTTCTCTCTACCATTCGTTCTCATTGGCTATATGATTGCCATAGAACAGTTCAACATCTCACCGGGTATTGACTTACTCTGGATTCTTCTTGCTGCTGTGGGTGCACGAGGCCTAGCAATGGCTCTCAATCGAATCATTGACCGAGATATTGATGCTGCTAATCCTCGTACAAAAGACCGTCATCTCGCTTCTGGAGCAATGAGTCTGCGTACTGCATGGACGCTTTCGGCTTTCTTCTTCTTCATGCTACTTGTGAGCGCTGGCATGCTCAATACCGTCGCACTCATGATGTCATGGCTACCTGTTCTTGTCTTCGTCATCTACCCCTACATGAAAAGATACACCTGGCTGTGCCATTTCTGGCTTGGTCTTTGCCTGGGTCTTGCCCCTGCAGGTGCTTGGGTGGCCATGGCTGCAGACGTGCATGGATGGGCAGCCATAACTGGAATGTTCGAAAATGAAACCGTATTTTTGTGGTCAGCAACAATACTACCTATTTCGTTGGGAGTTGCATTATGGATTGCCGCTTTTGACATCAATTATGCTCGCATGGATGTCGAGAATGACCGTAACAGCGGCATACATTCATTCCCCTCCCGATTCGGCGAAGATCTGACAACCCGTGCTACGGTTCAATTGACGCTTGTATGGTTTGCATGTTTTGCCGTCTCCAACCCGATGGACGGGATTTGGTTTCTCGCTGCCGCTGGATTGATGGCAGGGTTGAACATTTGGGTTGTCTTAGCAAAAAACAAGTTTGAAGACTTTCAAACGGTTTTATTCCGAGCCTCAATGTTGACCGGATGGATGCTTCTGTTTGCACTCATCATCGGTTTCATGCTGGAGCCAAGCGCTGAAGGAATGTTGGACTGAAAGGCTCTCATCCGAATGCTGGCCGGTTTTTTCGACCACACTTCACCTATGGAAGGTTGATGTGCTTCAAGCAATCACCGTATATCATGAACCCTATTGTAAAATCACTGCTTGAGTTTAATGAAGCCTTTGAAATCCCAAAACTCGATTCTCCAGGACTCGGAACAGATGAAATGATTGAACTGCGAATCAAATTACTTCGCGAAGAAGTAGAAGAATACGCAGAGGCTGCTCGGGCGGGCGATATGGTTGAGGTTCTCGATGCGCTTGCAGACATTGGCTACATTCTCGGTGGAACCATCATCAACCATGGTATGCAGAAGATTTACGATGATGCATTCAATGAAGTTCATCGCTCAAACATGGCGAAACTGGTTGATGGAAAGGTCATTCGACGTGGAGATGGAAAGGTGCTCAAACCAAAAGGTTGGCAACCACCGCAACTCGCTCAATTCCTCGAATAAGCCTCTATGAACTTTCGAGTGGAAAAAAACCACTAAGTCCCCCAAAGAGTCTTGTGAAAACGCGGCAATCTAGATATACCATGGCGTTAAGTTGAACACATGAAGATTCAAACGCTGTTAATCGTATTGATGCTAACACTTTCTGGTTGCCTTGGACTCAATGATGCTGGTGAGGAAATCGACCCTGATGATAAATTTCCGAATGATACTGCGGCTTTTTACGATACCGACAACGACGGGTTGCCTGACGAACTTGATGGCCCATCAACCTCCAACCCTCCATTGATTGCTGATAGTGACGATGATAACGATGGTTTCCCTGATTCAATGGAACTCTCATGTGGAACGAATCCGCTATTGGATACATCTTTCCCTGACGACCTTGATGGAGACTTTGAATGCGATGACCAAGATTTCGATATCGATGGAGACGGTATTTTCAACTCAGCTGATGCCTTCCCCTTGGATGCGACCGCAACTACAGACACTGACGGCGATGGAATGCCTGATACGGTAACTGGTGAATCAACCCTCACAGAAGATACCGATGATGACAATGACGGGTGGTCTGATGAAGTTGAAACTGAATGTGGCAGCAATTCCCTGGTTGCTTCACTCACCCCAATAGATGAAAACGGCGACGGTGTATGTGATTCTGTTTCAACCGATGACGATGGAGATACATATTCTGATGACGAAGAAACACTGTGTGGTTCTGACCCACTTGACGCTTTGAGCATTCCTTCTGACCTTGACGGCGACTCTATCTGCGATGCACTGGATGAGGACGTCGATGGCGATGGAGTCTCCAACGCACAAGACATGTATCCTAGCGACGCGAGTAAACATGAAGATGTGCCCGGATGTATTGATGAAAATGCTTTCAACCACGACATTGGTTCAAACCTCGATGATGGTTCTTGCTTTGGCCCCGAAGAAGCACATTCCATGATGTCCGAATTTATGGAAAGCGGTACATGGCACTTTACTACAGAGCAACAAGAAGAGATGGATGAAGGCGAGTTTTATCTGATTCAATCCCTCTTTGTCAATGATGCTGAGAATGATACAACACTGATTAGTCAAGTGGTCTTGGACGATTCCGGGGAAGAAATGTTCAGCATCAGCTTATTGGCTAAAGATGGCATCATTGAACTGCATCAATATGCTGATGTTTATTTGGAAGAAGAAGGCCAAACCATTACCATGGATGATGCAGTGCTCATTCACGACCAAATTATGACGAGTCCTTTCATGGAAGAGAGTGAAACGTGGTATCATTGTGAACAAGATGTGAGCAGTGTATGGTTCTGCTCGAGTTCCTATTTCTTTACCGTGGGTGAAGAAATTTCTCTCTTCGACTGCGATGATGGAAGTCAGATATATATCTCTCAAGTCAACGATGGCATGACTGACTGCGCAAATGATGAAGACGAACCGAAGTATGATGAAACAGAATACAGCGAATTTGAGTGCGACACTGGCGAATATATCTACCTCTCTGAAGTCAATGATGGAAGTCCTGATTGTCCGGCAGGCGATGATGAACCAACTTATGACCCAATTACACAGGAAGAAACCTCTAATTTCGAATGTTATGATGGCAGTACAATCCCCCTTTCTTGGGTGAATGATGGAACATATGATTGTCCTTACCAGGCTGATGAACCATACTATGAATCTGAAGAAACTTCCGAATTTGATTGTAATGATGAAGTAGATACAATTGCACTTTCCTGGGTCAACGATGGATACGAAGACTGCCAAGACGGTTCTGATGAATCAGAGTATAGCGATGCCACTGGCAATGCAGACAGTGCAACAGATACTCTTCACCTGTTTACATGTGATGATGGAACTATGATTTTAGCAGAGTATGCTAACGATGACAACAACGATTGTTCTGACGGTTCTGACGAAGCACAAAGTACAGAAGCGACAACGTATGAATGTAAGAATGGTGAAGTAATTGACTTTAGCCTTGTCAACGATCAATCAAAGGATTGTACTGATGGTTCTGATGAACAATATGACTTCCAATGCGAGAATGGAAATTCCATTCCGCTCTCATATGTGAACAATGGATACTCGTACTGTGAAGATGGTTCTGACGAACCTGAGTATGAGGAAGGTGAAGAACTTTCGATGTATGATTGCGCTGATGGAAGTCAAGTTTTCCTTTCAACGGTGAACGATGGAAATGATGACTGTAGTGATGGAACTGACGAAAACCCTACGCATCTTGATTATGATGAACTGGT